>Ga0209358_10000022_pt1 | contig 161417 bp, 176 predicted proteins | sample LauGreFa1BDMLBSN_2_FD_187574 | JGI IMG/M metagenome (GOLD analysis project Ga0209358, IMG submission 187574) | Freshwater lake microbial communities from Lake Michigan, USA - Fa13.BD.MLB.SN (SPAdes) (version 2) | ecosystem: Environmental > Aquatic > Freshwater > Lake | place: Lake Michigan... | reverse complement strand
TCCCATAAGTTCATCGTTGACAGAGTCATTTGCTTTTATCACTTCTGCGGCTTTGGAGATTATTGACCCACCTCTACCATGTTGGAGTTTGCGAGCAATTGACTCAAGCTGTTCGATTATTTCATTGGTCATTAGCGGCTTTCTTTTCGTCCAGAATTTTTCCGCATACAGCACAGAAGATTACACCGCCTTTTTCGTTGCCAAGAAAGTGTTGCCAATTACCGCAGCGATGAGGCATGCGAGATGTCAGCCAAATCCAGAAGTATCTAATTTGTTCCATCTTCCCCCCAGTGTTGCTTGTCCAGCGTGGACATCAACTCGTCGATTGCACGCCACAGCTCTGGCCATTCTCTGCGGAGCTTGGCCATCATGCGCCTGTGTCGCCTCGTATCATCGTCAATCCATGTGATTGCCATGCGAAATGCAAATACTTTATGCAATAGCTCATGGTATTTTTCCTCAAGGTCGTCATACGCGAACATCAAAAGCTCATGTTCTGACTCAAACCCCTTGATTATGTTTTTCATTTTTTCTTTTTTCATTTTTCCTCCTCGTGGGCCCGGTGGGGATTGAACCCACGACCAAGGGATTATGAGTCCCCTGCTCTGACCACTGAGCTACAGGCCCTATTGATTTATTTAATTGTGCGTATCGTGGGCCGAGTGGGGATTGAACCCACGACCCACACCTTATAAGAGTGTTGCTCTTACCACTGAGCTACCGGCCCGCAAAACTTGCAGGTCATTGCCCCTGCTCGGCCAATAAGGTGCGTATATTTTCTGTAATTGACTGCTTTGACATTCGTCCATTTGGAAGTCGACCAATGAGTTCGCCATTCTTGAATAGCATAAGAGCAGGAATGCTCATGATTTGAAAACGTAATTGCAATTCCCCATTGTTGTCGATGTCCACTTTTGCAAACGATGCTTCATGCGCTTCGTCTGAAGCTAGCTCATCAATGATTGGCGCAATCTGTTTGCATGGACCACACCATTCAGCCCAGAAATCAACCAAAACTGGTTTTTCTGATGAGTTAATGAACTCGTCAAATGTATTTGTGTTGAGTTGAGTTGTCATTTTTGCTCCTCGTTCTTTGTTTCATCGTAGTTGGAGTTGGTCATCATGTCTATCACGTCGTTTGGGTAAATCAAAAATCCGCGTGCAGGATTATCCTCGCCGCCGAATGCCCTTTTTGTTGATTCATTAAATTTATATGGATTCATTCTCAAGTATCTTTTCAATCGCAATACATCGATGACCACAAAAGCACCGTCCGGAGAATAGATGTACACCCACCATTTTGCGGTTGTTACATTTATTCCGCTTGCTACCCAAACTTGCTCACCGTTTTCATCACGCGCACCGCGTGGATTTTGTTGCGTTTCCACAACCATTCTGCCATTGCGATATCTATCGCTTTTTACTTCAAATTCCCCACCGGAGAGTGATTCAAGAAACTGAGAAATCAGTTTCTCTCCTTCCTGCCCATACGCCAGGTCGGATTTAAAATCAAATGTTTTAGCTGGTAAATCCCAAGAGTCTTTCATTCCTGAAAGAATACTAATTCAGCGATGGAATAACAACCGTTACTACATTCTCCAGTTGGCTAATCCGCCCTTACTATTGTTCATAATGTAACGAGCCATCATTAAATTGCAGTGCACTGTCTTGAGCCCTTGCATTCGGTTTTTGACAGCATCGTCCCCGCATACATTTTTTACTGCCGAGTACCAACTGGAATTGATTTGCAACAATCCCGTATCGTATGAGCCGTCCTTGTTTAGAGCGTAGGTCATGTTTCCAGCGGCATCCCACTTCGCATTTTGTGCTTTCGGTCGACAACCCGACTCACGCCAGGCAATGTACGACCATGTTTCGATTGGGAAAAGACCGTACGCCTCAAACACTGGCTCAAGTTTCGGGCATCGCTTGGCTGGGTCGTTGGGGACCTCTTGCCGCTTGCCTGGATGGTCGCTTTTCACTGGTGGGAACTGCGGGAGGGCTCGTTTTGCCCGGAATGAGGGTTCTGACTCCCTCACTTCCTGGCTTGAGGACCATACTGGATTTGCAACCAGAATTTCCTCGTTGGATTCGTCGACTGATTCCTCCGACTCGTCCGAAACGACTGCTGTAACCGTTGTATTTGTTGGAATTCCAACTCCAGCTATAAAAAGGAGTATGGAAAACCCCCAACCAATGAATGTGTTCAATTGCTTCTCCTGTTGTCGGCGGATAAGACGTGGCGTTTAGTAAAAAGCCATTATTTGGTTTGCTTTGGTCACCCCGCCAGGGGCACTACTAATTATAACAGTTTGATTACGCCAGCTGCAACCCTGTAAAACCCAATAGCAGCAAGGGTTTTATTTATGCAAAATTTTCTGGCCCGAGGATTTCAACTACGGCAAGTATTTTTCCTTGAGGTGTTGGTCCAACGATAATTTCAAATTGCATTGACCGAAGTATTAGTTCGGCTATGTCTTCCGCTTGTCGTTTTGCGTCTGCAGCATCTTGCTCATCATTTTGTTTAACGGAAATATAATTTAAAATCACTTCCGCTAAATGGTCAATGACCGTGAGTCTAGATACTGGTTCTGACATGGTTGACAGGCTACACCAGTTGGGCTAGGGTGACACGCAATATCAACCCAGTAGGAGAAGAAATGAACCTAGCGCCAATAACAATAATTGGGAACGTCACGGCGGACCCAGAGCTCACCTACACGCAAAGCGAGCAGGCCCGCCTGTCGTTTTCTGTAGCAGTTAACCACATCTGGTACGACCAGAAAAACGAAAAGCAGGAAAAGGTCAGCTACCACAACGTAACAGCGTGGAGATACCTTGCTGAAAACACTGCACGAGTAATCGAAAAGGGCATCGGCGTCGTTGTTTATGGACGACTAGAGCAGCGCTCATACGATGACAAGGACGGCAACAAGCGTTCAATCACGGAGATTGTCGCAGAAGACATTGGCGTACTGACTCGCTCAATTGAGACGATTACTCGTCGTGTTGGAAAGAATTCTGGTGAGGGCCAGCCTCAGCAGTCTGGCTCGCGTCAGTCGTCTCAGCAGACTGGAGCACGTCGCGCGCGACCAGCAACCGCCGCAGTGGGCGCCCCATCGGACGAACCAGAGCCATTCTGAGCCCAACCCCGAGGTTCGGGGAAAAGTTTAAGCGCCTGTTAATTTGCGCCAGGGAGCGTAAAACAGGCGCTTTTTCTATGCCCAAAATCAGTTTCTGACTCTAGAAAAAATAGTCAGAAAAAGGTTGCAATCTTAAAAATCAGACATTAAGTTTGTCGCCACCTAGACCACAGCCAAGGAGGTAGTGGAATGTCAGAATACAGCAAGCTCAAAGAAAAAGGAATGGGACGCGGTCGTCCACGTCACACAGAAGAGCAGAAAGTTCAGTCAGCAGCATTGAATACAATGCGTCAGGAAGCACGTCGACGTGCGCATTTGGTTCTCAAAAGTCGTCATATCGATGAATATAACGATATCTACGAGGCTGAATTGGGCGCGATGCAGTCAACTGAAACTACATCACGTCGCGTAAAGCGCACGCGCAAATAAGTTTGAGCTGAGTTGGTGGGGCTAAATTTGCTCGTCCAACTCAGCTTTTCTTATTCTTTTTTCAGCGTTTGGACTAAGGTCAAGTAGAAACCTTCTTGCCCAGGTTCTTTTTTCGTTATCAGTCATTTCCCAGAAGTTCTCTGGCAACTTTTTAATTCGTTGAAGAGGTGCATCAGCCATTATCTTCTTCGCCTTTATCGTCATTGACTAATTCGCCAGTTTTAAAACGCTTGTGTTTTGACATATGTTCCATGATTGCTACAAGGTCCATGTGGTTTTCATAACTTGATGTCCTCATACGGCCGTCAGCGTCTGCTATTTGGGCAAGCTGCTCTATCGGTGCTTCAAATCCAGGTGTCGTCATTTATCTTCCATCCCTAATCTTATTAATCCTAGTTGATGAATGTTTATGTGTTTTTTTCTTTGCTGAACCATACTCTATTTCTAGCCATTCATCAAAATCTTCGTACGCACCCGGGGTGTCCCTGATGTAGCGCTCGTACTCTTTAAGCAATTCGATGTATTCATCGTCGTCTTCATCAAATCTTCTACCCATAACTAAAATCAATCAACCTTCGATGACCTTGCGCGTTTTCCCGCAGATGAAGCGGCTTCTGTGTTTTTTACAAATTGTCGGCCAGAACGACTGCCTAATAGCTTTTTTCTATTTGTTGCTGCTCGCTGAGCTGGGGTAAGTCTTGACCACGCTTTTGCTGGGAGATATCTACGCATTCCACCAGGACGATTTGCTGGTTTACCGTCTGATGTTCTCCATTTTTCTTTAGTCCATTTCTTTAGAGAGCGTTGACGTTTTTTAAGTCCACCCCTGTATCCGCCACCGGCTTTTTCATACTCAATGGCAAGTAGTTGGGCTTTACGCGCAGACCACTGTCCTGGTTTCCCGCCTTTTGAGCCGGCCATAATTCTGTTTTTTATTTTTTCGCGGAGTTGCGGTTTTGTGTAAGACATGTTTGCAGCCTTAGCCAAGATGACAGGAGCTTCGCCGACAAATGTATTGATTGACTCTTCCACCCACGCAGCTGTTGAATCTGAATTTCGCGTTCTCATATCGATACCTATATTATTGCACTTTTTATGAAGATTTTTTCTTAGTGTTTTTTATGGGCAATCGTGGCTGTCCTTCATCGCCTGACTCAAAAGCAAGTAGGGCCTTTCTGAACCGTTCAATTGTTTCCCTAGTAATTGTTTGGCCGCCATCGCCGCCGGTATCAATAAAGGCAGGACTCAGGTCATCTGCCCCAGACTCGAGCAACTCCCACAGAACGTTCAGGTTGGTTACGGCTTTTTGGTTTTCCTGCCCACCCAAATCCCTGGCTCGCGGAAGGAATTGCGCTGTTGGGTAAATATCGGTTACATCAAGATAAAGAGTTCCGTCATCCACCCATCCGCCGATAGCGACTCTTTCTGCTCCATCCGATGGGTTGTTGAATACTTCAGGTCCGTGAAAGTCCAGCCATGCAACGAATGTGTCAATAAGTTCTTCTGTTGGCTCTCCATCCGGAGTGAAGTCTGCAGAAGCTGGAAAAATCATTCCTTTTTTATTTCTTGCTACTGCTATACCATTTTTTATGTCGTCCATTGTGTCTAGCTCGACAGTAAAACCGCCTTGGAATCCTTTTTGCAGAGTCTTTCTTGCCAGTAGGCGTTTCTCTGGGGTTTCGGCATATTTAACCTCAACCTGTGATGCTATTTGCCGTATCTGCTCTGGAGAGTACTTAACTCTTTTTTTCTTCACAGTAGCTCCAGATGAAAGGCGTGGCGCACTGCTTGAATTTCGTTCCTGAGATTTTTCTGCCAGATTTCCCCACGGTTCTGTATTGCCGTCAACAAACAGTATTGAATAAACATCTTCACGCAGTTTTTTATTTAGCGCATATGTCTTTAACTTATCATTTGGGTGGAGTATCGCAACTACTGCCTCAGCAAATGCTTCAGCTTTATTTGTATTACCGTAAGAAGAGAGTGTCATCGGACTATCTGTAACCGAATTTATGTCAACCCCGTCAGAGAATCTGGCCATCATGTCAGGATTCACAATTACATCGTTATATTCGGACGCAACCTGCAGCGCTTGCGCGTAACGCTTATCCTGAGGGTCGCCAGAACCAAAATAATGGCGATTTTTTGGCTTGCCGGCTAGTTCGACGTCTTTTAGTGCTCGGAAATGCAACCAATGTCCCCACTCATGGGTTATGACTCCAGCTATTGATTTGTCAATAGTGTTGTCACGGCTCGTTACGAGTCTCGTTGGGTCCATGGTCAGGTTTTCGCGTGCTGTGTCTAGCGAATTTGATTCCCTGTCGATAATCAGTCTTCGGTTAAAGGATACGGAATTAAGGAATGGAGTTGTCCTGGCGCGAACATATGGGTCTTTTGAACCGATTCCGCGAACACTCTTTATTTGTTCAAGTTTTGACGAAACCTGAGGCAAGCTTTCATACGCCCTCGAAGCATCAGCTGTTTGCATGTAGAAAACGGGAGCACCGTGTGTTTCAAATGCCCACTTTAGTTTTGGATTTGATTCGACAGCTTGCTCAACAGCGTTACGCACAGCTTCAACTGCTTCGGGGGAGAAATCTATATCATCCCATGGATTGTTTTTAAAATACTCGTCATGGACTGCGTTGAATCTTTTTACGTATTCTTCAGAGTCTCGTCCTCCTGGCGCAAAATCATCAATAAGCATTTCCAAGTATTGCTCTTTTGATGTTGGGACGAGCAATTCAGACATTTGTCTTGGAGTCATGCCCTTTAGCCAGTTCGACTTGCTTCTGCGAACATTTCCGCCAAGTTCACTTTGGTCTCCGTATTTATATTTTTTCAATTGATGCGCTTTTATATCTGGCTGATTCATTTTGAGTATTGGACGCTCGCCTCCAGACGAAAGACGGTTAGAGGTTCGTCTATTTTTCCTGCCACCACGCGATAGGAGGCGATTAACAACAGTCCTTGGAGCTGACTGCTGGCGCTTGCGCTTGATGTCACGCTTCATTAAAATAGTGACGCCTTCTCCGGCTCTAAATAGCTCATCGGCTTCTTCAAAATCAACAAGCTGTTCTGCTGTTGCATTTGTTTTGAATTTTCCGTTTTTTGATTTTTCGTAGAGCGATGTTATTCTCTTCTTTTCTTCGTCCGTAAACCAGTTTCGTGATGAATCATTTACCGCATTATCTATTACTTCTATAAATTTTTGCTGCTCGCCCTGCGACGCCCATGTAAAGCCATTTCTAGCCCAGTGTGTTGCGCCCATATAGTCGCCTTGTTTCCCAGACTGAGCGGAAGCCAATATTGTTTCTGCATCAATCTCTCTGTAAACAGCCTCGTTTCTGGCGTTGAAAATGCTCGCTATTCCATTGCCTCGAGCTGGGGCACCGACGGATAGTGAATCATGGACAATTATCTTATTTCTTCCATTGATTACAATTGTTCTGATTGAATCAGCAATTACCAGTTGGCCTTCGTTTTGCCCTTTTTCGAAGTCCTCCATATCTCCAATTCCGTCCCAACGTTCCCGCCGTGGAATTCCTGCTTGAGTAAGTCGTTTTACCGCGTCCTTGTCTTTTGTTTCAATGGTGAACCTCAAGCTCACGCTTGTGGATGGCCGCTTTTTCGCGCCTTCCATAATTCCATCGACCCCAAGGGCTTCACTTGCTTCTTCGAATTCTTCTTCGTCCATTTTCTGTACGACGACGTCTGTCGGTGAAACAACAACATCAAATGTTCTACCAAGATTTATTTTTTCTCCGTTTGCTGCCGTGACTATAACGTCGTTTCTTGTCGTTATTTCACCAGAAAACATATCTTTCGCTGCTGACTTTATTAATTCTTTGAAGGCTTTTCTTTCTTCGCTATCCGCGAGAACGTCTTCTTCGAATACATCGTATTCAATACCCTGAATTTTCTGAAATGAGGAATATCTTGGGTCATCTTTAGCAATCCACTCATCTTCTTTTTGGAGTTCGTCATTCAGCATCAGCGTAGAGAAACTCTCTACTCCTGCTCGCTGTTCGTTTGATAGGTAATTTTCCTCACTTACGACTGAATCGTAAATTTTACCTGAAGACAAACCGCGTCTTTCATTAATTCTTTCCAACAAGCGATTATCTTCATTGATGTCATATTCTTCTGCAAGAGTTTTACGAATTTTTCGTGCGTAGTTGTATCTCCTTCTAAATAAAGCACGAAGTTGTTTATCTTTTTCTTCATCACTTCTTCTAAGTAAGTCCGTACTAATATCCCGTATTGAGTCATATGCCAAAATAGGATTGTGAACTTCTATTTCATAAGAATAAGTTGTACGCGTATTGCCATCTCTGTCTTTGACTTCTTTTTGTATATCCCTGAGTACGTATCCAAATTTTTTAATTGAATCATCATCGCTAATCGCTTGAAATAAAATCCCACTGTCAGGTTTGAGTGAGGTCTCAATCCGCCCGCCATCAATTTCAACTGCAGCTTTTGGAAGTTTGAATGTTTTTGGCTGAATTGCTCCTTCTTGCCCAGAGGACAAGGAGTTGCGTTTATCTGGGTCATAACCCCACTCGAGCCATGAGTCACCGTTGGTGTAGATGTCTTTTGCTTTGACGCGTTTTTTGATTATCTCATAGTCCCCACGAAGAACTCCCTCACCGTGCTCAACTGCATACTGTCGTACGGGGGTCACCCAGTCACCTGGATTTATTGATACAAGCTCAGATTCTTCCTGATTGCGTAGAGCATCTAGCTCAGATGCAAGTTTGTCGTAATAGTCGCTGTGATGGAGGTTTGTTGATACACCACGAGGTACCCGACCATATTGGAGAATGTATTTCTGCTGTTTTTCGAGTCTTAGTATTTGCTCATCCCTCGATATCGGAACAGCCCTATACACGGTCACATCGGCATTCGGTTTATTTCTAAAACGACGAACCACATCTACTGCGGCTGCGTCAAAACTGTCATTACCCGTTCCGTAGTAGCGGATACTTGAGGAGGAGTAAACATCATCTGGGTAAACACCAGTCAAATTGTGAAGTGGTGCTCCAGAATCTGCATCTGGGGCCATATGCATTCCTCTGTAGTCGCCATCATCTCCAGATGAAAGACGGCGATACTCAGCGACATCTTGTTCGAATTTATCTACCGCTGCTGCAAATTTTGCATTATTTGAATTGAACTTTGCATCCCTTTTGTCTTTGTCCAAAACGTCAGTTGACCAACCATTAATGATGGCTCCATCGATAATCGCTGACATGACAAGACCGGTTGCTTCAGCATCTGCATCTGCCGTATGGTGTTTTTCACCTAAATCAACATTGAGGTATTTGGTTATGGCGGCAAGTCCATTGGACGGCTTCTTGTTCCCGTCTGCATCAAGAACGAATGGGCCGTCGTCTGTTTCTGGCGTCCAACGAGGAAGGGCCATATCTGAAATTTCTTTAGTGTCTAGGTAGCCCTTGGGTCTCCATGTAATGCCTGATTGAGATAGTGCCAGTTCGAGGACGTCTTTGTCAAATGATGCGTTTTGTACGCCGAATATTGCATCATCTCCAGCGAACTCGGCAAGTCGTTCATGTGCCTTTTTGATAGATGTTTGGGTTTTTAACCACTCATCTGTCAGCGGATTGCCATCTATGTCCTTGAGGTTTGCGCGCGACCATTCACCAAGAGATTCTTCTGGGTCCATGAAAATATTGATGCTGTCAATTATTTTTCCGTCTTTCATCTTCACAGCACCAAACTGTGTCGGTTGGCCATTGGAAGAAGGTTTGCGGAATTCATCAAATACCAGACCAGTCGTCTCATAATCAAAGAAAATTATTTCTCGATTTTTGTACTTGTCCCTAAACTCCTGCCATGTTTTAGCATCGCCAAATTCTTGCTCTGCTCCGCCAATAAAAGCACCGTATGTTGGTTTTCTAGGATAAGAAGGCCTGTCTGAGCCGCTAGACAAACGCTTTGAGTAGTCAATCGGTTCGTTTATGTCAGCTAAAAGCTCATCAATGTCTACATATCCCCTTTCATCATGCATTTTGACAATTCTTGGAGTCATCGCAAACAATATGTCGTCATAATCAGTCTGGCTGAAACCCTGAGGCTTCGAGAGTCCGAAAATCGGCTTGTTTTTTCCTAGTACTTGCCACTCCCCACCAGGACCAAGGATGTCGGTAATGTCATGACCCCATTTTCCTACACCAAACCATGATGTACCTCTGCGGTGTCGTGCTGTTGCTAAATCCTGCAACCACAATGTGCGTATTTCCTTTATCATCGAGGAAAAGGCTTCAGTTGGATATCTGTCGAGATATCCAGAATAATTTGTAGCAGCTTGATACAGACCAGAGTGAGTAGACATAAAGTTCTTGTCATCACCAAGTGCGGCCAATACCGACTGCATCTCTGATGCTTCTTTTTCTTCGACCCCTAGATTTAACTCGACCCCACTGATAATCCCGTCAAGATTAAATGCATTGCCTTTTCTGGCATTTATGTCAGATATTCTCAGGCTGTCACCAACTTCCCAGCCTTTTGTAAATTTATCGTCAGAAGCAAATGCCACGTACGGACTACTAATGATGTTCGCAATAGCTCTAACTTCGTCTTGATTCTCAATTACTGAAGACTCATCATTTGCGCGAAGCTTTTGCAATAATGAGCGATATGCTTTGACTTTGACTGACGTTGAAGCAAAATCACGGCGTAAATTTCGTGACTGTGTCTCATTTAGCTCGCGTGTATTACCCAGTATCTGTCCAGAGCCAATTCCCCCACCTTTTGTGCGTTCAGGTATGAATATTCCATCATCTAGTTCTGCTACTCCATGATGAATAAAGTACGCGTTAGTTGGTGTTGGTGAAATAAAAAGGTTATCTTGTTCTTGCTGACTCAGAGACCTTATTGAATCAGCTTCGCTTTTAAGAACTGCAATTTTTTCTTCTGGTATTTCTTCAACATCTAGAACATTTTGTTCATCTCGTATTTTTTTGCGATTTTCTTCAAATTCTTGAATTCGTAGGCTTTCTTCAGCAAGATAAAGTTTTTCTTTTGCTTCCGTAACCCTACTTGACAGGGCTTTTTTAATTTCGCTTTCCCGTTGCGCAGGGTCGTTAATGTTTCTACTATCGAGGTCTTGCTCGATGAGTGCTACGTGTTCTTCACGTGTTTGATTTGCTGGATTTATTCCAGGTTTATCAATATCGATTGTGTCGACTGGCTCGTTGCTTCTTGAATTACCGCTAAGAACGACACCGTTATCTTTTCCTGTCCAATTCCCGGACCGCTCTAATTCGGCAATTGCAGCCCTTAGGCCTTCAACTCTTTTACGAGCCACAGCAACTCTTTCTTCTACTGGGCTGGTTTGTTCTGTTGTGTTTGCCTGCCCAGAAGAGAGTCGCACGGCTTGTCGAACCGCCTGGGTTTCATCGTTTGTGCCTATAAACCTTGGACGCGTTGTACCCTCATCGACCCACCCGTCTGCATCTGGGTCGAAATCACTGCCGGTTGGTTTTCTGCTTCCTGGCACCCCTCCTGTTGGAACATCAATGTCTCCACGACGACGCCTACGTCCGCCTCCAACATTTGGCCTATCAATAAGACGACCGCCCACATACGAGGCAAGGCGACGACCAATGGCCTTGGTTTCCTGCTCTAGCTCTCTACCTTTTCGGGAAAGCTCAAACGGAATCTCAAATTCCTCATCTGCGTTAGACATCTACAAAATGATACCACTTGTATAAAACTCAATAAAAATGAATTTACGTGGTGTTAAGACTTTAATAAAGTCTTGTGTTACATTTTGTGCAGGTTACGGACCATGGATATCGCTTAATCATACTTGGCGGGTGCTCGCAATCCAGGGCTCGTGTGGCGCGCTCGTTAAGGCAGTTTCGTATCCACGCAGAAAGGGATAGTTGCTCCTCGGATGAGGCTTGTTTCCAGCGCTCTCTTTCTGCTTCTGTGGTTCGGATGAGAACGGACTTATCGATTGGGGCGTCGTCTTCTTTTGCAACAGGAGCAATAGTTGGGCTGATTGTGTCAGCAACTTTTTTCATTGCCGCCATCATATTTGAAGCGCTTATATCTTCACTCGTCAAAATCTTTATTTGCTTCTTCACCGTAATCCTCCTCGGATTCATCCAGACCTGAAAGCTCGACTATTTCGGCATCAATTATGTCCGAACTATCTGTCCCTAGAAGAGACTTTACTGTACTTTCGGGCAACACGCCGGATATAGCCATCAGTTCCAAAAGTTTTTTTGCTTCGGACTCTGGGTCAAAACCAATCGCCGGTCTTTCAACTCCTGGCTGGCCGGCAATAACTGCTCGTATATTCGTATTATTGTTGACATCCATTTGCACATTGACGTTCGTCTGTTCCATGCCAAGGAGTTTTGTCCTCCTGTCCATGATTGATAAAACCTGCTGAATAGCCTTGAGGTCTGGCTCAATTTGAATTTCCGTGCCATCCTCCTGAACCTCCCTGCGATGTTGCGTCATTGGCCAAATCGCCTGCTGTAGGTTGTCCAGCCGCTCGAGCTCAAGCCGAAGAACTTCGGGGTAAGCAAGAATTGCTTCCTTGTTCATTTTTTCCAATTGGCGCTGAACTGAACGAGTGACAGATGATGTGGATACCCCGAATCTTCTGGCTATTTCCTGCACTGACGTTCCAGCCTGGCGCATCTTAAAGATGCGTATATCGCGCTCGTTCAGAAATTCACGAGTCGTTATCGGCTTTGTTTTGTCATCACTCATGTTGTTGTCTTCATCCACTCTATCACTTCGAATGGGAAGCGTTTTCCGCGTTTCATCTTCAGCGGCCAGTGGCGTTCATCGCGAGCACCTCTAAAGTGCTTAACGTCATAGACGTAATCGCCACCAGCAGTTGGGTCTGGCTGTAGGGATAAGCCAAATTCTGGCCAGCGCGACCAAACTGCAGAACCGAATGGACGCAAATCCCTTGACGTAGAACTTGTACCAAGTGGGGCATGGTGCTCAATCCATAGAGCGCAACCATAAACAACGCGAATTGTGTCCAAATATTTAGCCACTTCAATAGCGATTGATTCAGAAGTTCTCCCACCTGGGTCAAGAAATGCCTTATATAGCGGCCCTATCACGAGAAGCTGTGGCCTAACTTGGTCTAGCGCATCTTCAAGGATTGCCCTGTCTGCTGCCTTGAGCAAGTCCATTCCTGATGGTTTGGAAAGTAGGTGTGCGTCAATGCTGTCAGTTCCTGCGTGGGACATGGCCTGGAGAGCAATTGAGCGTGATGTTCTTCGGATGATTCGTTCTGGGTTTTCTAGGTCAACGGTAAGCGTTGTGATTCTTGGCATTTGCTGAAAAGAAAAAGGATTTATTCCAGCAGCCGTAAGAATTCCAACCTGACGCGCAAGCATGGTTTTACCAACACCTTCTGCGGCTACGACTATCACTCTTTCGCTTTTTTCTAATAACCCAGGAATAACCCATTCATATGTGTCGCCAGTGGTTTCACTAAGAAATTCATTCCACTGAACAAGACGACCAGTATCCAGAACAAAGGACACAGTTGAAGAAGCAATGATTAGATTGCTCTTTGCAATTTTCTGTTTTGCATTTAGGTCGGTTCGCGCAATCAGTTCGCTTAGCTTCTCAATTGCGGCATCTTCTGGAGTTTGTGGCGACTCAACTTCAACCTCTTTAAAATCAATTTGCTCAAAATCTTGATTTTCCGCGTCCTCGAAAATTGGCAGCAATCCATCGATTGAGCCACCACTCGACATGTGGTCAGTAATATCCTTGTGTGATGGGCAAACCCATGCCTGCGCGCTGCATCCAGCTGCAGAAAGTGTCTCCACTACTTCATTGGCGTGTTTTACCCCAATTTCATCATTGTCGGCGATGACTTCTACAACGGCTCCAGCCAGTGCCTCTGTGTGGATGTCGAGCCATTTACCAGCACCGCCAGGCATCGTTGTTGCAACAATCCCCATGTCAATGAGTGTGTTGGCATCCTTTTCCCCCTCAACAACCCAAATTGGCACACCATTTTTCTTGGCTTCAAGAACTGCTGGCAAATTGTAAAGAACTTTCGGCGTATCGCCGAGAGCATAAACCCAGCCATTTCGCCCATCTGGCTTTCTCTGACTGAATGATTTCTTGCCATTCTCATCGACGTATCTAACTTTTTGAAATAGCAACTGATGATTTTCATCAACAAAGTCATACGACTCAACAAAAGTCAACTTCGGTTTCTGTGTGGGTATTGGTTTTTTTTCTGTCTTTATTGGCTTGTCTGTTGCAGCATTTCTGATGACAGGTTTTGAATCCTGCGGCATTAAGTCCGAAACGCGCAAACCAACCGAACTGCAAATTTCATCAACATTGCACGACATTGCGCGGTGGCAAGTAACTAGAACACGGCCGTCGTTCCCCTCCGAGACAGATAAGGACGGGTTTGAGTCGTCGTTTCTGCACGGACAGCGAGCAACCCATCCGGTGCTTGTTTTACGGACGCCATCAAGCAGTCCGAGAAAATTTTCTACTGGGTCGGATATTTGGGTCATTTGGTCACTTGAGATTCATTCCTGGAATAAGAATTATCGGTTCACGCGGAACCAATTGTATTTTCATTCTACGTCGCAAAGTCTTCCGTTGTCGCTCGGTTGTACCAGCCCAGATACCGTACTTTTCGTGGTAAATGCTGTATGCAAAACACTGTTCTATTTTTGCGCATTCATTGCAAATTTCAATAGCGAGCTTGGTGTTGTCTCGAGACTCGATATAACTTTCCTTGAAATCATCGCTCTCTCGGTCAGCGTGTGGAAAGAAAATGTTTGGGCTGTAATTTTTGCATGCGCCATCAGTCGGCGGTCTATCCACTCGTACTGGAATTTCACTTTGCGTATATGGATAGCTTGGCACTGTTCCCCCAATCATGAACTATAAATTGATGGGAGTGATGTTAGCGGGTGTCAACCAATCTTGTCACGTCTCTGGCGGAAAGAAATATTGTCGCACTGCGAATAACCAGTTGACCAGATATATCTTCTGAAAGAACATCTACAGCGTCTACGGGAATCGAGAATCTTGTTGCTAGCGCGGCTCGCGTGCGTTCAATTTTTACTTCGTCGTCAGCAAGGGCTTCATCTTCGGTTCTTATCACCCGAGGTCCGACGAGCGCGCGAATCTCACTGGCTTTTTGTTCAGCGCGCAAACACCACGCACAAGCTAATTCTCCAGTTGATGCTGCACGTTTACGTATCTCAGTATGACCACATACTAGGACGTGATGATACGAAACATGACCCCAAGCACCGACTCTTTTTATTTCGGCTATTTTGCGTCTTGGTGAGCGCCTACGCTCGGATGTCATTAAGACTCGGTTTGAAAATTATTTAAAAAGCTTTCGCAAGAAGCTCTTTAGCCAATTTTTTGCCTTAGTTGTATCGACTTCAACCTTGTCTGGAACTGACTGTTCAATTTTTTCTTCAATGGCATCCCATGCCTTCATGAATTCATCCGTGTCAGCAAGATACGAGGAGGCAGAATCCTTTATCTTGACTGCAGCTTTCGATGCTGACGTCTTTTTCGCCGCAGGCTTTTTGGCTGCTGGCTTTTTCTTGGCCGGAGCCTTCTTAGCTGCGGCTTTTTTTGCTGTTGGTTTTTTGTTCGTTGTCATGGAACAGACTCTAGTGCATAAATCGAGTCCGCGGTGAAAGGGATATTTTATTCAAAAAACATATTTACGGTTCAACTTTTTAATAATGATTAGTATTTCGATGTGGAGCAATACGTTGACGATTTCGGCAAGATGGCCTTAGCCCTGACGTCGGCCCAGTTGGCTAAAGATGTTGCCATTTCCGAGCACGGAATCGGAGAGGACGTGGCTACACACTTTCTTGGATGGTCTCCAAAGTACTTAATGCTTATTGCCCAGATGAAGCAGTCTGTCACCAATCTCCCACACGAAATAAAATTTGAAAAGTGTAAAGAATTATGCGGATTAATGCGAAAATACTGGGGTATTGCGTCGCTGACGATGGTAGCTGAGGGATACTGCTCCTACGACGCAGCACAGACCAAAGGGTCCAGTCTGGCAGCCGCATTCGTGGACAGGGACAACTCTGTGTCTGAGTGCATAACGATAAGCCATGCCTCTATTGACGATTCAGACTCGGTAACGCCGGTTTCGATGGTCGCCGCACCATATTCCGTTTCAATAGGTAAAAAAGTTGATTGGGCAGAAATGCTCTTTTACCCAGAAAAAGCAGACAAATACCTAAAACAGGCGAAATATCCGCAGATGATAAGAAATTCGTTAATGGGGAACGTGGTCGATGAAGTGAGCCAGGGGCAAATCATGCGGGTTAGGGATGAAATAGACGAACTTGGCTTTCTAATTCAAGATTTTACTGTTTAAATATTAGGTATAATTAAATATTATGGGAGCTTTTTACGATAGTCCTGCATTTGGAGACGGCTCCAAGGGGGAAGTAGAAATAATTGCAGGCGTAAAGATTCACCGAGCGAGCCGTCAACCATGCCCAGTTTGTGGTCATCCGACCGGTGATTGTGGTGGAGAATCTGGGCCACCAAAAACTATTTTTGGTTACAACACGAATTCATCTCTAGATGACAATTTGACTTTTTATGTTGAAGAAGATTATGTTGAGGAACACGAAATAGCACCAGGCGTTACAACGAAAACAATAATTTATCGAGCTGGACAACACATTCCATTAAATACAGCAAAAGAGCTCGGACTAATTTAATTTTTTCCACGACGCTGGACCATTTCAGTATTTTTTTTTCGGCTACACTCTTTTCTCTTATACGCTCACCGCACCACACAGTAAGGAATTAAATTAAAATGTCTATTCTTGACCCATCTTTCATCGCAAGTTACGCAGATAAAAAAACACCATGGGGTTTCGGTGGTTTGGGCGAGGTCGTATACCTGCGCACATACAGCCGCCCAGTCGATGGAACTGGTCGCAATGAGACGTGGACCGAAACAATTACCCGCGCAATTAATGGCGCAATTGAAATTGGCGTTCCATTTACGCCAGAGGAAGCAGAAAAGCTTTTTGACCACATGTTTAATCTGCGTTGCTCACTTTCGGGGCGTGCTCTTTGGCAACTTGGCACACCGCTTGTCAAGAAGTTCAATGCAACTTCTTTGAATAATTGTTACTTCACGAATATTGAATCGATTGAAGATTTTGAATTGCTGTTTGAATACCTGATGCTGGGTGGCGGCGTTGGATTCTCGGTAGAGCGCTCGAAGATTCACGAGCTACCAAAAGTTAAGCCAGGCGTCGTCATCACTCATGAGCGGTCAAATGACGCAGACATTATCGTTCCCGACTCTCGTCAAGGATGGAAGCGACTCCTTCATGCAGTTCTTAAGTCATACTTTGATACTGGCAAGTCTTTTTCGTACTCGACAATTTTGATTCGTGAATATGGCGCGCCATTGAAGACGTTCGGCGGTACCGCATCTGGTCCAGGCGCATTAATTGACGGAGTTGCCGACATATGCAAGGTAATGCAGAATCGCGAGGGCAAGAAGCTTCGTTCAATTGACGTGCTCGACATTTGCAACATCATTGGTCGCATCGTTGTTTCTGGTTCATCACGTCGCTCAGCACAGATTGCTATTGGTGACCCAGACGATGTTCTGTTTATTCGAGCAAAGAACTGGTCAACGGGTAGCGTTCCAGCGTGGCGTGCTAACTCCAACAACTCCATCTATGCAGATGCATACGAAGAAATCATGCCAGAACTCTGGAAGGGTTACGACGGCTCAGGCGAGCCATACGGTCTTGTTAATCGCAAGCTTGCAAGGAATTATGGCCGACTAGGCGAAAGAATGGTCGACAACAGCATTGAGGGCTTCAATCCATGTGCGGAAATTGCTCTCGCAGATGGCGAGTCATGCAATCTAGCGACAATATTTTTGCCAAATGTCGAATCACTTGAACAGCTAAAAGAAATATCAATGTTGCTGTACAAGGTCCAGAAACAGATAACCAGGCTTGACTACCCATACGCAAAGACAACCGAGATTGTTCGCAAGAACGCAAGACTCGGCCAGAGCGTCACTGGAATCTTGCAGGTGGAGCAGGAAAAGATTGAGTGGCTTGATAAGGCGTATATAAATCTCCGTGAATTTGATAAAAAGTACTCGGCAGAAAATAATTGGCCAGAATCGGTTCGCCTTACAACAGTTCAGCCATCTGGTACCTTGGCGCTGCTCCCAGGTAACACGCCTGGTATACATCCAGGATTTGCGCAGTACTATATCCGACGTGTGCGCTTTGGTTCATCGGACCCATTGGTCGATGGTTGCCGTAAGCGCGGTTATAAAGTTCAGTGGGATATCGGAATTGACGGTCGCGAAGACCACACTAAATATGTGGTTGATTTTCCGTGCGAATCGCCAGAGGGCGCAGTTCTGGCCGCAAGCATGACAGCAGTTGAGCAGCTTGAATGGGTGAAGAAGATGCAAACCGTATGGGCAGACAACGCTGTGTCCGTAACCGTCTACTATCGCAAGGAAGAGCTCGATTCAATCAAAGAATGGTTATCCAAGAACTACGACAAGGGCGTCAAATCGGTGTCGTTTCTTTTGCACAGCGACCACAACTTCCCGCTTCCGCCATACGAAGAAATCACCAAAGAGGAATACCAAAAACTGATATCAAAAATAGATTTTTCAATTCCTTTGGTGCAAAATTCCTTTGACGGACTGCTTGCGCTTGATGATTGTGCTACTGGTGCTTGTCCTGTAAAGTAATAGGCCACGCAGGCGTTGGTAGCTCAATCGGATAGAGCAACAGACTTCTAATCTGTAGGTTGTAGGTTCGAGTCCTACCCGACGCGCCATCAAACACATCAATCATGGAGGCTGCAATGGAAGTGAAAGAAAGACAAATTGATGAGTTTGGGTTTGTGCGTCTAGACGCACATATGGCCGACGATATGTCGGTTGTCAATGCAGCACGTGTATCTTTTGCACGACACCAAGAGGAGCTTGATGAAGCAGCAAAAGGATTGATAAATTTCTTAATGCGCGAAAGACATGGCACTCCTTTTGAGCACAATGCATTTAGATTCCATATTAAGTGTCCAATATTTGTTGCTAGGGAATGGTTTAGGCACAGAATAGGTTCATTTAATGAATTTTCAGCTCGATACAGTATGGTCAACGATGAGTTTTTCGTTCCTGCAGAGCACGATGTGAGAACTCAGGTTGGAAAACCGGGCGCATACCACTTTGACCCCGTTGAAAAAGATGTCGCCGATAGAGCTATTGAAAGAATTAAAAATATAAACGAAATGGCGTACGGCACCTACAAGGAATTGATTAATGACGGCGTTGCAAAAGAGCTTGCACGAACAGTTTTGCCAATGGGAATGTACACACAGTTTTATTGGACGGTAAATGCTCGCTCGTTAATGAATTTTTTATCTCTTCGTCTAGACAAGTCTGCACAGGTGGACATTCGCCGATATGCAACGCGTGTTGAAATTGTTTTGGCTCAAACTATGCCTGTCACGTATAAGGCATGGGTTGAAAATGGAATGGTATGTCCATAGTTGATTGAAGGTGTAAAAATTAACCATATTTTTGGCCAGTAGCTCAGTTGGCAGAGCAACGGACTGTTAATCCGTGGGTCGTAGGTTCGAGCCCTACCTGGCCAGCCATTCGGGATGTAGCACAGCTTGGCTAGTGCGCCTGGTTTGGGACCAGGAGGTCGCAGGTTCAAATCCTGCCATCCCGACGAGTAGCATGTAGGCGTCGGAGCGGTGGCAGAGAGGCTTATTGCACCTGTCTTGAAAACAGGAGTCCGTTTGCGCGGACCGGGGGTTCAAATCCCTCCCGCTCCTCCATATCCAGTCTGGGTAGCCCAATGGCAGAGGCACGGCGCTTAGGACGCCGCCAGTGAGAGTTCGAGTCTCTCTCCAGACACTATATTTTTAAGGGCTGCCCTTGTAGCTCAGTGGTAGAGCACCTCACTTGTAATGAGGTGGCCGTGGGTTCGACTCCCACCGAGGGCTCTACTTTTTGCTAGGTTCTATTTATGTCCGTAAAAATCATCAAAAATGTCGATATCGGCAATATTCCGCCTACCCCGGCGATTCCGATTATTGATGATGCTCGGACCCCGGAAGCCACATCCAACCTTATTGAAATCGCTGGATTCCACGGATATCCAGTAAGTTACCGACAAGAACAGGGTGGGCGACTGATTCAGAATATTGTCCCTGTGCATAAAAACGAAAACCAACAAATATCTACGTCGTCAAAAGTTGAATTATATCTTCATACCGAGACGGCTTTTCACCCGTATAAGCCAACACATGTAATTTTGATGTGTTTACGCGGCGACGAAACAGCACTGACAACATACTCCTCCCTTGATGACATAGTCTCCGAGCTTTCTGAAGAGCAGATAAATGTTCTCCGAACTCCAAACTTCACAACTTCATTGGATGACAGCTTCATGATGGATGGGGAACCGGATTTTACTCTCGGAATAACTCCTCTTTCTCGCGACAAAGCCGGCCATGATGTATTCACATTTGATTGGGCGTTAATGAGAGGTAAGACCACAGAAGCGCAATCGACTCTTTCCGCTGTTCGTGATGCAATATCAAAGACCACAAAAGAAGTGGCGCTCAAGTCTGGTGAAGTTATGGTTATAGACAACAGAGTTGCTGTACATGGCAGAAAGCCGTTTCAACCAAAATATGATGGGAGCGATAGGTGGGTGAAGCGAATCCTAACCATAGATAGACTTCCGCCAAGAAAATACATGGACGAACATGTAATTGATTTCAATTTTGAAGAGGAGGCGATGTGAGCTTTAAAGAAATAGGTCTCTCCGAAGAGTTCGAATTTTTGCGCACACGTTTTGTGGATGGGTACGATAATCACATTGCGGTTGGAGAAGGGTGGGGTGGTTTGATAAAGGAATGTCACAATGCATTAATTGCGTTCGACCCAAACTATAAGATTTATCAAATAAAACAAAAGTTCGGAGGCCTAAGGTACTACGTTAAGCCTTCAAATGATGCTCTGGTTTACAGGACTAGCGCAATTGTCGCGCCGTTTGAGAAAAGGTCGTATCTGATTTGTGAAGCATGCGGAGTAAATGGAAATTTAAGAGTTAAAAATCGTTTTTACCAGACACTGTGCGTTCAGCATGGACCGGAAGACTACGGGTTTATTAGTGCATCCACAATATACCACTAGCATGTACCCAATAACGATAAGGCAATCTCGTTATGGTGGGACATATGAGGGCGGCGAGTGGTATGCGTATCACGGAGACATAGAGCTCACACAGGGGTATTACGACTACATCGATGGCGATGACTGCGACGCTCTGGATTTTTGGGATTCGGACGACTCAAAATTTTTTGGTATTGGCGACACACCGAACCAGGCACTCGAGGATATGTTGGACAGAAATCCAGTTATTCGTACATCTCCCGATTGGGAATAGTCAGGTCTTTTCTAATTCTGAGAAATGTTTTTAGCATTACCGCGACTATTACCGGAGCGAAAATAACTACAGAAACAAACTGGCAGCTCTTCTTGATGTCAATCACCTAAAATCACCACTCCCACTTATTGCCCCACGCTCTTTCCTATCGGCAAGTTTTACAAGATTCTCGTGAGCTACATTATCCAGCGTGACATTTATCTCAAGCGCTAATTGAGAAACATACCAAAGAACATCTCCTAGCTCTGATGCTAATTCAAACCGCTTTTCTTCCGTCAGGCGTGAATCATAATCACGAATGACTTTCTTAAGTTTTCCCGCTACTTCCCCAGCCTCGGAGCAGAGACCAAGAGCTAAGTATTCGAGCGCTTTGCCCTCTGGGTAGATTGCAGTAGAGCTGGTTCGATGTTGGTAGTCGTTAAAATTCATGATGGGGCCTATCTATTTTTGTGATACTTAACTTTGTTGTATTCATTTTAGTGATTGCAATGTGATAATGATTGCCATGACAGCACTTATAATACTTGGGTTTTTGGGCCTTGTTGCCGGAACATTTCACATTTTTCTAGCTAGGTCGATAGACCAGTACACCGGCTATGGCCAGGGCGGCACATTCCGCGAGTGGAATGAATTCGAGCGCGAAAAGATGCTTCTCCCATAAGGGGGCTAGCTTTCAATAAAGATACATTCCCCAGGGCACTCTTCGGCAGCTTCTATTACGTCAGATAGTCTTTCGTCTGCGAAAGAAGCCATTCCTTCCGCTCCTTCCGGGTTCCCCACAGCGGCCGCATAAATCTTGTCCCCTTCGCGTACATACGCAAGACCGTCTGGCATCATATGAAAAACATCTGGGGCTATCTCCGCGCAAAGACCATCTCCAGTACATAAGTCTTGGTCAATCCATACTCTCATTGCGCAGTTTCTTGTCCGCAGTAAGTCTTTGCTTCATGGAGAACTTCGAACCACTTCTCATCTATGTTCGCGCCGAATTGACTCAGTTCCATGAACAGTCGGTCACCAAGGCCCTTGTCTGACATGTCCTTAAATAATGCAAAGAACTCATGACTCTTCGTGCTTAGGTGTATATCCTTGCGCGTGAATGGATGTGTAATTCTTATGTGCGCAGCATTAAGCATTGGAGTGCAAATGTTGTATTCAGAGTTTTTTGCAGTTGTAAATGCAATCTCTTCGCTGTTCTTTTCCTCACGAACAACTTTTTTCTTCGGGGGTGCTCCAGCCATTACTTATCCTCCGTAATCGGTCCGCCGGTAACCCATGCCCGGCATGATGTTTCACTTTTCACAGTTGCTCCTCGCTATCTGGGATGCCATTGCCGTTTTTGTCTTCAGCATTTCTTCCAGTGGAAATCATCAGTCCTGCAAGTGTTCCAGTTATGAAAGTCGCGACGCTCGAAAGCACGCTAAAAAACATTTTATCGTTTTCTGCTTGAGCTCCTATCGGCTGCGTAACGAATACGAGAGCGTACAAAACACCTATAGTTGTTAGTGTTAAAACTGCAGCAAGTACGCACCCAACAACAAACTTAAGACGAGCATCAAGGTCCGCTGGTGTGAGTCGTGGTTTCATATTTTAATTAACCCTCCTGATTAATCAAGGTTGGAAAAAGAACGGACTGGGCGCACAAAGTACAATTGGTCCTTGCTAACGTTGTAGCCACTAGACCCACTAGCACCAAAAATCTGCACATGTGCGGTTTCGTATGTTAAGTTCATTCCTGGAACACCTTGGGTTGAACTCCAGTATGCGCTACCATCATCAAAGCCTCCAACCATGTCTCGATGGGCGTATAGCTGGGCCATCTCGTCATCGGAAGGCAGGAACCAATCTGTAAATCCATTCCATGAATAACTAGTGCAATATGCTGCTGCGCAGTTGTCCTTTGTATTTCCACTCATTGACGCAATAAGTTTTGTATTGCTTTCTCCTGTGCCAATTTTGTTTCCCGAAGCACCAGAATCTCCGTATCCAGAAGACCAAGGTATTTGGACGAAATCGGGATTTCTGCATGGACCTGCTTCAAACCACAAACCAGTAGTATTTCCATGTGTGGTCGGATTGATAAAAATAACTCCACCCGCAGGTCCCTTATCACCGATTCTTAAATGTTCTATTTTCATGGTGCCGTTGTTGCCTCTGGTGAAATCGTATCTACGCTTATTTCGTTCGGGTCCCATCCAAGCAGCGTTTTTGTGCACGCTCCATCTACCTCGCATATTGGCGGCTCACATTCACTCTTGCCCCAGTTTTCAGGGTCTTGACATTCATATCGGTACTTACCGTCATAACCGCAAGAAGCAATAAGAAGTGCAGAAACAAGAATTAACCTTTTCATTTTGTCTTGAATTCATCCCAGGTTTTGTCACCCACACCAAAATATTCACGAGCAAAACCAGATTGGATAATGTCTTTGTTTAAACAAGCAGTTGTGGGGTCATCTATTTTGTCTGATGAGTAAATTCTTGCCAAAACTCTTCCATATTTATCATTTTTGTCTGGAATAGTGTTTACAAAAACCCATTTATGACCATCAAGCCAGTCCTTGGTAAAAGACTTTGCCTTAAGCCCAAGTTCTTTTTCCTTAAGGTCTTTAGTGCGTGACTCTGGTGTATTAACGCCATATAGACGAACACGAATTTTATGATGGACACTAAATCCAAGGTCAATCATTAGGTCGACCGTGTCTCCATCAATTACATTGAGTACCGTTGCCCCATACCAGAATCGTTCCACGACAAGTTATCCCTACTTGCTGTTCTTTGGATTTAGGCGATTCATTATCGCATCTTGGCCCGGGAACTTGGGACCCATAACGCGTCCTGTTTCTGGCTTCTTTTCTACTCGCGGACCTGGTGCGATTGTTGGTGGCTGTGGCCTATCAGCTCCTGGTCTTTTTGATGAAGGAGTTCCAGGATTTGGCTTTTGTCCTGGTGGGTACTTCTTTCCAGGACTCGGAATACGGTCTGCTGGCTTGCTTGGTTGAGGCCTACTTGGGCTTGGGTATCTGTCGGCTGGCTTGGTATCTTTTGGCTCTGGTTTTTGCCCAGGAGGATACTTTTTCCCTGGACTTGGATACCTATCGGCGGGCTTCTGGTCCCTTGGTTTGGATGGTGACGGCTTTTGCCCTGGTGGGTATTTCTTTGGCGGGCTAGGAAGTCTGTCTACTGGCTTCTTGTCGGTTTGTTTTGGCTTAAGCGGACCCGGTCTCGTATCAGTATTTGGCAATCCACTTGCTACTGGTTTGCCGTTTTCGTCACGGAGGACTCTGTCGAAAGCAGCACGAGCACGTGCTCTTGCATCTCTTTCTTCCTTGCTTCTATCCTCAACGCGTCGATTCATCTTGATTCCCTGCAACTTAAGTTGCTGGCGAACAAACTTTCTTCTCTGCGCTTCATAGTTCGCATCGCTTGAGCGTTGATATGGTTTTCTTTGCTCTTGTGGAGTGCCATCGAAAATCATTCCATCGCTGTCGTGGTCTACGGCTTCTCCTGGATTTGTTCCGGTAGGAGCAGCGCCACCAGCGCGCTGGCCAATTGACATTCCAAGAGCGGCTTTGTACTCATAATCTTCAAGTTCATCTGACTTCTTCTTTGAGTTTTGGTAACGCTCAAGAAGTCTTTTTCCTTTTGCAGCAAGCGCTGCTGCATCTTCCATATTTTTGGGAACTGGTTCCCCCCATGCTGCAGCAGAAAGAGCAAGTCTTGTTGCTCTTCCTTTTTCGTCTTTCATTGGTCCACGTGGGTTGGTGAAAAATCTAGTAAGGAATGAACCCTTGCGACGCATTTTTTCCGGTGTATCAGCTGGGCCTCTTACTCCTGGCTTTAGATTTGCGCCTTCTGTTCTCTTGAAGAACGCTCTACCAGCAGCTGTCAAACCACCCTTTGGGTCTTTGAGTAGTTTTTTCCCGCCTTTTGTTTTTATGTATTCAGGAATTGCCGAGATTTGTTCCTCGGATGGGAATTCGAATTGACCGACACGATTAGAACCGTAATATTCATCGAATATTGGCATGAAATCTTCTGATTTAAGTTCGATTAGCGTTTCATCAATTAGCTGCTCGAGCTCATCTTGTTCTTGGATATTGTTCGCTATTTGCTCTAATTCGGCAAAAAGTTCTTCATCGCTTTTGATTTGTGACATCGCATCTTCCATGGTTCAATTTTCGCACAGATATGAAACTATAAAAGAAACAACCCCCGGTTTCACCGTTTTCACGATTACTCCCGGGGGTTATTTCAACTCAAACTGGATAACCAGTTATTGGGTTAATCAGGATGGCTCTCCGTCGAAGTCAACTTTGACGAATGCTTCTGGACGCTTGACAGCAAGGGCGAGTCTCTGCTCGGCCAAGATGACGATTGCGTTGCGCACGAAGAAGTCTGAGTGCTGTTCCGAAATTCGGATTGAAGCCTCTTCTCTGTCGTACAGCTGAGCACCGGTACCGAATGCACCGACCAGGGCTGTTCCCTCAGCAATTGCCGGGGTGTCAACGACTGGCATTCTCCAAACGCGTGGCTCGCCACCCATTGCAACCGAAACTGCAACGAGGTACTGACCCTGCTGGTCTTTTGTCAATTCGATGTCTTCCCAGTCGTTCGGGTGCAACACGATGCCGGATGGCTCGTAGTAAGCAAGGAACGAGAGGGTTGCGGCACGACGAATTGCATCAGCCTTTGTGTCTGGAACTGGTGAGGTTGCACCGTCTGACCATGCGTACTCCTGAATGTTTGGAGTCTGGAGAACACCAAGAAGGTTTTCGCCAGTTCCATCGCCATTCAAAATCTGCGAGTCTTCTAGGAGACGCAGACCGTACATGAGTTCGTTGTCGATGATTGAACGTAGCTGTGGCTCATCGGCGAGGACGTTGCGGTGTGCAGCTTCCCAGTGTGCCAATGTGCGAACAGGAGCCTGCTCACCAACGAATGCGAACGATGACTGCGGCTTGATACCGAAGTTGCCACCAGAACGCTCAGCAACTGAAGATGCCGAGTTAACACCATGACCAGCCTGAATGGTTGTGAAACCGAGCTGACGGAAGTACTCGATGACAGCTGCTGATGTTCTGCGAACTGGGAACAGGTCGCGAACACGCTTTGTACGCATTGGAGGAAGAACCATGGCATCGCGCTGAACGTTTCCGAAGCTGCCGAGGCGGCTGTCTGAAACTGCCGTTGTTGGCAATGCTGAGTAAACGTCCTTTACGTTGTAAGCGGTCAATGAAGCAGCGACTTGCCATGGTGCAACCATGTTTGCGCCGTTACGGCCACCATTGAGTGTCTTGAACTCAGGTGACTCAATAAACATTTGACCGATTGACTTGATTTCGCGTGAGCTCAATTGACCAAGGTCCGCAGCTGCTGCTGCATAGCTTGAAGCTACTGCTCCTCCCTGTGGCTGTGATGACCATGAGTCAACATCGCCCATTGTCTGAAGGTCAGCAAGCAGTGACTTAATTGACTTAATGTCCTGCATGTTCTTGTCGAATGCTGACTTCTGCTCAGAAGAAACAACTACTGTGCCTTCCTCGATTTTGAATGAGTCCGCAATGGCTTTATTGTCTGCCATTTTGGTGCGAAGAGCTGACTGCAGCTCTTCAATTCTTGCTTTGTCTTGTGACATGATTTGCTCCGTATTGGAATTTGAAGGGTTGAATTACTGCTTACGTCGTGGCTTAGGTAAGCACCCAGCCCTCGTAATATCAAAAATAACAGATGGTTTACATTCTTTAGTGCAACTAATAAAGTTTTATACAAAAGTGTGTAAATAGTAATTGCTATTTATTTTTGACTGAGTTCCTCAGAAATTGCGTGCTTTTTCTTTAGGTTGCTCTTGCCACCGGAACGAAAAACAGTACGAACGGCGTTCATTATTTCTCGGCTTCTGGTTCTCTCCGCATTTCTTCTTCCCAGCGAAGTTGAGCCGGTTCTATTGGCGTAATCGGTCATATTTGTGCAAGGCATCCAAACTGTTCTTCCGTTTTTACTAACTCTCCTGCTTACGCCAATGCAGCCAATTTGCCTAGCTCTTGACCGAGCTGAGTCTGGGTCCATGAACACATCTGTGTCATCTTCCCTTACGTATTGAGGGCCCTGAAGAGCTTTGCCGCTTACCGGGACACAGTTTGGGACCATGCTCCCGTTTTTCCCAGGTTTCATTCCAACCTGTTTGTATCCAGGCCAACATTGACCAGATTCTGCTTTTCCAGCAAAATTCCCAGATACCAATCCGCCGCCGTCGATTGTTTCTATTCCTCGAATCGGCATCTCGTTTAAGTTTTCCCAATTATCTATTCTGCGTTTTTTCTTTTTCTTTCCAGTGCTTCTTCCGGCAGCTTTTCTTTCTCCGGCAACAACGGTTCTCCATTTACTTGTTTCAGCAATATTCGATAGACGCTCAAGCTCACCCATTGATGCACATGGCATCCAGTTGCCATCTTTATCCTTGTGCGCCCCAGAGCAACCCATTTCACGCGCAATTGCAAGTGCGTCAAGCTTCTTGACCAAGTCTGGTTTTTTCATATCTTCCTGCCAAGTTTTGACTGCAGTGCAGCGATAAGTCTTTGATTTCCCTCTGGGACTATTGGCTCGCGCTTTGATTCAACAAGGAATTCAGCGTGCCTATTTGCGCGCCGTGAAGGTGATTCTGGATTTGCCGTTTTTTCGGCAACGTGTGCTCTCACTATTGCTTTTTGTCCGATTCTTTCAACTATCCGATTGATTGCAATAGACGCAAGACTATTAGCCTCTCTTGAAATTAGTTGTCCAGATTTTTTATCAAATCCAATTTTTTGATTATTTTTTATAGAACTAAATACTTCTGAGCGCCTAGCCGAAGATGAGAACAACCTTGCCTTGAAGTCAACTATGTTGATTTTTTCAATAGGGCTCTTGAATTTATCAATCCCCCTGCTAGACGGGGAACGAAATCCATTGGTTTTTGTCTCTGATGGAAATCTTGAAGCGTTCAGTATTTTCTTCTGTGATGTCACGATTGGGGTAGATGGAACGATTACTTCTGGAGAATCAAAATTTATTCCATCAACTATTCTCTGTACCGAAGAGTTAATTTCCTTGAAATCAGTTGCAACAAATCCAGCAGGAAGTGATTTTGTTGCGTACGACTCACGCGAAACAACACCATCTATTAGGCTATTTCCGAATTCGGTTAGTGATTTAACAATAAATTTTGAATCATCATCAATAGCTATGGCATGCGGCATATTGCGCAGGGCATCTTTTATTATGGAAATACGTTTCACTTGCTACCTCCGGAAATGAGACTTCGAAGTACTTGTTTTTGATTTTGTAGTACGTCAAGTCTTGAATTGAACAGTTTAGAAATAATGTTTAAGTGAATTTTCTCCCCATCGGACATCCCATACCCATTCATGTCTGATGCAAATTTTTTTGAGTTAAAACTTCTTGCCCGATTAATCATTTGTGACAAAAGTTTCATAAAAAGAACTCTTTGCTCTGCTCTTAGTTTTTGATAATAGTCAGAATATGCTGGAGTAAGTTGTGCGCCATAAAAATCATTGAGACGCATCTTCATTCTTTTTGTTATTTCTATTTTTGAGAGGTCAATCAATCCTGATGTGGTGTTATCTGCCAATACCGCCCTGGTTCCATCAGCTGTATCTATTGGATAAATTGAGGATGCTGGTCTTGAGCGCTGGTCTGTCAAGAAGTCGCTTACAAGCATTCTTGCAACATCCGCAATATCAAGGTTTTCAAATTTTTGATTCGGGTTGAATACGCCACCAGGGATAGCAGACTCCACGTCCTGTCTCAGATACTTTCTTTTATCGTTTGGTTTTCCAACAAATATCACATCCGGAGACTCCATGCCCAGATGTTGCTGGAGGTCTGACGCAAATCTCTCCGCTAGGTGCTGATAGTTTTTTGGCTTTTCGTAAACGAAATACTTTTGAGCCCCAGACTCAACCGCTGATATCGAATTTGATATTTTCTCCTTGCGGACTAATTGTTGATTTGCTAGAAGTTTTGCGAGAACGATAGGTGTAATTCGTGAAAAACTACCTCCGTCTGCAATGAAACTTATTGCATCATCAAGATTGTTTATTAGCTTTCCTCTCTCGGAAAGAGAAACCGTAGTTCGCGAGGTGCCCTGTTCTTCTTTTGGCAATTTCTGTAGTTTTCGCTTACCAAATAACTTTTTTGCCCAGGCTGTTGTCCCATCAATTATTTCATTAGGATTTTTGATTCCATCAAACGATTCAGAATACTGAATACCATCGCCTATTTCGTCGGCAACATTTCTTAGTCTTGCTCCTGGGTCTTCGCTGTTATTTATTTTTTGTGCTGAATTGACTACTCTTCCAAGTTTTCTTCTCTCGCCAACAGAGAGATTTCTGGCCTTGGACAGGCTTATTGTTGAACCACCAGGTAGAACATAAATCAAACTTTTGATTCCAGTATTGGAAAGAAGTCCAAGCTCTTCTCCGCCAAGGTCGGATGAAGAAAGAGTCGACATAAGGTAGTAGGCGCCTTCCATGTCCCTGTTATCCGGGATAGCTCTCAGCACCTTCGTTGGAACTACTGGTTCTAGAACGAATCCGTCACGCCTAACCATTCTCCTGGCTTTAGTGTTAGACGACAGGTTGAATTGACCGATTTCTTTTATGAGCGCTTTTACCCTGTCTGATGACGCTCTTCTGTTTTCGTTTCCAACGCGGGTAATTTGTGGTTTCCTGCTTGCAATAAGAGAGCTGTCGATTGGTCCGCCAGTAATCGTGCGACCCTGAACAGTGGATGGAAGTCCTGATGTGCCAGCGCCTCGTATTGCTCTAATTGTTGCTCCAAGAGCGGAAGGAATATCAAAAAGTTTTGCACCGCACGTAGAAAGTCTGTTGTCAGTGAATCGCCCGCCGTACTGGTACCCTTCCGGACACCTGTAACCACGATTCTGACCCGGCCTTGAGCCACCCCTGCTCCCACCAAATCCAGGAGTTATTGTTCTGTATGTTGCAGAACGAATAGGGGAACGAATTGGTCCTGTATCTCCTGGCAGAAAGGTGCTGAGTAATGTGCTTCCGAGTTGGCGGCCAAAGTTTGCCTTAGTGCTCATGATTCCATTTGAATCAATTTTATGCTTTCTTCTGGTATTGCCATTAAGACGCGACAGGGCCTTATACTCAACAATCTTTTGACTGATTGCTCCACGCCCGCGAATAAAGTCAAATTTTGATTTAGTGTCCAAATCAGAAAGAATAACTCTCGTTACGATACGAGAAGTTGACTCCGGACAGCAATATTCTGTATCGCTATTAACCACAGCACTCCTCATCGAGTGATTTCTTTTTTACAACACTCTTTGACACTGTGCTGCCTGTTTCGTCCTCGCCTTCAATCTCCCAGTTTTTATCTTCTCTCAAAAAGTCCATAAACTTTGGCTCCATTTCACAGAAGTCGCGCAAAACAAGAAACGCATGCTTGTAGTCATCTTCAGTTACAACTTCAATTCCTTTTGATTCCTGTTGAACAAAGTCGTGAAAAAACACGTCGTCAAAAATTGCGTCTTTTTTTGCCCCTCTAACAAGATTTGCTGGCTTTGCATTGCTTGCCAGCCTTCTGGCAAATTGTGCATCAGTCCAGTTGGTCAGCTTGCGAATCTTCTTTTTACAGTTCTTCATTCCTGGATGGTGGCATCCTTCATTTGGCCATAAACCAGTTGTTTCATGATGAAGCCATGCGCAAATATTGCTCAGCGGATACAGTTCTGGGTGATTCGCTAAAATCACTCTGCATCTCCTGAACCCGCCTGGTTTTTTCATGATTGGACGCCAGTAGCGAAGTAGGCGCTCCAGGTTCCCTCGACGCGGCCCATATCCACGAAGAATATCGCCGGTGACAATCTCCTGAGGGAGTATCCCTCCTAGTGGGTCGGCTTTTATTTCGTCTTCGTTAGACATCGTTGTTATCCTCCAATTGGCGCAAAATATTCATTGCGTTCCAGGCGTCGTCGCGCTGTTGCAGCGATTTAAATGAATAAATATCCCTCTCAGACTTTACCATTCCTCCGCAGCAACTAGTTTGAACTTGAACAACATCAGTCTTTGTGTTTAAAAACTCCTGAATGCGGTCAGATTTTTGTTTAAGCGATTTTTGTTTTTTACCCAATTTTGAAACAACATTTAGACCGTCAAGCATTTTTTTATCTATTGGCTTAGTTTTTAAAATAAATGTGTCGTACCATGAACCCTTGGTTGGATTTTGTGGTGAATCCCAAAGAAATCGTAAAAATCTTGACGAGCGGTTCTTCCTGACGCCGATTGCTTTTGCTGCAAAAGAGAAAAAGTACACGAATACGGCACTTCCGTCCGGACGAACAACTGCACCATCTTTGGAATTTTTATTCGCGTCGATTATGTAATAAATACGGTCTTGGCCTATTGAACCAGCTAATACAGCTTTCATAGCATTGCTCCGCTTCTAGTCACAAGGCTAGGACTTTTCTCTTTTCTCATCTCTTCAAGAAGCTTTTTGGCGTTTTCTGCAATCTCGCGCATTATTTTTTCCCTAAGGACTGTCTCGATGTCGTCGGAGCGCTTTGCTGCTGCACTATAGCTCCTGGCATCAAAAAGATTAATTCCTTCTGGGTGAGCTATCCCTACATTATCAAAACCAAGTTTTTTATATTCATCTTGTATTTTTTTTGCAGCTCTATAGTTTCTTAATTTTTGCATGCTTTGCGTATTCATTTTGCTTCCAGAGTTAATTGAGTAAAAATACTCAATCTCTTCTTGTGAGAATCCTGCCGAACGAAGCCGCTCAGCAATCGAGCGATTATTGACTACGTCAGAAATATCTTCTTTACCAGAATTTTCAGATAGTCGGGAGAATGGGTAGTTGATTTTCTCAACTTCATCCTTATCAAAACCGCCAAGAATTTGTGCTTCGAATACATCCCTGTCCACCCCTTGACCCAAGCTGCCAGGAGTTGGGAATTTGCCATCTCTATCTCTTCCGCTATTTACGGAAGAGAAATCATCTGACATGCCAGCACCGAGAAGATTTAGCGTTGATACTAGATTTCTGCTTTTCGAACCTGGGCTGCTACCACCGATATAAGCATCAACGATGTCATCACGGTTCATTGAGTTTAATGCAACCGGTCTGTGGCCGGTGCTTAACGAATCACCCTTACCATATGCAACTCTGTTCGATACATTTGGCTTGAGTACAACTTCTATGTCGCCGAATGCGGTAAGTCCATCACCGACAATATCTTCGTCCATGATTTCAAAATTTGCATCTATGTCAATATTGCCTGAATTGTTTTGCAATACTTGATTTTGTTTTGCCTTTTTATATGAATTGTGAACAAGATATCCACTTACTGGCCTCAATTCATTTGGAATATCAGAAGATAGACCGATTGATGATTGATAGTCTTTGGCAAAATTAATTGCGGACATTCCGATTCTCTGCGAGGAAGTGGCGTCAGTATCTCCGTCCGACATTTTCCCTGTTAGGACCTGCCTGCGCGTTCTTGACAGAACCCCACGCGTACGACTGTTATTGCGTGTTTCTGAAACATTCTTCATAAATGCCCTAAACCCATCGGCAAATGAGTTTTGTAGTTTTTTTCTGTTACTCACTGGTTTTCTTGGCCCTGAGTAATCGCCAAGTTTTTCCATCGCGCGCATGGCTGTGTTTTTGTCTATTGCTCCACTTCTTTGGAGCTCCCTGACAGCGACAAGAGCCAGGTCTTGATTTCCAGCAGCAGCAATTTGGTTTGCCACCTTTGCTATATCTTCTGATGTCCCACCGTTTCCAAAGACGCTGATTGCCGCAATCGCCTGGACCATGTCTCCGCGCTCGGATTTTTCTACTCCGGCTTTTGTTAGCGCGCTAACTGCTCTTGCATTTGCATTTCTATCATTTCTAGCTCGGCTCGCGGCACTTGTCATGTCTCTTCCAGAGCTGAACCATGTCCTTCGCGCAGCTGCCCTACCTGCGATTGCATCAGAATCGTCTGGTAGGACCATTCTGCGACTGGAACGCAACGACTGTCTTGTGGCAATTGCTTTTTTGTAGTCCGGACGTGCTGTGTATCCGACGGCACCAACCTTGATGAAGTCACCTCGCTCATAGAGCTCGTCGGCCATTTCTGAAATATTCGTCTTTAGGTCTTCTGCAACTTTCGCAATTTCCGAGTCGCTGATTTCAGCAATATCTCCCTTTTGCCAAGCATTTTCTGCACCAAGTCTTGCTTCCTTGATTCCATATACTTCCTGAAAAGCTCTGCCAAGTGTAAGGCCCTCAACGATGTCGGTTTGCACTTCGTTAACATTTAGTGGAACCTGCAATTCATCACCTAAGCCAAGATTCGCTACGTTTATCCCCGCCCATCTGTGGTGTCCATCCAAAATGTATTTGTCCATTGTTGCGAGTATCGGCGAACTGAACCACTGCTTATTGATTTCTTCAAGGAAGCGCCGTCTGAACTCCTCGGACTTTCTGTCAAGACCTTCTTGCTCTAGTTGGTCTGCGATTTCAAGTGCTTTTTTGGTTATTCCATCTGCCATGCCAGATACTTTTGATGCGACAAGCTGCTGCTGCGACGGAGCATACTCGTTTGCGGGGACTGTTTTTTTACGTACGGATGGACCAGCAGACGGGTCTTCTGGTGTAAGTGTTTCATTTAGGAATTGAATAAATTCACCCTCAAGATTCACCTCGGTGTTATTCCAATCCGTGTTCGAGTAGAACCAATTGAGTTCATCCTCTGACATTGGGTTCGATGATGGTTTATTTTTCATTGGATGACGTTTTTTTAGGGATGCGTATCTTTCACTATCCTCAGTAGACAGTCCAGATGCGGGTTCCCACTTCCCATCGGCTTTACCATTTTTTAACATCCGTATGGCAATTGTGTTTGCGCCTTTTGTTCTTCCGTTTGTCTGGGGCATCTTTTCTCTATCTATGCCGATATGGCCAGAACACAGCAGGTTTTGCATTGCATTATAAAGCCCACATAGGTCAGCCTGGTAGCTGTCGACATAGTCTTTTTTCATTTTGTTTACAAAATCTTTTGATGAGATATCGATGCCTGGATTATTTGAAAGCACATCAGCTTCGTATGCTTTCTTGAAGTTCAACCATCTTTCGTTATTTTGCTCAATGTGGGTCAAGGCGCTTTTCTGCACTGCCTTCTCTAGCTTTGCCTGAGCGCTAGCGGTAAGTGTTAGGTCTGCATCTTTTACAATCACGTGATGGCCGAGTGACATAAGCGCCAACGCTGTCGGTACGTCTTCGGCAATGTATGTGTTTTTGTGCTTTGCGCTAATTGCCTGCCTTGTTGAGCGGACCAGTGATTTACCAAAAACCTTTGATATCTCGTCGGTAGTCATGTCGTCGACGTTTTTCCCACCAGCAACAACTTTGTCGAAAATGTCTGCCGCTTTTGCGGCTGCCTCATCTTCCAGTTTCGCCCTACTTTCTAATTCCTCTACCGAGCTGATACGTCCACTAGAAAGACGTCCGCGCCTGTCGTTTGGTGACATTCTTGAAAGTCGTTCTGTTCTTCTTGAGGTGGATGGAACATCAGGACGAACTCCGCCGGAACGAACAACCCCATTTTCCGACAGCGAACTAATATCTTCGTCACGCATTCTCACTCGAACTCGTCTGTCGAAAGAACTGTGCATTTTAAATGCAGCATTTTCAATCAATTGTGCTATCTGTTCATCTGAGTACCTTCGAAGAGCTTCTGCAACATTTGGGTCGAGCATGTCTGACGCAATGTCGTCGTACTCTTTTGAACCATTACCATTGAGGATTGAGCGCAGCTCACGCATATCAGACGAAAGTTGCTTTCTCCGCGAAGACCGTCTTTCCTCTCTGGAGAGAGTTGGTCCAAAATGTGTAGACCCAGAAGAAAGTCGTCTTGATGGGGCTTCGCCGAAGGTTGACCCGAAATCTGCAACTGAATCAATTATCTCAGCGCTTGTCTCGTCTATATCTGCAGATTCCTTTTCTGTTGAGTCTGGCCTCGATATGCCGAGTTTGCTTCTTCTTATTATTTCTTTATCGGCAACTTCTCTAATTTTCTTAGAGTTTCCCTGTCGCCATATGGCGTCATCGGTTCCAGAGCTGATTCCGTCAACAAGGGCATCAAGTACATCAACGGTGTCTTTCTGTCTTACAATTTCAGCTCTTATCGTTCCATCTTTATCGCGACTAATAATTCTCAGTTTCCCTGGAGGTGCGACGAACTTTTGCTCATCATCTTTTCCGGCATTTGGAAAGACTCCACGATTTCCTTCCGCAACACTAATGATTATTTTCCTCTTTACGCGGCCCGTTTCCTTATCTGTTCCCCGAGGAGATGATGTCGGTTTGGAGCGAGATGTGAGTACACGTCCAGAAATGAAATTATCTACATTTATTTCATCCCCAACCTTTTTCCCCTTAACTTCTACTGCTGGGAAGTCGGATACAACCTCAAATTCAAATGGCGAATCTATCGACGACGAATCAATTGCTTCCATTGTTGGGATTAGTATGTTGCGCACCTGTTCAGACAGCGAACCCTCGTCCTTGCGCCTCGGGTCTACGGCAAGGCCAAGACGGTTGAGGCGAGCATTTCTTGCATTCATCGCCCTACCTACAACAGTTTGCTTTTCCGGAGTTAACATCTGCGCTATTTCTGGGGCTACGAAATCATCCATCTCTCGGATTGCAGCAGCTTGTTCTTTAGTTATCTTTCGACGCAGGCGCGCTTTCTCTCGTTTCGCATTGTCTATAGCTTCTTTTTGCGATTTAAATTTCTTTATTTTCTTAGGTTTTGGTTTGAGTAATTCATCTACCTTGCCATTAAACTCCCTACCGGCCCTTGCTGTTGCACGCGAATCACCACTCTCTGCAATTCGTGAAATATATTCAGAACGGAGAATTGAGCGCTCTTCCATTAATTCTTGAACTTCCGGGTCGTCTTCTAGCCTGTCTTTAACCAAGACGTCAATATCGGCGGCACGGCGAATCAGTTGATTTTCTGATTTTGTTTTTGCTGAAGATGTTATGTCATCAATTCTTTTTGCTTTAGCAAATGCTTTTATTTCTTCGTCATCCACCATTCCTGCATCACGTCTTGTTTTTTCGACTACCCTGTCGAATCTCGATGCCTCACCCTTTGCTCCAACTCCGAATTTTTTCCTCCACTCAGAACGCGAATCAGAGTACATTTTCTCGTAGTAGTCAAGTATTTTTTGACCTTCTTCAATTTTCTTGCTGAGTTCAGCCACTTTCTCTGTTCGCTCTGTTATTGATTCCTCTGTTGCATCTTCTGGTAGTTCAGAAAGCCCATTGAGCTCATTCGTCAAATTATCAAGTTGTGCGCGTATGTCTCTTCTTTGGGCATCAACCAGTGCAGCTTGTTGGAACATCTCTTCTTCATCGAGTTCCGAATAGAATTTTTTAAATTCTTTAAGTTTTTCCCGTCTTTCCTCTATTTTTCGTTTCTCAATGTCTCCGGACATTTCATCGATTTCTTCATCGGAAAGGCGGTCTGCAGAAGAGCTGGAAGTCGGCCTGAATGTAGTGCTTTCCAGTATTGCGCGTTCTTCTGCATCAATATCTGCGCGCTCGGCGGAAAGCCTGCTTCGCTCGACGTCATCCATCCACTCCAATGCTGCGTCTACGTCATCTCCGAAAATAAGTCCCTGTTCACGTAGTGCATGTAGTTCTGCACCAACCTCAAGACCCCATATTTCGCTGCCTTCTGTATATTCGGTTGGGTACTTGCCAGCAAGAAATGCAGCCACTTCACTGCGCTTTAATGCATCTGACATATTTTTCAGGTCCAAGCCATCATTGGAATCCATCATCAAATCCATAACATCACCGCTTGTTAGATTTGTCAACAAGCCTCCACGCTCTTCATCGAAATCAACAGTGACAATACGGTTGCCGACAAACGTCATCGCACCAGTTCTCTTGTCTTGTTTGTACTGAGGGATTTCAATTCTTCCGCCGTTATCGATAGCTTTGCGAAGAATTTTTTGAATGAATGCCTGGCTTTGAATTCCGTGTGAAAACTCATGAAAAGCAATATGTTTAGTAAATGACCTCGGCCCGTCTACAAGCCCTGCCATGTGGCGTGCTGCATATTCGGAATTTATCAAGAAGTCTGCTACTGCGCTCTTCGCCTCTGAGTCACTGACAACTCCAACAGCCGATACGGCAAGTCGTTCATCTGCACGCATGTCTGGCAGCATCGATTCCTGGTTTGTCATAATGCGCTCTAGGTTTACGTGCATTACTCCACGTATTCCACCAGCACCTGGCCTCATGCTTCCGTGAACCGCAGTTCCTGCTTCGTCATTAGTGAAGAAATTGTATTCAATTCGGTCGAAAAATTTAGCGGTTCCTGGTTTTGTTTTGTACAGATGCAAAGCTGTTTCAAAATATGCTCGCTCTGTTTCGTAATATCTCTTAATGTCAGCTTCAATTAAGCGCTCTTGTTCTGGCTTGGTCAGCGCTTTCCAGTTAGCCACCTTCTGCAGGCGGGCTGTTATGTACCTGCGAACCTCGTCTGGTCTCATTCTGGACATATCGCCCATTCCAGAAACATTCGATACGTTTAGGTCCCAACCATCTCTGCCCCCCGTTGCGACGAACAGCTCATTTAGCTTTTCTACTGCCTCGAATACGTCAGCATTTACTGCTCGTGCAGCATCGCTTCTGTCAACACCCAATTCGCTATATAGTTCCGAAACGCTTTCATCGAACTTGATAGCCGCATCCTGGGCATTTATCAGTCCGTTTCTAAAAAGTCGCTGACCTGGCTCAACGTCAACCGTACGCCAATCTGGGGAATCTAGTCTTTCTCCAGTTATCTCGTCGTAATACGGGCTTCTTGCCATTCTGACTGGAGCCCACGGAACATTTGAATCCCACTCATTGTTTTTTATAAAGTTAAGTAGTGTTCTTACTCCGTTTGTAAAACCACCAAGCTCCCCTGATTCCTGCATCTCTTTTGCCTTACGCGCAGCAAAGCGAGAGAATCTGGACGCGCTAAAACCAAAACAGTTGGTTCCGAACATGTCCGTAAATTGGTTTGCAGCAGGGGTTCCCGGAGGGCATCTGAATTTGTTTAGCTCGTCACGGACTACGCCGAATCGAGCAGCAGCTCGCGCAATGAGATTTCCACCAGGAACACGAGAAGAGAGAGGTCTGCCAGGGAGGCGTTTTTTTTCTAGTCCGTTTTCTTTTTCTGTTAGTTCACGTAGTTTGGCTCGTCGCTCATCGAATGACATGCCTGCAGTAATAGAGAATCCATCTATTTCTTCTGCCGATTCCTGGATTACATCATCTGTTTTTGCATTTACTTTAAATTTTGTAAGTTTTATTTGCGGTTTGCGATTAAGCTCAAAAAGCATTTCGTCGAGATTTTTGAAATTCCCAGTTGTCGGCTCAATCCACCCAATGTTTGGCATGGTGTCCATGCCATTTTTGCTTTCGTATGATGGACTAAGTACAAACCTTTTTCCTGGCTCCCACTTCGCTGCAGTTTCCCATCTGTGACCAAATTCGTCGGACTGAACGCCAGGTCTAGTGTCTCCAGTGAATTCACGTTTCTTATTGTCGGTATCTTCGTATGTTTGGCGATTGTCGCCAAGAGCTTTTACTGCGATATCGGCAATAAGTCTTTCCTGTTTGGCTGATTCAATAACTGAAGCCTTGAAAGTAAGAGCCTTTTTATCAACGTCACCAATAGTGCGCGCAGGCGCCAGCATGCGACGCGATACAACTACTCGTTCCTTGTCGGTGAAATCACCCGTCATTGCGGGTTGCCTTTTTGTTAGAGATTGTCGATTTGCTCTTCGAGCAGCTGAAACTCAACCAGTGAGGCGAGGAAGTTTGCATCATTTGGCACCTCATTCTTTTCTGAAGCACCAGCAATCCAGTTTGCTGGAATCAAGCTTTCGAGCTTCAGAGCCCGCGCCCGCTTCATGATGTGCTTCTTCGCTGCTTCTTTATCCTTGGCGCGACCAAATGCCTGAATTGCATTGCGCAAATCAGCTTCGGTAACAATTGGGTATGAACCGTCCGGAAGAGCCATGCCTTCTTTTGCAAGGTCCATTCGTCGTTCTTCGTTGAAAGCACGCTTCAAGGCAAGCTCTGCTGCTTCTGCTTCAATTGCTTCAGCTTCATCTTGCTCGTATCTGTCGTATCCGAGAACCTCTCCATCGAGGGCAACGAAAACATCGTATGACTTTCCGTCGAATCCTTCGATTTCAACTGCGTACGAATCAAATCCTTCGAATACGTCTGGCTCAACAGCCACGACATGTCCATCGAATGATTTTACTGCGATTTCTGCAGCTTCAGTGAAGTCAATCAACTTGTACTCAGACGCCTCTGATTTTTGCTCAAATTCATTTACGTCAAGTTTGTGGAAACCCATAACTTCAGCAGTTGTTCCGTCAATGAATATTTCCTTGACATCTCCACTCTTTGTTTGCACATCAACCACAAACATGTCCGCATCTGCAGAATAGCCAGAGTCGATAACACGACCATTGAACATCTGTTCAGCAAGTCCTTCAACATGAAGAATTCCTGGCATTCCTTTTTCCGCAATGCATCCACCTGGGCAGTCATCGCATACTGGGGCAGAGCCAGCATAAGCCTTGCGCTCTAGGGAGCAGACGTAACCTGACGCACCAATGTCCGATGGCTTTATGCCCATCGACTTAATACGTGTTTCACGGAGGGCATCCCAGTATTCATTACCGGCATCAAAAGACTTTTCCTCAGTATCTTCTTCTTCGTCTTCGTCCATTTCTTCTTCGTCTTCTGCGCCCTCTTCGGCTTCTTCTTCCATGTCCATGTCTTCTTCTTCCATGTCCATGTCTTCTTCGTCTTCTTCTTCTTCTTCGTCTTCGTCCATTTCTTCTTCTGACATATCCATGTCTTCAGCCTTGAACTTACGGCGTCCCTTTGGACCCATTCCGTACATTTTTTCGGATTCAGAATCCATCTCTTCCTCGTCTGCGTCAGTGTCGAGGTTTTCGTCATCTTCTTCGTCCATGTCGTCCATTTCTGGTTCGACATCTTCTTGCATCTCTGGAACCATGCGCTTTTTGGCCATTGACTCTTCTTCGTCTTCGGCCATTTCCTCGTCATCCATTTCTGCGTACATTTCCTTCATGGATGGTTTCTTCTTTTTCTTCTTGTTGCGAGAAACCATGTCCTCTGACATTTCTGGCATCATGTCTTCTGTCATATCTTCCGACATGACGCTTTTCCCATCCAATCCCGAAACTGGAACCATCTTCATTTCAACTGGTACCGCGCCGCATTTGGCGCAAATTTTTGCGCCCTTGACAAATCCGCACTCGCCAGAAGCAAGTCCTTTCGCGCACTTCAGCACGTCTCCGTCGCTGTCGATACTGACATTAACCTTCTCGTCGTAGCTCATAGAACTCCTGTTTGTGCAGGAAAATGACCGGTCTGGACATTAACCATTAAATTGTGCTCTAAATTATAACGTATCATGTCGCAGTAGCGTGAATTAGCAACATTAACTAATTTCTGCAAATTTATTTACTACTGCAATATTTCTATTCTTTTGTTCCTGATTTGCCGAACATGGTTCGACCTTCTTCTTGAAGTCTCTTACGTGCGTTTTCTAATTGCTCTTTACTGAAAATGTCCTCAATTGTGTGGCTTGTGCCAAATATTTCATTGAAACGATTGACCACATCCTGAAGCTCGTTGGATGAGTATCTTGGCTCATCACCCTTAATCTTGCTGAAAGTCTTGCCGCGTGTTTTTGCTGCATTGTTTAGAAGAACGGAAAGATTGCTCGTACCAAGGATGTATTCCTTATTTCTCTTGGTGTTTCCACCAGAACCCTTCTGGGTGTTTGATATGAACTCAACCATCGCCTCGGCAACATTTGCCTTGCTTGCGCGAAGTTCGCCGTCAAGCTTTTGACCATTTTCTGGCCAAACGCTTTCCGCATTCTCAATCATCCCTGTCCGAATCATCTCCTGGATTGCTGCAACTGGCACTCCGTCACTTTCCCATGACTTCCTGTCTTTCGGATTGGTCAAACCGACATCATCCATCCCAAATGACCGCTTCATTCTTTCTCTTAGCTGAGCCATCCATTCGTCTCTGTCAAGACCAAGATTTTCGATGAGATTATCCAACTTGAAATCTCTTCTTGATGTCTTTGCGCCAGCTGGGTTTGTTTCATTGACCGTCGGTGCTGGTGCTTCTGGAACAAAGTCTGGCATTCCCTCGTAAATAAGGTCAGCCTCGGCAGAAGCTTCGCCATCAGCGTCTTCTGGGTTTGGCGTAAATCTTCCAGTTGCCCTAAATTTTGCCACTGGGTCGACTTCTCCAAGAGTGGAGTATTCATCTGAAGAAATGATTTGATTTTCTTCCCTGTCGGCCCAGAACGGATATGCGTCTTTCCCAAATGTTTCAATGATGAATCTGTCGCGCATATTGGCTCTACCGAGATTTTCGGCAAAACGTTGAGCTGACGACATCTTCTCCACGCCCGGCTCGTCTGAAGTTACTGGCGAGAACAATCTCCATCCACCAAATTCAGGTCTATTGCCGAGTTCTGCAACGAGGAACCTGACGGCATTGTGGGATATTCCAGCATCATCATCAGAAATCCTCTTTGCATCCTCTGGCGATAAATTTAGCAATCTTGAAAGGTCGGTGTTGGAAATTGGTTCCGACTTGGTCCACTTCACATCAGCAATTGTGTTGTCTGGATTTCTGACAACATCAAACTCTGTTGGAATTCTGATTGATTCCTTCAGGCTCTTTACTGGAAGCATCCATGTATCTGCATCTGGATTCGAAAGATTTTCATTCCCAGATACGCGACCGATAGTTACTTGTGGTCGACGCTTCATTGCGGCGGCAGCCTTATCCAGGCCCTCATTTATCTGTCGTCTGCGTTCTTTTACTGTTCCGGACTTACTTGACGTATCTAGCGTTATTCCGCGTTTTCTAAAACCATCCCAGAATCTTCTGGCAAACGCGAATGACTCTCCAGTCTTTGAGCCTCTAATTGCAGCAAGATTTGTAGCATTGATATTGTCCGCATAAGTGGACCCGCTACTCATTCTTCGTGCTTTTCTGTCAGCGCGATTTGAACTGTTTACTGAACGTGGCCCACCAATTGCTGCTGTCCGTTCTGGCGCTTGGACTCCTGGCGTTTCTGGTGCTGAGGTTTCTGTAGTGGCCTGTCGCTCAACATCTCCGCCACGAAGTCTTGCTCGTCTTGCCGACCTGTTGGTCCCAGTTCCTGGAACTGCTGTTTCAGGTGCGCTATTTACGCGACCGCTTGAAAGTATCTCTCTTGCGCCATCAGGGAATACTTGCTCATCATCTCCAAATGGGTTCCAAAATCCAGAAGGAGCCTGCTGCTCCTCGGTTAGGAACTTTTCAATATATTCAAAACCCTTTGGATTTTTCTTTGGGTCGATAATCCATGACGTTGCCTCAGACAACTGAATGCGCTTTTTTGCGCGAGTCATCATGACGTAAATAAGGTTTTCCATTTCACGACTTATGTCATTACCTGGAAGTATCGAACCATCGTCTTCAAACTTTGGCTGGAAGAAATCGTCTCCGGCAACCACGTTGTCGAATTCCAAACCTTTGGCTGCGTGTGTTGTTAAGAACGATGCATCAACTTCTGGCTCGTTTGCTGAGTCAGTTATCATTCTTCCAACAAGGCTGAGGAGCAATCCAGTCTCTTCTGGATTATCTCCCTTTATTCTTACAGCGTCATACGCTGGTGCATTCGATGAGCCAGCCTTACGTGGTACGTACTGCTTTTCTATTGTGACTTTTCCTTCCAGATTGAGGTCTTTAATCATTTTCTCAATCCGGCGTCGCATCATAGGCTTTTCGCCGTTCTTGTCACCTGTGTACTGAATTTTTCCTGCTGCGTCCCTGAACTGGTAGACATCAATTATTCCTTCACCGGAAATAATTACTCCATTCTCCCATATCCCATCTGCACCAAGACTTTCGGTATCCAGTTTCCAGAAAACTTCTCTGCTTGGTGTCTGGCCGGTTGGGTTCGGGATGATGTTAAATCGCTTATCACGATTCATCTTGTACGCACCCTTGGCTCCACCGCCGCCTTTACCTGCTTTTTGTTTTCCGAGAGCAATTAGTTCCTCACCAGAAACCGTCGAAGAACTTCCATCTATATTCTTGAATGGGTCAACATCGAGTGGTTCTTCTATTTCTCGTATTCTTGCTCTAGTTAAGACCTCGCCAGTTTGTGGGTCCCTTCGACCTAGCAATCTGTTTAGCCAGTCAAGTGGGGAAAGTTGATTTCCTTCTGCGTCTCGAACCTGCAAAAGCTTGAGCATTGAACCCAGTTGACCATAGGATGATTTTTGACCTGCGCGTTTTCTGATTTCCTCCATTGTCCACGCATTGCCAATAATCTTTGATTCGCGTGGTCGTGTCCCAACAGGACGGAGGACAAACTGATAGTGGCGTAGGAATTCAACCATGTCTCTGTATTTTTCGGCAGGCAATCCAACGATTTTGTCTGGATGCGCTCCGATGAATTCCAAGGCAGCTGTAAGGGTGTTTTTGTTTGAATAAGAAATATATGCCCACGTACCATCTGCGCTTGTTGGTATCTGACGGTAGAGGATTCCTTCCGATTCTGGAACGATGTAACCACGAGCCTTGTCCAGTAGCTCATTTCTCTCTTTTTCTGGCATATCTGCCAGTGACTGTCCGTCTGGACCAGAAATTCCGTATTTCTTTTGTATTGAATCAAGTTTCTTACGTAAATCATTTCCGGTGAGTGTTCCAAGATTGAAGTCATGAGAAACCACATCCTGAAGTCGGCCAAACAACTTGTAGTCCGCAGAAACCTCATCAATCCCATTCTGCCTGTCGGTCATGTTTCCACGACCAAGCATCAAGTTTCCAAGGAACGCAACTGTCTTTCCGTATCTGAATGAGTCAGTCAACGTCAAGTTGAAATCTGGATTGAGTCGAGCGAATGAGTCAGATGAACCGCGGAATCCATAAATTGATTGCCGTGGGTCACCGACCATGACTATTGCAAGATTATTATTCGCAATATTGTCTTCAATCACCTTTTGGAGAACTGGGTTTACGTCCTGAGCTTCGTCAAAGAAGAAAGTCGAAATGGGCTTATCTTCCGTTGCATATCGGCGACGCAATCCGGCGCGTGCTCCACCACCTGTGTAAACATAATCCACACCATCAACTTGGACTATTGAGCCTGGGTCAAGTTTTTTGTCCTGTGCTCTTGCATCTTTCACTTTTCTTGTGCCGTGACCAACCATTCCAGCGTCTGTACGCAGATTTGGTTTTTGCATAGCCCAAATCTTTACTTGCTGGTCGTAATTGGGCAGTACATTGCTGTTCGGGTCGAGCGTGTCGGACCACATTTTGAGTGCTAGGTCAACCCACTCTTGTGGTATCTGGTCGAATGCTGTTTCGGCAGGGTCGATTGGGTCGCCAGACTCGGCAAGTTGCTTATTTCTTTCAATTTCGTGTGGACGAAGCTTGAAATGTTTTTCACTAAGCTCATCATCATCACTCTGTGAATAACGAGTAAGGGCGTTGATGAGAACAAGACCATAATCGTCAGCAGTCAGCTCCACCCCTTCGTGGGTAAGTCCGTCTGGGTATTTCGTGCCGAAATCGTAGTGTTTCGCTACGTCGCGACCACCGCTTCCTGTTTCAAACGAAACGTATCCCAAAGTTCTGAATCCAGCTTTTTTCAATCCTGTTGTGTCGACAGTTTTTCCACCATATCCCTCTGCAGACGTTTGTCTTGTTGATTTAGGGTTTGCTGATGAGTAGTACTCGTTGCCGGCGCCAATACCTATCTTTTTTAGTTTCTCTTTGAACTCTGGAGAAATTCCTGGCCTGTCTTCGAGTAATAGGGACCAGTATGCCAATTGGTTAATCGAAGAGCTTCCTGTGTTGTCAGGCATTCTACGTGCTGCTTCTGCAGCATTTTTCTTATTGAATGTTATGTAATAAAACTGTGACTCCGGAGATTCCTTGGCCATACGAATAACAGATTGTTCAAGTGTGGTGGTTTTACCTGCTCCGGCTCCTGCGCGAACAGCAGCCAATCCACCTTTACCAGTTTTTGTGAAGTGTGCAACGACATCCATAACATCTTTTTGTTCATCAGTCGGCTCAAACTTCATTCCAAACATTTCCATGAACGAACCCTCAGTTCGCTCAATCTTGCGCTTAGGGTCCTTGGCGCCAACAATTGGTCCGCGGCCAGAAGAAAGACGCTTGTTAATTTGGTTATACGTGTTGCCTTCTTCGTCCTTGATAACGAATCCGGTTATGCCGCTTGAAAGACGATTATTCTCGTAGTCCTCAAGGAGAGTTTTTACTGCAGATGGACCTTGTCCACGAACACGCACGCGTTGACGTACTTTGTCTTTTGGTGTTGGTGTGCCGACAACTGGCTTTTTCTTTGGAATTGGGATAGTGATTCGACCAACGATTGGCGCTTCAATTGTGTAGTCTTCTTTACCCTTGCGTTCGCTGTCTGGAACACCAGCGCGCTTGCGCAGCGTTGCTGACTTATTCATAATGTAGTCAACAGCCTGCTGTCCGCCTTCAATTGCACGACGGATTGAGCTTGGGTCGTCCTGCAGTGCTTTGCGCCAGAACGCTAGGTACTGAATATGGTCCTCGCGTATTTGAGGCTCTACACCGAGGAATCCCATCGCAAATGAAGCACCGATTTCTGCGATGAGTTCTTCAAATGCGTATTTCTTTCTCTGTTCTGGGGTGCCCTTCATTCTGCCGCTTAGGTCTCTCTTTAGTCGCGATGGATGGGCTGTCCAGTGAATAATTTCATGCAGAACTGTTCCATAGAAAGCAATTGGTTCAATAAAGTTCTCAAATGGAGGAACATTTATCGTGTCGTCGTTTGGGTCGTAGAATGCGCTGACTCCCTGTTCCTTGTATCTAGGACCAATTTCTTTGATTACATTTTCAATGTCTTCAAGTCGTTGTGCCGCATCAAGTTTTTCTGTTTCTTTGACTTCGTAGACCCATGCTGGCAGTCCGTCCATTTGGTCGGCGTTGAATACTGTTTCAATTTTGAAACCCTTTTCACCAGTACGAATTCCGTCAGCATTTTTTATGTCAAACGGAACGAGGATATTGACACCAAGTTCTCCTGGTTTTGGTTTTGCTTTCTTATTCAACTCACGCCACTGCGAACGTCCAGCCCAACGATTTGTTTTGTATTTGCGCTTTGATGCGACCTGGGAAAGAATCAATTGATTCATGCCTTGATAAATACGATTTCTTCTTGTTGGATTTCGACCGTACAACTCTGGCGAGCGCCAAGGCACTTGCCACTGGCCAGCTTTGCTTGGGTCCTTTAATATCTCATCAAGCGCAGCAATAATTGCTTCACCCATTTGCTGGTACATGTCTTTAATACGAGCTGCATCTGCTTCTTGATTTTCATCTTTTCCAGATGACAGTGTCTGGCCATCCCTGTATTCCCAGAGTGGTCCTAAGTAGTCTTGCTTTTCACGACGAGTGCGCTTGTTTTCTGGCTTTTTTAGGAAATTTTCAAATCCACTAGAAAGTCTTGGCGCGCTCTCGGCGGCACGCGATGCACTGCCTCTTCGAATCTCGGACATGTATCTTTGTTCTGCCTGGCGCACCTCCGTTCTTGTTACACCAAGTTTTTTGGCCATATCCTCAATGGATACGCCATTCATACGCTCTTCGTAAATATCCTGGTCTGTATAGTCTTCTGGGTTCTTTTCTGGTGGAGCGATTTTCCCTCGTTTTGGACGTGGCATTTCTTCGCCGAGGAAATCTCTAATAATTCTGTCGTATGTATCAGTTCCGCTCTCATCGAATGGAAGGTTGTCGTCGCCGTAGGGATTATCTGGGTCGAAATCGTCATCGAGCGCAGGAAGTCTTCCGGATGAGAGTTTTCTATCTGGCTTGTTTGGGCTTGCACCGTCGAACCCATATGAGTTCATCCAGCGAGCAAGAGTCTCTTTATCGTTTGGGTCCCATGTTCCAGTTGACGGGCGACGCTCATAGACTTCGCTGCGTAGCGCACTATCAAGTCCTTTTAGAAACTGGCTCTCGCCGTCTTCGCCAACATAATTTTTATTCTTGTCCTTTTTGTCTTTTCCGGCAAAATACTTATTTGTTGCATCGAGGTATGTGCCTAGTGTGCGAACAAAATCGTAATACCACTCTTGATACGCCTGTCCGCTCTTTGCTTTTTCGTTGAATTTTGCTGGGCGCTTCTTATCGTCGCCTTGCCATGCTCTTCTTGCTTGGTTGTACCCAAGCTCGCGCCCTCTTAAGAACTCTGCGGAACGTGTATTGTCTGTTTGGTAGCGAGGCACTTCCTCCCAGCCGAAGCCCTTATCAACCCATTCCTGTGCAGTCTTGTCAAATGCTTCTCGTCTTGCCTGTTCATCTGGTGCGACACCAAACTTACTCTCGGTTTCTTTTCCAAGACCGTGACGTGAAGTATTAAATCGTGAGCGTTTCTCAGCTCCAGAAGAGAAGGGTTTTGACGGTGTTGCCGGTTTTTCATCTTGCACGCCGACGAAGCGGGGTCGTGTTGTTCCTTCATCTACCCAGCCATCGTTGTCGGGGTCGAAGTCGCTCCCCGTTGGTCGTCGATTTCCTGGTGTTCCGCCGGTTGGCATGTCAATGTCGCCACGGCGATTTCTTCTGTCTCGACGGCCACCGATTGATGGTCTGTCAATGAGTCTGCTGCCAACGTAGCTTCCTAGTCTTCGGCCAATCGCTTTTGACTCAAACTCAGAGCTATCTAGAAATTTTTTTTTTATGTTTTCCAGAGCGTTATCGACTGCTTCAATAAAATCTAAACTAACCCCGGATTTGAGAACGATTCCATCAATATCCACTTCTGCATCAACCATGTAGTAATCGAGAATTGGGTCAATTTCTTGCTTGACACGGAACGCGTCATTTGGGTGAAGCGGAATGCAGTATTGCTCATCGAATGAGTTGTCATCTTTGCCAAATTCAGAAAGTGATTTAAATTTGCTACGCTTCTTTTTTCTCTTACCTACCGCTCCGCGAAGCATGGCCATGACGAACTCGCCAGGGTACTTAACTTCTAGGTCTTCAATAGCTTCATCGAAATTTGCGTCTTCTTCAATTTCGTATTCCTTTTTAGCAATTCCATCGACATTGACAACGCCTTTTGGAATTACTGCAAAACGACATTTGCCTTCTGGTTCGATGTCCATATCAACAATCTTGCATGACCCATCATTTTGGAAGAACACGCAATTTGCACACTTGACGCCGATTGATGCGATGGGATTTTCTGAAGCCGGTTTATATCCAGCCCACACACCATCTTTATCTTCGTTGAACTTGCCGTGGCGTTTTACAATTTTTAGCAAAGCGTCACGCAGGTCCGCTTCCTCTTTATCGAGGTTGTTCTTATCTATTGGCTTGTTATTGCCCTCTTCGTACTGAACTGCAGGGAGCGGAACAACAACAACACCCTCCATGCCTGGCTTGACAGCTATTGGCATTGATGGCATCTGCTGTGGGCGGACCATTCTTCTTGGCTCATTTGGCGGAACCATCATTGGTGCTGTTTGTGGTGCGGACGGTCTCTGCATCACTATTTCTTCTGGCGCGCCGAACATCATTCGACCACCCGTTCGACTCCAGCCACACTTGAATCTCTTAACTGAACCGTCAGCCACACGACGAGCAAATGTCAGATTTTCGTCGTCCATTTCCATGAGCGATATTTTTGTGCCAAGTATTCCTGAGAGTTGCTTTTCAATTTCCAACTTGTTCGGCTTTTCATCATCCATCATCATTACGGAGCTATCTTCGCCGTATGGGTCATCTGTCTTCACGGAAATTGTGCCAGTCAGTTGATTGGCTCCATGAAGAACTGGAGACACTTCATAAAGCTCCAACTCGTAGATTACGTTTGCCTGAGACTTTTGGTCATACTGTGCGCGCAGGGTTTTATATCCAATCGACCATTCTTGTTCTTCTCCAAAGAAAGCAACCATCGTGAAAGCTTCGCGGCCCTTTTCTGACTGAAGATTAAATTGAACTTTTGCAAATAATCCGCCGATTCCAGCAAGCTTCATTTTTAGTGGTAGGCGTGGGTCAGACGGTGGCACCTCGTAAATTTCGAGTACTTTGCCGATTGGGTCATTCCAGTTATGGCCCCACACAACACGCGGCTTGCGGCGCTGAAGACTCTTCGTAAAAGCACCACTTGCGCAAATATCACCAACAGAGTCTTTATTGCCGATTCCAGCTACAAAGCACTCAACAATTCCTTGCATCTCATCGAGATTGACGGAGCCGGCTTTCTGTGAAGCGGAGCCAAGGGATGTCGACTTGTATTCAAAGTGGTCAGTGGTCATTTAATTCGCTTTCACTAAGACTCAATAGATAATAAACGACCAGATAAATCTGCAGTGCAAGTATTGAGAATTGCTTTTCTTTTACAGAAACTATTTAGTGAAATAGTTAGAACTGAGCGAAGTTCCAGGCTCGGCGTGTCTCTTCTTCAGCAATTTCGACATGTTCTTTTGCAAGAAGATTTGCATACATTTCAATTAGCTCTTGTCTGAAGGATGAAAATCTTCGCTCTTCGTCAGAATAAACAAACGATTTAAGCATTATTTCATTGATATTAAAGGCTGTCTGCTCATTTATTTTTTTGATATTTGCAACGTGTGAATCAACAGCTCTCAAGAAATCTAGAGGCGGTATAGCTCTTGGCGACAAACCCTTTACATGCATTCTTTCGCGTTTTGATTCATGCGAGTCATTGATAATCGCGGAAACAACTGGCTTTAGGTCATCTTCAAATTGCTTATTCCATGAGTCAATCGAGAGTATTGAATCGATGTCAAGCGTTCCAGCCATGAGCCCTTTTCTTGCCTTGCTTCCACCAGACTTTTCCAGTACAACTCGTTGCTGTCTTTCCAGAATTCTCTCAATTCCTCGTGAAAGTATTTCCGACCAACGCTCAATTGAAGTTTCTGTTCTGTCTTCGACAGCTGGCTCAGCTGATTTGTACTGCATCTCGCCGCTTTCCGCGGTGAGCGCTCCAGGTGGAGTTGGTGCAGCTCCAGTTTGTAATGCGGCTGCTTCTGGCGGGAGCGTACTTTGAGCAAGCTCGCCTGTTTGTGCAACCTCGGCCATTGCACCCTGCATCGTGTTCGGGTCAAGGGGGATATTTTCCATCGGTGGGGCCTGACCTGGCATTGGCGGCATTCCAGGAATTGGTGGCATACCGGGAGCTCCAGGCATACCTGGGGCTGCACCAGGGACCATTGCAGCGTTCTCGTCCATCTTCTTCTTTGTATTCGCAATCGGAATTAAGTTTGGATTAGCGAGGAGTGAGTCAGCAAGGTCGGACTCAACTTCTTTTCTTGAGGAACCAATTCGGTATTCGTTTCCGCTTATCAATCCAGCTTGAAACTCTGTAAGCAAATATCTATCGCGCTCTTGCTTGTACAACTGAAGAATTGGAACTTCGCTCGTATCGAAGTCGACATAGTTTTTATCGTCCAACTCATCAAGTGCTCGCGCAATCGGTTCTAGGTGCGGCAACATTGTTTCCATCCAGAAGACACGTATTTCTTCCGCAGCATTGCTGAATGTTCTTCCAGCTGCGTTTCCTATTACTGATTCCGGTACACCGAATGCAGCAAGAATTTCTTCTTTCGTAACTTGGCGCATCTGGATATACGCGGCATCGCGCGGGCTCGCTGATGTGTCAACAAAATCAACGCCATCGTCTGCTGCGATTACTGTTGTATGTCCAGTCTTGGATAGGTTGCCACGGAACCTGCTCTTTAATTCTTCTTTATCGTCTTCATCTATTTCTCCACGGACTACAAGCAAGCCGCCAGGACGGCCGTCATTAAGGAGATAGTTTCTGTTGTAGAGCTTCGCAAGATTTTCAATTTCAATAGCTACACCAGCAGCCTCGAGCGGAGTAAGTGACAGATATGGGTCAAGTGGGTGTGGACGGCGAATCCAGCAAACATCTTCTGGCTTAAGTATTACCTTTTCTCCGTAGGGCATGGCAACTTCATAGCCGGAAACAAATGTTTTCGGATGAGGGATTGGCGCCGTTGCCTGTGGTGGTAGAAGATTGAGGGCGATTATTCCGCCGTCTCTTCCGCGTATTTTCTCAATAAATGCTCCGCGCGTACCAAGAAGAAGCTGTGCAGAAAGCCTATATCTAAAGATAAAACTATTTTCCCCAACGTTGGCTCTTGTGTTTAGTAGCTCGAGCAACGTGGAGCGATTTGCTTCTTTACCAACTATTATCTCGCCCTTGTTGGAATTATCTTTTCGAAGAATCACTGGCAGTCGTGCCTGATTACCGGCAATTGCATCAATACACCTGTTTACCCAGGTGATTTTGGACATGCCCTCGCGATATGCGCGTTCAATGTCCCATGAATCTCGATATGGTTTATGTACAAGACCTGGGTTTGCCGAAATTGGTGCACCAAAGGCAATCTGCTTTGAGTCAGACGACTTGAGTGATTTATCTTTTGGAGAGTTCCAGCCCATATTTTATTTACTCAAGCCCTAATAGAAATCCGAATATTCCACAACCGATACCAGCAACAATCAAACCGACGGGCATGGCAATGAGACCAGCACCAATACTTGTTAATAGTATAAACGAAACCATGAATAAATTAGCGAAAGTACGCCTGTTGTACACTGTCTTTGCCCTGGAACTGACTTTATTAACTGCTTCTTTTAATTTGGGCATATAAGATACAGTAGCGCATAATTTACGATTGTCCGTGGACAAGAAGACGCCGAGATATTTACATGACACAAAAACCGAATTGGGCTGAAGTTCTCGAATATCTACAACCCAAGATGCCTCCCTTCTGTCCAGAGGAGCCATCAATAAACCAAAAAGTTTTTTTAAGAACTAATTCAATAGAAGCCCTATTTGGTGGTGCAGCAGGTGGTGGAAAGTCAAGCGCTTTGCTAATGGCTGCGCTCCAGTATGTAGATGTGCCTGGGTATTCGGCCATTCTTTTCCGTAGAACTTTCGCTGACCTTTCGCTTCCCGGAGCCCTGATGGACCGCTTTAAGTCCTGGATGTCCAACTACGATGATGTGCATTGGAATGCAAATAGCTTCATCGCCACTTTCCCATCTGGCGCCCGCATTTCATTCGGGTATCTAAATAATGCCAATGACTATTTACGCTATAAAGGCTCGGAATTTCAGTTCATCGGAATGGACGAAGTAACCGAAATCCGTGAATCTGATTATCGCTACCTATTCTCCCGTTTGCGTCGCCCTGCGAGCGGACCAATTTCTCAAGTGCCATTAAGAATGCGTTCAGCATCAAACCCTGCTCCCAACTGGGTTAGACAGAGATTCATTGTTGAGGGTCGTCAGGAAAACCGCATTTTCGTTCCATCTAAGTTGACCGACAACCCAGGAATTGACGCTGAATCGTACCGACAGGCCCTTGCTGCACTTGACCCCGTGGAAAGACGTCGCCTAGAAATGGGCGACTGGTGGTCGACAACGCTCGGAACTCTTTTTGAAAGAACTTCATTTATTATTATCGACCCAGAAGAAATCCCTGAAATCAAAAGTTCTGCCCGTGTTGTTAGATTTTGGGACCTTGCTGCCACCGAACCATCCCAGAGCAACCCGAATCCAGACTATACGGTCGGAACGTTGATGATGTTTGACGGCGGTGTTGCCTACATTCTGGATGTAAAACGAGCACGAGTAAAAGGTGAAAAAGTAGAGCAGCTGATTGCCCAGACAGCTCAGGAAGATGGTCTGGGAGTATCAATACGAATGGAACAAGAACCAGGTTCGTCGGGTAAAGCACTTGCCGACCAATATGCCAGGTATGTGGTTCCTGGGTACGATTTTGGGGCAATACGTTCTACTGGAGACAAAGAAACTCGCGCACGGCCATTCGCCGCCGCTGCAGCCAACGGAAATGTACGTATTATTCGTGCACCTTGGCTGACTGCATGGATGGATGAATTTTCATCTTTCCCCGAAGCCTGCGACCACGACGACCAGGTCGACTCGGCTGTCGGAGCATTTACGTTTTTAACTGGCCTGGGGTTGCCACAGAGAAAGCGTGTCTCTATACTGATTTAGTAATTACTTAAACTACTACTGAATTAAAGGGGCAATAAAATGAATGTTGTAGAAAAGATAGAGCAGATTCGCGCACTGATTACCGAACTGGATTCAGAACTTCAGTCCATTGCTGACTCTGATGTTGAGATTCCAATTGCTTGTGGAATTTTGGCAGACATCAATTTTCTTAAGCGAGACCTAACTTTTGTTTATGACGGGTACGCACACCTTGTTGGCAAAATCATGGGGTCAACTGAATCAATCAAATTGGACAACGGCGCAGAAATCGAGAAGAAATCTTCATACGACAGAAAGTCGTGGGACCACAAGGCGCTTGCTTCTGCGGTTTCGGACAAGTTGGTGAAGATGTCCATTGACATGGATACCGGCGAAGTACTGAAGTCACCACGAGAAATAGCCATGGATATGGTTACGTATTGTGCTCCGTCATATTGGCGAGTGAAAGAGTTGAACAAGATTGGAATCAATCCAGACAATTATTGCGAAGTTGGCGAACTGAAGACTAGCATTATTGTCCGTAAGCCAAAAGATTCCGAATAAATACACCACCAACAAGGGATACAAAACATCATGGAACAAAATCAAGTAAAAGACGCTTCATCAATCATGAAGGAGCTGTATGCGCAGTTCCCACAAGAATCAGAACGCACAATCGTCAAGAGCGGCGTATCACTTGTTTACTTGCCAATCAGCGAAGTAATCAATCGACTAAACAAGGTTCTCGGCGTGGAGGGCTGGTCATTTGAAATTATTTCAGTTCGTCGCGACGAAATTGACCAAGATGAATTGGTAGCGCACGTTGCGCTTACTGCAGAGATTGGCGACAAGCGAGTGGTTAAACATGGATTTGGTGGCTCAAACGTAAAGCGCGCTAAGAGCAATCAAAAGCCAGTTGACCTTGGAAATGACTTTAAGGGCGCGGTTTCTGATGCGTTAAAGAAGGCTGCCCAACAATTGGGAGTCGGTCTCTATCTTGCTCGCTCGGTTGACGCTATGGACGCCGAAGACGCAATTCTTCTTGATGCATCAGATGATGGTTTTGCGCGTATTCCAGAACAGGTTCCAACACCTGCGCTTTCTGAGCTTGAGGAAAAATGGAATACCTTCATCGACATCACCAAGGGGCTGAAGAAAGAACAGAAGGAAGAGTTGAACTCGTTCTGGTCAACCCACTCTGGTGGCCGACCAAAGCCGACGAAGTCAAGTGCCACAATCGAGGACTTGCAAGCACTCATCACAGAGGCATTGCGAATTCAGTTTGGTGGGCAGTATGTCACTAATTCCTGATGGTGGATTTGTCGCTCCAGAGTTTCTATCCCCATCATCACTGGGAACGTTCAGGCAGTGTCCGCAAAAATTTAAGTACAGCAAAATAGATGGTCTCCATGACCCAAGTGGCCAAGAAGCAATTCTTGGAAATTTCGTTCACGACGTACTTGAAGATTTGTACAAACTTCCGCCAGAACTCAGAACTCTTGAGCAGGCAAAAGACCTTGCTCGCAACCAATGGGCAAATAAGTGGTCGGCAGAAGCTTCATCGGTAATTCACTCAGAGAAAGAACTCAACAGATTTCGTTGGGCTGCTTGGTGGTGTATTGAGAATCTTTGGCTAATTGAGGACCCGACTACGGTTTCTCCTTTTGGTATGGAGTCTTACGTTCGCGGAGATATAGGCGGAGTAAAAATTCATGGATTCATTGATAGGCTAAGCGTTAATGGAAATAGCGCAAAAGTTAGTGACTACAAAACAGGGAAGACTCCGAAGAAAAATTATCTATCCGACAAATTTTTTCAGTTGATTGTCTACACTCAACTTTTGTCGAGCCTAGACATAGATGTTGACCAAAAGTCCGTTGAACTCCTCTATTTAAAAGACGGAGTGAAGTTTGAAAAAGATGTTTCACTGGATGACATTAAATCAACCGTTGAGTCAATTCAATCAACAAAACAGGAAATTGACAAATGTTGTAAGACCGGTGAATTTGTTGCCAATAAATCGATTCTTTGCAATTGGTGTGGATTCAAGGGAATCTGCCCTGCGTGGAATAATTAAAAAATCAAGGAGAAGATAATGCAAGTTTTAAACGATGATTCATTTGCAAGAATGGTTGCGGAAGAAGTGAAGAATAAGCTCTCCCCAACGCATAAGCAGGTTCTTCTAGAAAAAGAAAACTGGGGAAGATGGAAAGATGCCCTTTTAGCATTGTCCGACAACCTCCAGAATCAAATCGACAATATCGAATCAGATGCCGAATCAGACAATCTTCGTTATTCCTCGCTTGGGCCAGCTGGCTCCAAGTTAAGTCGAGAAGCAATATCTTATTACGACACGAAAGCAACTCGCGTTAAGCGGTTCAAGTTTCATGTAGACAAGCGTCTTGACGAAGTTATGAACATGATTGAAACCGGCGCAGAAATACAGACCGATGGATGGGACCAGGTTGAATTTCTTCGGAGGGCAATCGTTACTCATCGCACCCTTATGCGCTCATTTGACCTTGAAGATACCGCCATCGATAGGGCTCTGTGGTCTACACTTGACAATAAGTGGCTATTCGATTCCGTCACTAGCGATAACCTGTAGTCGTACCATAAAGATTATGTTTGCAGGGAGATTCATGCTCTAAATAAGTGGTGGGAGGTGCCTGTGATTCGTCGCAATAAACCGTTGAAGCGTACGCCACTAAAGCGTTCTGTACCAAAACAAAAACCACGTAAAGCAATTCGGAAACGAAGCAAGAAAATGTCCGACATTTATGTTGAGCGTAGAAAACTTGTAGAAAAAGTTTTAAAAGAAAGACCGCTTTGCGAAGCATGCAGGGTTTTCGCTGCTCATGACGAAAAAGTCAGTTTTAATCATCACCTCAGCAGAGATTTACACGAAATAGTTCGCCGTTCACAGGGCGGCTCAATTCTTGACGAGGAAAATATTCTGGCAGTATGTCGCCCATGCCATACAAGGATTAACGCCAACCCTCAACTGGCATTTTACCTTGGGCTGGCGAAGCACGGGTGGGAACGGTAGATATTTAGAGACAGATACTCAAAGTGTACATATTCTGTAAATTTTAAAAATTCAACTTATTTATACTGTTTTTACTTTTTATTTGTGTACTCTTGTAGCTCTTAGGACCGTTATAGGTGTGAGGGCCGGGTGTACAGGGCAACGTGCGACACCCGGTTCTTGCATGTCTAAAATCATTAAAATTAATTTTTAATTGGTTTACTATTCAGTATTTATTTTTAGTGTTACGATTTTTTCATCTAGCCAACATCTACTCTTAGCGAGAGAAAGGCAGGTGGTCAAAGGTCTAGTAGCGCGAGCTACGGCAAAACTACGCCAGACGTAAAACCGCCAGCGCCAGTAGTACCCGCCGAACCGGCTAGAAGTTCGGCGGGTCTTTGCTTTTTGGGTTAATGTCTACTAAGTGAATATTCTTTCGCTCGACTTATCCCTAACGTCCACTGGTTATTGCCACAATGGCGAAACCGGAGTTATATCTGTCGACAAAACTGGACCGCATCGTTTGTGGTTGATAAAACGCAAAGTTGAAGACCTAATCATTGAATTCTCGATTGACGTTGTTGCTATAGAGGGGTATTCGTTTGCTTCTAGGAATTCTCAGGCACATTCAATTGGTGAACTTGGTGGTGTGATTCGTCTCTTGCTTTGGGAATTAGGCAGGCCAGTAGTCGTGATTCCCCCAACATGTAGAGCAAAATTTGCAACAGGAAAAGGCAATGCTTCTAAAAATGAAGTAATTTCTTCCGTATCTGCAAAAACAGGACTAGTGTGGTCAAACCCTGGTGCAGATGATAAATGCGACGCTTGGATTATGGAAGAGATGGTTCTCGCTCGCCTTGGGAGTCCTAGATTTGACTGGCCAGCCACGCACGTCTCTGGTCTAGAGAAAGTAGATTGGACGCTACTAAATGCCTACATTAAACAGCTTGGAGAGAAATGAGAAATAACCCAATAAGCCAAGTCGAGATTGAACAAGAGCTGCTTCGCTTGATGGACAAGCTCGAGACCGAAACTGAGCAGTTCGAAACGCTCGCAATGGATTGTGCAAAAAAGGAAGCGCTTTATAAGTCAAATTGGGCCAAGGAATATCTTTCTGCCAAGGGCTCAATCAAAGAGCGTGAAGCATGGGCTGATTACAAAATGGACCAGCAGAATTTCGAGTACAAGTGTGCCGAGGCGCTGGTGAAGTCAAAGCGTGAGTCGCTTCTGTCTATTCGTGCTTCAATGGATGCAATCCGAACACTCAATGCAAATGTCAGGACACAGGTTTAACTTATGGCTAATGGAATACATGAATCGCTTCTTTCGCTTGCGGTAGATATCGACACGCTTTTCCCGCTTGACAACAATCCGCGGCGAGGCAATGTTGAAGCAATAATGTCGTCGTATGCAGAATTTGGCCAAATCAAACCTATCGTTGTGCGCCCAAACGGAGATGGAACATCAACCGTTATTGCGGGAAATCATCAATTTGAAGCCGCAAAGCGTCTCGGGTGGGACAAAATTGCAGCAGTTGAATATGATGTGGACGACAAGCGAGCAATTGCATTTGCATTAGCAGACAACAGAACCATGGAGCTCGGATATACCGAGCCAGAATTGCTTAATGATTTTGTCTTAGAAATTAGTGATTACTACCCAGAGTTAATGGATGGACTTGGCTGGGATGAATTTGATATTGCTGAAATAGAACAAAAATCTATACGTGAAAACCACCAGGTGGTTGACAGCGGAGAATATAGGCCGCCTGTAATCGTCAATCCAAATGCATCGTTTGATAATCCAGATGATTTGGTTGATGATGAAGAAGATTCTCCAGCATCAATCCAACCAAGACAATCTGTAGACATGAATACAGTAGAGGTGACCAAAACACGAGATGGTCAGCATCTTTCAGCAAAGGGCGGGGTAGACCAGCGCGATGCTGCTATTCGCGGTTCAACCACCGTTTCACCATCGTCTGCTCCGCAGGCAGTTGTTCAGTACACACTTGTTTTTGATTCACCACAGCAGCAATCTCGTTGGTATGACTTCATCAGGTGGTTGCGCTCTGACCCAGGTATAGATGGCTCAACAACGGCAGAAAGATTGATGAACTTCATTGATGAACACTGCGAGATTTGATAGTTAATAATGACTAGACAGCGACTCTTTTTGGATATGAGCTGTGTCGATGCAGCACGTGAACGTATTCGTCACGTATACGACACGTTCGATACCGTTTGTGTTCAGTTCTCCGGAGGAAAAGACTCAACAGCGGTTCTGTATCTTGCAAAAGAAATCCACGAAGAGCGCGGGCTTGGTCCAGTGAAGGTAATTTTTCGTGACGAAGAAATGGTTAGTCCTGCGGTAGTCAAATATGTAGAACAAGTTCGAAATTATGACTGGGTTGATATGGAGTGGTACTGCTTACCATATCCAGCAGAAGTTTGGGTTCTTGGGCACAGAATAACGACGCTGCTATGGAGTGACCAGAGACGAAAACAGGACCGTCTTGTCAGGGAGATTCCACCATGGGCAATTACTGGAAAACACTTTGGGTTGAATCACGATGTATCGCTGCCAGAGCAGACCGATTACTACACAATGCAGGGAAAGAAAGGAAACGTAGCTTTTCTAACTGGGGTTCGCGCCAGCGAATCAATGGTTCGTTACCGCTCAATTGTCCAAAAGCTTCATGAAAATTACATCGTTACGCCATACAAACTGAAGCGCGGCATACCACTAAAGTTTGCAAAAATAATTTATGACTGGAACACAAACGATGTATTTAAATTTATAATTGAGGAACACGGAGCAGATTACTGCGAATACTATGACCTAGCTGTTGCTACTGGTAGCAACACAAGAATAGGAATACCGCTACACGCCACGGCAATCAGACGGATAGGTGATGTGATTGCAACAGAGCCAGAATTCTACGACCGCCTTTATGAATGCTTCCCATACATTGATGCTCAGCGTAGAGTGTGGCCAGAGTACGACGTAGAAAAAGTTATCGCTTCTTATGCCAAAGACGGATTTGCTGGTGCCTCGGCCTTTATTGATAAATACCTAGTTGGCTCACGCAGGCAGATGGAGGCGCGAGTATTCGTTTCTAAGTTTCGCAAAAAACACCTAACCGACCCGCATGGTTATCCGGTTGCTTGGCTTATAAGGAACTTGATGCTTAACGAAATTGACGTAAACTCACCAACACCAGTCGGGCCAAGAACAAAAGCCCACACCATACGAACAGCGGACCTAGAACAGGAACTTTACGGCGATGGCTATTAATATTGAATATGTAGATATGGACTTGCTCGTGGTTCCAAGTTGGCGCGCAACATATGTCCTCAGACCAGAACTTCTTATCATTTCTGGCTCACTTATGGAGTTTGGTTTCATTCAACCAATTCATGTAAGGCGCTCGTCTAATGAAATAATTGATGGTTCTGAAAGATTTCTTCTTGCAAGCAATATTGATGATATATATGAACAACTTGATGGAAAGATTCCAGTTGTTTTTCATGACGTTAGCCAGATAGATGCAATGATTATGCATTTGCGCCTTAATCGTGGGCGTTCAACTGTTGTGGCTGCAAAAACATCGGAAATAATTAGAAAAGCAAAACGCTCCGGAGACTACAGAAATAGCGACTTTAATGAGTTACTTTCAATGAGAAACGAAGAGCTTTCATTAATGCTTGACGGAAGTGTCCTAAAAGCAAGGAAAATCAAAGAACATAATTACGCCAAAGCATGGGTTCCAATAGAGGCTCCATCGTCTCTTCCGGTATCGGACAAGATGGTTATTGAATCTCCGCCAAATCCTGACAGATAAAGAACATTTTTTTCTGCTATATTTTTATAGAGCTTAAGGAGCAACATGCCTGGTGTACGGTACGGCCCTGACATTTCTGATGACGCCGCATATATTATGAATCAAATTGTCCGCCTCCAAGATGTCGAGGCTGACCTCAAGCGTCTTGGGCGAAAACTTACCGACCGTGACTCGAAGACTTTGGCACGAAACGTAAAAGCAGCTCAAACATTTTTTGGTGTCAGTGCTGCAGATATAAAGAAGAGAAAATTTGGAGACATGGGTACCCTTTCCCAATACTCCGGGGACGGAATTAATCTTTCGCGCCGGAAGAGGGGGGCCAATGGAAAATGGGTTTACGAAAAAACTAAGCGTGCAAAACTCGCAAAAGGAAAAGACGGACTCGAGAAACGTACAGTTGCTGACGAGCACGTAAAGTACCGAGGAGCAAATCCAGGTCGCACATTTATCAGGGCTAACGACACGAAAAAAATGCAAGAGCTACTTAACCCAGTTGGTGGCGCAACATATATTGGACGGACAAGCCCAAGAAAATTCATGGATGCACAAAAACGTTTCTATGACCGAATGTCGAAGAAGGGTGCAGTATCTTACGGTGGCCAGCCAGCAAGAAAAATACGTGGACAAGATGACCTTGACAAAGTCAATATAGCTAAACGGTATGGAAAAACTATTCGTCCAAGAATGCTGACTTCACGCCCGGGTGGGAGAAGAAAAGCTACACCAAAAACTCCACTTCAAAAAAAGCGTGACAGAACAATTGCGACAGCCGGAAGGCGCGACAATAAAATGAGCACGGCCAAGAAAACGCGTGGGGCAAAGAAGCCAACCAAACCACGAAAAGCATCAAAGTCGACAACGCCGCGTAAACGGGCTAGATAATTTACCTAGCTAGTAAAGATTGATTCCCAATCGCCAAGGTCGACTTCTGCACCTTCGCTAGTTGTCTCATCAATTTCATCTTCGTAATAGGCTTCACCCTCTTCGCCGATACTTTTCTCCATCAGCATTTGTTTGACGCTTTCAACTGGAGAAATTTCAGCCAGAATTTTTCCATCTTTTGTCTCGCCGACGATTCTCATATTGAGAGAACCCATGCACAGAACGGCAATATCCCAAACGAAGAGCACGAACTCTTCGAGTTGCTCTTCATTCTCTAGTTCTTCATTTTCCTCGAAAAAATAGTAAAGAATTTCAGATACATGGTTAATTATGTCAACAACATGTTCTTTTTGTTTTTCCTTAGGAATTCGAACAATTTTTGCTTCCTCGGCCATACCCAGAAGCTAGCACATAGTGTTGGCAAGGGGGATACGTGTTTAATGTTAAAATTTAATATCAGCAATTTATTGCATCATTTGACGAGAGGCCGAGATGCTCGTATCTATTTTTGACATCAAAACATATATGGACATCTCGCTTACTGCGAGGCAAGAAGACGCCGCGACAATGATTCTTGCCGGACTGCAGAGCGAGCTTGAGGGCTATCTAAAAAGACCGATTGAAGTTTCCGAATACACGGAAGAACATCGTCTCACTTCGTCTCACACCGGAATTCCGATGAGCACATTCCTTACAGCAAACGATAATACGTATAACTACGGTTTCGAAAGCAGTCCAAAATACGACATGACCACATGGGCTTCTCCACCACCAGCAATTTATTTTAAAAATACGCCAATATCGTCAATTACGGAAATAAAAGTAAAACCGCTATTTGGTGAAGAGCGAGTTCTTGAAGAAGAGACAGACTACGTAACTCGCCCATATGGGGTTGACTATTATTACGGATACGCAGACGATTTGGTCACAGTAACGTACGAAGCGGGATTGGACGGCTCAACAATTCCGGTGTTTAAGTTGATGATTTTGCGTGCCGCCAGCAGAGAGATGCAAAACATGCACGATGACGTAGTATCCGTTAAAGACCTAAACACAAGGAACACCGGGCCACTGGTTACTGGATTCCTTGATTCTGAACTTATGGCAGTAAGAAAATACCGCAGAGTAAGGGTTTAATGGTGGGCGGAGCTGTCCAATACAAAGTAATCATCAGAATAGATATTGATGAGGCAAAAGACAGGCTCGACAACATGCTTGACCGCATGAACGATTTCAGCCCAATTCTAAGACACGCTGGAGAAAAGCTCGAGCGCGTTTACTCTGAAAACTTTACGACCATGGGGGCAATGTCCGCAAAAGCAATGCTTCGCGGTGCCTGGCCACCGCTTGACCCACAGTACGCAGCATGGAAAGCAATGAGATACCCAGGCGCCCCACCATTGGTGCAAACCGGAGAATTGTTTCGCAGCGTATCCAACTTAACCAAAGGTCCAGTAAATTCAATAAGCGACCATGAAGCAGTATTTGGTGTTGTTGGAAAAATTCCAAAGTTCCATCAATACGGAACTGAAAACATGCCAGCTAGAAAAATAATTTTTGTTCCCAAAGATTTTGACAGAGATATGGGTAAAGCTGTCGCTCGCTATGTCACCGAGGGAAGCAAAATTATATGAGCGATTTAATGAATGGCGTTCACTTTGCAAAAGAATATGTAAATTCATATCTCCAGCAAGACATACCGATAAGACTGGTTAGGTACAGAAACGGCTGGAACCTTCACTCCGGACAACTCCCTGACCCAGAGGACTACCTGGCCCATGAGCCATTGGCCATAGACCATTGGCCTTCGATAATTACCGTCGCTCTATCTACTGGACAAATGGAAAGAATTGGTTTTGCCGGGCCAGACCCACTGTATCGAGTCTCGTACAACATGAGGACTTACGTTTGGGTTAGAACCGAAGGAACTGCAGAGACGACATTAATGCGAGATAGATTAACAACTGTTGTTCGTTCTGCACTTTTGGACTACCCATGCTTAAAAGCATATGATTCAAGGACTTCTTTCAGGGCACTAATTGACGAATCAACCTTTCGTGAAGAGTTTTCGGACATTACCCTACTCAAGGGTGACCGGTTTATGGCTGGTGCATATATTGGTTATACATTAGAAATTGATGAAGTTGTGACGAGACTTGACATCGGAACCATGGACGAACTTCGTTTGGTCGTTAAATCTGTCTCTTCTGATGGCGCACTTCCATCAATGCTGGACGATGAGAATCAATCGGCAAGCGTTTCGCTTGGTTAGTGTCGCTCCAGTATGTTTGGATTTTTCAATTTTAAGTTAAATAGATAGTTGCATAAAATAAACACTCCCTATCTGTACAATTGAAATCAACATACGGGATTCAACCCCAATACCGAATTAGGAAGGTCCTATGCCTGGTGTAGTGATTTCAACTTCAGTAAGAACCGGCCCGTCAACGGCAACGGTTCGGCAGTCTTCGCAGCTCTTCATTGTTGGCCTCGCGGAGCGTGGACCATCAACAGAGGCGGTGCTTGTAGAGAGCATCGCAGAATTCGAAGATGTTTTTGGCCCATACAAGTCAGACTCATACCTTCACCCATTGGTCGAGTGCTTCTTTGAAGAAGGCGGCACGCGCGCATATGTTGCTCGTGCAGTTGGTGCTTCGGCAACAGTTGGTGAATTGACACTTCAGTCTGGCGGCGATGACGCAATGACAATCACAGCAAATGGTGCTGGCTCTTGGTCATCAGACATTGAAGTTCAAGTAGAACACCCATCGGTTTCAACATTCAAAGTTAACTTGTTCTTTGAAGACAGTCTTGTCTACACAACTGGAACAGTTTCATCCGTTCCGCAGGCTGTAGGTAGAATCAATTTGAGCGCAGTCGCATCGCGCTACGTTGTTGCTTCAGTTGATGACGAAACACTTATCCCAGCCGTTCTTGCAGCCACAGCTCTTTCAGCTGGTGATGCAAATCAAGCATCAGTAACGGATTCCACATATACAAGTGCTCTTGAGCTGTTTAATGACGCACTTGGAACAGGTGCTGTTGCATGTGCTGATTCTTACTCGAACACAATTAGCGCAAACCTGGTTACACATGCAAATGCGTACAGCAGAATCGCTCTTCTGTACCCAGCAGAAAATGCAACTGCCGCAAACGCAAAGACACTTGCAACAACTATGCAAGCAGCAGACCATGCAGAACATGCAGCCGTTTACCATCCTTGGGTGCAAGTTCCCACAACGGTTGCCGGTGTTACTCGTTTCATTCCGCCAGTTGGATATGTTGCTGGTAAGCGTGCAGCTGCACACAACCAAACAGGTCCACATCTACCAGCCGCTGGTTTGATTTCTTCCGCACGATTCGTGAGCGGATTGAAGACAGACATCAACAAGACAGTTGGCGATGACCTAGATGAGTACTCAGTAAATGCACTCAGAATTATCCAGAACACGGTTCGTATCTATGGTGCGCGCTCATGTTCATCAGACACAGACAACTTCCGCTACATCACGCAGCAAGATGTTGTCAACTCAATCGTGTCAGAGTGCTACAGAAGCCTTGAGGACCTAGTGTTCAGCCCGATTGATGGCAGAAACACAATCTTCGCAAACGTCGAGGCTCGCCTCGTTGTAATTCTTGCAGCAATGCGCGACCTTGGTGCTCTTTACCCAGCGTTCGACGCAAATGGCAAGCAACTCGACAACGGTTACACCGTGAAGTGCGATACATCGATTAACCCAGCGTCACAACTTCAGACAGGTCTCGTCAAGGCGAGAGTCGGTTTGCGAGTAAGTAGCGTTGGTGACCAAATCGAAATCGATATCGTCAAGTCCAACCTAACCGCGTCAGTGGTATAACGGAGGAATAAACAATGGCCAAAATAGCACAGCGTCAAGTACTTGCGGAAATTTTCCCAAGCAACTTCGCCAACAACGCCAAGCAGCAGACAAACGTTCAGACGAACCTGCCTAAGTGGACAAACTTTAAGTTTGCTCAGGTGTCGGGTGGCGAAATCACAGCCTCTGTAGAAAAAATCTACGAGGGTGGAAAGTCTCGCCCAACAGTTCTGTGTGCTCCTTCTGAAATAGGTGACATCACCTTGACAGCCCACTACGACGACGATAACGTCCCAGCCGATACGGCTGCAGGTATTGCGGCAAAGATTCAGACGCTGCGCAAGTATGTCGGTGTTGCTTACTACAACATTACGGTATCTACTTACGACTGCGACATCAAGGACCCAACAAACGACCGCTACTACTACGATGCGCTGTTGGTTGGTATTACGGAGCCAGAGGGCGACTCGTCCTCGGGTGCTCCAGCTACCTTTGCTTTGACTTTCGCAATCTCAGACGTAACGTCAACAACTCGCTAAATTTGCTAGTTGCGCCACGAGGCGCACTGGTGTGATAGTTTCTCGTACATGAGCGACAACACACTTTACACATCAGACGAAAACGAGCCAGCACGCAAGAAGGCAACAAAGGATGCTCAGTCATCCGGCCTTGTGCAAACCAAGGAAGAGTCACAACTAGAGCGTCTTCGCGCTGTGGTGAAGAAGAAGGTTGAACGTTCTTACGTTCTTATTCCTGTTCCGGAACGACCTGGCGTGAGCATCAAAGTGAGCCCAAATATCACGCAAAGCCAAATGAAGAATTGGCGCAAAAATGCAGGTGAAGATTCGCGCAACGGTCTCGATGCAACAAAGTTTGCTTGCCTGGTTATCGGTCACACCGCAACTGGAATCTTTATTGACGACGAAGAGGTGTTTGACGAAAATGGCAATTTCTTGAATTTCGCACATCCGATAATTCTCGAAATGACAGAGGCAGCACGCCCTGTTCCAGACGCAGTTCGTGCGATGTTTGGCGTTGACCCACACGTGGAGTCTGCAGCACTTGCAATTCTTGATGCCGCTGGATATTCGGATACGGTCGCAGCAGTGGACCCTACGAAGGAGTCTTCAGCGAATTAGTTGAAGATTCCGCAATAAAGTCAGCAGCTCGACTCGGTGAGCTGTTCCACACAAATCCGCTAGACCTATTGGCTGTAGAGGATGTTGACTGGTTGATGCTTTTGGCCTGTGCTAAAGTTATATCTAACGACCGCGAAGAGCAAGAGCGTAAGTCGAAGACTCAGAGGTAGTACGGGAAACCCCAGAAACCCCATAGCTCGGCAGTTCCTTACACTCACGTGACTTAAAACTCACCTGGAGCAGTAATGGCCGACGAGACAGTCAATATAAAAATAAAGATTGATGCGAAGACTCGTGAACTTCGCAAGGTCATGGCTGAGCTTGGCGCGCTCAAGAAGATGGAGCGCCGTTTTGCTAGCGGTAGAACCATTGAAAACTACGCCCAATCCACCACCCGAAGTATTTCAGGTATGGCGTCAAAGTGGAAACGCAGTTTCGATGAAATAGATGCTGCCACCAAAATGACTGGAAAGTTTCTTGGTGGTTTCTTGAAGCTCGCCATTAAGAGCGTAATTATAGAAATGGCGCTACTTTCAGCAACAATGATTGGAGTTCACGCACTCTTCAAGGCTGGTCAATTCTTGGTCAAGGCGTACCAAGGAGCTATGCAGTTTTTAGCCGGTGGGGCTGCCGCAGCTGCGATGGCAATAGGAACAGTTGCTGCAGCAATACGCGAGCAGCAGGCAGCAATGTTTGCATATAGGGGAAAGGGAGCAAAAGAGTTCGGTTCATCCATGAATCAAACGAGAATGGCAATGCGAAACCTTCAATCAGATGTTTCGCTTGCAGGACTTGGTGTCGATTCGCTGAACAAGGCATTTGGCGTTATGTCTAAGACCATGAATATGGCGCAGATAAATGCGAGCAATAAAACAATCCGAGCTTTGATGGATTTTGGTTCAGCAGGACAGGACCCAGCAAAAGCTGTTGAACAAGTTGCCGCAGTAGTCGCTGCTCTCTCTAACCAGAAAAAGGGAATCGGCGATGTAATGGCCGAAGCAAAAAAACTCGGTCCAGAAATGCAAAAAGCACTGAAAGATGCGAATATTAAAACGAAAGACCAGTTTAAAGAGCTTTTATTTTCTGGAAAGCTTGCTGAAAAAGGAGGTGTTGCTGGACAGTTTGAGGCAGTAAACAACACACTCATCGGACAACTTAAAGCATATTTCGGAGTAATCCGTAGCGAATTTGCGGACTTCGGCGACCAGTTCCTTGAGCCAACCAAAAAAGCATTTGAAGAAGTATTTGGGATTATACGAAGAGACCTTGCTCGAGCAAGCGCAGCAATTGCCGGAGGTCCTGGATTCGAATCATTTACCGATGGTTTTGTAACGGCAATAGACAAGCTGTCCAACTGGATGGTCACGATGTTGCGGGAGTATCTACCAAAAGCACAAGGAATGTTTGACCGAATGGGAAATTGGTTCTTCAACTTCAGGCGTGGCTGGAATTTGTTGCTCGACAAATTGCGCCCATTGATTGATGGCGCACAAACACTCTATAAGGCATGGGACCCAATCTGGGAAGCCATTAAGCGTGGCGCAGACAACCTTACTCTTTTCAGAGAATTGCTTATCAAGAATGAAGACAGTGTTGTCGAATTTGGGCAGCGCATAGGCGACTTGATTGACAGCTTATCTAAATATTTCATGAACATGAAAAAAATGTTTGCTGATATGGCTCCATTTATAAACGACCTTCTCGCCGGAGTAAAAATGATGTTCGACCTTTTGTCGAAAATGCAAACTCTCGGTGCTGGAAATGGTCTTGCGTCCGCCCTTGCGCCTCTATTTGGTTTTGCTATAGCGGCACGTGGCATGCAGAAGGTCAAAGGAATGATGATGCCTGGCGTCGGCGCAATGAGTACCCAGCAAATGAACGTAACAGCAGGAACAGTAAATGTTGGAAGTGCTGCACTTACAGGACCAACTGGCCCTTCGGAAATGTCGAGACTTGCCAGCGGGGGAAGGGCTGCAGCTGTTGGTGGTAGCCCATCCGAAAAGAAGGGGGCTGCAGCAACTCTAGCTAGCGCTGGTGCAGCTTCAAAAGTCAGTGGTTCGCCAAAAGAATTTGCCGGTCCTGGAAAAGTTACACAATCAATGTCATTGGGCCAAGCGGTTCGGATGGGTTATCGAGAAGTCCCTGGAGCAGAAAATACGGCCAAGCGAATAGAGAGAGCAGCAATGCGGAGAGATGCCGCACTTGCATATGCTGGTCCAGGATTAACATCGCGGATGGGTGAGTCGATAAGGGCGGGATACAGGGACCTTTCGGCGAGAGGCGCAGGAACAACAGCGTATGCAGCAGCCGCAGGAATGACATCCGCAGAGCGTGGTGGTCTTAGTGCTTCTGAATATGCAGCTGGAGGACCAACAACAGGGGTCACGTATGGCCAAGCAATGAAAAACAGTCTCACCAGGGCTGGCGCACAGGCAAGATATGCAGCGTTTGCCGCTGCTGATAGGGGGCAACTACTTGCTCGAAGAGTTGCTGGTGCCGCAGGTAAGGGTATGGACTACATGAGGATGGGGGCGTGGGACCCAGACATGAAAAACCCCGATGGCTCAACCGGTGGGTTCGTTAATGTCCAAGACCAAAGACAGGCAATTGCCGATGACCGCGCAAGGCGAGTTGCAGAGCGTGGCGGGAGAAGGTTTGCCAGAGCATCAGAGGGAATGCGAGCATTCAGACAGAATATGCGCATTGAAAGAAACTCAACCAGATTCGGAGCAGCACAGCAGAAGTTTGGAAAGAGTTTCGGCGGCCGAATGGGCACTGCGATGGGACTTGGAATGGCGAGTCAATATGCGCCAGAGGAAATGCGTGGCGCCATGGCACTCGGTGCAACCGTTTCTCAACTCGACCCACGACTTGGAATTGCAGTAGCCGGACTCGGTGGAGCAATGACTGCTCGTGGTGGACTTAAGGGTGGACTTGCTGGAGCAGCTGGCGGCGCAGCGCTTGGTGCACAGTTCGGCGGCGCATATGGGGCGCTTGCTGGTGCCGTAATTGGCGGTGTGTTTGGTGTAATCAAAGGCACCATCAATAAGGGTGCATACGAAATGAAGCAGGCCAGAGAAGCTGCTAGAGCAAGCATCCAATCGGTTTATGCGGCAATTGCGACATCAGCTGGTCAGCAGTTTGAGCGCAATCGAAAGACAATGGAAGCTGGGGGAAGGGTTTCCGGGCGTGGAGCTTTTGGCAATCTTGCAAGCAGTTTTGCTGGAGGAAGACTACGTACAGCGCGGTTCCTGTCTGGGCAAGTAGAAAGAATGCGGGCATCCGGCAAAGAGGGAAACCCAAGCATCGAACTGATTCAATCGCTCTACAACAACCAGGCAGACCTTGGATTGAGCATAAGCAAAGACCAGCTTGCCAAAATGACCAAAAGCTCAAAGGCTGCTTCTGAAGCACTAGAGACGTATGGGATAAATGCTCGTCAAAAGAGAAGAGGTGCTAGCGACATAAATTATTTACTAGAGGACAGCGACAATAATGCTCTTGGAATAAATCAGTCTCTGATTGACGAAGTAAACGCATATAACAAGATTCAGAAGGTCAACACAGACAGAGTTGCTCTGCTTACAAAAATGACCGGCAAGTCAGGCGCCGAACTTGAGATTTTAGCTAAAGAACTCGGAGTCAACCTCTATGACTCAACAATCAAATTTAACGACCTTGTCGTAAAACTTGGGCTCAACATGGTCAGAACTGCTGCAGAGATGCAGGCAGCCCTAACTGATGTAATGCTTGCTGCTGGCACAATGTTCAGAACTCGACGCGAGGCTCGTGAAGCCACGCTAACAATCGACCAGTCAACCCGTGGACTCATGGATACGCTCACGTCAGGCGGATTGAACGGACAGGAAAAAACTCTTGCTGTCGAAAGCTACTTTGAAAACTACTTCCAGCAAATTTTGGCAGCCACTGGAGGGGACGCTAAAAAGGCTTACCTCGCAACTGTCGGCGCATTTGGCACTGAAGGACAGGGAGTCTATGGCGCTGGAGCGGCGCTTGAGGGTCAATACGGTGTTATTAATCCGGTTTATCAGCAAGGCATTGCTGAAGTAAAGAAGGGGATTGGGACAGAGTACGGCGGCCAGCTACAGGCAATGCTCGGCTCCCTTGGATACAACGTAGATATTGGCCAAGCTTCACGAATGATTGGTCAGTTGTCAGATAAGGACATGACAAAATTCCTGAATCTTTCCGACAGGAATGCTTTGTTCACGGGCAAGAAGGGCGACTATACACAAGAAGACATCGTCAAGATACTTGGAACAGTTGGGCTTGGTGGTCTCAGCGTTGGAAGAACGCCAGAAGAAGCTCTGGATGAAATTGCAACACAGGCAGAAAATCTCGCCGAGGCTTCAGAGGGCCTCAAGACGGCAATTGAAACGTTCAATAAGTACACCAACGACCTATTCCAGGGGCCGCTTGGCGGAAAACCAGAGTGGTGGTCAAAGTCTGCAATGGCTGAAATTATGGGCAAGGACACCACAACCCCGCGTGGTGATACAACTTCAAGCAGGCTTTCGCAGACCATGGCCCGCCATGCATCAATGGACAGTCAGCTAACTGGTAAGCGAAGCGTAACTTCTGCCTACAGAACAGTCGGACTTGGCTCAATTAATTCAGACCATGTAACAGGAAGGGCGTATGACCTTGTTGGCCAAAACCTTGGCGCCTATTCTCGCCTGGTCCACGCGAATGGTGGATTTGCAGAATTCCATGGCACTCTTGCCAACAGGCATCTGCATGTAGTCCCAGCTAGAGCTGGAGACACTTCATCCCCCATGGCGCCTATGGGGATGTCAACAATGACAGCAGGTAGTGGTGGAAGCACAAACTACTTCAACATCGAGATTAATGGAGCAACGCAGTCACCAGAGGCAATCGCAAACATGGTGATGGCAAAGATTGCTGAAAAAGAAAGAAACGCCAGGGAGCGTAGCTAATGGCCTCAACCGGAACAATCAGACTCTTTACTATTGGGTATACGGCTTCAGATTCGTTAAGCCTATTTAAGAACTACCCACTTAAAAGAAAGTATATTCAAGTCGAAAATACGTCAACACCTGTTTTCCCGGAATCGTATTCTCTCGTGTCTGCGCAAAAATACTGGTTTCCATTTGCTGGAGTAACACCATCTGACGAAGAATACATAACATATACAAACGGGGATGAATATACATTTAGTGAACCAGACTTTCAACGGACCCCAGAGAATTCAGCAAATCCGAATAAGAATAAAGTAAATGACTATTCTGTCGGAGCAAGAATAGTTTTTGGAAACGAAGTCTACGAGGCAGTAAATTACAAATTCAACTGGTCAGACACTGAGTTTGACTATTCAAAAAATCCATATCTTTCTGATTCCATTTATAAATGGAAAAAACTCAGCGACTCATCTGAAACTTGGACACAGTATTGGTATCATCCACAGTTAAAACGATTTTTCCCATTGGCCAACACAAACGCGCTTCAGTCACTGCCGGACGTAGGGGACTTTGACGCATCAAAGTGGTCATCTTTTATAGGTGACTCAGCAGACTTGAATTTGACGAATTTTACTAATTCGCAGATAAAAGAACTTGTGTCTGGTGGGCTATCTCTTCTTGCAGCTAAAACGATAGTACTTGATGCTGATACACGAATTTCTAAAATATATAGCGGAACGATTGCCATGGATACGTTGCGCAAAACCGGAGCAATACAGAACTACGAAAATGGATTAAGCACAAGTGGAACAACGGTTGTGGTATCTAAATCAACCGGTGGCTCAGAAGGAGAGGGTGGTGATTACTCATACTCCCTAGACCAGCCCCAGATGGTACAGTTTTACAATAATCCAGATGGTTCAACAGCCCCAAGACCTGCTCGATTTGTATTTGATTATCGACCAAACAATGTTTCATACTCAAATATAGGAGCAGAGTGGACAGAAATACCGAGAGTAAATAATACTCCATTTGTTGATTTTAAAAATTTTAAACTGATGAAAATAAGTTTTGAATTTTTGGTTGGTGACAATAATAATATTTTTTCATCTTGTGACGAAAAATTACGTGAACTTCGCACTATGGCCATGCGGCCAGAACCTGTCATATTTTTAGGTTTTGACTCAATGTTCACCGAGCAACTCACCTACCCAACTTGGACCGGTGGAAGTGGAATCGTTTTTGCAATTGTCGATATGTCAATTACTTCTGTTCAGCGAACAAGGTCAAGTAATGATTCTGTATTTAGCCAGACACCAACAGGTGAAATAAACAGAGCAACAGTAAATATGTCGATACAGGAATTGCCGCTAGAAACGCCGCTTATAGCTGTGCTTCCAAAAATAACGCCAAGCACTCCAACCCCTGGTGGTCCAACAACAACACAAGATGAACTTTGCAGAAAACTATTTAGTCAAACCCCTGGGGTGCAGGAACGGATGAAGTCGCAAAATCCTGCCGCCTACGGAGTCTGCCCGGGAATACCAGGCAAGAGTGGTGGAACTGGAACGAAGGTTATGTAGGTAATTATGGCTGCCGAACTTACTTCTTTTGCCGGGTGGCGTTATTCACGCCAATACCGAGGTCCATATCAAGGAAAGATACTTATTGCTGACCTGTCGAATACTTCATCAAACGGTTATGCCGACATATCGAAGCTTGTAACGAGCGTAAATGTTAGCTATTCGATGGATATGGCCTCTCAGTTGAGCTTTGAGCTGGTAGACCCAGAGCTACGCATGTCAGGACAAAATTTTTTCACTCTGGGCAGGGACATAATATATGAAACGCAAACACTTGGACGCATAGATGACGGGTCGGGAAGTGCTGCGCTCGTTAAACAGTTGTTTGAGATTTCCAAGGTGACAGTATCCCAGGGCCCTGGTGGTAGTCCCACTTTTAGTATTGATTGCTACTCCAAGGCGATACAGCAAATGAAGAGAGATAAACGACCCGACACAATCAAAGGGCAAGGAACGGATTTCGTTAGGCGTGCAGCTGCAAAATACGGTTTAAAGTTTTACGGACAACAAACAACAAAGAAGCAAAATATAACAAAAGCTTCTGGAGAAAAACAAGCAGAATCATTGTGGGATGTAATTACCCGTCTTGCTGGAGATGCAAAATTTGTTTGTTTTGAAACTGATGGATATTTAATATTTGCATCAGAACAATTTCTTCTTCATAAATGGGGCACCAACGCAAGACAGGTACCGAAGTTTACTGTTGACAAAACAACTGGCCAAAAGAAACAAACTGGTAAAAAAACGCAACGATGGGTACCCCTTCAGTATCCTAATCAAAGTACGCCTCAATTTCAGTATCTTGGTACACCGGGGTATTTTAAGTTGACACAATACCCAAGCATCACGAAGTCCGACAATGACCCATATGCTGCAGATGGCTCCTGTGTTGTTGAGAGAATCAACGGAACGCAGATTCGACCAGGCATGACGGCGTATGTTGGCAACGTTCCAAACATGTCGGGTTTTTACATAATCGAATCTGTTTCATTTGACGAGATGTCTTCAGAGCCGGTAAGCGTCTCTTTTAGAACGCCGCAGCGCGATGAAGAAAAGAATAAACCAAAACTTCTGCCAATCGGTGTCACGTATCAACAAACATACGTTCCGTTTGCTGGGACACAGACCACTCCAGTAACTGTGGTCCAATCTGCAAAAAACGCAACAGGGAAAAAGATTACTTCAGAATCACTGGATGCACGCTTACTCCCGATACCTGACCAATCAAACCAATTGCGTTACCCAAGAATGCAATATGCAAACCTGACCATTACCTACCCAATGCTCAAGGGGGCAATAGCACAAGGCGGAGCAGGCCAAGCAAGCACAAATGATGCAGATTCAGTTCTATATACAGGCAACATAAATCTTTTCTCACGTCCAGTTCTTCCATCAGGGTCTGATGCTATGACGATATTTTCAATTACATACGAGTTTGAATTCGGAAGTGAATGGAGGGCAGTAGTGCTCCCGACCATATATACACAGGGTGGCGTGGCCGTACTAAAGAGCAGCGCAGAAGTAATAGCTAAATATAACGCTGACGGGGGATATCTTGGAACAGCAAAATACCTTGCTGTTGTTCGTGGTGAAACTAAGCAAAAAGCTATCTTGAATGCTCGTGATTATGCATATTTACTATCCAAGCAGCAGTCTCTGATACTAGATAAGCGTTTTCCTGAATACTCTGGGTCACGTGGTTCTATTCCAAATACGGCAGGCGATTCGACATCGCTATGGGTCTAGGAGGATAAGCAATGGCTCGTAATAGACCGGACATCATTGATAATCAAAAAGCATCATCGCACCCGCTCAAGGCTGGTCGGATATTCACAGCAAATGTAACGGCAGTCAATAGTTCTGGGCAAATTAGTGTTTCCATTCCTGCTATTGGTTCAACATACGGTCCGATTACTCCAATTGGAACAACAACTCTTAACAAATACTCAGTTGGAGATGTAGTGAAATGTTCATTCACGGATGAGTTCTTTAATGAAATAATGGTTTATGGGTCTGCAAAAATAAAAGCCGACGTTTATGCCTCAAAAGTTCTTTTTGAGCAATTGCAGGCAACCGTTAGCGCTCTTCAGACGCAAGTGGCAAATCTTCAAAGTCAACTTAATTCGCATAGTCATTAGGAGGTGAAAAGATGGACATGATTCAATTCCCGGTTCAATTTGATTCGACTGGTTTTAAAAAGCTAAGAGACGGAACAACTGACTATTATGCACAATTGCTTTCAATTATTATTCTTACAGAACCAATGACCCATCCATTCACTCCAGCTTTTGGTGCTAACGACCCTGCGTTTAGGACTGTAGATAAAGGGCTATTTGTTTTAAATGCGTCGAGGTATGTTCCAGAAATAAGAATAACCAATTTATCAACAACATCAAACGAAGGAAACACTGGTAAAACCAAAGTTTCTTTCGCTTTTGAAATACAAAGCTCGTAGGTTTAAAATGCCAGCAGATTTTTCAGAATACGTCAACCTCACAATTTTTGACAAGGAACCAGGCGACATTTATCGCGACTCGATTGAGTTGGCTAGACTCAGCTTGCCTGAATTCAATCTCCGTACTGGTTCTCCAGAAGACGCGATTTTTCAGGCAATGGCATATGTAAGTGCGTTGAATATTGCTGCAATAAACAGACTTCCAAATAGGCTTATGGCAGGAATTGTAGGAATGCTCGGATTTATTCGCCAGGAGGCTATTCCAGCAGAGATTGATGTCACCATCACGCTCAACACATATGATGGCGGAACAATACCTGCTGGAACGGTTTTCAGCTTTGAAGCGTTGTTTGAAGATGAATTACAGGAATTTCCATTTCAGACAACATCTGCACTGGAACTGGAACCGACTGATTTGGAGATATCTGTAGATTATCCGAGCGCATCAGCAACCATTGTGTGTTTAACGCCAGGAATTATTCCACCAATAGATGATGGAGCTCAGTTAAAAATACTTTCTTCTGGAACACAAATCCAAACAGTAACGGTTAGAACGCCTTCAAATTTTGCAAATGGAATTAACGCAGACTCAGATACAGACTACCTATCACGAGCTACAACTTATTTGCGCTCTCTTACTTCGTCCCTCACAAGAGCAACACAAGTTGACTCATATGTTCTTTCTGAATACCCAGACGTTATAAGTCGTGTCAAAACATATGACTTGACTAATGGCGATGATACAAGCGGCGACATAACTGTAAAAAGACAAGCCGGAGTCATAAAAACATTCTTGGATAATAACCTGGCAACAATTCAGACAGCAGCACCACACCTATTCATAACTGGTGACACAATTGAATTAGAGGTTTTTGACCCTTCGGTAAGTGCAACATTTAATGGCTTGCATGAAATAACTGCTACCGGTTCAGATACGGTTAATTTCGTCAAAGTAGCAACAAACTCAGCAAGCACCACAGTTACTGCTTCTGCTTACGCTGGTCAGGATGTGTCTGGTTTCGTAACTGTTTTTGGATATGGCCTAAACACTTATTTAACATCAATTGAAAAAACAAACGTTGTTGCTGACATTCGCGCAAAATCAGTTGCTGGATTAACTTTTGAAATGTTGGACCCAGAAATTTGCACATTAGAAATTTCTGGAGAAGTTGTGATAAGTGAATCGTATGATGCTGCATCCGTGGAGGGTGCGGTACTTAATGCGTTGGTCGACTTCATAAGTCCGGCAAAATATCCATACACCCAAGATAGAGTGAGACAGACACAGCTAATATCGCTTATTAGCAATGTCCCTGGTGTGGTTTTTGTTGAATCACTCACGCTCTCTCCAACTGGTTCCGGTTGGTTGCCACAACTAGGCAACGACTTGCTATTTCATAAAAAAGGCTCATTGCCAATAATTGCAGTTGAAGACATTGACCTTACGTTTACGGTATTGGAAATAAGTTAACAATGGCTACAACACGTAACCTTTTGCCATACGATAGTGCGCTGCTTCGAGTAAATGACAGTGGACAAATTGTTGAACTCGGCGCATATTCAAGCGATTGGGAATCAACTAACTCGGAATTAACAATAGTTTCAACTAACTTTTTGGTTGATACTCGTTACGTTCTGCAATTAAACCCATCATCTACTGGTGAAATATTAGTGACACTAGAAGATGTCCCATTATATCTCGAAGACAATGGACGAATTCTTTCCTTTAATATGCGAATCAAAGCGCTATCTTCTGTCGATTTATCAACAATGATTTATCTTGATGGTTCATCAACTGGAATTGAAGGAAATATTCAGTCATTTAGCAGCGGTGAATACAACGCTATTCAGTCAAATAGAATAACCGTTCCGGATGATTCAGAGCTACACACATTAAGTATAAGAATATCTATCACTGGACATAATGCGTCAAACATATGGTTGACATGTCCACACCTAATTCACGACCTGGATTTCTACTCTAATGATTTCGTATCTGGAATACGAAATTTTCTACCTGATTTTTACTGGGAACTTGACTCATCTCAGTCATATCCGACTTATCCTTTTTTTAGACTTATTGACGTGCTTACATCTGCTGCTGGTGACACAAAATCTGAATACGAAGAGATGTACGGTCTTGAGGCCGAAGAGCTAGTAACACAGGACGAGGGAATTCTCAGTTGGGTTCAGAGTTCGCTTGTTTCTCCATCAGCGGCTCGAGACGCGTATTTGAGTTGGCTGGCTCAGTTCAATGGGGAAAGAATCCATCGTAACTTTCAGTTATCTGATGGGACTCTTTATTTCAATAACGCCGGTCTTCAGCGAGACTTTGTGGAGTGGCAGCTCGATGGGAGCCATTATGGAAGAGGTGCTGGGACAAGACATGCAATGATTGAATCTGCAAAACAGATGACAATCAGGACAAAAGATGGAGAGGCTTCCACACAGTCTGTTTCGTTGACACCATATTTCGGTGGAGACCCTTTTGCGATTCGCATTCAGACGCTAACAAACGAAACAATTGATGCAAATGTCGGTGAATCAAGCGATGCCGTACTCCAATCAGTGAATATGGCTAGACCCATGGGATACGTGGTTACTCACCAAACTATTGACGAATTCTTCTTAACACTTGATGACGTCACGTATGGTTTGCTTGATGGAAGCATCTCGTTCGGGTGACCAGTATGAAACATAATGCTAAAATAAAACACAATAATTTAGGAGATTTCTAAATGGCCGGTACAGGTGTAAGACTATTTCTATCTGGTGATACTGCATATGCAGCAGACATAAACACGTATCTCATGGACCAGGTGGTTGCGCGTTTCGCGACCACAGCAGCGCGCGATGCGGCGTTTGGCGACGGCATTCCCGTATCCCAAGGAGGAAGTGGCAAGCCAGCACTGTCCGAAGGCCGCATTTGTTATATCGATGAATTGAACTTAATTCAATATTACAACGGCGCTTCGTGGCAGGACTCAGCGCAATTTACGGTTGGAGATGGTGCAATCACCACGCAAAAGCTAGCTGCCAACTCTGTAACATCTGACAAAATTGCCCCAGGCACGGTAATAGCAGCAGATATTGCTGCTGGGACAATTACCGCAACAGAACTAGCAGATGGTGCTGTTACATCAGGAAAGATTCTTGACGGAACGATTGTCAACGCAGATGTCAATGCTTCTGCGGCCATTGCCCTGTCGAAACTCGCAACATCAACTGCTGGTTATGTTGTCGTGCATAATTCGTCTGGTGTTCCAACTTCCACAGAAGTTACAGGCGACATTACGATAAGCTCATCAGGCGTCACTGCTATAGGTTCTGGAAAAATTGTTAACGATGACATTAATGCTTCTGCTGCAATTGCTTATAGCAAATTGAGTCTGTCTGATTCGATTACGACAACAGATTTAGCTACTGGTGCAGCTCGCTCTGGGTTTAGGTCACCGATTATTGCTCAGCAAGGTGCAACGCACACAATTGCGGCTTCCGATGTTGGTGGCTTGGTTGTGCTTTCTAGCTGTACATCGGTTGTCATACCAACAGCTGATGGAACATTTACGGTTGGGGACAGAATAGATTTTCTTCAAACCGGTTCACAGATAGTGACATTTAGCGCTACGGCACCACAGACAGTTGGTGGTTTCGACGCTCAATTAAAACTGGGAGGACAGTATGCGGTTGCTACCCTCGTAAAGTACGCAGCCAATACATGGGTCCTTATTGGAAATATAACGAGTTAATATGATTCCTGGAGTTGTAGAAGCGGGTGGGGGTAAGGTCCTCCCAACAACGTCTGACGATTTTAATCGCGCAAACAGCACAGACATTACTGCTGCTGGAAAAAAATGGACAGAGACAAGTGGTGACTGGGCAATCACCAGTAACCAACTGACCACCTCAACCGCCGCAGCTAGCTACCCAATCGCAACATTAAGAACTAATACAAAAGATGCCACGGTTAAAGTTGACAGAGCAAACGGGGATGGATGGGGCGTTGCGTTCTGGGTGGTGGACCAAAACAACTGGTTTGCCGCCAACACGGAGATGACGCAATCAAGTGTTCAAAACCCTGCTACTAGCGGCAGCTATGAACAGCAAACATTTACCGGAAACACGTGTAGCGGTGGGAAAATATATAACGGCGACAGTTCGTTCCCCCCGTATGGTGGAACTTGCTACGACCTGGTTTGTATTAATTATTCTGGAGGAACGCCTGCCACGTATGAATGGCGAACGCCATCAGGACTGTCTTGCTATCAGGATGGAATCCATTGTGGTGGTAGTTATGTTCTCTATGGCTATCAACCCGGAGACGAATACCTATGCGGTGGAACGTGTTGCTGCTCATTCGTAATGACAGACCCAGGAACACCAGGGACATGCAATGAATATCAAATCCAAAATTGTTGCGTCTATCTAGATGCAACCGACTCTGGCTGCCCTGGTGCGTGTAATGGACAAAGCCCAAGACCGCAGTACACGACCACGACGGTATACTACACAAATCCTGAAACAAGAACCTGGACATACTCGCAAAAAGCAATAATAAGAAAAGCCGTTGCTGGAACGGTTTCGATTGTTGCAAATACGAGCACAGTCACATCCACCGAGACGGTTGCCGCGGCTGGGGCTGCTGGTAATCCAACAAGACCAACCTCGTTGACCGTAACATTGGTTGGTGAAGTAATAACCGTTTCGGCACCAGGGGCAGCAGGCGGAACAATAAGCGGAAGCCATACGGCAACGGGAGCTAATAGGGGCAAAAAACATGGCGTTTCCATTGCCCCAGCAACAGTTGTCCAGTCAAATGCTGTTGATAACTTTGTGTATACTAAACCGTAATGAGTGACACAGCAGTTAATTACGGAGAAGAGCGATTAAAGATATGCTTGGAGTGCCCGCGTTTATTCAGGCCGACAATGACCTGTAAGGAATGTGGTTGCTTCATGAAGATAAAAACAAGACTCAAAACGGCAAAGTGCCCAATAGGAAAGTGGTAGAAAAATGGCTTTTACAATAATCACAACAACAAATGGTCCAGTGGTTAAGAGTGGTACGAATCACTACACGCTCCACGATATTGCTGCATGTATTGATATTGCTGAAACAAACGCAACTTTTGTTGACGAAATGGGCACTCACATTGCCAATGAGTTGATGGCCGCAGCCACGGAATGGACGGAAGCATTTGTCAGCGGACTGCAACCATCACAGAACAAAGTTGTTTACTACATGAACTCTGGGGCGCATTTCAAAATGTTTGTCCAGCAGTATGATATGTACAAGCGGAACATGGAAAATCCACCGCCTGCGAGCGCCTCGGTTGTCGTTGAGTAAAGCAGTCCAATTTCCTCCATTTTTTGGGAGCACGCCAAAAATTGGTAAATCAGAAGTACTAGAAATTGATTCAATCAATGATGTTCATCTTGGTGGCGGCGTTGTCTGTTTCAGAAATGCATTTAATCCGAACAAAGAACTCATTATGCCATGGGCCGACAGAAATGCACAGCTGGCGCATGAGCAAAGATGGAAATATCACACCGACAGCTCCGGTCAGAAATATGCGGTAAACGAGGACGGCAATAAATTCTCAATTGAACAGATAGAGGAAGTGCCAATTCGGGTTCTTCAACCCGTACAACATGGTACCGAGCCAGAAGTAATTGAGATATTCCAGAACTGGGAAGACCAAATTTATAAGTGCCTGATTAAATACATCCACAGATTCCCATTTGCTCTCGGGACAATATGGTGGAGGAGCAGGGGACATCTTCTGCGATACGACGAGGGTGATTATTTGGGAATCCATAACGATAATGACTCAAATTACAGAGCCACGAATGGTGAAAGATTTGTCCCCAAGGGGCAGGTACAGATGCGTCAAGTTGTTGCCGTAATGGCATACATCAATGACTGCGTATCGAGCACATCCGAGTTGGATGGAACAAACTACATAGGCGGGGAGTTGTTTTTTCCATACCTTGATATTGAGCACCAAGCAAAATCCGGAGATATAGTAATTTTTCCTTGCAACTTTATGGCCACCCATGGCGTCCACACTGTTACGCATGGGAAACGATACGGGTATCTAGAGTTCTTTTCACAAGGTTCATCACATGATGACGTCTTAATAAATGTGTCGGAGCCAGATGCTGTTGATGACTGGTGTCGTCCGCACTGGATTGACTCCCTGTATGACGATTACTCCCTCTATGCAAAACACTCAGATTACGGTCAATCGGATTTTGATGAAGCAAGAACAAATCCTGTTTATCAGAATCGGGCGCTTGAGGGGGAAAACGGTTTATCTCGGCCGTATTACGCGAGCGATGTAATAAAAGAAACAGAAAACAGGGGTAAAGTTTACCCCGACCAACTTATATAAGCAGTCCCTGAAGCACCATATTCATCTCGGTTCCTGCCAAGATGGATAGTCACCTCTTGGCTTATCAAGTGAATTGTTCATTGTTAAGTGTTTTCCAAAAGTATTGATTCCATGTATGAATCCCAAATGCTCTGGAAATTTCAAATCGATGCATATGTCTCTCAGTTTTCCGTCGCGAATCTGTTCCCAAATATAAACCATCGTTTCAGAGCCAGTTCTTCCATCCACGTAGAATTTTTCTGCTATTAGATTTAGCATTTCATCTTCCCATTTGGGATTTTTTGGTGTTATTTTGTCTTGAAACAGGTGCTCTTTTGGCGGCGACATACTGCCAGACGCAATGAGCCGATTTACGTATTTTGCTGGAGCAGCAGATACATGGACATCAAAAAGCCCGTCCGACAATAATGCCGCTGCTTCCCGTGCTGATGGTCCTGAAAGAATCATGAGTCGATGCTTTTTGTCAGTTAAAGCTTCACCTTCAATCGGGTACCCCCTAATTGCTCCCTCGCAATAGTTATCTGTTAGGCCAGAAACGATGGTCCTCCACTGGTGTTCTTCCTCGTCTCCATTCAAAGAATTTAAGTCAATATACAAACCTTTGTATTTGTTTATTAATACATTTCTTGGTGTTTCCATGGCTGCATCATTTGTTCCTATGCAGATAATCGCCCCACACTCATCAGCAAGCTTCTCCAAAGTAAATAAATTGTTTATTCCGCAATCCGATGCTCTGTGTATAGTCTCCATTGACCTATCCATCGATGCAAAAAATACAGAATGTCCTGCTAATTGCAATGACTTTGCGATTGTTGCACCCATTTTCCCGGGAGAATTAATTCCAATTTTCATTGATACGCCTCACTTTATTGGACCAACAGGAACAAACTGTTGGACCGAATTTGCTGAATGACTAGTAATAAAATCAAGATGATACGAAAAGTTCTGCAATTCTTGTCTTTTATGTTCTGCCGGCGGGCTTATATCGAGAACGCCGTGGCAGAACCAGGAAAGATAAGCAAATCTCTCTCCCGTTTCTATTGGTGTTATCTCATGGCAACCAGAAAAGTTAGAAGGGTACACAACGATTGAACCAAACTTGGGGAATACGGTTATGCCCCATGGGCGGAAACTTAGATTTCCACCTGTGTATTTGTCGTTTAGGAAAATGCTACACGTAAGAGTATTTGCTATTGGTGCCAATGAGATTGGAGTCAAACCATCATCTGCGTATGGGAGATTTGCGTCGGAATGTGGTCCTATCATTTGTCCCGGAAGATACCTAATTACATGACCCCTGGTCCGCCATTTTACGGCACCTGCAGCAGATGGGAATATCTCCAAGTACTTACTGACACAGTTGGTTCCGGAGTCCTCTAAATCGCTCAAGGTTTGAAAATCTTTTTTTTCTATTCCCAAATGATTTACATTTAAGTATCTATGTGGGGCAATCTTTGCTTGTTCTAAATTGTGGTTATACCCACCAGAATTTTTTAAATTCTCATTACCCAAATTTGAGTAACCCTCATGGTTGGTGGACAGGAGGAGGTTTTCAAGATACTTATCGACATCTTGTTGTGTTGACTTTATTACATTGTCAAACTGAACAATTCCATTTCCTAGATGCGTTATGTTCATTAAAAACCGTCCGAAACCAGAGACATGGCATAGAAGTGTTTATCTGGCCCACAATTTTGTATGTATTCTCTAAAGTCTTTGCGCAAGTTAGGTAGGTAAACGTTTGTAGAAACCTTTGCAATTTCTGGTTCCTTAACAGGGTCTGCGATGTGCTCGTGATATTCGCTATTTGGGCTTCCGTGTGAATACCAACCCAAATATGAATATCTCTCCCCCCTGGAAACTGGAAGCACTTCATGTGATGCTATGTAATTTGATGGGAACATTAGTATGTCCCCCTTTCGTGGTTTGTAATTTATATTTAGTTCGTTAAAGAAATGGTGTCCTCCAGCAAATGAATTTACAGCATCATCGCCAGATTCATCGCAATCGTTAATGTAGACAATGCAGGATAGTGTATTTCTTGTTGCTAGCTGGTCGGATGGGTGTTCGTATCCATAGACGTAGTCGGCGCTTGTGTCTGAATGGACGCCAAGGTATTGGCGATTACCCACAACTCCAGATGGTGGAGATGAATACCTAACGATATGCCCCTTAACCTTCCACCAAATATTTTTGTAAGAAAGGGGATATCTGAGCATGTATTTGAGCAAATACCTATCTTTCGAGTCCTCCCAAAACTCAAGCATTTCCCTAAACTTATCTGAACATTGCTGATGGGCGGACGAACACCTACTTGGCATCGATGCAAATGTGTCGTAATCAAAAATGTAGCCGCTCATATTTACTAGCGCTTTATCGCCAGTTTCGGGATGAATTGTTTCGGTGTACATAGCAGAGGCGTCTCTGTCGACAAGCTCCCTACAGGAATTAATAGCAAATTCCCAGTCAAAGTCGATAGCCGACGGAAACAGACAAACACCAGCACCAAGTTCCATCATTTCTACGTCATTAAACTTATTAACCATGGTCATTGCTCCGAGACCTGTGCGCTGCTGCTCTTGCTGGTGGCATTCCGGAATACTTGCCGTTGATGTATTCATCATAGTCTTCAGTGATTGAGCTCAACCAAACTTGTCCACCTGTGTCCGAAATCTCCAACTGTGGGTTTATCCCCTTTTCTTGAGATTCTGAGCCCTGGGCAAACCAGGCAAGGTATGTGAGTCTTTCTCCACTTGTGATAGTGGATATCTCATGGGCGGCTACGTAATTAGCCGGAAACAAAAGTATGTTTCCTTTTTGCGGTTTGATTGCAACGTCTGCATACGGAAATAACATTTCACCGCCACAAAACGCTCCTGGCACTGGGGTTTCCGACCAGTCGTTAATGAAAACTATTGCACTCAGAACGTTTCTAGTTGCGTGTTCCTTGCTGGGCATTTTTCCATATCTGTAGTTCACATCATTATCCGAATGAAGCCCCAGTGAACCACCGGTTGAATAAGAGAGGATATGTCCAGAAGTCCTCCACCACAGGCAGCTAAGGATTGCTGGAAACATTTCAATGTACTGCAAGAGACAAGAATATATCGCTGGCTCAAATTCGTTGTATATTTCGCTACCCAAACCTTGTAGTCTGAGTGGAGCTTTTGCCATGTCCTGCAGGCTATAAATAAAACCGCCCTGATTTAGCGCGTGGATTGGATTTCCGCTTTCATCTAGGACAACGGTAAAATTTTCTTCTATTGCCTTTTGCTTCAACTTCTCTATCTTGTCTGAGAATTTACTGAATTCGATGTTCGCAGCGGCCACAAACTCGATTATTCCATAGCCATGATTTATCACGGAGCTCATAGCAGGGACCTTATGGCTTGTTTTATTGAATTATTCTCCCCGAATAAAGCCTGCTCTGATATCGGTGATTCCGCCCAATTAAATCGACCAACATAAACGCCTTCTCGTGATGTTAGGAATTTTTCCCAATTGTTCGGAACCCTCATTGCAACTTCCCCCGCTCTATTTCTTCCAGCAGCCGCAGCGGCACTCAAGTCGGCCATGCTGTCGTTAAAATTTCTTATTAGCTCTCCATTTAGGAATGAGTAAACGTCATGCCTATTTTGCCCGTTAACGTCTATTTTTTCTGCTATCGGAAATGTAACGTAGGGATAATTTTTTTTAATATTTTCAAAAATTTCCAAATTGTCGCCATTCTCCATGTTCCCAAATTGGTTGCATGGGTAACCGACGACGCTAAAACCGCTATCACAAAATTCTTCATGAAGTTTTTGCAATTCCCAAAAATTTTTAGCTGTTCTTGCATAAGACCAAAGACGACTGCACTTTGGCGAGTATCCGGTCTTTGATACAACGTTTACATGGAGGAGCACTTTACCCCTTAACTGTCCAAGCAAATTTGGACAGCCATCCAAAGAGCTTATTTCTATATCAAAAATCGATTTACTCATCCTCTGACACCGTACATGAGATTTTGGTATTAACAAATTCACCTATTCTTAGAAAACCGCTTCCAGATTCCGTATCAATATCGATTTGTACCGTCGTAATAATTGGTGCCTCTAGTTCAAATTTGCTACTTATGCTCTTTCCGTTATTGCCGATGACCACATTTTCTCCAGGCACCACGTGGGTCCCCCTGCTATGGTTGATTGCAATTGAGCCATCTTCGGAAAGAGTTAATCTGCAAACTTCTTCCCCAAATGGTGTATCAACGGAGATATCCCAAGACCCCAAAATCATGGCATCGTTACTGTGAATTACGGCCTCTTGCCCAAGGACTCATGTCCGGGTATACCGTTGTATTCGGAATTCTTGGGTGGAGGTTAAAGCTTACGCAAACTCTAGGTTTGTCTTCATTATGTCTTTCTGTCTGATGGGGAACAAATGAGTTGAAAAATACAATCTTCCCTGTTTCTGGTTCTATTTTTGTAACCATGTTGTATGCATTCATGGCTTCTCCGTAAAGACAAAGTCGGCATCCTGGACCAACAGCATCGATGTAAATAACACCAGACCAGTACTCGCTTGGAAAAAGATGCGCATTCGAACTATGTCTATGGTAAGGAGTTGATTGTCCTTTTTCTAAAATTCCACACCATATGTCTGCAAGGACAACGTCGCCAAGGACTTCGTTGGCCCTATGCTCAATCATGTCACGCAAACCCTGACACTCTTTTGTGTTTGGCAGAACGTAATCAACCCCACTCTGCACGTCAACAAATTCTTTTGCATCTGGGAAATCTGGATGTATTCTAGATTCTAAAATTTGAGACGCTATTACCGAATAATCAATTCCCTTAATGAATGATTCATGGGCTCTGATTGGAACTAACCAAATCCAGCCATTGTTATTCATGCGCAAAATCTCCTGTTGCTAGCCCCATTGGGGGAACATCTTTTGTCCATACATTAATGACCATTACTTGCCTTAGTCTAGACCCTGCTGGTGTCGTGTTATGTACCACGTGGCCGGAATCAAATACTACGAGCCTGTTCCCCTTGTACCTAATCCTCTCTCTTTCATTTGGTGGAGAAGACGCGTATGCGGCAAGTACAGATGGCTCCAAGGCCAACGTTGAGCCATCCTCCAACCTTGAGTTGTGGATTTCGAGGAAGCCACCGTCATCATTATCGCATCCATACCAAACACACCCAATCCGCGGTCCATAGAAAGTCCCAGTCAATCGATATGCGAATGTGTCCTCATCTACGTGCTCCCCTATAAATTGACCGGACTCGAATGTCCTAGTCCAGTATTCAAAACCAATAACCTCTTCAATCGGAAAAGGCAATCTCTTTTTCCAAATTTCTTTTATAACTAAATGCTTGAGGCTTCTTGGTTGACTTTTTTCCCATCCATCCCAGAACATATAGGACGATAGCTCCTTAGAATCCCCGTGATACGAGTTGAGACTTGTCGCTATTTGTTGACCATCTTCATAGTTTGATGCAAAAAAAGTTTTATCTCGCAAGACTTGCTCGTACAATTCTGCCGAAACACAATTATCTTCAACGAACATGTTTTATAAAAACTTTTCATTCGGAAATTTGCCTCTGAGGTAAGCAAGGTCAAAGTCAAACATCAAAACAAGCCGTCTTGATGTGCCCTCATGTCTTACTGAGTGCTCAAACGGCGGGCCATCTTTGAAAGCAAGAATCTTGCCTTCTTCCCAACTTTTTGTCTCGTCGCCTACTGTTATTCTGCAGTCCTTGTCGTTTATTAGGCATAAGTGGCTTCTCATTAGTTGGTCAGAACCAAAATGCGGATTTACTACCGCCCCAGGATGCATTATGCTGAACATTCCGCCAGAACATTGGTTACTGTCAGCGAACTCAGCAACTATCGAGTTAAACGTTTTGAATTGTTTCCTAACGTGCTCTAGGTGTGTTTCTAGATTGGCCTTTGTTTTCCACCTCAGTATTTTTTTTACCATTTCCGTATTTGCCCACTGCTTGGGGTCACTTGCTGGTGGGGTTCCGGCAACCGCTACGTCCCAGGAGCCCGTATAAAGCTTTCGCCTATCCCCTTCCGGCAAGTCTGATTGTGGATTTTCGTACCTTGCGTGGGAAAGGGTAACATTTGGGGCAGGTAGAGAAACCTTGTTATCGGAGTATGGATGTTGAGTGTTTTCGTAAACGATGTACTCGTCACGTATCTTTTCCCAGTTTTTCTCAATCTGCACACACACGGGCAAGGACCTGATTAATTCATCCCAGAACCTTGGCTGCAAGTCACTCATTTTTTGATACTAACACGTTTCACGTGCTTAAAGATTTTAATTTTTGATGAAAACCGTTTGTCCGTATCCGTTGGCCAGGTGGTATGTGTGCCCGTCGCTGTTTTTAAGAATTTCATGCATGCTTGAATATGGGTGAATATGAAAGTCTTCCCTGTAAAGCTTCGTATTGTGATTGGACATGCCAATCAGTAGAACACCACCAGGATTCAGTGATTCAACCAAATCTTTAACAAGTTTGTCATTACCCACAAGAGACCAACCCCAGCAAATGGCCATGTCAAATGTGTTTTCAGATATTTCATTTGGCTCGACGACGCAGTATTCGTTAAGCTCATTGATGCCCGGGCCAGGTAATTCTAGTTCCCCGGCAATATGCTCCAAAAAGAACAATGAGTGATTATTCACAAAACACAAGTCTGTGTCTGGAAATTTTGCTTTATACATACTCCAAAGTAGTATTTCTGCATCGACGAATAACAAGGAATTTGGCTTCTTTGTCATTAGAACTTGTTCTTGAGCGATGTATTCAGCTTCGATTATCGCTGCCCATTCTGGTTCCATTCCCTTAATGAGTTCATAAATCCAGTATGTGTTCAGTCCTGCTACAGCAACATTTCTCTTGTCAAGATTGATTGATGAAAGCCAGCTTGATACCGCGCTTCCTGCATCGCTCATCAACTGAGCAAAATCAATATTGTTGCTAAATCGGGTCTTTGATGACTGCTGCGTCACCAGAGCGCTCCTAATTGCAAAATTATCCATTTTGGATTACCGCCAATACAACTTGTCTCTGGAACCAGAGATGCCTTGCCCTATTTGTTAGTAGAAAATTTCTTTTACGCGTTAAGTCGTAGTATGGTTTTCCCTGTTGGTTAAATGTCGAACTGCTCATGTGAAATGACTGTCTCAGACTAAAAAAAATGTCGTCGAACTCGACTTCGGATATTTGATTGAACTCCATACCGGCTATGTACATTATCTTTGCGAGTTCGCGCTCTATTTCCTGCAAGTGCGAAGCAGCATCGAAGAGAGGCTCTTCACCGTGTTGTCTAGTCTGTTTCATCTGTAAATCCCTCGGTCCAGTCGTCGTTTATATCAATCGGGTCTTGTCCAAATTGGGACATTGGGTCATTCCCCTGTAGGCGCTCACAAAACAATGCAGCGCCGTCCGGAAGAACGAAAGAAAAAGTTTTTGGGTTCCAGTGCAAAACATTTTCTGTTCTATCTGGATTGTCCATTGGGTTGGTTATGTCTGGTTCTGATTTTGACTGCTCAGGACAGATGTTGTATTGCCCTGTAGCGATGGCAGCGTCCACCAGCGGAACATTCCTTTTGATTGGCGGTAAATTCAGCTCCACAATAAAACCACTACGAGAGTCGCTGCAGAGACTCTATTTGTCTAATCAGATTATTGAAAGACTTGTATCTTGTTGCGTCTGATTCTGGAGTCTCTGGGTTTTCAAAATTCTCATCAAGTGTTTCTGGATTGACGCCAAGAGAAAGGGCAAGTACGTATATCGAGTATTCAAGATATTGCTTTGCTTCTTGTCGTGCTTGTTGTTTTTGTTCATCCGAAAGCGCCATGTTAATTTTCTCCTATTTAAGTGTGTCCATTGTCAGATTCGATGCTTGTCTAAAGTGACCGACTTGGCGCAATAACTTTTCTTTGCGAGTTGGTCTATCAGAATCACGAACATTAAGGTTTTCCATAACTTCATCTTCGGATATCTCAAGAGGGTCTATGGCGCTCAGAAGCAATGTATGAATCTGGGCGTTAATCAGCTGCTGATGCAGTCTGAACCCAGCAGCAATCTTTGCCTGTTTGCTAATCCCAAATTGCATTTTTGCCTACGAGTTAAGTTCACTCAGCTTGCGCTTAATCAGTTTTACTGCATTTATTGACTCATTGAGGATTGGGACCTCAAAATTGTGCTCAGCCTCAAGAATAAATGTGTCTGGGTCTATTCCGTGCCCAATCAGTCTTTCAAACAACACCTTTTCGGCGTCCCTAAGACTGCGCTCAAATATCCCGCGCTTCTCGTTATTTGTCAATTGAGACGAAAATTCCATCACCTATCTCCGATTGTGTTGTTTGCTTTGAATCATACCACCATTATACTATGGGCTCCGAAAGTGCTGGCAGCCCAGCAAATGTTGGGCCTATTTGATTTCCGTCCGCGTCAAGACCTGTCTTAATACCCTTTGTCCAAGTCCATGGGCGTTCGATATTGTTCTGCGACTTGAGTTGACCATATTTTGACCTTGCCTCCACCAGCTCCTTATCGTCCCATAGTGTCACTACCTCGAATTCTGCGTCTTTAATAATTTGAGGCGAGTAGATGTTAAAAAAACACAAAGGCGAACCGGCTGGGAAAACTACTTCCTGATTTTCTTTTGTTATCTTCCAGTTCATTTGAACTTCGTCAGGCCACCACCACGAAGGAATCGTTGCTGACAGCCCGACAGCGCCGTCTATAAAGTAATTTGGAGAGCCCGAAATCCAAGTCTCATACCCTGGTTCGGTGTTTATAATCCATCCCATATGTAGGGAAATGGTTCCTATTATTGATGATGTGGCTTGCTTTCTGCCGCTTTTAGTAAATTCGCCTGCAAGTATTTCGGGGGGAGTGTTTCCGCCGGACCATTTAATTACAAGGTCCTCCTCCATCTGCACTTCCCATCCCATTACATTTGCCACGGAGACCGGCATGCATTGATAAGCGTGTTTTTTATGTGTGTCATCCATCCAGTCTCTCTTTAATCTTGACTGAACTATCCGAGGTGGATTTGGGTCTGTTCTTTTTAAAACTATCTTGCTCATTTCTTTACCGACATATCAATACTTGTTCCAGACGAAACCCCAGCCCCATATGTTGCCTTTGAGCCGTCAATATTCTCCCCGTAGCCATGTTTGTGAGTTCTGTCGTTGTAGTCAAACATGGTCACTGCCGCATACTTTGTTCCAGAAACAACAGGTCGCGACGCGTGGGCATACGTAAACGTAGATGGGAACATTACGTTGTCCCCAGCGGCAAACTTCACGTTTAGGTCAAGATATGGGAACCAAAGCTCACCCCCCTCGTAGTCGTCATTTATGTATATGACCGACGAAACTGTACAGTTATAAGAAAATCCATGGTCTGTGTGAACGTTGAAGTGCTGACCAGGCTTATATCGCACATAATTTATGGCTTCACGATAATCCATTTTGATGTTAAATCTTTGCTGATAGTCGTTAAGACATGCCGTTAATATTTCAACGGTATCTTCGTATACTGAGCGAAGTCCGGAAAATTCTTGTGGCAAGTTTGCTATATGGGCATCTCCCAATTTACAATCAACGCAGTCTCTGTATTCTGGCATTTTTTGTTGGTCGCCAACGAGTGCATCCATCCACATATATGGCGCGGTTTCACTGGACCCAATCGCCTCTTCAATTCTCTCCGGTATGTTCAATTCCCGTGGGAGCGCATTGCGATAGACGATTATTGCCAATCTCGGGTCTCCAATAAACTCAACCTCGATATTTCTCACCATATTGGTTGCTCCTTTTTTGCTTATGTTTCATGGAAAACCACATTGGGCATGCCCACCTATCCCCTCCGTACACATTACCTACATAATGAGCAAATTCAATACCGCCACCATAAATGACAACCCGGCCTGGGGATGGCTTCACGGTATTGCCCGTATCAGCAAAAACAAGTTCCCCCCCATTGAATTCTTGGTTCAAATACAGAACCGCAGACACATCAAAGTCCTCACACCCAAGCTTTGGTGAGCCATCCAAATTCTGCCTGTCTGCGTGCAGTGTTGGGACATGAAGTCCAGATTTGCTGACAAAAATTCCGGGCATTCTGTGCTCAAGTTCAATGTCATATTTTTTCTCTGCGGCTGCCATGACAACCCATGATGCAAATATCAATGACTCGGCGGCTTCAAAATCTTCTGTCAGTAGTCTGTCAATTCCAATACTTTCGCCAATTTTTACTGCCGCCGACAATATTTTGGAAATAGTCGTATCTTCAAAAAGCGAATCTATAATATGTACTTTGTCTACCCTATTCATCCACAACAGTATAGAACGATGGGGTCGTATATCTCTCCCCAGATTCAACCATGCTTACCCCATGTAAGTATCCAACATCCCCAGGATGTATCACTGCCAAGCCGGGCTTTGGTCTAACGGTAATCCCGTGCTGTGGGTAATACAAATCGCCACCCTCAAAGTCGTCATTGTAATAGAACAATGAATTGATGTCGTAATCCGTGAAGGCGTTTGGTCTTCCGTCGTTCAGTTGCTTGTCAGCGTGGGGGCGCTGCTCTATGCCTGCCCGCCATTTCATTATCACCGGAGGGCGCACTGAAACAGAAACCTGAAAAAGCTCTTCGATGAGGTTCTTCATTTTGTAGATATATTTATCAACAATTTCATAAACCTCCGAGCTCAGCTCCTTTAAAATTTCAGAACTGCACTGTCTGTCGTTCCAGTAGTCTGCGTTATATAAACATGTTCCATCTTCCGCATAAACGCTTTCGGCTGTGTTGTTCCATTTGTTTATTGTTGGGCAAAATTTCTGAACTAAGAGCAAGTCTTCTAGTTCGATAAAATTTTCAATTATGTGGATGTTCTCTGGTCCGCTGCCAAAATACCCGGGTTTTATCTTCCAGGGTGAATCGATATCAATCATTTCCATGTGATTTCCTTTGGGACGTTATATGTTCATACAACATAACATCCAATTTACTTCTTTCAAGTATTTCCTTTTTTTGTGACGGGCTCGGTTTTATTCCAGCTCGGACCGATGAGTTCATTTTTTCTAAACCTAACCCCACAAATTCAACATCGAATTTATCCTTAAATTGATAAGTCAAATATTTTTCTACGGCCATTCGCTCGTTTATTTCAAAAATTGTAATGTCTTTAATTCTGTCTATTAGTTCTTTTTCTCCAGTAGGTAAATCGGACTCGACAAACCATGCACCGTTAGGCTGAATACTAACCCCTGGTGATTCATCCCCAACATCTAAGACTGCATTGATTTCAACCATCCTGCACGTAAGCATCTTGGTTTGCAAATTTCCGTCAGATGAAAACAATTTACATCCAAAAATTGTTTCGTATTTCCCGTCTAAGAACTTGTCAAGAATTTCGTTTGTAAATTCCCTTCGGGACGACATGGCCCTGTATGCAGCAATGCTAACAAAATGGTCTACCGGCTCCCTTATAACGGAGAACGTCTCCAGGCTGCTGTCGTTGTGTAAAATTGGATTGATTGCAAAATGACCACTAATTGTGGGCCATTCGCTCATTGTTGTGTGATTATATGAAAATTCAAAAATCCCAGGGGTTTGATTTTCATGTTTATCAAGACCCTTTTTACATCTATCCAGTTCAAACGATTTATGTATCGCGTAAAGTATTCCGGTCCCAGATGTGCGCGGTATATGCAGATGATAAAGATTACCCATTTTGGGCCATCTCTATTAATTTCCTGTGTTTTTCTGGAACCCAGAAGTGGGGAGATGTATATCTAACTCCTTCTATCACTGGCCTTACGCCATGTAGGTAATAACTACTGGATGGAAAAAATATCAAAGAACCCTCTTTTGGTTTTAGTTCAAGTCCGTGTTGCGGAAAATATATTTCCCCACCTGTGTAATTCTGATTTATATAAATTACGGAACCGTAATCAACTATGTATGTTCCGTTTGGCGTGCCGTCTAGGTCTTCGCCATCCGCGTGAAGACCTTGACTCTCCCCAGAGTCCCATCTTCGTATGCCCGGTCTTGCTGTCTCTAGGATTCTCCCAAATTTAAACTCAATCATTTTCTTTACGTCATCAACGTATGATTGCATTATTTCATAGAGTTCGTGGTTATCCTTCTGCATTTTTTTGTATGTGGATATCTTGTCATTACCGCCCTTTGACCATGACTCCCACTCATTGATTGAATAGCAATAGCGATATGCAAGTTCGACGTGTTCGGTCGTCATAAAATTTTCTACTACAACTATGTTTGATTTGTCGGCAGCTGCAGCTCTCATGGCTACAACCTTATCTATTTTGCAAAAACTCGTCTATATCAGCGCTTATGAGCTGCAACGAAAAATCTATGCCTTTTCTCTGGGTGATATTTGGCCAAGCGGTACCAGTTTTTGAGTACGAGATGTGGCCAGGTTCTTCTACGTGTTCAGTTTTTGGCTTGTAGTAACGACGTCCATTTTCATCATATCTTTCTTCAAGCCATGGAAACATTTCTCCGTCTGGATTTCTCTCCCCAAGCAAAAATCCATTTGCGTAACGCTTGATTCTTGTTCCAGTTCTATCGATAAGGAACTTTTCAAAATTGCCTCGGAGAGGATAAAACCCACGTTTTCCTGTATCAACTTTTGCGTAACCATCTGGTGTTAGCTCATTCGAGAAAGACCAAGGTATTTCCTCATAATGGTATGGCACTCCGTTTGGTTGGAGGTCTGCTTTGTATGCTCCAGTTAAGTACCACCACAGGTCGTGCTGTTCTTGCATTTTAATTTTTCCTGGAACAAAATTCTCATCGTAGGTATGTTTATCAAATCTTCCATTTGTTAATTCAGAAAATTGATACGTAACACCAAAATGCTCTTTCGCGTACTGTTCAGACAATTGGCCCGGCGTGATATCTAGTTCATTTTTATCCAAGTACGCCTGGAGACCTTCTTGAAATTCGGGATATCCGTGGCAAACAAAATCATCAACAACAACCGCAAGAATATCAAAATCATCTTCGTTTTTGTATTTTTGATTTAATTCTTCGATTACGGAGTGTTGTGGAATATTCCCACATCCAGCCGACACATTAAAAATAAGAGTAACTTTTCCCTTGCGGTTTTTTAGTATGTCTGATGATTTGCCATCAGCTGATGACAAATTAATGTCATATATGGAAAATGGAAGAACCGTGTCACTCCAATCATTTTCCGCAATTGGCGCTTCTTGTATTTCGCAGTCCATCACTTAAACCCTGGTGGGAAAAACGGCGGGAAGAAAGGTGGGAAAAACGGCGGGAAGAAAGGTGGGAAGAACGGTGGAAAGAAAGGCGGGAAAAATGGCGGGAAAAATGGAGGAAAGTATGGAGGGAAATATGGAGGGAAATATGGAGGAGCTACCGGGCTCACCGAACCAGACGGAGCAGACGTCTGCGAACCATATGAATTTGATGCAGTAACGGTAAACGTGTAAGCGGTTCCGTTTGTGAGTCCAGTAACGGTAATTGGAGAAGCACCCGTTCCAGTTAATCCACCAGGGCTTGATGTTGCCGTAAATGTTGTTGTTCCAGTTCCAGCTGCTCCTGCAGTATAGGTAACTGACACCTGTGCATTCCCGGCAGCACCAGATACCCCAGTTGGCGCGCCAGGCCTATTGCCCGCCGTTACAGAATTTGATGCAGCAGATGTTGATGAGCCATACACGGAAGACGCGGTAACGGTAAATGTGTATGCTTGGCCTGCGGTTAAACCCGTAGCTCTAATTGGGCTTGTTCCGGTAAAAGTCAACGACCCAGGACTTGTTGTGACAGTGTATGTGGGAGAACCAGTTCCAGTCGCGCCTGGTGTGAATGGAACATCAATCGCCCTATCTACGTTTTGAACAATTACAGCGGTGCCTATTGCTGGGGCAGTTGGTTTGTTTCCAGCAACTACTGAGTTTGATGGAGCGGAAGTTGCTGTACCAAATAAGTTTGATGCAGTAACAGTAAATGTATAAGAGGTTCCAGCAGTTAGGCCAGTCACCCTAATGGGACTGGAGCCAGTTGCAGTAATTCCTTCCGGCGAAGATGTTGCCGTAAACGTTGTTGCTCCAGTACCAGCTGCACCAGCTGTATAAGCGACGTCTATAGCTCTATCTGTGTTTGCAACGATTGATGCAGTTCCGATTGTGGGAGCACCTGGGTTTTGGCCGATTGCAACAGATGATGTGGAAACAGAATCTGATGGAACGCCATAATTTGTTGTTGCAACAAGAGAGAATGTATAGCTCGTACCAGCAGTAAGACCAGTTACTGTTATTGGTGAACTTGAGGCGGAGGCGCTAATGCTTCCCGGGTCTGATGTAGCGGTATAGGTTATTGCATCTTTACCTATATACTCAGACGGCGTAAAAGATATTGAAGCCACAGTGCCCACGCCGGTATTCGTCGCTGTGACGTTAGTTGGCGTAGTTGGCTTTTTCCCACCACTGTCTTTTATTGCTTCCATGGTTTATGCCGAAAGGTCTCCGATGAGCACCCAGGTGTCAGCTGCTCTTTTTATCAGCGTAGCACCTGACCACTGCGCTCGCATTTTGCGTCCAGGTGTTGCGTTAATGGTCACCCCCGAACCCTGCGTGACAGTGCACTGACCTGCCCCTGTTTGAATAACCGTGATATGCGTTCCAGTTGGGAAAAGAACCGATGAATCTGGTGGGACCGTAAGCGTATTTGCTGTAGCGACACCCATTTCCACAATCTTGTTTCTATCCGAAAGAACCAGCGTGTAGCTTGCTGCTTGAGGGTTGGTCAGCGGCTCTGCCAATTTATTGCGACCTATTCCAGCATCGGAAGATATATCACCATCAACAATCGTTCCATCTTCAATCATGTAGGAAGTAATGACTGCTTGGTCTGTAAGAACGACTGCTGTACCAGCAATTTTTTCTGGATTAATTTCAGCGCCTGCGGCAATATGGGTATCGGTTATGACATCATTATCAATTGTTATTGCTCCGGAACTAGACATCGTCACGTCACCTGAAACTGCTGTAGAAGTAGCAACCCCAGAAGAGTTATACATAATGATTTTTCCGGCGTCGCTGTCAACAAGCCTATTTAGCGGTACAGAGTCCTCGGTTAGAGAAGAACCAGCTACAGCTCCAGCCGAAAACATGGCGGACGGTATTGTCACCAACACCCATCCAGAACCGTTGTACGTCCACGTTTTACCCGCACTTACATGCAAGTCGCCAGATTGAGCGTTTGATGGAAAGTCAATTGCTGGCATGCTTACGCCTGTGCTTCCGTCCAAGATAGACGGGCAAACACGGTTGCTGATGCCGAACCAATATTTCTGGCGACAATGTGTAGTGTGTCTGGTCCGTCTGGGTATATACCGGTTGTTGTGAGCGTTGTACCACCGCCAAGGATTGAGTTGCCAAGGTCTCGGACATCGCCAAGGTCAATCTGGACACCACCGGTGCCACCGACGAAGAAACCACCGGTCACTTCACCGCCATTGACCTGTGCGTCAACGCCTGCGTAATCTGCAATTTGCGCCAAGCTTGACGTAACAGTAGTTGGCTTTGCCCATGTTCTTGATACTGTCGGCACACCATTCAGGATTGCGGTAACAAGAACGTTTGATGTGCTCGAAGTGGTTGTTACGTCGAGGTTGCGTAGAACCAACTGCATTCTGTTAACGAGTTCTCTCTCTCCAAAGAATGCCGAAGTGCCGTTATCTGCCGAAGGAGAAACACGTATTGCTAGCAGTGTTTTTGTTGCGCCTGAAGCAATGGTCACACCAGTTGTCTGACCGTACGTGAATACGAGCGATTTGTCGTCGTCAAATCTTCCGTCCATGATTGCCGATGTACCCCAGTGGGATATTGAAGGAGCATATGTTGGGAATGCAAGCTCAACACCAACAGGATTCGACTCAGAATACGTGAACGAAAGTGCCGCGCTTGTTCCCATTGGGATTGCACTAACTGTTGGGTTTGCACCAGTTACGGCGGCACTAAGTTTGATGTTGTTCCCAGAAATCTGCTGGATGAATGTTCCGTCTGGCACATCTGTTCCAGTAACTCTCTGGCCAACCTGAAGCCCTGCATTTGATGCAACAGTTCCGTCGTTTGCTCCAGAGGCAATTGTTATTGCCAGTGAAGCGTTTCCTGTCTGCTGTCTGGTTAGACCAGTAAACGTTGTTGCCGTCTTGCCGGTGTAGTTGATGTATTCGTAACCAGTTGCGGTATTGAATATACAGAGCGTTCCTGCACTTGGGAATCCGGTAGTAGAACCAACACTCATTGTTGCTGTTTCTGAATTCGACAATGTTCCTGTCAATTGAGTTCTTGGGGGAAGACTGAAACACTCATAACGCGCAGGAAGGTTTCCTGAGCGCATATATGCTTCGGCGTTTGTGTTGTTGTTAATAACCTTATGCGCGTATGTGACCTTTCCGTCTTTTGCGCGCATTCCCCATCGAATGAATCCAGCACCATACCACGAGTAGTCGATATAGAACATCTGCATTCTTGACAGGTCGACGTTGTAGCCAGATGCTCCAGTTCCGTCAAATTTGTCAAGATTCCACTCAGCTTGTGGATACTTGGTGTCTACCGTCTTTGATACCGAAACCATCGTTGACGTGGCACCGCGCCATGCAGGGCTAATGGTCATTTCTGTATTGCTTGCGATATCGGTAATTCTGTAGGACTGGCCTCTGGCAACGATGTAGTTGCCAATTTCCAGCTGGCCCGCATATCTTGTTGGGAACGCAGAACTTGTCTGCGTTACTGTGCATGAGCCGTTCGTGAATGATGACTTTCCAGAAATCTGGAATGTTGATGAACGCTTTACTGCATAAAGAGTTTGACCGTCAAACTCATAAAACACACCGTTTTGGTCATCAAACAAACCGATTCTGTTAATATTTCCGTACCAACCAGCGACGGTAATGTAATACGGACCGGAAGCGAGGATGTTGGTCCCAGACGACGTAGCTGGCTGGTATGTAAACGTGTTGTATCCAGTAATCGTATAAACGGTTGTAGTTCCGTTAAAGATTGCTTCATTTGCACCAAATATCGTTATTGTTGAACCAGGGTACAGGTTGTGCTTTTCCTTGGTCTGAACTGTGACAAGGTTTGTCGATGAGCTGTATGTAAGTTGGTCCAGCTGGAGGTCTGGCTTCAGGAGTGTTCCAGATGACATCTGGATGCCTTTTCCTGACTGATAACGGAAATAACGACGGGTTTGGCGTGCAGCCATTTCGTAGTTCGATGTTCCGTTGTTGGAGAAAATAACACCGCCGTCAAATGGTCTGTGGAGAAAGTTTCCAGAAGGCGCCACGTAAACCGATGCAGCAGATGCGTTAAGCGTCCCAGTTGGGGCAACTGGTGCATGGTAAACAAACTGTGTTGAGCTGATTATTCTTGAGACAAAGTTCGCACCGTTTGGAGGGTTTGAGCCCGATGTTGTTACACCAGTAACAGCTACTTCGTTTCCGATTGAAAGACCGTGAGGAATTGTTGTTGTTACTGTTATCGCATTTCCAGAATACGACATCGTTGGAGCACCGCCGATTTTGGCATTCGTAAAGATTGTTCCAGTAAAAATTGCCGTCTTGTTGGAATCAAAAATTGATGTCAATGCACCGGTATTTACCGCTTTGCCGGTGTAGGTGAAGGACGTATTTGTCGTGACAGACTCAATAAGATATGCACCGTTAGCAATCGATAACTGGGTGTCTCGTACGGTGATTGGAGTGCCAACAGCAAGTCCAGTTGTGTCCGTCAGCGACACGGTAACAGTTCTGGATGAAGTGTTCATCGTAATCGCACTAATTGTTGTAACCGGAGTAGCGGCATCGTAAATAAACGGTCTTGCTCCAACAGTTGTCAAGTTTTCCCACTTGGAAATCTGCGTACCGTATTCAAAGTCGGTGTCAATCAGCGATTGTGGCTGGGATATGCGCAGTTTCTGTACTGGGTCGTACAGCACTTCCTCTGGGGTAATCGGCGTCAAGCCAGGAGGTATTTGATTAAGACCCATTACGCTATCTCCATCCCGCTGATGTGGAATTTAATATCAGTTGAGTTTGCATTTCCGGTAATTGTGTCGCCAGCCGTAAGAACCTGCTTTAGGTCAAGCGAAATAACCGAATTTCCTGGTATCTCCAGGGTTGGAACAAGAGGAATTCCGTCAAGATTGAGAGAGTATGTTCCTCCAGCTACGGCGTTGTTGGCCACAACAACATTGGTTACGACAGTGGTCGTCAGGGACGGCACGGTGTACAGCGTTGTCGCCGGGGTAGTGTAAACAGTTGCAGCGCCCCTGAATAGGACCTTAGCTGTATTAGCCATTTATTGCTCCAGTCATTTAGAACGCTCCCATGATAGACGCTACGTTGACGTCGTCGGTGCTAGTCGAGCGAGATACAAGCACCCATGAACCGTTGTAATACACAAATACTTCGTTTGTCGTGTTTTTAAACCAGAACTGTCCGTTGGCCGGATTTTCTGGAGAGCTAGACCCAATGACTGCACCAATTCCAGAAGCACCAATTTCAATCCAGTAGGAATCGTAATAAACAAACGTTATGGCCGAGTCCGTCTCAAACCAGAAGTCTCCATCGTCTGGGGCTGCTGGAGGGGTAGTCCCCAGCGTCATTTTTGCGCCCTGGTCAATTATTTTATAGGTGCTTCCATCTCTGGTGGATTCCCATCTATCCAGCGTTTCGTTCCATCTAATTTCAACGCTTGCGCTTGAACCTCTGTCAATTTTTATTGCTCCGTCAAGAGTTGGAGCGCCAACCGTGCCAGCATTAAGAACAATCTCGCCGCTGGCAACATTTAGGGATGCTTGATTAGTTACTTCCTGGTTTGTTGCAAAAAGGTTAGTTACGACAAGTGTGTCGAATTGTACGGATGCACTAGTGCCGACAGCTTGCCCAATGGAAATTGTTGGAGTGGCAGATTCACCAGAGTTGTCCGTAATAGTTATTCCTGTACCAGCAACAAGGTTGGAAACGTAATTGCCAGTTGTGTCTGTCCCGAGTGCAACCGAGTTCGGTTCAATAGTTGCACTCAGTGTTGCGTTGCCCAAGTCGGTGAAAGTAACCGAACCAGATACATCGCCAGAAATGGTCAATATTGGAGAAACACCAGTAATAACTGGGCTAGTTAAAGTTTTGTTTGTTAACGTATCCGTGGTATTAGTACCGACAAGAGTCGTTGTTGCATCTGGGAAAGATATAACCCTGTCTGCTGTTGGGTTTGCAAATGTGATTACTGTTTCAAATTCGTCTGGCGTTGAGCCTTCAAAAGTAATGCCTCCGCCAAATTTGACTTCCGGGCTTCCAGATGAAATCGCAGAAGACGGAGTCTCTACTGGGGTGTATCTAAACTGGTATGCAGATGTTACTTGAGCAACAGTAAAGCTGCCGTTGTAGCCTTCTTGTGTCGCTCCAGAAACCGTAATCCTTGCTCCGACATAAAGGCCGTGCTCGGAAAGAGTATTCACGGTGGCAAGATTGGTTCCAGCGTTATAGGTAAGGTTTCCGTTGACGGTTAGGTTTGTATTGCCTATTGAGAGGCCAGCAAACTGTGGTGAATCTCCAGAGCCAACAGATTGACCAATACTTATAGTTGGTGTTCCTGCTTCCTGTGCGACGCCGTTTGTCAGCGACACGCCAGTTCCGGCTATAACCGAGGCAACATAGTTTCCGCTCGTATCAGTATTGAGGTCAACCAAATCAGGGACCCATGCTGTCCCATTGTATTTCAGGAATTGATTAGCAGTTGGCGTTGGTGCAGTGACGTCCGAAAGGCCGTCTATACCATGATTGGATATTGAAGAAACTGTTGCGGCGTTTCCGGATATGCTTCCGTCCACAGAGCCAGTCACATTTCCAATCAAATTTCCAGTTACGTTTCCTAAAACGTTTCCTGTTACGTTTCCAAGAAGGTTTCCGCTAACACTTCCAGTAACATCTCCGATGACATTTCCTGTTAGGTTTCCGGTTACGTCTCCAACATGTAAACCAGTAGTCTGTCCGACCAGTGGTCCAATAACATCTCCGGTTAATGTTCCATAGAAACCACCACTGGCACTACCGTCTAACGCCCCAAAAACCGTTCCCGTTAAATCACCGACAACATTTCCGGTATGTGTGCCGATTAGATTTCCGTGAAATTCGGAGGCATATATATTGTTATTGGCAGTTATGTCTTCGAAGAAAGTCGGATTAAGCAAATCTGCTTTATCGTTTATCTGGTCTTGAATATTTGCGCTCGCGCTACTGAGGTAATCGAGCTGGAGTTTGGTCGTTGTTAATTCAAATAACTTGTTCAGGTCTGACGTCGTTGCTTGGAGGCCTGTTATGTCTTCGACTCCAAGACTTATGCTTGCTGAACCATCAAACAGTTTTGTTCCAATAAACACTGGCTGGGTAAGTGCATTTGCCTGTTCGGCAATCCCATTTAAATAGCTAGTAATTCCTGCAAAAACAACGCTTGCGCTTGGTGCGACATCCTGACCAATTGAAAGCTGATTTCCAAATTTTGTAATACCAGTTCCTGCGATAATTGGCGCAGTTCCAGAAAACTGTGTGAAACCAATCTGGTCAACACCTACTATGTGGTCGCCGTCGGTTCCGGTGCCAGAAGTAAATACGAGAAATCCTTGATTTGTATTTGCCGAACCAATCGAAACATATAATGCGTCTCCTGCGTGTGGAGTTGCATATGCTGTACTTCCGTCAAAGTCATCAGACCTTGTCAACACCCATGCCACTGACGCGCTTCCTTGAACGGTGACATCGTAAATTCCGTTGTGTGCAGAGTCAACCTGATTCTTGACTAGTATTCTGTTTCCATTTGAGGCATTGGCGCCATCGACAACCAGTCGAGCACTTGAGCCGGCCGTGAGTGTTGCCCCAACTCCATCATCGCCGTTGTCGTAAGTCGGGCTATTCGGCAAAGCTGCAGCAGTGGCAAGTGTGGCAAATTCATGCCAGTTGATTGACGCTGCTATTCCGTCTACGTAGGCTTTGGTGGCAACATGCTTGTCATTTACTGGCAAATTATTTACTGTGATTTGAGCAAATGTTGGTGAAGCAGTCGTTGCAACGCTCTGGGGGATTGAAATTGTTGGCGTCGAACCAGAACCTGAGTTTCCGGTTATTGTTAGGCCTGTGCCAGCAACAAGAGACTGAACATATGATGTGTCGTCTAGTGAACCGTAAAAATAATCAAGCTCAGTCCAAGAACTAGTCCCATCACCAAGCTTAATTTTATCCGTGTCTGACTCAAGGCCTATTTCTCCAGCGGAGAGTACTGGGTCAACCGATGTCCATGTAGCTGCGAGGTCGCGACGGAAAAGAATCTTTTTATACGCCATTAAGCATCGCCTCCGTCAGCAACCTGTGAATCGTTTGCCTCGTCAATTTCAATATTGGCAAATCCACCGTCAATTATTGCAGATTTAAATCTTTGCCAACGGAACCCGTTCCATCTCCAGGATTTACCTGCAACAAAAAATTCGTCATTTATTGACGGTGATGAAGGGAATACGATTGGCATACGGCCAATTATCTCATATTCTAAATTGTCATGATGCAAACTTACTGCGATTTAGTAAATGTCCCAATTACCTATTTCTTCATTCCAGTGAGCACACCCTCTGTCAGATGGTGGGTATGGGATTGGTGGAACCCAGTCAAAATCTTCATCTAAAACCCACGATGGGTATGGCTGGTTGGCGATAAAGATATCTCTTTCGTCGTTATAACTAAAGCCAACGCCTGCAAACTGTTTTCTTATGTTGTGATTATACGAGGTCCTTAAACATCTTTGGCCACGCAGAGAACCGTAGTATTCCTCCCAGTCGGATATGCCGTCAACTACTTCATCTTCGTTACGGCCCACAATCACCTCGGTGACAATGTTGTTTTCATCAAGAAATGCGTAATGTGCCATTAGAAAGTAATCGTTCCTGTTCCGCCTGTAAATGTATAAGTTCTAACACTTCCAGATGAAGAAAGTGAATACACCAAGCCAGCACCGATAGACGCCAGCGTGCCGCCCGTATATCTAAGTATTACGATTCCAGAGCCACCAGCATCCGAGCCTCCACATTCATTCCAGTTCGAACCGCCACCAGCGCCATAGTTCGCTGCACCGGCACTAGAGGTATCGCATCCAAAGTTGTAGTTGGTTCCGTCGCCGCCACCCGAGCCACCACCGAGCGGCTTGCTAGTCCCTCCGCCATTTCTGTGTGAGTGACCACCGCCTCCTCCGCCTCGTGATATACCAAGCATGTCGGCTCTACCAGGGCCTCCGTTTCCACCTTGCTCGGCAGACCCAGGGCTACCATTCCCTCCTGCTCCTCCTCCGCCGCCGATTCCATTATGACCAACGTTGTAGTCTGCATTGCTTCCGTATGCTCCTCCGTTAAATCCATATCCAGTTGCAGTACCAACAATGTCACCACCGCTAAAACTCGTCTGTGTTGCTGCACCAGAACCACCGGCCCCAGAGCCTCCGGAGCTAGCGTCACGTCCACCTCCGCCAAATCCAGTTATGACACCAAGGACGGAATTATTTCCTCTACCCTTCCCTGTGCCTCCAGCACCAACAGTAACCGTATACGAACTTCCACCAAAGAGTTTCATTGTTCCGTTAACCATTCCACCAGCTCCGCCAGCCTCGGAGCCGCCACCTCCGAGTACGGTGAATTGCGTAGAATACTCAGTGAGAGAAGTTCCAGTTATGCTTGCAGAATTTGTTAGCCACCCATTTTTGTTTACCGTCACAGTCACGGTCGAAGCAATAGCACTACCAAGTCCAGTGACAGTTACTAGCCCGGCAGACTGAGTAGCGCTACCGCTATTAGTGACGGAGAATGAATACGTCAGGGAAGAATCGTAGTTTGAAATTGAGAAAGTAAAACCTCCAGGAGTACCCGTTGACGAGCCAAATAACGGAGCAATCAATTTTGCTGCGTTTGCAAAAAGTAATCCAGATTGCCTAGCTGAAATTGATGAGATGAAAGGCATCCTAGTAACCCAGGTTTGAGCTTCCGAATACCGTCCATGCAGAACTTCGACGCACAAACGTAAACGAGAAGATGTCTATTTTCCCAGCCGAGGATGTTGGTGTTGGAGCCGCACCGTTTGCCCATTTAATTGTTTGGGCAGACCCTGCAACTTGAACAGCATTAGGAATATACCCAGTCGCTCCTTGTGTAACAAAAATTACAACCGTTATTGCTTTGCCGTTATCGGTTGGGGCATTTGTTAGGTTGACAGTAAAGTTGCTTCCTGGTGCTGTATCAACATAGAAAATATCTCCGGTTGCATAATCTGCAGTAACAACGCTTGCAGAAACTGACGTATCTGCGACCGACTCTCTTATGGTCGTTTTATCAATTCTTCCAGAAATAGAAACATTTGCAAAAGTTACTGACGAACTAGTCGCTACAGCTTGCCCAATTGCAATTGTTGGAGTCGCACCTTCTCCAGAGTTATTGCTCAGCGTAACTCCGGTTCCAGCCGTAAGATTTTGTACATAATCTCCAGCTGTATCAGTGCCAAGGTTGATTGTGTCATTAACCCAGACAACAGATGCGCTGTTGTAGCGCAGGAATTGACCGTCAGACACTCCACTGATTTTTACGTCGTGGAGTTCTCCTAGCTCGTAACCGTTTTGGCACTTGACATACATGATGCCATTTCCAGCATTTGCCCTGGCAACAACTCCGACAAACACCGTATGAGCTGGAGCTGTCGGCTTTGTCGTCGTCACTGTGCCAGCGGTAGAGCCAAGGTACAGAATGTCTCCAGCTGTATAACCACCAAGATTCAATCCGTTTACATACCCAACAGTCGTGATGGTTACGTCTGCTCCAGCTGCTCCACCAACAGACACAACACCAACAGTCTTGGATGATGTTGTATTTGACGTATTGGACGCTCTCTTTACAGACGCTCTGTCTCCAGTAGCACCGAATAGATAAACAACTTCACCAACACTCAAAGCATTTGCTTCGGCATTTCTTGCGTACGTGGCTGTTGGCGCGTATTCGTTAATCCAGTTCGTTCCGTTGTAAGTAAGAGACTGATGATTAAGCGGACTTGTAATGACTGTGTCGTTGAGGCTGTCTTGACCTATATCCGACAGAAGCAGAACGTTGTTATAAGTAGTTCCGTCGTTCGTGAAGTCCCATCTATCTGCGGACTCGTTCCAACGCATAACGACATTTGCAGAAGTTCCACGCTCAACTTCAATTCCAGAGTTAAGTGTTGGTGACCCTGTGATTCCAGAGTTTAAAACAACTATGTTGTCTTCAACCAATAACGTCTCGGTGTTTAATGTAGTGGTAGTTCCGTTGACGGTTAAATTCCCACCAACAACAACATCACCTGATGTCTCAATTCTTCCAAAAGTTACAGAAGCAGAAGTACCAACTGCTTGTCCAATTGCAATAGTCGGACTTGCTGATTCACTTGCACCATTGCTTATGGTTACGCCGGTACCAGCCACAAGGTCTGCAACATAGATGCCATTTGTATTTGTCCCAAGAGCAACATCGCCTGTATACGCAGTTGTTTGGACAGTTGCATCAGGGAATGTCAGCGACTTGCCTGCTCCCAAGACCACGTCCCTGTTCATGATGATGTCGGCAGATGATGCAAGTTCTCCGATTTCAATATTTACTGATGCTGAAGTTGATTCAATGTTGTTGTTAACAAACTTCAACTGTCCAACTTGAAGCTGATTTGCTCCGTTAATCTGCAAAACACCATTGGAAACCGTAAGACCTGCATTGGTTCCAAGCACATTGTCTGTAATGTTTAGGGTTCCTGGACCAAGGTAAATGTCCGCCCAGCGAATGCTTGGTGTTCCTAAGGTGTATGTGTTGTGTGCTGAAGGAACCAGATTTCCAGTAAACGTGCTTGCTGAAACATCTTGGAAAGATACAGAAGAAGAGTTGACCCATGCAGCAGAAGCACTGTCCCAAGTCAACACATCTTTATTTGCTACATCTGTTACCTTTACATCGTGTAGTTCATTTATTTCGTAACCATTTTGAGTTGCAACATAAACAATTCCGTTATTTGATGCGCGAACTACAACACCTATATATACAAGGTGATTTGGGGCAACTGCTTTAGTGGTTGTAAATTGACCGTTTGTCCCAAGCCAAAGTACATCCCCTCGCTGATAGGCAGATAAGTTAATCCCATCCACATACCCACGTGTAACAACTGGCCCATTTTGGCTTGCAGCAATTGGGGCACCGACGAGTCCAACAGTCTTTGATGATGTTTCTTCTGCCGTGTTGTCTGCTCGTTTTACCGATGCATGGTCCCCAGTTCCACCAAATAGGTAAACAACCGTTCCAGTGGTAAGTGTTGTTGCCTCAACATTTCTTACATAAGAAACAAGTGATGAATAAGTATTAACCCAGTTTGTTCCGTTGTATTCCAAAGTTTGAAATTCTTCTGGTGATGTAATTATAACATCGGAAAGATTATCTAGTTCTGCATTGAGAGCAGTCGAAATATTTACGCTTGCAGAACTGTCAAACATGACCGAACCAGAAATATCACCGCTTAATGCAAATATGTGGGAACCCAACAAATTTGAAACAGTGTCGTTATACCAATCAAGGCCGTCAAATGCAAGAACGTCACCAGTGTTAGCTGTACTTATGTATACGTTATCAAGTTCTTCTACTTTAGGAAATTCTGGAGTAAGAGTTAACTGAATCCACGAACCCGAGTAATACGTATAAAGTTCAAGCTCGCTTGAGTTATACCAAAGGTCACCAACCTCTACCTCATCTGTTGGCTCTGTGTCGGATACTGTAATGAAGTGAATGGTTTCATTTACCCATGCCGACGCTGAACTGTTATATGTTAGAAAGTCACCGCCCTCAACGCTTGTAATCGTGACATCACCAATGTCATTAAGGCTGTTGATTGTCGGTATCGATGCCCACTCAACGCCGGCGGATGCAGAAGTGCTTGCTTTTAGAAAGTATCCGTTTGGACCAACACCGAGTCGCAGGAGATTTGTTCCATCAGTAGTGAGCAGGTCGCCTTTGGTAGTAAGTTTGCTTACAAGTTCGTTTGCTTCGTCTGCGTCATTGGCGGTGAATACTGGGTAAATAACCGAACCAATTGGGTGCTCGGATGCGGTGGTGTCGTCTTGGGCTCTTGTCAGGGTTAGGGTTGAGCCAGAAATCGTTGCCAAACACTTTTCTTCATATATCGAAGATGGTCGGATTACTACGTAAAACGGGATGCCAGCAATGGATGGCCATCCAGTTGTTGCCGCAATGTCAACAGTTGTGCCAACGTTCGTCAGCAGAGTTGTTGTCGTCGTGTTGCGCGCTGCACCCGAATATTGTTTGCGTGTAAATGCTGCCATGATTACTCCTAGTTTACTTCATCTCAACTAATGAGAGCCTGAATACCCCAGTATCCAGCTGTAATTCCCTGGATTGGGTCTGTGTCATAACTTGCTGTTTCGCTTGAATGGCCTGTTCCACTCGCGGTTCTTGGTGCGGTGTGCAATCCAACTGCAGTGTCTCCTGCGGTTGCTCCACCTTGACCAGTTGCACTTAGCGGTGTTGTTATTAATTGCGTTACTGATTGTGAACTCTGGCCACTGCCTGATGCGGTTGCATAAACCGTTCGCAATTGTGTAAGAGATTCTGAACCGAATCCATTTCCGATTGCGCTTCTTGGTGCCGTATGAAGACCATTGGCGACATCACTAGCTGTTGCCCCACCTGATGCTGTTGCCGAAACTGGAACAGTGCGTATTTCGTTTGTTGACTGCGAACTCTGTCCACTTGCTGATGCGGTTCTGATATGAGAATGAAGTCCAACTGCAGTATCCGATGCAGTCGCAGAACCAGAGCCATACGCGGTTCTGATATTTGAATACAAGGTTGTATTGCTTGATGTTCCAGCTCCCGAGCCAGATGCTGTTCTATAAAGAATCTTGAATTCATCCGTTGTTTGGCTGCTTGTTCCATCGCCAGTTGCAGCCCTCGGCGCGGTGTGTAGACCAATCGAAGAATCAGAGCCGCTGCCCGATGCACTCGCTGTTCTGACTGGAGTCTTGAACGACAACGAGTTTTGCGTTCCATCTCCAGAACCGTTGGCCGAGCGTGGCGCAGTATGAAGACCAATCGCCTGGTCTCCAGCTGTTGCCGAACCGGAACCATATGCGGTCCTGAGATTCGAGTACAAAATAGAGTTGTTCGACGTGCCACTTCCTGAACCAAGTGCGGTTCGGATAAACGTTGTAACAATAGATGTCGAAGAATTTCCAATTCCTGTGCCTGAAGCATCTCTTGGTGCAGTGTGTAGTCCGTTTGCAGTTTCTGCGCCATGGCCGTTTGCTGTAGCCGTTCTAACCCCAGTCTTGACAGAAGATGAAACAGATGAGCCAAGCCCATCACCACTTGCCGACCTTGGCGCAGTATGAAGACCAATCGCTTCATCGCCAGCGGTCGCACCACCGCCTCCGTATGCGGTTCTGAGTTTTCCGTATCTAAATGAAGCCAATGAATCGGACTGCCCAAGAGCGGAACCGGTTCTATGAACCGTTCGCAATTCATTGGATGTAGAAGAACCGACACCATTGGCAGATGCAGTTCTGAAAAATGTTGCTTTTTCTTCAGATACGGATGAACCTGCCCCATCAGCAGTTGCTGCTCTTGGCGCAGTGTGCAGTCCTGTCGCTGTATCTCCGGCGGTAGCGGAACCAGAACCATATGCGGTTCTGAGATTTGAATGAACAATTGCGTTATTTGAGGTTCCGTTTCCAGATGCAGATGCAGTTCTGAGGTGCGAGAGGAGTTGCGAAACTGACGAATCGCCAGAACCAGAGGCAGTAGCAGCTCTTGGTGCTGTATGTAGGCCTGTTGCGAGTTCGGAACCACTTCCAGCAGCGCTCGCTGTTCTGACCGGCGTCTTGAACGAAGATGAATTTTCAGAACCGCTTCCAGAAGCACTTGCGGTTCTAAGGCTTGAATGAAGAATTAGGGCAGTGTCACCTGCGGTTGCAGAACCAGAACCGTAGGCGGTTCTGAGATTAGAGTGGACAATTGAGTTGTTTGAAGTTCCAGAGCCAGTTGCTGAACCAGTTCTTAGATGTGTATGTAGGGCGAGAACAAACGAGTCGCCATTTCCTGAACCAGTGACACTTCTCGGGGAAATAATGAGTCGTACTGCGGACTCGCTTGATTGACCAAATGCGCTTGCTGTTCTTGGCGAAGTATGTAGGCCAATAGCGGTTGAATCGCTTGTTGCTGAGCCAGTTGCAGAAACAACAGATGTTCTAACTCTTGTGGAGGATTCACTTGATGTTCCAGAGCCAGATGCACTTCTTGGCGCGGTGTGTAGGCCAATTGCCAAATCCCCGGCCGTGGCGCCACCAGTAGCTGTGCCAGACCTGAGAAACGTAATAACTTCGCTGAGGTTGGATGAAGAACCTGTTGCACTTCCAGATGCAGTTCTTGGCGAAGTATGTAGGCCGTCGGCAGCGCTATTTCCGTTTGCAGAAGCAGACGCTTGACGTGGGGCAGTGTGGAGTCCAATCGCTTGGTCTCCAGCTGTTGCTGAACCAGAACCAGTTGCGCCACGTGGTGAGACATGGAGCGAGACAACTGTATGACTGGATATGCCGGAAGCTGAAGCAGTCCTTGGAACCGTACGAAGTTGTGATACGGAAGAAGAACCACTGCCAGCAGCGGAGGCATTCTCCGATACTGTTTTGAATCCTACATAGAACGACGAGGTCCCTCGGAACGGCTCCGAGAAACCAATTATCTCTTGTTCATCCATGAGGGGTCACTCCCCTTATGGATTAGTCGAGCGTTAGTGTAAGAGAGGTAATCTCGAAAGTGTCACCTGCGGTAACCGAAGCGTTTGCAGAAAGAGCACCGTACCAGAGGCAGTTGCCAGCTGTTGAGTTATCCCACAACGACCAGTGGGAGTATGTCTCTGTTGCAGCAACAAGAGTCCACTCAACAGTTGCAGTTGATGTCTTTGAGCCACCGCTTGCAGCACCGAACGAAACTGCCTTGCGTGTTGTCTCGGTTGCTGGGTTGCCAGTTCCAGTTTCGCCTGGGTCACCAATGTGGAGCTTGAGATAAGTAGCAGAAGCCGAGTATGCAGAACCCGAACCGTCCAAGGTATCGAGTAGCTCGTTTTCTAGGAAGTTTGAAATTGTCATGTGATTGATACCTTTTTGCTAGGGACCGGTTAATACCGCTTGCTACAAGAATACACCTAAGGCGTGAACTCTATTTGAACTGATAGGTCGGCCCCTGGATTTAATGACCCTATTTGGTCAATGTCAACTGTTAAATAATCACCAGTTGTCAATTCCGTGATTTGTGGGGTATTTGTTGAAACAAGTACCTGGCCGGCAAATATTTTTGGTCTGCTGAGCTGGCTTGTAAATATTGTTGTTCCGTTTTTGTTTACATCAATTATTAAGTCTCTACCAGTCGGAGCGGTACCAACAGACGCCCTTACGTTACCAATTGTTATTGGACCAGGGATATAGAACTTTGCTCTACCTGTTCCAGTACTAAGAGTGCCCGGAACCGTGAACACTTGCACCTGATACGTGAACTGCTGAACACCCGGTGCACGCGTCGTCGTGACAAGGACCCTATTTGGCGTCTCCGTTGTTATTACTTGTACTATGTTTTCGGTCATCGTGTCACCTCTGGCGATAGAACAAATTCACCCTGAAGTATTCTGTCTACTTCGTTTGATGGTGAAATGATTTCAATATCGTAAACACCAGATACAGTTATCGACCTGGTGTCCTCGGCTCTCATGAAGAGTGTTATTGTCCCATCTTCTGGGTCTGGATTTCCAAGTGTAATTCTATTTGTCGATAGATTTTCTGTCGTCAATTGAGCAATGGTTGTCGATGACTCCATGTACTTCCTCACCTGCATTCTCGCTGTATAGCCGGTAAGGTCCCACGGCAAGAACTCTGGACAAACTTCAGCACCACCACAACCGGTGGCGTAATCAGGATTGGTGTACTGCAGGGTCAGCTGAAGGTCAAAAGTTGACCCCTGCTGGCAAATTATTTTGTATTTTCCCGCGACCATTGACACGGCTTTTCTCCAATCATCGACCTACAAGATTGTAGATTAGGACACGCCGACTTGGTCGGTAGTCCGCCCTAAAGCACCGAGGCGGATTCCTTATTTGGCCCAACCTTCTTGAGACCCATGCTCATTGCAACTGAAAGTGCTACAGCAACAACACCAACCTTGAGGTTTGAGGCATTAACCAGACCATCAAAGTCTGCGCCAGTTGCCAGCCATGAGCCAAGGTAACCCTGGGCAAATGTTCTTGCTGCTCTCTCAACAACGTCTTTCATGAATGCTTGATTCATCGTGTTCTCCCATTTTTGAATAGATGACACAACAATAATATCACATGTATTTTTTTGTTCGCCGTGAACCAATTGCTGCTCTCGCTGCGCTATTTATAAATTAGTATCTTTAAAACGCCTATGAAAAAACCACAAAAACCAACAATCGCATTTCTTACCCATGACTGGTCGTGGGGAACGAACCCACTACAACCAAATGGATGTGCTTGGTATAGGTGTAAGTTGCCTTCGGATGAATTGAATAAGCGCGGCTGGTTTTCTTCTGTTGGATTCCCAGGTTTCACAACACAGCGTGGTTTCGGAATGCTTGTCGAAGGAGATAAAGCAGTTCACGGTTGGGACATTATAGTTTTTAAATTATTGATGCAACAAGAAGTACTAGATGCCATGCCACTTGCCCGTGCGATGGGTCAAAAAATCGTAGTTGATGTTGACGATTGGTTTGATGGGTTGTCTGAATCAAATAGGGCTTTTGAGGCAACACATCCAGATAAAAATCCAAAATCAAATCGCGAAATATATTCTAAAATAATTCTTTCTGCTGACGCCGTAATCACATCAACGCCATTCTTGTTCGACTACTACGCAAAACAACGAGATAATGTTTTTCTCGTCAGAAACGGGATAGACCTGCCTAGGTGGCAAAAAAAACAATTTCGCTCGAATAAAAAAATAAAAGTTGGCTGGGTTGGAGCTACGCATTGGCGCTCAAACGACCTAGAGCAATTATCTCCATTTCTTGGACAATACCTAGAGATAAGAAATCTTGGATTTCATCACTCCGGACACAGCACCACTGCGCCACAGGCAAACCATATGTTTGGCATTCCTGATTCAATTACGAAAATGTCGCCAATGGTTCCAATTCTTTCGTACCCATTACTTTTTCAACACATTGACATTGGGCTGATACCGCTGAACAACATCTCTTTCAATCATGCAAAATCTTTTATTAAGGGACTGGAATATGCTGCAGCTGGTGTGCCTTTTGTTTCATCCTATTCGCCTGAATATGAGCTCCTTGCCAACCAGGGGATAGGACGGGTTGCTCGTTCAACGTCTGAATGGGTTTATCATTTAGATGAGCTCCTCGACCCAAGAATGAGAAAAGATGAAATCGACGAAAATTACGAACTTCTTAAAGATTTCACCATGGATAAGCGTGGTGACGACTGGGATGCAACGTTTCGCGTAATATTGGAGAAAATATGAGTACGACAGAATTCCTTGAACAGCAGTACGCAGAACTAACCATTCCGGCACCAGAACCAGGCCCAGCTGACTGGAATGACAACGGCTTCGTGATTAAAAAGGGACTTCTTCCAGAAGAACTAATGGAACGCTACGAAGCTTGCTGGATTGAAAACAACGCAGAATACGTAGACGGTCAATTCTCAATGACTCGACCTGGAGGTTGGCCAGACTGCACGCCATACAGAAGACACCCAGAGGTAATGGAAATCCTTACGTTCAAGGGAATTAACGACACAATGGAAGAGCTCATTGGCGAACCGGCGGCCGTTCACCTTAACCTGACTGGATGGGTTACAACAACAAGAAACTGGCATCAAGATACATACCTAAATCCAGAACATGTAGGAGATTTTTATGTTGCAATATGGATTGCGCTTGAAACAATCAATCCAGATTCTGGTCCGTTTCAACTAATACCTGGCTCACACAGGTGGCCTACGGTAACACGGGAAAAAATTCTCCAGGCGCTTCCGCCGGAAAAACGAGATTATCGATGGCCTACATACAGCGAAGAAATTCTTACCCCTATATTTACTCATCAAATTGAAAAGCGTAATGCTGAAGTTTTAACATACCTGCCAGAACGCGGTGATGTTTTATTTTGGCATGGACGACTTCTTCACAGGGGTTCTTTACCAAACCAAACGGGAATGATTAGAAAATCACTTATTGCCCATTATTCCGGAATTAATCACAGAAGTGACATGCCAAAAGCAGAGCGCCACGGAGATGGTTGGCACTTCCCAATCGATGGCGGAAATGTAGGACGATAATGAATTTACTTAATGCCGGCTGTGGAACTCATTACGCAAAAGGATGGGTCAATACCGATACATGGGTTACCGAGGACACGCGACCAGACGTTCGTGTTGAGCCCGGCAAACCCTATCCATTCGACGACAATTATTTTGACGCAGTATTTCTTGGGCATGTGCTTGAGCACATTCCATGGAAAGAAGTGCCTGCATTCGTTTCCGATATGAAACGAATAGCAAAACCTGGAGCACAGTTCCTTATTTGTGGACCAGACGTCAGACGAACAATCAAGCGTTGGGCTCAGGGACAAGAGCCATGGGAAATGGTCTTGTCAGTCATGGAGCACCTTGATGTTGAAGATACGCATGTTCCCGGCCTTGAGTGGTGGGATGGTGCTCACCACCACTGGAACTGTCATCACGACAGAGTTTGGAAACTCTTACATCAGGCTGGATTTACTGAAATGCAAGACGTTTTTGACGTTATACCCAAAGACCCATCTGGCAGCAGCTGGATGAACGATGGTATCAAGTGGCCAGTTGTTGGTCATTGGCATTGGCACTTCGCAATTATGTGCACAAACAACAAATGACGCAAGTTGCTTTTATTTAAATTGATTTAATAAATTATATTTAACACACTCCAAAAAAATGTTAGAATTAGTGGTATTTTTTTGGAGGTGTAGGTGTTCAAAAGGCGCAACCGTGTAAATAAACCTGCTCTTGTGATGGCAGTTCCGTCAGTATTTTTTCTGCTTATTTCGATTTTTGGTTTTTCCGTGCCCGCTGGGGCGACATTCACCACAAATACTCAAATATCCAATGGACAAGCCTTCCTTCAAGGAGAGTTTGCCCAAGTTGGCGTAAGGGCAAACGGAGCTTTTGGCTCAACGAGTGTTCCTTCTGGATTCAACCAGAACCCATCAAACTGTCTTGGCTTTCGCGTTGACAGAGAAATGGACGGCTGGGGCGTCACTACAGATGACGGCGACTTCTTCTGCCCTGGCTCACCGTTTGAAGGCTGGCAGGTAAAGGTTGGTTCAAGCTTGGGTCGGAATGACAACGGTCAGACTGGAGTCTCTGGGGCTGTATCTGATGTCCAGAACTCTGGTTCTTCTCAGTGTGTCTCTTGGAACAGCGCAAGCCCTTATAACGGAGTCAGCATTTCGCAAAGGTATTGTGTGCCAACAGCAGGGCAAGCTCTACATACAGACGTAACGCTCACCAACACGACTGGCTCTGCAATTAGTGATGTGTATTTTGGTCGTGGATTTGACCCAGACAATGCGACTGGGAACGGCGACATGACATGCGCTGGCTCAACAACAACTACAGGAATGTTTTATTCATGTAATGCCGTTACTGGTCAAGGCACAGAGGCTCAAGCAACAGCACGATGGGGAAACGACTCCTTTATCGCTTTGCAATCTTTTGATGCTCGTGCTCGTGTGGCTCGACAAACTGGTGGATTCTCTTCTCCAGACCCTGCCGACATTTGGAATGCTGGCAATACGCTTGCCACAAGCGGAGCGTACTTGGGTAATGTTGGAGAACTTGGCGCTGATGCTGGTCTTTATGTCGCTCTACAGGTTCCAACACTTGGTGCTGGCGCGTCGACTTCTTTCCGTATTAGCTATGTGCTATCAGCAGAAGGAAATAATGCTCCAGTTCTAGGCGCACCAGTTGTAAGCGGAATTGGTCAGACTTCTGCAACTGTTGCTTCAACAGTTAACCCAAAGGGTTTCTCGACTACGGCAGAACTTGTTTACTCAACCGACCCAGATTTTGGCACCTCAAGTTCTGTCTCCATGGGAACTTTTACTGGCTCGGACGAGGTAGATATTGATGCAGAGATTACTGGTCTTGACCCAAGCGAAACCTACTACGCAAAGATTGTTGCAACTAATGAAACTGGAACAACAGAGTCTGCTGTATTTGACTTTGACACACTCGCGGCCACTGCGCCTATTGTTTCATCAGAGGAACCAACGGTAACTGTTGATGACGGCCCTGTAACACTTTCTGGAACGCTGAACCCTAATGGATTTAGTTCCACAGCAGTATTCCAGTACAGCACTACAGCAGACTTCTCTGGAACCGTCGTTGACATTCCGGTATCTGGAACATTTACTGGAACTTCGCTTTCAACAGTGTCAACTGTAGTTTCTGGCTTGACTGGCTCAACCACTTACTACTTCAGACTAAAGGTAACGAATGCTTCAGGTTCAGCGTACGGTTCAACTCTTTCTTTCGTTCCTGCCGATATCCCTGCGCCAACGTCGTTAGTAGTGACAAGCCTTGAAGACACGACTACTAATGGGACTCTGCGTTGGGCAATAACGCAGGCAAATGCTACTGCTGGCGGTATATACGACTCAATTACATTTGGCGTTGATGGAACAATCTCTCTTGCTAGTGCTCTTCCTCAGATAACACAAAATGTGACAATTACTGGTAATGGAAGAACGCAAACCATAATTGATGGAAACAACCTGTACCGCATATTCAATGTTCCATCTGGCAGAAGCCTAACCGTATCCGACATGACCCTAAAACAAGGGCAGAATGTTTACGGTGGTCTTATATACAACTCCCAAGGAACGGTTGTTGCAACAAACATCAGATTCACAGCAATGACTGGTGGTAGCGCTGTTTGGAATAATGCTGCTGGCTCAACAGCAACATACACCAACTCAACATTTGACTACCTAAGCATTGGTATTGGTGGAGACCATGGCTCAACCCCACAGCTTCCGGCTGGAGTTACAACTTGGGCAGACCAAACAGATTCTGCTTTCCAAAACAAAACATATGTAAATAACTGCGTATTTAGTAATAACGGTTCTGGCATAAACACCCAGCGCTTTACAAAAGTGCAAAACTCAACATTTACAAATAACTCTTATGCAGTAAATATCCAAGGATTAAATCGTGGTCAGGTTCTAAATTCAACATTTACAAACAATGGAATCGGCGTTTATCATAACGGCTGGATTCCAACAACATTCAATATGGGAACCGATAATCGACTAATCAGTGGCAATACTTTTACAACAAACGGAATAGCCATTTATCTTGACGACACATACAACAATGGTCAAAAGAACCAAAGTTGGTCAACAGTAACCGGCAACTCCTGGGATGCTTCAGGTGTTTGGATTCGTCACTATCAATGGAATGGAACGACCCAAGTTGAGGGGACTGCTCGCCCATATACAACTGGAACAGTGTTTACACAAAGCTCCAATACATTCCCTGACACGATTGGCGCCCCAAGAAACCTAACCGCAACGGACACTGGTTCAGGAATACTGCTTGACTGGGATGCGCCCACATCTGGCGGATACTTACCAGAGCGCTACGCCGTTAGTTGGTCAGGAAGTCTTGGTGGTGGTGGGATAGCAACAGGAAACGTTGGTGGTGCAAACGCCTTAAATACATTTATTGAAATCCCATACTCAACCATATATTCATTTGGTGAAGCAGGAGAAACGTTCCCGTTCTATATTCGTTCCGATAACGACACATTTTCCAAGTATTCAGCTAATTCAAACACTGTGTCAATCCAGGTTGGTGTTTCTTCAAGCACTACGACTACTAGCAGTTCAGTGCCAACTAGCAGTTCAGTTCCTACGAGTAGTTCAGTAGCACCGGAACCAGAACCAGGGACAACAACCACAGAGCCAGTGGTAGTAGTCGTCCCCGTAGAGCCCGAGCCAGAGACCATAGTCCCAGAAGACACCACCCCAACCACAGTAGAGACGCTGCCTGAAGAAACAGAAACAGAAGAGACACTGCCAGATACAACAGATGAAACAGTGCCATCAGAAACAGAAACGGAAACAGAATCAGGTCCATCAGAAGAGCCTAGTGCCGAAGCCGAAGAAATCCAAGATGCAATTGATGACCTTCCAGTTGATGCTTCGCCTGATGAAATAGCGGAAATAGTAGGAGAAGCGCTGATTGACGCAACTACCGAAGAAGTCGCTGAAGTTCTTTTCACGATATTCGAGGACGCAACCGATGAAGAGGTGGTGGCAATTCTTTCAGCCGTATTCGAGGATGCAACAAGTGAAGATGTTGTGGCAATCCTTTCAGAAACATTTGCCGACGGAGCAACAAACGAGCAAGTCGCTGCCGTTACAGAAGCATTACTCATGGATGGAGTTACAGAAGAAGCAGTATCAACACTTGTTGACGTGCTTGAAAGTGGTGTAATTAACGAATCACAAGTTGAGGCAGTAATTGATGCGATTCTCCAGGAAGAAATAAATGATGAAGTTGCAACAGAGCTTGCTACTAGCGCGGAAGTTATTCAAAACATTACCGCCGAACAAGCAACAGACATCTTCGAATCTGTACCTGTTGGGGAGTTGAGCGAAACAGAGGGAGCCGAGATAGTTGAAGCCGTCCAAGACGCTCCAACGGAAGTTAAGGAATCATTCGAAGAAGAGATAAATGTCTTCTCCGGTGTGTTTGACACATACGTCCCTCTTGATTCAACCATTGATGTTGGGACAAGAAGAAGTGTTATTGCGGTAAACTTGGTAACTAGCACTGTGGCTTTGGCCTCTGCTGCTGGTGGATTACCAACGCCATCTTCATCGACCTCAACTCCAAAACAGGATATGGCTGCCCGAAAGCCAGAAGAGGAAGAGGAAGAGGGTGGAGCCATTGAGGGCGAAGGTCCTGAGTGGATTAAACGGATATCTATTTACAAATACGAAAACGGAGTAAGAGTTATGGACTGGAAGAATTTCACTAAGAAATTTATTTACGGAGTGATGGGCTCTGGATTCACTCTTGCTGGGGCAGTGGTGATGTACTTCACATTGTCCGGGTTTACCCAGCAGGTAGCGCTATGGGGTACGTCAATCGCATTTGCTTGCGCGATGTACCTCCACATGAAAGAGCCAGATGGGGAATAAGTACTCAATTTAGTAACTTATTATTATCCAACTTTTGTTGTAAAATCTTTTAGCGTTCTTTAGCGCTCTCAGTTATTTGCACGAAAAGAGTTGACAATGAGCAAGCTTGCATGGGATTACATCGTCCCCGTAGTTCTTCCAAAAGACCTTAAAGGCATCGAACCAGGCAAGCTCCCTGCCAATCTTTTAAGAGCTGTCCCAGGTGGTGGGAAAATGCATTGGATTGCTGCATCCGCATGGACGGCAATGGTTGAGAAAGCAAAAGCTGAAGGTGTTGAACTAAAACCGACTTCCAGCGGCGATACATATAGAGATTACGAGAGCCAAAAAAAAGGATTTCTCACCAGATACCAGCTTGAGCCAGTAGCCGGTACCAGCACAAAAACATTTGAGGGGAAGACTTGGTATCTCAAGAAGGGTATGGCGATGCTCGCCACGCCGGGCAAATCGCAGCATAACCTCGGCTTGGCCGTTGACGTTCATTCAGCATCAGAACCAAAGCGCCTCAACTGGCTTATTGCAAATGTTAAAGAGTTTGGTTTCTCGTGGGAAGTGGTTCCATCAGAGCCATGGCACCTTCGATATGTCAACGGCGACAATGTTCCGGCATCCGTAAAAGCATGGATGGACGCAAACGGAGTAGTTGCTCCAGCGGGTGGTGCTCCAGCCCCAGCATCTGGTAGCAACGACATAAGCAAGCTCCAAGAAGCACTTAAGGCTAAGGGTTTCTATAAGGGCGCAATCAACGGGCAAAAAGATGCCGCAACCGACGAAGCAATTAAGGCGTTTAAAATTGCCAACAAGCTTACAGCTGACTCGGTAGCTGGTCCAAAAGTAAAAGAACTTCTCGGCCTTTAACCACAATCGAGGGACTATGCAACAAGCAATTCTTCCAGCAATAATCACAGGGTGTTTCGGAATTCTTATTGCCCTTGTGCAAAAAAGCAGAAAAGAAAACACACGCGACCACGGAATTGTCGCCGAACGCCTAGAAGCACTGCGTGAAGATATTCACGATATTGATTTAGATATAGCTGTAATTGAAGCAAAAATAGATGGCCATATCAACGACCATGCCGTTGGTTTGGTTAGCGATATACGACACAAGAAAAAGAGCAAGGTATGAATAACTTAAAGCACATCGTGCTTAGAATTCTTGCTGTTTTTGCATCAAATGCTCTTGGCGTCATCGGAGCTGGTGCAATTGCTGGAATCCCACTGTGGAAAGCATGCTTTGTTGCCGGCATAGGCGGCGTAGCAACTGTTGTGGAAAGACTCGCTCGTGCATATATGGATGACGGTAAACTCTCTATTGCAGAAATAGACGGAGCCTTCAGCCAGGCCAGACAAGAGGTCGAGGCAAAAGCGGAAGAGGCATCTGCGACTAAGAAAGCAAAATCAGCAACTGCATAATTTGCTGCAACTAAATACCTACACCTATTTGACATTTTGCTGTGATAACTTTTTGTTGTCCCACCGCGCCCAAGGTCGAACCACAATTTTGAAATTTATCCGAAATGCCCGCACCTAAAGAAATAGAACAACTCTGGCACTGTGATGGCCACGAACTTCTTCTTAGGATAAACCGTGCTGAACTCGAAATACTCTCCATATTCTGTCCACATGAGGAAAAAGATGGGCCATGCAAGAATCGGAAAGGCGAGTGCATAGTCTCAACACACATCACCAGATACGGGATGGACTGCAATGGTGGCGTATCTCCGGCAATGGAGAAGCTATCTCTCTGCTGGACGCTTATAGGAGATGTAGATGATATCGATTCTTCACAGCTGTGGTTTATGCCGACATCCGATGATGTGTTTCAAGCATGGATTATTGCGAACAACGAAGACGAAGAAACTACTGAGAGCGATACTTAGATTTTTGACTTGCTCGTCTATTTTTAATTAATCTCATTCTGTTTTCGACAGCAATAAGTATTTCTTCTTCTTCGTCATACTTGTCCATGCTGTCTGATTTTGCAATATTTGATATCTGCTTATTTGTGTTAGCTACATACCTTTTGCCAAGAAATCTTTCTTTTTGACCGCGGTAAACAGCGGCTGATTTAAAAATCTGCTCAATTCCATTTTCTGTTATGAGCCACTCATCCTCTGATGCCCGGGATATGTAGCCATTTTTCTCCAAAGACTTTAATTGCTCTTTAGCGCGAGAGATTCCATTTTCATGGAACACACCACGAAGGCATTCTTTTAATTGAATTGCGCTAAATGACCGTCCGTAAGACTTCATCATTTTTGCGAAGCAAAGGGTGTTGTACCCAGCTGAATTGTAAACGACTAATCCTTTTGTTGAGCCTGGCATGAGCTGGAAGCGTATTAGAAGGGTTCTTGTTCTACAACTTCATCTTCGTTTTTTTCTTGCGTTGAGTACATCGATTCAATCGCATTGGCAAAATGTCGTATATCAGGTTGCTCAAGAACGAGATTTTGGTTAACCCGATAAATATTTTGGCGATTGACTTTTGTCTTTGTAATTAGACCAGCATTAATCAGCTGCTTAACTGTTTTGTCAATCATGGTTTCGCTTAAATCTAAATATACAGAAATTGCGCGAATAGTCATAGTCGGGTCTTCAATTATCGCAATCAACACACGTCCAGGTGTTGATAGAAGACCTATGTCAGAATCACGATGGTAACGCAAAACCTTCTTGCTGTCTAATGCGCGAAGTATTTTCTCAAGCGTTTCTTCCGTCGACTCCCCAGGTCTCGCATCGATAACTTCTTCCAAAGCTTTTTTAATGTCTTCAGTTTTTTGTGCCCTCATGACATGTCACCCGCTCCCCCCATCCATGGTGTACTATCAATTGGGGTCACGACAGAGGTCACACCACAATTCACAGTCGGTAAACGATTCATACCAAGAGAGAGTAGCAGGTGGGGATAATGCTAAAAGATGCATTGAATTCGCTAAAGGCGACGCAGGGTAAACAACAGCTATGTAAGTTGGGGAGATTGGTCATTGACCTCGAAGACGATGAATCACAGCTTCTTATTGACATCCTGCGTAGCGACGTGTCCACAATGAATTTAGTTCGGACACTGAAGTCAGAAGGCATATCGCTAAGTCGAGAATTTCTCGGAGAGAAAAGAAATTGCTTCAAAGATGACGATGAAGCACGGACATGCTGCATAGCAGAGAGGCTAAAGAAATGACCACAAAGAAAAAGCCAACATCAAAACTGGGTGAAAAATTAAAAGCCGTCAAGGTGGCCCAGCAAAAAGAAGATGCTAGCGCCAAGGCTCTCGGTGATATCGCAGCGATGCTCAAGGCCAAAAACATCGACCCGTCCGAAATTGGGACTATTAACAAAGTGTCGTTGTATCAGACGGTAACAAAGAACGAATTGGGCGAGACGGAAGTCCATAATTTGCAAGCAATTCAGTTCAGCCCCACTTGGGACCAGGGGCCACAGTGGCCACTAATTGAACAAGGCCCCAAGATACAACTACAAAAGTCAACGACAAAAGTCACCCGTCCGAAAGGCTGGGAAGAGGCTGTCATCGTACCTGATATACAAATCGGCTTTTACCGTAAATCATTGGATTCCATGGACCTGGAACCAATCCACGACGAGCAGGCAATAGCAGTAGCCTTGAAACTGATTGAAGACATCCAGCCAAATCAAGTGGTGATGGTCGGAGACAACTTGGACTTTGCAGAATTCGGCAAATTTTTGACTGCTGCTCCGTTTAAGCAACTAGTTCAGGCAGCTATCGACAGGGCAACAATGCTTTGTGCCCAAATTAGGTCAGCTGCACCAAATGCAAAAATCTCGTGGATTGCCGGCAACCACGAAGCCAGAATGGCGAGATATGTCCAAACCAACGCCGAAGCCGCCTTCGGAATCACTAGAGGCAAACTCAATGACGAATTGAGGGATAACTGGCCAGCCATGTCGGTTCCATACCTTTGTCGAATGGACGAGTTCGGGGTTGACTATATTCCTGGATACCCAGAGTCCTATGTCAGCCTGAATGAAAACCTGATGGTTATCCACGGACACAAGGTTACGTCCAATGGTTCAACGACCAGTAAGTACCTAAATGACGCCCATGTGTCGGTGATATACGGACATATCCACAGGACAGAGTTTGCCTTCCGCACTCGTCTGTCCAAGAATGGTCCAAGAACCATCATGGCGGCAAGTCCTGGCTGTCTCTGCAGAATAGACGGCGCAGTTCCTTCCACGAAATCTGGCGCAGATGAATTCGGACGCCCTATGCTCATGGGAGCAGAGAACTGGCAACAGGGAATGGCAGTAGTCCAGTACCAGCCGCCAGGGGTAGGCAACGAATGGTTCAACTACGAGCCAATGTGGATTTATAACGGACGAGGATTCTTCCGAGGCAAGGAGTACAGCGCATGAGTTCAAACGACCTTCCGCAAGAGTGGAGCGACTATTCAAAAGAAAACCTCTTCGAGGACATGGAGCTTCTGAGGAAACAAGGGTTGATTGAAGTAGTAGGGATAAATAGTGACGGTGATTGGCTGTACGCCCTCACCGAATCAACAAGAAAGTTAATTGACGAAAACAAGTCAGACGACCCTTGGGCCGTGATATCACAGCTACTCATCGATGAACTACCGAATAGGGACGATATCAGTTGACAACAATAATCGGCATTCAGGGAGATGGGTTCTGTATAGCGACCGCTGATTCGCGTATCGCTGAGACCGATGCTGAGTCAAATTTGATTTCGCAAATTGTCGGTCTAAAAGAGAACAACAGCAAATTAGGGATTAACGGTAAGTACATACTCGGCGCTGCCGGCGACCTGCGGGCAATAAATATCCTGCATCATGCATTCAGCCCACCAACTCCGCCCCCAAATCTCAAAGGCAAGAAGCTTGACCAGTTTGTTACAGTTAAATTTATCCCAAGCTTGAGAGAATGCTTCGAAGCACAGGGATATGCCTCACCCGACAACGATTCAAAACAACACATCGCCGAACACGCTTCAACAATATTTATGGCTGTCAATGGACAGATTTACATCATTGACGGTGACTACTCATGGATTTCAGACTCCAGTGGAATGTTTGCCATCGGAAGCGGCGCTCAGTACGCACTCGGAGCGATGTTCGCCATGCAACCGAAAGGCAAGATGACTGTTGGTGCAGCGCGAAAGCTTGCACTAAAAGCAATCGCCGCATCTGCCAAATTCGACCCATATACCGGTGCTCCGTACCATACGTTTTCACAGGGATTAGATAAAACCACTGACCGCTAGTTACTTCTGGATAAATTTATCCTGACTCAGATGACTAGATAAGTCCATTTAGGACAAGAAAGAAAGCGCCGCTTTTTCCTTTCACGGATTACAAAGGCCGCGTAATCCCCTAGGACCGCATAACGCAATCCGTTATGCCCAGAGACTAGATAGGGGTAAGGCAGAGCAATGGGGTGCCAGTAGGGGCAAGGCATAGTTGCAGGGGGGTAAGGCATAGTACGAACCAAAACCAACATCCACTTGACCACCACCTACCAGCAATTACCTAGTAGTAATTATCCAAAGAGATAAGAAATTCTTCTTTTCTCTGAGGAGATTTTGTGACAAGCAAGAAAGAAATATCCAAACAAAAATTACCCAATAAAAATACCCAACCATTTTCAGAGATAGCTATACCTGCGAAAGATTGGTTTCAACTGGCAGCCTGTAAGGGAAAGACCGAACTAATGTTTCCCAAACAACATAAGGATATTACTTACATTGCACAGGCAAGAACCATCTGTAGGGCGTGCCCGGTTCGAGACAAGTGTTTAGAGTACGCACTTGAGTTTCCACCTGCTGATATGCACGGTGTTTGGGCAGGTCTAACGAGCAGACAGCTTGCAGCAGAACAGAGAAGAAGAAAGATAAAGCCAACAAGGCCGACCCTTGCACAGATGTGGGGAAATTAAATGTCCACCCGGGCACCTCACCTGAGGAGGGGTCATGCACCCGACGCAAGGAGTCGCCGGTAGAAAATGGCATAACCACCAAGCGAGTTAATCCTGGCCCGAGTGGACGAGAGTAACCTAGCACAACAGATGGCCGGCATCTAATAAAAGGCGAAAAAAGACCAAAAATCCTGCGCCGGCGGTCCTAAAAATTTTTTTTCGAAATTTTGTAATTACAAATTACATAATGCGCAAGTTGCAAGTCTCACAAAATTGCCACTCATTTAATTGGGTAATTTTTTGCAGGCAATCTTTTTTGCCGCACGGCTTTAGTAATTGTTCCCCGCGCACATACGCCAACACTTGCTCTTCCACTGTTGGTATTGAGAATTGCGCAGAGCCGGGCGACGGGAAACCCTTTTGGTTGCGTACGAATTCATAGAGTGCATAGATGCACAATTGATTTACAGATATTCCCTGTTTAGTTGCGTACTCAACTATCTCGTTTTTCACCCGGCCTTTTAGTCGGATGTTGAGTGTGACATAACTGTCTAGATGTTTTGTCTTTTTGCTTTTAGCGCCCATCTCGCTCAACCAACGACTCAATGTACGCAGTCAAGCTCAAGTCGACGGCGCCGGCCTGTTGCATGAGTTTTTCTTTAAATTCTTTTGTGACGCGCAATGTCAGCGTCACTACTGGCTTCGTTGGTATAAGAGCTGGTCTGCCTGGGTTTCTCTTCACAAACCAGAAGCTAGCCCAGGACGACAGACCTCATTGCAACTACTAGCGAGACAACAATAAATATCTTCAGCAGGAAAGCAATCCTGGAATACATTACAGCATAAATAAAAAGACTAGAAAAAAATAGGTAAATTATTGTTGGGGTATTCATTTACTACTATCCAATTCAGGAACTGAGTACCGGTCCATATCTAGTTCATTGACGATTCGTTCATATGTACGACAGAATGCTTCTCTGTCGGAATTGGTGTGCATTCCCCAGGCAGCGTCTCCCAGTGCCCTTACTGTAGAGCGGAGGGCGTCTGACATCTCAACTGGGTTACCTACACCAGAATTGACGTTAGAAATTACGGTAAGGAATTTACCCCAAGCAACAAGGGGGTCATCGAATGAGGTCATTTTTGTACGCCTATTTATTGTGGCACGACGTATCTCGCCAGGCCTGGGCATGAACTGGGCACTGACCGCAATCTGGAGGAAAGCCTTCTTTGTCTCGTCGTACTCCAGGTCATGGAGTAAATCGTGCCAGGACGAATACAGGGTCATCAGTCTGTCTTCTGCCGAGGGGAGTGTTTGGTTGTAGGTGGCATAGGCCTGCTCTACCAATTGAACTAATTCGGTTTTAGTCACTCGTCATCCTCTTCTTCATTGCAGCGTAAGGGTCGGGTAATCCTATCCATCTCACAGTCGCATGGTGGTTTGCTCTTGCCGGCAATAATCATTTATCCCCACTTATCCATTTATCTCGAGCTGTGTTGCCTGTCTTTTCTTCCAGCTTCCTTAGGAACATCTCGACGTGCTGTGCGTCAATGAAGATGTTATGGATGTCGTTGTACTTCTTCCCGTTGGGGTTCTTGCCCATATGCCAATCAGAGACAAGGCATCCGTCTATAGCGTCCTTGCAGGACTTGATTCCGTAGTTCTTGATAGCCCATCCAATTCTTGCCGCGCGTTTGGCGTCCAGGACTGCAGCTCTTTTGGAATGGCGTTCTTTCCAATAGTCGAAAACTATTTTCTTTGCATCTTCAGAAATTGTTTCCGCCGCCGTGCGTTGGTCTTTGGTGTGCTGATTCGGACCGCGCTTTTTCTTCTCTCTAGGGAAGAGCTCATCAACCATAGACACATCCTATCGTTGCTTTCCGCCACCGTCAATACTTATCGACACAGAAATGGTACAAACAGGAAAAAAAATTTTGCTTAATTTTCAATTGAGTAAAACTAAATTTCGTAAATGAAAACACTCTAAAGATTGGATTAATCCAAAACTATTCTTACTTTCAACCAAGGAATAAATCCTTGAATGAATAAAGAAGAACCCCTCCTTTGGAGGGGGTGTGGGGGAACCTTTGAAATTTTGCCAACTTTCGTGGGGGCGTGGCCGGCTAAGCCTTTTGTTTCCAAAAGGTTTTCAGGGCATGTAGGTTTTCCCACGTAATGTGTCGACACGTTGGACCGACCTATTGGTCGATGGCGGTTCAAGCTAGCAGAGTCTTCCACCACCGTCAACCACCCAGGGCAAATTTTTTTCAGAATCTTTTCAGTTTTTTTATTTCTTGAAATATTTACATGGAGTCTTTAAAAATCGTGCTATGTTAGCGGGGCTCCTTCCGGAGTTACCCCCTTTCACCGGAATGGAGTTAACCCCAGGGTTGAGTCTTTCTGTTTTCTGGTAGGTGGTGACGGAAGCTGACTCCCCTGGGGTTTCCTTTAACCCGGAGAGCTCGAGCGGCTATTCGTCAGATTCTGGCTTTTTCCACATCCCTGAGTTAGGTCCGCCTAACTCTCTGTCCTGGAATGACCAACTAATCAATCCCCATGGGTTTGGCTTCTTTTTGCGTTTGGCCATCTTTTCTTCGAGAATGTGGTTAATGTCGATATCGAAGTCTGTCCTTCGATTATTGGTCGGGTGGTTCCATCGAGACTTCATCTGTTCGTACGCAATCTTTTGGGAAAGCTCATGCAGCTCCATGCCATCGGGCGTCTTATTTTTTTCTTTTTCTAGCCTCCACGAGTCGAGCTCAGTGATGAGAGTTTTGGCCGCCTGGTCCAGTATCGCGTTCATTTTTTCCTCAGCTTCGTAATAGCGCTTTATGTCCCTTCGTCGCCGAAGCGTGCGCGAATCAAAAAACCACAAAATTGCAAAAACCAGATGCAGGCCCAGAGATACGTAAACGTTCATGAATTTTCCTCATTTTCTTCTTTTTCTTCAGCCGGCAGCCGGCCGCCAGATTCTTTTAAAATCTTATCTTTTTTGATTTCGCCCTCGAGCCACAACGCGTCCGCCTCGAGCTCAGCTTTCATTTCGATGATGTCTTCGCATTCGATGTCAGACATGCCAGAAAAGTTAAATTTTCCCATCATCCCCCCAGTGCCAGGCGCTCCCGATTACGGCCAAAGTATTTTGATTAATAATATCCCCGCAGCGGTAACACACGTACGACTCTTCGTCCCAGCCGCTGCCGATTTCTGGTTCTAACATTTCGCCTTTTTCGTTACATGGATAAAAGCCGTCGGCTCCTGGATTGTTCCCACAATCACAGACCCACCAATCAATGGCTGCTTCTTTTATCGCCATTATGCATCCTCCTTGGGTACATATTTGTTTTTCTTTTTTTCGTATAAATACTCGGTCATTGTCAGCTTTGCGATGAGTCCCCAGTCGCCATCTTTTAGTACATTTTTCAATGCGCGCATGAGGCCTGCTTTCCATTTGGACCGCTGCCCACCATTTAGATAACGAGATAGTAATCTTCCTGAAGACATTTCTGGATAGAGAACATTGCGCCAGTTGAGTGGGCACTCTTTAAAATTTGATGATTTAAGCATGTGTCCAACGCGCTTTTCCAGGCAGCCAATGCAAAGCATCCCGCCGCGCTTATGCATGCCAGCTCGTTTCCAGATGGCGTCCGTAGACATGTAGTACTCATTAATTTCAACTGTGTCTACACCGCAGTCAACACAGAGCGCACCTTTATCGGTTGGCATAGTACTCCCGCTCTGCGTCGGAGTCTTTTCGGTAGTACTCGTACATAGCTCTGGTTGAATTGTGTTCACCCCAGTTCTCGTGCTCGATTCGAGACCGTTCCTGTCTGTCTCGTTTCTTGTTAGCGCGACGCTTGCCAGCTGAGTAGATAATTGCTGCGCGTATCAGGCCCATCTTCCACCACCGTCATCTTTCTAGTAACTTTTTTTAAATTGCTTTTTTATTTATACCGTGAGCTCGAGGTTAAACCAACCTCGTTCCCACATAATTCCAATTGCTGAGTAGCCGACAATGTCGGTGTATGTGTCTGAGATTGATTCGTTGTTAGGCGCAGCAGACTGCAGCATTAAGTTCTTTAATCTTGCAATTTTGTCATGCACGCGCACGAGGAGACCATGGCGTCCAAATCTTGAAATATTATGGTGACCGTAGTCGTGCTGCTTGCGAATCAAAGTTTCGGTTATTTGTTCCCGAATCATCCAGCTGTCGAAGACTCCGGTACCGCTAGCACTCAAATTTTCCATTTTTTTGTAGTTGCTGCCGGCCGCAGCATCTGGCAAAAAACTTCCATTTTTCATTCCTCCAGAAGCAGCAATTGCCCCCAGCATTTTCCACTCTTCTGCCCAATACATCTGGTCAGCTTCGAACCATTTCGAAGTATTAATCATTCCCTCGAATTGGATGTCGAGGTGACCTTGGAAAAGGAGGAACGTCTCGAGCTCGGAATTCAATTTTTCATAATTTTCTGAGGAGATTAGTGTGATTCTGGATTCTCCGCGGTCGGCCATGATGGCTGCCGTTGAGTCAAAAATCGAAGAAACACAAACCTTGGCAGCATCTTGCCATCTTCTGGGTTCAAATGGTCCCTCGGTATCAACAGCTGTGATTTGCATAATTTCCCTTTTCTTTTAATTTAAAACCAGGCGTCTTCCACCACCGTCATTCAGATTCATTGGAATCCAGCAATGATTCCCATTTATCTGGTGGGTTGGCTGCCAGCTCCAGCCTAACAATTTCCACTAGCTTTTCCAATTCGTTCATCCAGGCAACATCACCGATACCAGTGAGCCCCGCGTTTTCTTCCAACAAATCAACTGTTTTAATCTTCGAGCGAATGAATTCATCAGAAAATGCCGCAATGATGTTCTTGTCATTTGCTCCCGGCATGAGGACAGGACCTTCCCGTCCATCGAGTGATGACTTTGGTGCATGAATTGCGGTAATTGCATATGTGCCCTCAGTGAAGACGAAGATGACATTGTGTTGATTTTTTGCTGTTTCTTGGATTTGAGTCTGGAGCTCTTTGGCTAGCTCTGGGTCGACATTGTTTTTAGACAATACTTCGGCCAGCTCTTTCTTGCCCTTGTCCCCGTGTCCTAGTTCAATCCATTCCTTTTGATTCTTTTTCTCTTCCATGGTGATGCACCCCTTGCTTGATTGGTGCGTCAATGACATCGCAGGTTGCCATGGGCGCTTTATAGACAATTGTATATATGGATAAATTTGCCTGATTTGCTCATGCATTTATCCACGTCGTATACGTTAGCCGCCACGTGGGATAAAAGCAAATCTATTTAAAAATATTTCCAAGATAAAAAAATCTTTTTTCTTCCACCACCGCGGCCGGCTGCAGCTCCGCGTTAATTGTAAAAAAATCAATTTATTTACTTGTCACCCCTGGCGAACATATGTTCGTCTATCGTTACAAGTATGGACAACAACACCAAATTCAATACCTACATCAAGGCACTTGAGCAATACATTGCACGAGAAGGAAATTCAAAAGTTCCGGCAATTCATGTTGAAAATTTTGAAGAAAAAGATGTAACTCTTGGAGCTTGGACTGGATACATTCGCCAGAGATTTCGCAAAGGTCAATTGAGTCAGGAAAGAATTGACATAATTTCACAAATTTCCCAGTGGCAGTGGGGCCCGTTTCAACCGGGTCCAGCAACTGACTCAAAAAGAAATGAAGTAATTCGCAACATGCGGACCGAAGGTAAGTCCCTTCGGGAAATTGCAGATGAGTTTGATTTGAGCCGGCAGCGGGTCCATCAAATTGTTAAAAAATTAAAGATTTCTTAAATCCAGGAAAGTCTTCCACCACCGTCAAGTTCCTAGGAGCTCAGAAGAACATGCCTTCCAAAAATACTCAAAAAATTGGAAATTCTTTTCCTCGTCCGCTGCCGAGCCCAATTTCTGGCGGGGCTCCAACGGCAAATGGGGGCATGAAGGCAATTCTTGCGATTCTGAATCTTGTGTTTGTGTCGGTCATGCTCGGCTCGGTTCTGTATCTTGCTCTGCGTGTCGTGAGCGTGGACGGCAGTGGAGTGAGTATCACACTCTCTCTGTGGCGTTGCGTGGTGCTGGCGTTGTTCTACACGCTGTGGCGACTTGTCGTTACTGCACTCTTGCGTGTGCGTGACTAACAACTTATCTAGTAAGTAGATACGAGCGAATCGCATGCACTTATCTAGTTCATGTGTATTGACTAGATAAGTACCAGTGGTGATACTGACTAGATAAGTACCGAGTGTGATACACGCAATACAAGTAAGCAGAATCATTATCAGCACTTATCTAGTCCTTTCTCAAACAATTTCTAAGTCAAGTTCAGCGAGTGAACTCAACTGCGAAATGAAGTCAATACCTTCGTTCCACAGTAGATTCTCGTAGTCCTCACTTGCTTTCTTTGGTGTGTACGAGCCTGTCGCAATTTCGTTCAGTATTCCAGTCAAATAATGAATCGCATGTTTCAGGCTGTCTTGCAGTTCGCTCAATGCTTCCTGCACTGCTTCATCGGGTGTGTCCACTTATCTAGTCCTTTCACTTATCTAGTAGGTATTGGGAGTGCCTAGCCCTCTCGTAGAGCGTTAGAAACGGAAAGTGTATCGCTTGGTATTCAGAGCGACACACGCTCGCCGAGAGAGCGTAGGCAAGTCGTACACGGTTCTCCCCAACTGTGTACGCCAAGAGTGGGGGCTGGCTCTCACCAACCCCCACCCGAGGACTTATCTAGTCACTCAAGCGAGTGGGATTTTGCCCATGTGTCTGCGCCACACATCACGGAACATCGCTGGATAGACACTCCGTGCCGTTCCACCGTTGCTCAATGACTTGAGTTGCTTTATCGCTTCCTCAACATGAGGAACAACGATGTAGTTGTTCTTGCGAGCGTAGGTGAGACACTGCATAGCGAGTGAATCGTGGAAACTGTCGTTCACGCCACACACTCCACCGTCTGTTACCCAAACAAGAGGAGTGCGAGAATCTTTGCGATTCTTTACGCCCCACTGAATTGCTGGATAGTCCACGCCGTTGCCGTGTCCGTAGTCAATTCCTTCCACTGTCTCAACCATGCGTCCTTTGTCGCCAACGACCCATGCGTTATGACCACGACTACCTCTGTCGGAGTAGAGCAACACAGTAGCCCCAGGGGCATGCTCAATAATTTCGGCAATTTGTTCTGTCGTGAACGACATAGAACCACTTGCGTCAATAATGACCATGCCACCACTGCCACGCACCTTTCGGTCAAACACTCGCATAGCAGGGTCGGTCATCATGCGTTGCATACGGCGAGGTCTGCGACCTGCGTTTGTTGCAATACGCTTCTTACCGATACCACCTTTGCTGTAGCGAGGCATTGGCATACGCTCAAGACGGAGTTCGCCCCATTTCGGAGTGCCAGTGGTGATAGCAGACGGAGTTATGTCCTTGAGTGGATTTCCGTCCTTTTCGCCTTCACCTTCCTTGCCTTCGCCTTCGTTGCTGTGGGCTTTGGACTTATCTAGTGAGTTACCTTCGCCCTCACCACCAGCCTTGCTCTTGCTCGTCTTTGGTTGCTTCCGTTCCTTTGGTGGTGGGAACGAAGCGAGCCTGTCCACCCACTCGGCGAGTTGTTCCGTGTAGGTGAATCCGAACGGCGCAAGTCCGTTGTGAACTGTCGTGTTAGCCAAGTGACCAGTGCGATGAGCCTTCTTCATCTCACGCACGGCTCGCTTGCCAATGTCTAACAGTTGGTCGCCCCATGCACGATTCACTCTGCGAACGCCGTTGAGAAATTGCTTGTGTCCAGCAGTTCCAGCAGTTCCAACGCACATAGCAACTGCCATTGCCCAGTCGTTAGTTTCTGCGCAACGCTGTCCACTTGCGAGTTCGCTTCCGTCAGCAAGGTGTTTCTTTACATCTATCCCTGCCTGTTGGCAGAGAAAGTTCACACGAAGTTCCTCAACGACAGTGAGTGCTGTAGCCGAAGCCATTTCACGCTTGACCCACTCTGCCATTTGTGCCGAATCAGGCGACACCTTTGCATGCATGAGTTCGTGCGCACGAATCGCCCGAGCCTTGTCGTCATTGTCCGTTGGTGCGAACATGATTTTGTTAGTCACATCGGTCATTGGCTCGCCACGCACGGCTTGGCAGTGTTCTACTGTCCAAACTCCGTGTGCTTGGTCACGCCGACCGAGAAGGGTTGCCTCGGCTTTGGCGTTACCCCGAGTGGACTTATCTAGTCCACTCGGGAACGCCTTGCCAGCAACATGCTTGCCAGCAGGTTGAGACATTATTTCACCCCGTCAATGGCGAGTGCGTCAAGAATCTGACGGGAACGGTCGCCGAAAGTGAGTGAGCATGCTCGTTCCATGCCAACGCTCGCACGGAGTTTGTCCAATGCGATGAACGCACGAAGTGAGATACGGTCGTCACCAGCGTCAGCCATGCGAACGGCGTACTTGCGCAAGTCAGGAGACAAGCGAAGCAGTGCGCTCGGGTGTGGCTCGTTGATACGAATACGAATCGGGAAACGGTCAGCGAGTGCTGTTGGCAACTCACCCATGTTCTCAATGTTCGTGGTCATAATTGCCGAGAATCCACCGAGAGGACGAATCACCTCGCCAGTTTCAGGATGCTCAAACGAAGCAGATTCAGGTGAATCCAACATCGCCAAGAGTGTTGCGAACACATCGCCCGAAGCCTTATCTACTTCGTCCACGATGAGTCGTCCACCCTCTGTTCCGTTGCCCTTCCATGCCTTGAGAGCCGAACCGTCCAGCCACATGAAGCCACCTTTGCCGTTCGGCATGAAGCCACCTGTAACATCCATGTTCGTCATGTCCTCGGTGCAGACCAGTCGGAACGCACCAGCGTCCACTTTGCCGAGCGTCATGCCAGCGTAAGTCTTTCCGATACCTGATGGACCGTAGAGGATTACTCGGTCTATCCCTGCGTTGAGGCAGTCCTCAAGTGCTTTCCAGCACTCGGGGAGAGCCGTTGTTTCTGTCTGTGCAACCATTGGTATTTCTCCGTTTCTAGTAGTTGGGTTGGTTGTCGTGTACCACTGTAGCGACCCGACAGCAGATTTATCTCGCCACTTATCTAGTTAGTTCATACCACTTATCTAGTCAGTCCACTTATCTAGTTAGTTTCACTCGGACACTTATCTAGTTAGTTCCAGCCACTCGGTAATCGTTCGGCAACTTGCACCCGACTACCCCGTGCCTCGCCAACTTACGCCCGACCACCCCGAGCCTCGCTTCCTTTGGAAGCCCCGCGGACTTATCTAGTTAGATACAGAATTATTAGATTTTTGACTTATCTAGTTAGTCAGGTCGCTTGGCGATAGAGATTCGGTACAAGCCACGCTTGACCTTGATGAACTCTGGAGTTTCGTTCACGAACCCGAGTGTCGTCTGATACGAGAATCCACACTGCTCAACCAGTTGCTCGGTGGTGAACTCTTTACCGTCTTGGGTCTTTGCCCACTCCATAAACGCACCCCATTTGTCCTTGCGTTTTTCAGGCTTCTGCATTGCTTCCTTCTGGACTTCCTTGCCACAGTATGTCTGAATAATGTGGTCGGCGACATGGGGAAGCACAGAGTAAGAGTTCAGGTAAGAAAGCACATTTTTGCTTCCACCTTCCCTTTGCCATAATTGCAACACATGTAGCCCACGAATCAGTTCGCTGGCATTGGACGCTTGTTCTTTGGGAATCCGATACATCGTTCCGAATTCTTTTTCCATTTCCTTCCACATCTCTTTGTGGATTCCGTCAATGAATTCATCAGTCAGTTTTTTCATGGCTACCTTTCTAGCAGAACTTTATCCCGACTTGCCCGTCACCCCAGATTATCTTTTGGTAGGCAGACTTATCTGGTACGGCAACGCAAGAAAGTTATTTTTTTGACTATCTGACATCGAGGACACTTCCTTTCCACCACCGTCAATTAGATTCACCACCCCCCGGGAATTAAATTTGTCAAATTTTTCATTTTTTTGCACGTTCTGGCGGCCGGCTGCGGCGGCTCTGGATTTCTGGATTTTTTGGCAGCGAAACGCGGGGCTTACATGGTGAATCGGGTGCATAAAGAAAGAGGGTGGGTTTGACCCCACCCCCTGACTTATCTAGTTAGTTATCGGACTTATCTAGTAACTAGATAAGTGGCTACTGGTTCTTGAGAAAATCCTCAATGTCGGGAATCGTCTCTTTGGCTATTTCCCGTGCTTCCGAATAAGCCATAGCGTCCATAATCAAGTCGTCCAGCATGTCTGCCAATGCACGGTCGTCCTCTGTGAGCAATGGTCCATTAGTACTTGGCACAAGAAACTTTAGTGCCTCATCCTTCTCCTTGTCGGGGAGTTGTGCAATTTCTTGCACCTGCGAGAAACTGAATCCCATACGGTGACCATGATTCTGATAAATAAACAGTGCCTCGGTCAATGTCTGCAGTGCGTCAAATCCGAATCTGATAAACGGATTCTCGGTGGGAAACTCGGTGTTATCAGAGAACACTTTTTTCATTATTTCTTGCATTTCTTCATCATGGTTTTGTTGTTCGCTCATTTCACTTCCTCTTTCTGTTTGTCGTTGGTTATTAGCGAACGCAGGTCAAGCAACATGTCGGTCATTTCCGATGAAGCAACTAAGTCTCTGCCCGAGCAGTGACGAATCATTGTGTCCACCAGTTCGGTTGCTGTAAGTGTTTGGGTCACTTATCTAGTTCCCTTCTTTGTCGTTGTCGGCTTCGGTGAGCAAGGTGTGAAACGCCTTTGCCTTTATTGCCATTTTCAGGTATGAAATCGTCTGAAACATGGCATTGGTGAAACGAGCCTCAGCCATTTCGCTGTTCTCATCTGTCAGGTGAACAATGTCAGTGTCCACATCATCAAACATCGGTACACCTTTGTCGTCATAGGTGTAGGTGCTTGCGCTCATGTAAATCTTGTCCTGTTCCCAGTCCACGCCACTTACTACAAGACCCTCACGAACATCGGTGAAAGGGTTGTTTTGGAACTCATCTTTCAGCGATTCTCCTTCACTGTCACGCTCGGCTGGAGTCGTCAGGTCTGTGAAGCGACGCATGTAACCCTCAACAGCAACAAAGATGAAGTTCACTGGTGCTATAGGCAAGTGACCAACAGCGTCAATGTAAGCGTCGTATGGTTCCTCTTTGTGAATCAGTGGAAGCATGGCAACATCGTATTGGCGTTCCAAGCCCAACTGCTTTGTGTATTGACTTGCTGATTCAGCCAATTCATCATCTGTATCATCAGACTGGTGAATACGACCAATGATGAGCATTGGTGGGGTGTCGCTCATCGCAACCTCTTTGCACATTTCTTTTTTTGCATACTTGTTTCGGCGCATTACATCGCCGAGAATCTTTAGTATGTCGTTTGAGATTACTTGCTGTTCGCTCATGGCGTTTCTCCTTTGGTGGTAAGTACCAACACTGTATCTATTAGTAAGCAGACTTATCTAGTGAGTATGGGTGGGGTGTCCACTCCCCACCCATTTCACATCAGGCATTATTTTGCAATAATGTCTTGGGCGTTCACTTTCATCGCTTCGCACAACAATAGAAATGTCGTCATGCTTGGCGAGAAATGTCCGTTCTCAATGCGATTCACCGTTTTACGGTCAATGCCAGCCTTATTCGCCAGCGTTTCTTGTGACCACTCACGCTCAAGTCTTTCGTTCTTGAGTCGCTCTGCGATTCGCATTGTCTTTTTCTCAATGGCTGTAAGTGCCATGTCTTTCTCCTTTGTTTCTTGGTTGATTTTGGGTTTAGGACTTATCTAGTAAGTAATCGTCATACTGACTGAACGATAGTTTCTCCTTTCGCCTCTGATTAGAACGAATCCACGACACGATGAGTTGCATAGCCTTGTCGCACGAATCAACCATTTCATCGTCACGGTTTGCTCGCCACTCACTCTGTGCTTCCCAGTATTCGTCCATTTGTTCATCGGTATCTTGGGGCATGCCCTCTATCTCCGAATCCATTTCGGTTACACCTTCGCCCTCAACAATGAGTTCGCCATTGTGGATTACAACCCAACCAGCAAAGAACTCGGCTTCTTCCGTGAACACGACACCGAATACAAGTTTCGGGAACTGCTTTGAGATACGAGCGATAAGACCGTTACACGGCGACCATGCTGACTGGTAATACATTGAGACAGAACCCTTGTTGTAGTCGTCATCAGATACGCCAACATCACCTGCGCCCCACTTGCTTCCCCATACGGCGTTGGCATAGTCGTACCAGTCCTTATAGCCGTACTTATCTAGGTTGTCTTGCATTTGCTTTTTGTGTTCAGCCTGTTTGTCCTCGGGAACTGAACCCGAAACCGTGTTCATCAACGCCTCGGGAATCGGGTCAAGGTGGTTGAGTGAATCAACTTCTACTTCTTTTTCACCAGTGACTACCCATTTGCCGTCTTGGATTTCTCCAGTCTTTTGCAATTCCTTTATCTTGAGTGATTTCAGGAATCGCTTGAGTTCAGGTTTCGGACCTGACACCTTCATTGTGTTACTGCACCAGTTTGGCATGCTCGCCCTTTCGTCTAGTAGTGGTACGACCCACTCTAGCCCCACACCAGCAGATTTATCAACCTGACTTATCTAGTCAGCATGTTCTTCCACCACCGTCAATGTCTTGGTGCGTTCTCAACCCGACCCGACTTTCACCCGACCCACCCGTGAGCCGACCCAACTTCTTGCCGACCACCCCGAACCAGCCCCACCCCGTCACTTACCGTGTAAGCCCCGCGTCCCACTGTTTAGCCGGGGCTCAAAGGGTCGAGCTGGTCTAATTTGGTTGGACTTATCTAGTCAGTAATGATTTCGTCTGCGTAAACGAGTTGTGTTTCGCTGACACGCCAGCCGTTCTGATGGTCCGTCCATGCGTACTTGATAAGTGCCGTCCACTTATCTAGGTAGTCATAAATCTCATCATCGGGAATCCCATAGTCGTCAAAATACGAAGTGTCGTTCGGGTCTGGCGAGAAAGAGAAATAGACAAATGAGCGACCCTCTGGAAACTCCACTCTGCACTTGCTGCCGATGAGAATCAGACCACGAGCCTTTATTGCGAGCATGGTCAGAAAGAGCCGAATCGTAACCCATAGGGGAACAAAGAACTTATCTAGTAGGTTCATACGCCATCTCGTTCACGTCTTTACCGAGAAGTTGGTCTGTAGTCAGCCGAATTATTGAGCGCACAATGTCGTCACTTGTCAAGCCCCACGAATCAAGAGCCCACGCCAATAAAGTTCCATTTGCTAAATCACCACAAATTGCTTCTATTGCTTGAGCCCGTGTCGTGGCAAGGAAGTAGTAGTTCTCCCACAAAATCTTGTCTAAATCTTCAGGTGTCAGAACCATTTCTCTCCTTTCACGGAAACAGTAGTCCGTACCACCCCAGTTTCGGTAGCAGAAACCACGACTGGAGTCAGCACCTTGTATGCGTTTATCCAGTACTTAGACCGTTCAGCAGACCTGACCCATTTCGCCCTTTCTTCATCGGTCATGTATTCCCACTCATCGGGCATTTCATTGGTGGGGATACTCCACTCCTCAATTATTTCTTCTTCTTCGTGTTTCACAATTTGTGCGCTCGCACGGACTGTGATGTGAACATGGGCAGTCACTTATCTAGTCCTTTCAGTACCAGCAGGTAGAGCCGTCTGCCTCATCGGCAGTCCAACGAAGCCACCAAATCGCATAACGAATCTGAGGAATCAAATCCTCACCGTTCACGATGAACTCTGGAGAATCCTGAATCTTGTCGTTCAGAAGTTCTTCCATGTAGTTGGCAGTTGCTCGGCAACTCTCTGGAGACTTCTCCGTACCTACCTCATTGTCGCCATAGAAATCGTATTCGCCTTCGCTACCGTCAAGAGCGTCAATGAGGTAGTTCCCCCACTTACCCCGATACCAGCACGGAGTTCCGAACATGCCGTACACAGCACCTTCGGTCATGCCACTTGCCTTGACTGCTGTCTGATACGGGCATGCGTTGCGATTAGCAGTTTCCTCACAGGAAATGCTTTCCACGAACTCACCGTCTTGTCCACGAATCGGCTGACCGTCCTTGTCTAGTCGCCTCACCATTACTGCCGTGCCTTTGGACTTGCACGGGTAGTTCTTCGGTATGTTGTCTAATCCCATTTTCTTCCCCTTTGGTTTAGTAGGTGATTACACGATACATGTGTACGAGCAGACTTATCTAGTAATCCTTTCCACCACCGTCAAACAGTTAGAGCCAGCGAACGACATTCCCCCGACACGCCCGAACTCTGCGCACTTTTCCCCGACCACCCCCGTTGCTCGCAAAAAAATCCATTTTTTCTCACTTTCCGTGTGAGCCCCGGCTCATGGTCGGGGCGCGGGGCTTCCATCGTCGGAAGCGAACTTATCTAGTAAGTATTCGGGTCGGCACTTATCTAGTAAGTATCCAGCCAGCCCGACCCACCGTTGGCAAGTGGGTCAGACTGACTAGATAAGTCACTCGGCTTCGGCGATACCAGCCCTGCCCTCGTAGCCACGAACAGCGTTAGAGATTTGCCCGTAATAGTCACCGTTCTCGCAGTACCAGCCTTCGGGTCGTGCGATGAGTGTCCACACCACGAACGGCGAGTAGGTGTCGTTCGGCAAGTAGCACAGCACTGTCCACGAAGCGTACAGACCGTCACCAGCGACATTACGCAAGTGATACGCAAGCACCAAACCGTCATTGGCGTTAGTAAGCACCAGCCCCACTTTGGGGGCTGGTGACTTATCTAGTGAGTTGATGTGGTGGATAGTTGCTTCACTCATTGGGAAGTTCACCGTTGGCGAAGTAGTTATCCATTTGCTCATCGGTCATACCGATTACCTTTGGTGCGAAGTTCTCATCATCGCTCGCCCAGTCGGTGAGCCAATTTGCGTACTCACCGTCAGTGCGAACGGTCTTGACGAGATTTGCGAATTGCTCACTCCATACGAACGCAGGAACATCGTGGTTCTCTCCGTCATACTCGCCCTGCTCGTTGAGCGCACCGATTACCACGCAGTCACCTGCTAGTGGTCTGCCGAACAGTGCCGAAGCGACTGCGTTCATTGGCAAGCCGATGAGCAAGCCTTCATCGTTGATGTAACCAACAATGCCCAAGTTTCCCTCGTTCACGCTGTCAAACCAACCACCTACGATTTCGTTGATGGCGATGTGAGCCGTGTCCTCGTCAAGAAAGAGTGGCAAGCACTCTCCCTCGCTTGTGATGTGTAATGCCTTTGTTGCCATTGTTCTACCCCCTTCGGGTCTAGGTATTTCTTACGATTTCATCGTAATAGTAGGTGGGCAGACTTATCTAGTAAGTCCACCCACCCACTGAACGACTAAGCGACCTTGCTCGCCTTGCTTGCTGGCTTGACTGCGCCCTTCGCTGGCTTCACCAGCACTCGGACATAGTTCGTGATTTCCACGACTGACTTGATTACCTTGTTTGGGATTTCGCCCTTGTCCACTGCGCTATCCCACGCCTTCGTGTCCACGCTTGGCTTCGTCACCTTACGGAACAGAGCAGGACTGACTGACTTGCGCAACTTATCTAGTGAGAAAGACCTGCGCTCGCTCGGCGTGACCGAGAGAGTGATTTCGTCTTGCGTGAAGTCGTTGATACCGTTCTCGGCGAACACTGCGACAAGAGTTTCTCTTGCCACTTCGTGCGCCTGCTCGGCTTGTTCTTTCGCTGTGAGAGCGTTTAGGAACGCTTCCACTGCTTGTTGGATTTGGGTTTCAGTAGCCATTGGTTTAGTCTCCTTGTGTTGGGTGGTGGCTTGCGCACCACCCTACACCCGTGAGAGCAGATTTACCAACATCGCTAGACAGATTTCTGAACTTGCCCCCGACACGCCCGATTTCCACTTCCCCCCGACCACCCCGTGCGCCCATTATTCTTGCCCTGTGCGCCCTTTCCTTGTAAGCCCCGGCAGCCAGCCCTTCCAACGGGGCTCAGAAGGCTGGATAGAGGAAAGGCTGGCACTTATCTATGAAATGACAGCCGAAGCGAACAGACTGATAGCAATAGCCGAAGCAAGTAACGCCGAAGCGAAAGCCCTGCTCGCTCGTAGTCGCTTCTCGCTCGTCAGGGACTTATCTAGTAACTAGATAAGTGAAACGGGTGGCTCACCATTTCTGGCAAGCCACCCGTTCTGTTCGGTGGTTTAGTGGGAAAGGGGGTTAGAGATACTTCGCCACCGAGTTGTAGGTGCTTGCGCTCACCAACTGCTCGTCTGTGAGTTTCAGCACACGGATTGCCTGTGAGATTTCCTCTTTTTCACGCTTGAACTCGTGTTCGCTGTAACCCGTAGGGCGTTCAGGCTCGCTTGGGAGTGCGCCTGCTGGAAGCAGAACGCTGACGCTGAACGACACTTTGCCCTTGTGCTTGCGGTCACGGGAGTACCAATAGTTCTTGCTGGCTTCCTCAATCTCGCCTTTTCCTGCTTTGATGAGTTTCAGGACAGCGAGGTTGTACGCCTCAACTGCCTTTTCGTAGGCAAGTTCATCTTTCTCTTGGTTCTTGTACCGAGCCTCACGCTCGGCAAGAGCCTTCTCTAAGTGAGAGATGAGAACACTCACCTTCACCTTGACTTTGACTGTGGACATTATTGCTCTCCTTGTTCGGGGTCTAGTTGGTATCCGAACACCACCCACACTACGAACACGACAGCAGACTTATCTAGTCACTTATCTAGTCAGTTCAGTTGCTTTCCACCACCGTCAATAAGTTCAGGACAGGTGTGGTTCTTTCTTTCACAACAGCACGGACATCACCCCGACCACCCCGAAGCACACTCGCTTCACCAACTCGCCTGCTTACCGTGTAAGCCCCGTGGTTTTTTGTTTTATTGAGCGAAGCGGGGCTCAAACCGTTGAGTGAGTGTTTGGCAACTTATCTAGTGAGTGTGTGTGGACTTCGGACTTATCTAGTTAGTTATCGTCTATCGGCAGGTCTATCGCCTGTCCTGCGTAGATAGTCGTGCCGTACTTATCTACTAAGTAATCGGCAACCTGCGTGATTTCGCCAGTACACTCTGTCTCTGCGATACTCCATAGCGTGTCACCCTCTCTAACGATTATCGTTGCTTCCGAGCAAGCGTAATCGGGCTGATTTGCTGTGTGAGTGGCAAGCAACGCAATGACAATAACTGCGATTATTGCGAACGCTCTGAACTTACGAGCAAGCATACGGTAGTGCTGGTCATACTTATCTAGTTCATTATTTCTCATCAGTAACCCCCTGTATTTGGTTTCTCCAACTCTAACTCGTATCGGGCAGATTTATCTGACTTTCACCCGACCACCCCGTGAGCAAGCCAAGTGCGCTGACTTTCGCCACCATTGGAAGCCCCGATTTATTTCGGTCTGACACGTCTATTCAGTGACGTACTCGCTGTATGTCGGGCTCGCAGTACTTATCTAGTTAGATAGATAAGTGTCGGCAATGGAATAAGCCCGACACACTCTCGCAAGTATGTCGGGCTCGTCCGTGTCGGATGAGACGTGCTAGGTACTACTCGTTATCCTCGCCGTACAGTTCCAAGTGTGCTTGCCAGTCAATGAATTGGCTTAGGTGCAATCCCTCTACGAGCGCATGAGTTGGGCAGGTTGCCTGCCCACGCCATAGGATGCCTGCAGGCAGGTCAATCTCCACGTCCCAGTCGGCTTGCTGTGCGTTTGCGATTGCAACCTTGCATGGCTCCACCATGACGGCTGGAATTGCTGGATAGTGATTGCTTGCTAGGTGCCAGCGTAGTGCAGTGTCAATGTCTGCGACTTCTAGCATCCCTTCTAGTGAGTATCGTCCCATTAGTAACCCCCTGTGTGTTGTGTGATTAGGACAAGTACCACGATAGTACCTGCCATGCAGACTTATCTAGTTATTCAGGTATGCCGTAATAAGTCTCGTACTGTGGCTCGCATACTGCCTGCCAGCAATCGTTGCACCATTCACGCTCGCCGTCCTCGTCTATGCGCCAGTACGTGATTAGCGACATACCTTCACGCCAACCTATCTCCGTACTGCAACGCTCGCAGGTACGTTCACCTACTCGCAAGTCTTTACCCTCGTAGTCGGCGTAGTTCAGTTCGCTGATAAGTACGGGCTCGTATTCAGGGATACGTGTTATCCAGTTATCCAGTGCCTGTGTATCTAGTCTCATAACTCTTACCTCGCTTAGTGATTGGATTAGTTCCTACTGATTACGGTATGGCGCAGTGGGCAGACTTATCTAATTAGTTCCACCCTCACTCTCGGCACTTGCCCCCGACCACCCCGAAGCTCAACGCTTGCTCGCTTGCGTTGGAAGCCCCGGGGTTTCGCCGACTTCTGCGGGGCTTACAAGGTGCGAGCCGTTGGCTGGCATACGGGTATGTCGGGGGGAAGTTCGGCTCTTGCTCGGAGTGACTTCGTGGCTAGCGCACACGGCTGTCGCCGTGCTTGCTCTCGGAGTGAACGCCTGACCGTCACGGTGGAGTTCGGTGCTTGCGTGAACTAACTAGATAAGTCCACGAAGTGTGAACCTACTAGATAAGTCCACTTCATTCCTGCCGACAGATACACGCAGGAAACTCGGCAGTCATTCCGTTCAGATAACGGACATGGAGTAACGCACACTCTTTGCTAAGTGCCAACCATGGGAGTTTGCCTTGCTCGGCGTTCAGTAGTTCGCCACTACGCTCGCAGATTATTCCCCAACCATGAGATACGCCGTCAGGACTAACTACTTGTAATTCCTGAATTGCGTACCACGGTGTCGGAGTTGTAGGAGTAGGTGCTGAAATAGGTGTAAGTGCCATACGACTACCGTAGGGAATAGCGAGCAGACTTATTTAGATACGACTAAGCCCACCACGCAGGGGGTGCGTGGTGGGCTAGTCGGCTTGACCGAACGAACTTATCTAGTTCGTATTCTTGCGTGTCTTAGCGAACAAGTTGTGTACTGCGTCAGCGAGCGAGCCTGTCGCTTTACCCTCATCGGTAACAACGCTGTCTGGCTCATCGGAGAAACGAAGCACACTCGCCACACTTTGACGGCTTGCCAAGACGAACAAGCGAACACGCCTACGCTTTGGGTGCTGGCTCGGTGCTACTTCCTCATCATCGTCATCGGTGATAGGTGAAGCCCAACCACAAGTGACCAATGCGATGAAGTCCGAAGCATTGGCTACTGCCACGCTGTCGTCACTTTCTAGGAGTTCATACACATCGCCGTGTGTTCCAGCAATAGCGTACTCGCCGTACTTCGTGACGGAGTAAAGTTGGGCTTGACTAATCTCATAGCCAAGTTTGGTGTCGTTGAGACTTTGCTCAACTTCGGTGGCTAGGTCTATGGCTTTCATTGAGTTCCCCTTTCGTGGGATTAGTAGATACTCATACGATAACGGTAGGTGGGCAGACTTATCTAGTGAGTTCACACTTATCTAGTTATTCCACACGCCGATGAAGTCATTGACCGTTTGCGTTGCCTGCCACTTCCACCCGACCTACCCGTTGCGCCACGCCCACCCCACCCCCCCGACGCTGGAAGCCCCGCAGGGGCTGACGCCCCCCGGGGCTCCCAAAGGGAGCGAGGTCTGGGTGGTCACGGGGTAGTCGGCGCGAAGTTCGCTTTCGGTTGCTCTCTCGTGGTCTATGCTTCGCTTCGTGGTGGGCAACATACGGCTCGTTGCGAGTAGGGCTTCTTATCCTTTCTGACCCTACCCTGCTCAACCGTAATGGGTCTTTCGCTCGTAACGGAGTGGTTTACCGAGACAGCCGAGACTGCTCACCACAACTAACTAGATAAGTGACTAGATAAGTGGGGGCGTGGTCTTATCTAGTCAGTCATAGAACTAACTAGATAAGTGTCGCTCACTCGCTCTCGCAAGCACCACACAGAATGTCAGCACCTGCCCAGTCACCGACATAAGTACCGTGCTTGCAGTACAGGCTTTCCTCGTAGTCGTGTTGCAAGCGCACACGGGCTTCGTAGTTCGCTTCGTACTCGTCATAGTGCTTGTCACAACGGGCGAACATAATCGCCGTGCCGTTGCTACGGAAACGCATGGGCAACGCATAGCGAAACTCAACGACACCTTCGCACGGGCTATTTGGGTGTTCGCCGAGACAGTCAAGGTGAGTGAGTTCAGGCGTGGTTACTTCGTGTTCGCTCATTAGTAGTCGTCTCCTTCGTATGGGTTGTCGTCATAATTTGGCTCGCTGTAATAATCTGCGTACCTATCCTCGTACGCTTTGATAATTGGTGCTTCCTCGTTCCAATGCGAGTAGTCGCTAAGTGATGAATGACGCTCATTACTACGACTACTGCTTTGCTTGCGCTCCTCGTAGTAGCACTTCTCGCACCACAGGTTGTCGTGCTTGTCCACAATGAAACCAAACGGCAAATCAGTTCGCTCATTCAGTTCTGACCAGTTTGCAGGCTCGTCACAATGCACACACTCGGTCATGCATGTATCGGTTTCGTATTCAGTACTCATAGTTCCCCTTTCGTTGGTACTGGTAATGGTATCGGTGTGTTGGCAGACTTATCTAGTTAGTTAGACACGCTTGGCGCACACGCTCCCGATACCTGCTCGCACGGACTTCTCGTTCGTTAGGTCTGCTCCACACACACAGCACACACCTGCGAGTGCCCCTATCTCTTGCGCTTGCTCAATGGTCATACGGTCACTTGCAGATAGTTCGTAAATAGCACCTGCTTCGTACACGAAACGCTCGGACTTCGTGCTTGCTTCGGGAACGAAACGCATAGCGTAGAAACTTCCACGCTTGGACTGCTTCACACGAAATACACCTTGCGAATTGCGATACATACCGACTTCGGTTACAGGGTTTACACTTGCTCGCTTACCTGACTTGTCTTGCTCTATCTGTCGCAATACTGCCGAGAGTTGCTTCTCGGTAATCACTCCGTGTCGCTCCCAGTAATTGAGAACGCTCGCAAGAAATTGGCTCTTATGCGAATTAGCAACAAGGTAATCCCTTGCTCTATCTGTATCGGTTGTTGGCACTTGGCTCATCAGTATCCCTTTCGTAGTATCCCTGTAATCAGCATAACCCACATCACGCAGACTTATCTAGTATCTATTTACGCTTGCTCGCTCGCTGGACTTATCTAGTAAGTTCACGCCACCTTCACCTTGCGCCCTTCGCCTTCTCTCCCAGTCGCACTTCTCGCCCGACCCCACCCGACCCACCCACTTGCGCCCGACCCACCCGTTGCGCCTTCACTTCCCCCCGACCCACCCCGTGTGGGAGCCCCGCTACCCGACCGGTCTTCCGGGTGACCTGACCGGTTTTTACCGGGGCTTCTGTGGGCCATGGCCCGCAGGGGACTGAACCCCTGCGAGCTGCTGGCTCAGCGAGCCTTGGTCTTCCGGCGTGTGTCGCTGTCGAGATACCACCACAGCGAGCCATCGCTGTAGCCGAGCTGCTCAAGCTCTGCAGCAACTAAAGCCGAATTGGCCCGATGCCGCTGCAGCTCTTCGTCACCATCGCCGACTTGTGTCGGGCAGAAAATGATTGCTCGAAGAATTGCCTCTTTCTGAGCTTCTGTCAGCCTCCACACAATCTCTCTTTTCACGTTGTCCCCTTTCGTTCGTGGCTTGCGCCAAGCGAAGCCTAGTAATAGGAGGGCAGAGTTATCTCGCGCGCAGCAGGAGCCCCGTGTTTTGTGTCTCGGTTATTCTCAACGGGGCTTCTTTGATGCGAGGAATGTTTTTCGCATCGGGGTGGTCGGCAAAAAGTTTGGCTGTTGTTGGAATGATGTTTGCTCTCGCTACGATGTTTGCAACCTACTAGAAACGGAGAAATTGATAATGACCAAAACCACGACTTCGCTAATTGGAAAGCGTATTCGTCTTGTCCGAACGAATGACCCGTACACGAAACTTGTTGCTGGCGACCTCGGAGTGATTACGAATGTGCGTGACGATTTATGGGGCAACAGCATCGTGAGTGTTGATTGGGATAGTGGAAGCAGTCTCTCGCTAATTGAGGGTGAGGATTCTTTCACGATTATTAGTGAGCGTGAACAATTCGCAACAGCGTTAGAGAACTTCGTGCAGTCCACACTGGAACTCTCACTCGCTTGGGAACGCCTTGACGAACAATTCGCCGAATATCTGAACACTTTGGACTGGGGTTTCACTTCATCGCTTGATGAGTATGTCCACGAACTCTCGCATCTGCGCCACAAGGTGCTGGACGCTATTCGTCAGTCTGCCAAAGAGAACTAGATAAGTCGGCAGAACAATAGTTCTCCCCCCGATTTCTCGGGGGGAGAGACTAACTAGATAAGTCAGTCACCAGAGTAATTCTTGAACTCTGTGGTTTCTCCATCTAGACCACACTTGGAGCACTTGTGGTAGTTCGTTGCCGAAAAAGTGCCCAACACCGTGTTGTAGTGATGGACGATGAAGCCGACTTGTTGCCAATTGTGACCAAGCAGTGCTTGGCGTAGCCAGTAGTTCTTATCGGAATATTTCCGATAGAGCCGACCTACATACCACAATTGCTTTTGACTTAGTTCGCCTTTCTTGGCGTACTGGTCGGCGAGGCTTTTGACGAACTCAGCGTCATTCCCCTCTATCGTTGAGAGACGAACCAATTGCTCATCAAGTGTCGCTGACTGTGACCAAGCCTCTGGTGCTTCCACAGCGTGGCAATAGGTGTGTCTCGCCGAACGGCGTTGCTCGCTCGCTTGGTCGGAAAGGTCGGCAGGAATTTCCCCCGACCATCTGTCTGTAATCATGCTCATCATGCTCCCCCTCTGGGGGAGACCATCTCCCCCGACAGAACCATCGTACCCAATGTGGGGCAGACTTATCTAGTCAGTTTAGATTTTGCTCACACTTATCTAGTCAGTTCGTGGAACGACACGACACCGACAAAAGAACAGACAGAGAGAGCAGGTGCTCGGTCGGCAGACTTGCCCCCGACCCACCCGAACAGAAGGCGTAGCACACACTGTGTGAGCCCCGGCCAGGAACGCTTGCAGCGAAAGCTGCGGGGCTTACAGCGTTTTGGTGGCTGTCGAAACAGCCATGCCATCGGGGTAGTCGGCAGAAAGTGGAAAAAAGATTTGCTTTTTTATTGCAGTACCAGTAATGTGAAGAACATGATTACTGAACTAAACCCTGAACTACTGGAATACACCGAGACGCATGATGTATTCGGAACGATTATTCGTCACCCATTGGTGATGTGGATAGGACCAGTAACAGACATTGACCTAATAAATAATCTTCTTGACAACAAGCGCAAGGCAACGGAAGAAGCACTAGATAAGTGTGAATGGTCACGATTTATTTATTTGCATGAGCGTCCATATCGCTTTGATGCTTTGCACTTTGTTCTCAACACTTTTGATGAAATTACTGATGATGAGTATTGGTCACTTGTTTCGGATGTATGGATAGACACGGAGAACGCTTGGCAGAATGTTGGTTCGTGGACAGAACTATTCGGAAGTGACCGTGCTTCACAACACTCGCTGATGAATGAAGAAGAACTAAAACTATTCGCATCGCTTGACGACACGCTGACAATTTATCGTGGATGCCGTAAGGATGTAAACGAAGAAGGTTTATCGTGGACGCTTGACAGAAGTAGGGCGCAGTGGTTCGCTGACCGTCACGGTCACGATGATAGGACGTTGCTTACGAGAGAGATAAGCAAGAGTGAAGTAATCGCAGTGTTTACACGCAGAGGCGAAGAAGAAGTAATCGTACTTCCGTATTACTAACTAGATAAGTGTCAAGATAAATCTGCTCGTCATTTATTACCATTATTAGTACCTACTACCGAAAAGGGGAAAATATGTTGGTAACAGATGTAATCGTGAAAAGTAAGGGAACAGCGTTCTCAATAGCGCACAAATTTCAGCAAGGCGAAAAAATTGCCTTTCGCCAAGAAGGCGACAAAGATGTATTTCTCGTAGATACCGTACTTGTTTCTAATGACGGCAATTCGGTTTATGTTGACGGCACTTGGCTTGATGCAGAGAACGATTATGAATTCGGTGGAGAATGGGATAACGAATTTGATTCCCGTGATGCAATTTTTGTTTCGTTCGTAGAAGTAGTAAAGCGTGAGCCTCGCAATTGGACGGAGTGCTTGCCTGCTGAATACAACAATGGCACTTACGCTTGGACGGAAGAAGTGGTCTGGGATGCAATTGCAGAATTTCACGGAGTAGATGTTTCCGAAATTTCTGACGGTGACCTTGCTTCTTATCTATGAACTAGATAAGTAACGAAAGACCCACTTATCTAGTGAATAACTAGGTGAGTGGGTTTTTCGTATGCGTAACTAACTAGATAAGTGCATTGAGTTGGTTACTGCTACCGCAGCCCCGCCTTTCGTCGGTTTTTATGACATTGACTTATCTAGTAAATAGAAAAGCCCCCATCAGCTCCTGCGAGGACCGATGGGGGCGATTCGTACTGGGTGAAAATCGGGGGAAATCACCCAGCGAGCTTTAGAGACGGATGTATCCAGTCTCTGCCGGCTGTGTAACTGGCTTGATTGCTGCAACTGTCGTGTTCGTAACACTCTCGCGACGCAGCTTCATTGAGTCACGCACCTGACGCTTCTGTTCGAGCACATCGACGAGAGCAGCGAGCGATGCGTTCATCTCGCCCTTGCTATTCGGGGTGTACTGTCCGTAGAGGTTAAAGGTGCCGTCCGGCAAGGCTTCCTGGCTCGTAGTGAACTGCGAGAGGTCAAACCCGTAGCGAGTACTCCATTTCCAACGGAACGTAAAGAACTCCTCGTTAGCCTTTGCTCCACTGCGCAACAAGACGCGAGAATTTGGGCGCTTGAGGACTTCGAGGAACAGCTCTTCAGTCTCGTTCATTGGGTACTTGATGACGTGATTCAGAGAGCCAGGCTTTGTTTTGGTTGCCTTCCCCATCTTGGTTGAGGTGACTGTCAATCCTGATTCGACAGCAGACTTGATGGTTTGCAGCTTCTCACGAATTTGCTTAACCTTGCGGCCACCAGGGATTGTCAGTGCTCCACCCGTGAAGCGTGCATAGTGCTCAATCTCGCCAGCCTCATTAGCGCGTGTGACGATTTCGATGCCTTTTGCAATGCTCCGCAGTGGGCCATTGCCACCACGCTTCTTTGACTTCTTGACGAGGAACCACTCATTCGGAGAATCGAGGAGTGTCATAATAACAACTTCGATGTTTGTCAATCGTGGGACTACCTTGCCTGAGGTGCGCCCAGTTGCCGACGATGGTGGTGCCATCTTTACTGGTAGTGGTGCCATTCCACCAATAACCTTTGCCATTTTGACAATGGTTTGCTGGTCTACGTTAGAGGCACTCGATGTAAGTGTCTCAATGAGTTGTGCCTGTCCGGCACCGGACGGGGACTTACCCCGATGCTTTTTTGTCGCCATGGTTGGCTCCTTCTAGTTACTTGTTTCAGGTGGCTTATTACCACTTGGGGACAGACTAGGGCTTACCAATACGAGTTCACAACCTCCAGCAAAGATTTTTTTATATGTTGCATGGTGGCGTAAAGGTGACTAATATTGCCTCTGACCGATGTGAAGCGCTCACAAAGGCAAACAAACAACTAGGAGATAGCTAAATGGCTACAAAGAAAAAAGCTGCACCAAAGAAAGCAGCGAAGAAAAAGCCGGCCAAGAAAACTGCAAAGAAAGCAGTAAAGAAGAAGCCAGCAAAGAAAGCCGTCAAGAAGGCAACCAAGAAGACAGCAAAGAAAGCAAAGACAGTCAAGAAGGCTGCCAAGAAGGCAGTTCGGATGCCAGCTCCTGCTCGCAAGAAGCTGAAGAAAGCTATTGCTAATAACTCATCAATTATCGACGGTCCAATCGTCGACAACGCGCAGAAGTAATTACGCATGTCTCGCCTGCGAATAGAAAGAACAGAGATGTCTCAAATCGGTGAGCCCTCACAGCCTTCGTCAAAGGCGAAGACAATCACAATCAGCTTCGACGAGTGGCTCCACATCGGTCTAGAAAGTGGCTGGTGTGGACCACCCGTATGCTCAATACATGACGGTATCCCAATGAGCGAAGCTGAAGAAGAGGAATTTCAGGAAGGTGACCCGTGTGTGCACATCATTCGTTTGTACGAAGATGAAGAGCAAAAGAAGTTGGTAGAAGACTTCCACTCGCCATCCAATTGGCGTAAACCACTTATCTAGTTAAGTTCACCCACAGCACTTATAACGGCCACGACGAGGTGGTCTTTGGCTTGTTTTGGCTTCTGATACAGGAACAGCACGACGAGTGAAATTTGGTGCTTCGGTTTCCTGCTCTTGTTTTTTCTTTTTAGCCATACCCTATTTTCTCATAGGGAAGCAGCTCTATGGTGGAAGCGCCTAGAACAGGGCTATTTGGATACCACCAGTATCTTCTACTTCTTTGCAGTAGTTGTGCTTGTATTCGTGAAGCTCGTCAATAACTTGGGAAATTGTTGTCCCCTTAGCTTTAAGCCAAACAACAGCTTTACGTTCGCTAATCGAATCTTGTGGGCGCAACGGTAGACCACATACGCAACACGTGAACAACGGTGGGAGTGAAGCCATAATTTATTACCACTTTCCTACTGGGCATTCAGCCTCAATTAGTCTTGTTTTTAAATGCATGAAGCAACCACACACAGCGCACTGCTGCGTTTGGCGCAAGAATTCAGGGCATGCCTTGCAGATAGCGAAGCGCTCCTGTTGTTTCTTTTCGGTCGTGTAATTCTGTCGGCGCAGCAAGTGCCAGGGCATGTTTCGTCGTCTCATAACTTAATCCCGACCACCCCGTGCCTTGCTATCAAATTTTAAAAATCCGTACAGAACTAGCAAGAGCAGCACGGAAACAATAACGCTTTTGGTATCCATGGACCCATGATAGCGATTTTCTCGCTTTTCATCAAGCTCACTGATAAACCTGCTTTCCTCGACTTAGGATTCACATCGCAGACCGGCAGGGCTCACACTCTCCTTTCGGTATCCAACACACGTGAGCCTTGTCGGTCCTCATTTTTATCTGTACAATGTCCATCGTGAAGTTATTTTTAGACCACAACGAAATAATTCTTGATTTTCCATTTGATGCCGGCCAGGTTGAGGAAATAAAACGCATATCAGGTGCAAGGTGGGACAAGATTGGCCGTGTGTGGCGCTTACCAATTACGTCTATCAATGAAGGTCGTGAGTTTGCATTGCGTCATAACTTTGAGGTCACTATCGATGCTCTTAAGTTCTCCGTACCAATACCTGCTATCGGGCGCACCGGTGCTCGTGTGTATGTCGATAATGGTATGGCAGTTATCCGTGTGCCTTATGAGCGAGTAATCATTAAGGCTATTAAACAAATACCTGGCATTACATGGGATAGCAAAATGCTTGCATGGAAAGCCCCCCTTACATCGATTACAAATATCATTACGTGGGCCAAATCTTTCGGCGTTACCGTAGACAATGAGCTAATGGACATGGCTGCACAAGTAGAGACAGAGATGACTGAATTGATACAGGCATCACGCTCGGTAGACGCAGAGATACAGATACCTGAACTACAAGGCGCACTGCTGCCGTATCAGAAAGCTGGAGTTTCGTACGCTGCAAGAGCCCGTAGGACATTTATCGCTGACGACATGGGTCTCGGAAAGACACTGCAGGCGATGTCCACGCTCGAATACGTTCACGACAGTTACCCAGCAGTCGTTGTGTGTCCACCAAGTCTCGTGCTCAACTGGGCGAGTGAATATTCGAAGTGGTATCCACATCGCAAGGTGGCTACTGTGACGAACCGTAAGTCATTCCCTGACGCAGGCACATATGACGTTGTGGTAGTTGGATACAGCAATATCGCTACATGGGAGAAGCAACTATCCAAACATCGCTCGTACGTGTGGGACGAAAGCCACTATCTAAAAACGCCCACTTCGCAGAGAACGAAAGCAGCAGTCAAGATAGCTCGTAGCGCACCAAAAGAAGGTCTCGTATTGTGTCTCACGGGAACACCCGTAACGAACAGGCCGAACGAATACGCAAGCCAACTTGATGTACTCGGTCGCCTCAAGGACTTTGGTGGGTTGTGGGGTTTCTATCGACGCTATTGCGCTGCATACCAAGACAGTTTTGGTCAGTGGAATATCAGTGGACACTCACACCTAGACGAACTCAATGACAGGCTTCGTGGCACTTGCTACATACGCCGTACGAAAGACCAAGTGTTATCGGAGTTGCCACCCGTAGTCCATAGCAAATTGCTGGTAGAGGGCTCATCACAAGCGATGAAAGAATACAAGAAAGCAGAGAACGACATTATTCTCTACATCGCAGAGCGAGCCCGACAACTCGCCATAGAGCAGGGCAAGTCACAGTACGGCGCTGCCATATCAGCAATGATTAGGGCAGAAGCGAACGAACATTTAGTCCGTCTGTCGGTGCTTCGCCGTCTTGCTGCGAAAGCAAAGATGGAAGTCGCTCATGAGTGGATTACTGAACGCATAGAGGCCGGCCGTAAGGTCGTTGTCGCTGCACACCATCGAGACATCGTTGACGAAATCGCCCGTAAGTATGGAGACCTACGTATTCAGGGTGGAATGAAGGTTGAGGAAGTAGAGGAGAATAAACGCAAGTTTCAGCAGTTAACCGTAGATAAAGCACCCGTAATCGTGTTATCTATCCAGGCTGCGAAAACTGGACACACACTCACTGCGTCAGAGGAGTGTTTATTCATAGAACTTCCATGGACACCAGCAGACGTAGACCAGACATACTCACGCCTACATCGCATCGGACAGCAAGGAAGCGTGACGGCAACTTATCTATTAACTAAAGACACCATTGATGAGGAGATTTATCAACTCATCGAGCGAAAGCGTTCGGTGGTAAATGCGTCAGTAGAAGGTGGGGAGTTCGCCAACGAGGATAGTGCCGTGCAACTTATTCTGAATTTACTCGGTAAAGCAGAACAGAACTAATCGGTTTCGGAACTTGTTTCCGACTTACCCGTGGCACCCTGGGTGCGACCGTAAAATATTTCCTCTGCAATTAGTTTGGAATATTTCTTACGCAAGCGCCATATTTTCTTGTTCATTTCAGTCATCTCTTGGCTCATTCGAGCTTTGATTATTGCTTTGTCGTCATACACGCCGTGCCCATTAAATAGTGCGTCATGAATATCTGCGTCCTCAATGATGATGTCCGATATCCAACCGGCACGCTTGTCTATTGCCATCATTAATTCACACAAACCTTCTACGCCGAATTCATCGTGAATTCGATTTGCGATTATTGAGCAGAAGTGTGAACGATACATATTTCTCGCTTTCTGCGAGTTAGACATGAACTCGGATATGAACAGCGCAAGTTCTTCCTTTGTCGGCATTTCTTCGCCATCATCACCGGCAAATTCGTAAAAATCGTCTGCGCCGTCGTTATTCATCTTGCCTCACTTTTCTATGGGCTTGACTAATAATACCCGTACTGGAAGTCAGACATTTGTTAATAGATAAGTTTGAGTTTTTAGTTTTGTTCTCGTCACCCATGAGTTGTTGTCCATGGACGCGAGCGCGCGTTCATCGCGAGAAGCATCTCGGTAGTGGTCGAGGTATTCGCCGATGGCGTTGTAGATTGACCAGCCGTTGTACCCGTAGTTCTTTGCGTTGTTTTCGTTTTCATAAATAGCGCGAACCAGCGACAACACGTCATCACGGTTCTTTCTCTGACGCTCTGTGCTATTTGGCTCCATCGGAAATGCTGTATTTAGGACTTTGTCAAGAACTTGTGTGCGTGCTGGAACTTTCACTGCCAGTAGTCGTTCGGCAGTAGCAGCAAAGTTGTTTGCCCATTCATTAGATATCGCAAGAACTTCATTCGCTTGCTCTATCGCTCTGTCTGCATTACGAGTGTGACGAGCAGTAAATACCCGTCGAGCGCTTTCTATGCCAAGCGTTACGGTATTTTGACATACGGCACGAATAGAAGTGTTGGCGAATGTAATTGCCGTCTTTCCATCGTGTCCATTGCGAACAAGTAAGTAGCGCGCTATTTGGTCATTCACGCCAGCAGGGTCTACGACTATCGCGCCCAAGTCAAGTGAAGCAAAGAAACCTTTCCCATCGTGTAGAACACCGGCAGTATCTACGACTGCGTCTCCTTCGGAAGCACCCACGATGCTTAGCGCATAATCCAAACACTCTTTATTCTGCTGAACTACATAACGCGTTCCAACGGTGGCCAAACCGGTGAATGTGCCGTCAATGTTGACCCGTACGGTTGCACGACTGTCCGGCACGAGAATAGTTGTGCCATCAGGGTTCCGTAGTGGTTCGCCATTGTCATCGCAAATTGCCACCCGTGTTGTGACTACATCGAAGTTCGCCTGTGAAGCTTCGAGCATTGCCTCTGCCGTTTGTAGACCCTTCATTGGCGTTCCAAGCCTGTGCCACGGGATTTCTCTGTCGGCGTATGCCATTCTCGCTGTGCCGTCTTTATTGATTTCTAGTCCGTGTGCCATTTCGTGTCTTTCCTTCTCTCTCTTTTAGATAAATCTAACCGAGTATTGCCTAGTTCATTGTACACCGGGGCTCCAGAGGCAGGGGCAGTGGTTGGGGTTCGGTCTGTGGCGAGGGCGCACGGGTGGGTCGGCAGAAAGTCAGATAATTCTGCTCGTCAATGGTTATGATTTATTCAGGAACTAACGCTCGTGAAAGGGGCAACTAATGAAGTTACTAGATAAGTGCGAAAACTGGTGTCAGGAACATTATCTCGGAACGATGAAGGCTCTGCTCGGCATTATCTCTGCCGTGCCGACTATCGGACTGTTCGGAGTGGTTCAGGCGTACTACAACAGCAACATCGGCGACCTGCTGACCTGTCTGTTCATCGTGGTAGGTGGAACGGTGATTACCACCCTATTCGCTCTGACCGTGTACAACGAACATCAAGACGAACGCTACGGCTCTATTCGCCGTCACCCAGTCACAAAGCGAGTGCGCTAATGACTACGACAGCACTGGACACCCGTAGCGTGTTAGCAGAAATGCTAACAGAAAACACTGGAGCGCACATCTTGGACAGTGGTGGCGCATACGGCAGGAACTGGGAACGAAACAATGGCAAGACGCTTGCCGATTTTGAGAACGAACCGACTGCGTGGGCTGACGGTTATGGCGTAGTGCTTTCAGTTTTCCACTTTCTTGCGAACCGTGTGGAGTTTCTGCCGAGTATCCAAGCCGAGTTAGATGATTTGGCACGGTGTATGCCCGATGAGGGCTGGTTGGCTATCGCCGAGACACTGGCTGAACGCTACGACCCTAAGCCTCGTACTTGGAACACTTACAACGGCGAGGACAGTCTTTCGCAAACACTACAAGGCGTATCGTTCACCCGTAATGACGGTGAGACTGTGAGCCTTATTCAGATACACGGGGGCTGTGATGTTCGTGGGGGATACACGAAGCCTCGTGCTTTCCGTGTGACAGTGGATATGGCTGACTGTTTCCCATACGACCACAACTCTTATGAGTTGGAGTGTCCGACTGATAACGAACACTCTCTCTCGTATTTGGGTGAGTACATCGGTTGGCACGGGTCAAGCATTGACGCTGATGAGTATCCGACATACGACAGCGAGAAGCGAACAGCGAACTGTGTGAAGTGTGGTTCGCCATTCATCGTTCACGCCTCTGAACCGTACTAGATAAGTCTCAACGGTCACCCGTAGCCTCTGCGCTCTTATCCCCAACCCCCTTTCATCAAGGGCGTAGGGGTTACGGGGTTTCACTTATCTAGTGAGCATTACTCTGCTACGGCGAGACTATGACTTACTAGATAAGTGTTCATCACAAGTGAGGGCAAAGTGCGAAGCACTGCGCCAGCCGGGGCTCCGAGCGTTTGAGTGTGGTTTGTGTTGTAACTAGATAAGATGACGAGATGAACGAGAACACCTATCGAACAGCAAAGACAATTCTCATCGCTATCGCAATAACACTTGCGTCAGTATTCGCATTTGGATATTTGGAAAGACAGCAAGCAAGAGACAGTGAGTTCTTTTGTGATGGAACACCTTTGACGGTGAAAGAGGGCGACACTCTCTATTGGATAGCCCGAACAAAGTGTGAAGGCAACACTATGGAAGTGGTGGACAGACTTGTCGCCCTGTACGGCACGACATTGACTATCGGTGACACCATCTATCTGCCGACACACAACGCCTGTGAGTTGCGTATGACAGATGGTGGGAGTGTGATGGAAGAGTGTGCGTGATGAACTTATCTAGTTCAGTATCTGTCCAACACTGACAACGAAAACTTCTCCACAGTAAAGCACACGGGCATACTGTTTATCTGTGTCGTGGTATGAGATGAACTCTGCTTCCACAGCACCCGTAGTCATTCGGCGTGCCTTGTCTGAAACGATGTGACCGAACGACACTGGTATCAACAGCGTCTGACCTACGGTAAGTCCTTTGGTAATCACTAGATGCCGTATGTTCCGAGTTGGGTGCGCTCTGCTTGGCGCAAGACTTCGTAGATTTCGGAAACATGCGCTTCCGTGTGTTCATCATCAGCGAACAACCTGACTATCTGTAAGACACACTCCAAGCGAGCAACCTGCTGTGCCGTAAGTGTGATAGTGAGTTCTGCGTTTCGTGCTATTCCCATTGTGTTCCCCTTTCGGTATTGACCTTAGGGTAGGGCGAGCAGACTTATCTATTTACTATCTGTGACATCACGCCACTGACCATCAACGACTACCTGATAGTGCGCCCCCGACACTGGCACGAGTTCGCCATTAGCATTGCGTTCATACTTGCCGAAGTTCTCAGTGGAACGCCATGCCCACTCACAGCACGGTGTTTCACTATCGCAAGGGTGTGTTCCCTTACCTATCGTCTCTGCCAATGCTGGGAACAGAGTAAGGAACTTCACTATGCAGTCGTGACACAGTATCCAACTACGGCTACGGCGATTACTGAACAGCACATCTACTTCATCAGTGAAGCCACCATAGTAACCAAATAGGTCAAATGGTAAATCCCAACCGTTACTAGGTAGGTGCTTTTGTTCATCACACTGGACATCGTAGTCACACCCTGAACAGCGAACATAGTTACTCATAACATCTCAACGATAGTCGTATGCGAGCAGACTTATCTAGTACCCGTAGCACTTGGCGACTTCTATGACTGGCGTGTGTTGAGGCGAAGGTAGGCAGAGTAGGCGTAGTTGCGTTGGCGTTGGCGTTCGGCGTGTGCCCTCTCTGCGTCTGCTGGGGGCATACGGTCTATCTCATCATCAGTGGGTGCGAAGCCTATCTCCCTCTCTGCTTCTAGCATCAGGGATACAAGGCTAAGTGTGTGGGTATCTGCGTACTCACCCGTAGCGATGTGGCGACCTTGTTCGTCTAGGTCAAGTGCTAACAGTTCGCTTGCCACCTTTGAGATGAACAGACCTGCGAGTTTCATCTGCGACAGGCGTTGGTGTGTGGTCAGGTGTTCGTTCGCTGTCCTCTTAGACCGAAGCAACTGTGTGTACATACTGTTGCTTGGAACGAAAGCGACAAACTCTGATGGGGTTGGCTCTTGTGTTGTCATCTCATCTCTCTCTTGTGTTTGTGTGTGTCGTGTGTATGCGATGTGTATGAGCGAGGCTCTGCGTGGCTAAGCCCACACACCAGACCCGAAATACCCGAAACCCGACAGACCCGACAGTGCTGTTGGTTCTGTTGGCGTGTCGTGTTGCGTATTGGATTACATCGGGTGTGTGGTGTCTCTCTCGGCGTGTGTCTTACTGAAATACTTGGATAAATCATCTTGCTGTTTTTTGGGGTGTCGTATTCGGGTCGTGACTTATCTAGTGAGTTGTGTCGTTTTCTAATCACCCAGAACCCATCGGCACACACTGCGAGAGACTGCTGTGTGTCCTCTGCGTGTGTGGACTTGTTGCCGACCACCCCGAGTACCGACACAAATTGTGAAAAATTGTTCGCAGTGTCGCCTCGCAGCACCTGTCTCTTGTAGCCCCGCGAAACTTTCTCGGTTGAGGCAGGGTGGGTGGGGGAGCAAAATCGCAAAAAATTCATCCCAGGTTTTTCACTTAAATTTATCCAATACATACAGCTCAGCCGCCAGTTTGCGGACTTTCTTCCAGTGTCGTGATTGCCTCCCATTTGCCCCCAGACAGCATGGGATGAGCCCTGTGAAGGACAAATGCATGAATGCCCTGTCTTCGTATGCTTCAATCACGTCCGGTGAATCCGAGTACAAAGCGTCCTGTGTTTCTTTCACGGTTCAAGCGTATACTGAAATTCATGCAAACCCAATACCTATCGTTTAATGATTTTCTTGCTGATGTCAGCATTAAGTATGAGCACCAGAAGAACGCCCCAGGACACTGGAGATACGGACAAATGTATTTCAATTTGTTGTCTGAAGCTCGTCCTGATATTTCTGACCGCATTAAGGGTAGTTCTTTGGACCCGTATTACAAGGATGTTGTTGCAGGGGTGACTCATATGTTCGTTGAGTCGAACTGGTAACTAGCTGTTTGATTTCTTTTTTGCTAGTTGTGTTATTTCTACAACCTCAAACATTGAGCCCTTTTCCAGCAGCGACTTAATCAGCGACTCACTAGAGAATCGTGCTATGTCGCCTCCTGTTGACTTCCTTACTGAAATCATAAAGCTTTCTTCGTTATTGGTTGTCACTTCTACTGTTCCTCCTATTAGTTCTCCGTGAATGGAGATTATTAAAGAGTGCCGGCATTTTTATTAGCATTTTCGGCACCCTAGATATACATAAAACATGTTCCGCATTTAGGATAAATTTATCTAATAAATATGTCAGCGCAGCATTTTTCACCGACATTAATTGTGAGTAATCCATAACCAATTGGTATTGATATCTCTACAAATTCCCGGGAAATTATTCCACACAAATCACAGTCTGTGCTTTTCATCTGCTCGTGCAGCAGGGGCATGAAGTCCGGCAAACACATTGAACAGCATGCAACCTGAATTGCTGGCAGCAGTAAATGGTCAATTGTTGGTGGCACCGTATTGATGTGCGGACAGAATTTTTCTATTCTTTGGAGTAAGTCATCTAGTGCTTCGGCAACTGCATCAGGCACATTGTCTCTTTGTACTGATTGGAATCCTCTTGGCAGCAGCTCTTCGTTGAGTTTGTCGGCTTGTTCAGCCTGTTTCTGTGTCAGCTCGGAGATGAATTTGTTCATTTCCTTTTCGCTGTCGAAATGTTTTCCATCGGGTGCGGATTTTCTAAAACGTGGGTCCATTAGTGGATAAATCTATCTGAAGTAAGTGCCATTTTCAAAAAAAAAATTTGGAGTGTTGCTATAGCAGTGATTGTATTTTTCATTACTTTTTGTTGGGGGTACCCGCGCCGGTCACTCATATTTTGAGCTTTCTTTGGCGTGCGCCCTCTGGGGTTCGAACCCAGGACCAACGGATTAAAAGTCCGGTGCTCTACCGACTGAGCTAAAGGCGCGAAAAACACGCTATTTATTTCTTTTTCTTTTTCTTTTTTGATTGTTTCTGTAGCTTGCGCGTAACAGAAAAAATATACACCCACATAGCAAAGCTCAAAACGAGCACAATCTGCCAAGCTATAAAAAGAAAATTAGGCATTAGTTCAGTTGACTCTGAACGTAATCAGCCCACTCCGGGCATAGGTGAATTACCGACCCAGCAATTACTGCTGAATAGAACTCGTCATCATATTTCCCGGTTGAGTTATTTGAAAAAATATCAATGATTCCGTCAATTGTTCCACCCTGGTCGAATACGTCACAGACCGTGGTACCCAATTCCAATAGGTCAGACTCAGTCCATTCGCGGCTTTGTGCTGATTCGTTGTACAACATCTCCAGATATTGGTCGTACTTGCTTGACTCTGGAGCAGGAGCATCGGCTGCTGGTGGAATAGTAACCAGTACTTCCCGCACTGTTTCTTTTCCGCAAGACGAAAGAACAATCGCTAATGCCGAGATTGCTAGTAGGTATCTTTTCATGACTGCTCCAGTTTTTTGAGTTGGTTTTCCCTCAGCAGTCTATACGTGTCTGGGGATATGTCAAGCACCCATTTTCTTGTCGGATACTTGCGTGTCAGCCACGCCTTGTAGTCGGCCAGGGTTGGCGGAATGTCTGGGTGGGTGTTCATTTTTCTCCATTTATAAATGATGCGTTGTATTCAGCATTTTTGTGGCGCCTTTGATACGAACAGTCTTCATGTTCGAGCTCGCAGTAACAGTCATAGCACGGAAACTTGGTTAAACACGTATTACATACGGTCACATTTCCGTAATACGTGAATCCAGGTGGCTTTGTGGCGCTACAGCAGTAGTCGTCCTGTTCAGTAGTCATGTCCCTCTAGGTCTATGTTGAATGCTTCATTTTCAAACGCTGTATAAGCATCTTTCCAAGTCTGCGGAACAGCGAAGTCTGGGTTTATCCTATCGCTGATTTGATTATTGTACAAACATTCTTCGGCGTAGTAGTTCCTGATTATCTTCTTTAGTCTATGTATTTCGTATGCCTGTTCAGCGATAATTCCCATAAGTTCATCGTTGACAGAGTCATTTGCTTTTATCACTTCTGCGGCTTTGGAGATTATTGACCCACCTCTACCATGTTGGAGTTTGCGAGCAATTGACTCAAGCTGTTCGATTATTTCATTAGCCATTAGC
>Ga0209358_10000021_pt1 | contig 162480 bp, 178 predicted proteins | sample LauGreFa1BDMLBSN_2_FD_187574 | JGI IMG/M metagenome (GOLD analysis project Ga0209358, IMG submission 187574) | Freshwater lake microbial communities from Lake Michigan, USA - Fa13.BD.MLB.SN (SPAdes) (version 2) | ecosystem: Environmental > Aquatic > Freshwater > Lake | place: Lake Michigan... | reverse complement strand
TTCCTTCTTTTTTATATTTATCAACCTTACTATAAGTAAATGACCTATCTAAAATCCCCATCTTACCTAGCGAAACTCCTGCAACTTTGTTGATTGTATCAATTTGGTATTGAGAATAACTGAATATAAAATCTGGACCATTCATTGAATCAATCATTTTTAAATCATGTATACCATTAGATACTGTTAATACATGGATCCAAGGGCATATCGAAGAACTGGTTCCTATAGAAGCCCTTATGAAATCCATCTCACTAAAAGAACCAAAACTCAGTATTAAATCATATTGATTAGCCAACAATAGTTCATATAAAAGAATAACAGCTCCATCTTTTTCCAATGGATTAACCCAATTGGCTCTTATAGACTTACTAGATGCAATTGAGAAGTCTTCATCATATTTAATAGGTATTTTATCAAAATCGTGATGATAAAAACAACCAGACATATCGTATTGATCATGATAATTTTCAATGAATTCTTTTACAGTTAAACCTGGGTCGTGCTGCATATAAGGAGATGGACCGATAATTAGTATTTTCATAATTAATTTCTCGGCGTATCCCACCATCCAATTGGGCCATGCATTTGTATTTCTTCTCCAGTCCAACTTATTTTACTTGCTTTAAGAAGAGTATCTTTATGAACAAAACCATAACTTATACTTTTAGGCCAACATTTATATAAGTATCTAGAAACAACTATAGCTCTAGGATCATTTGCTAAAGCGTAATTATAATATGCAGCTTGACGTAACTCTAACGTAGTCTCATCTAGTATGCTTTTTACCACAACATTTTCAGCTGAAAACTGATCCTCAAGAACAAGCATTTGACCTGCTTTTATCTTTTCGGTGCTGTTAACTTTTAAAAATATATCTCCACTAGAAATAGGCTGGATCAAATCTGCGTGAGACTTTTCTCCTACTAAAGGAAACATGTTTCTTTTTAAACCTATCTCTATTATATTAGTCAATTTCATCAAAGCGCGATATCCATCTTCTAAAGTACTATCTTCTACATAACAAGATATACTAACTTCATATGTCTCATTTGTGCTTTCCAAGGTGTTCCATTGAGAATTTTTAGAATCTCCTACCACAGTTACCGCTGGAAATCTAGGTATAGTGTTCGGATCTCCTAAATAGACTCCTTGAACCAATTTGCCAGCAATAGACTTCTTTAACTTGCCACCGCCATGTACGCTCCATGCATACTGAGCTGGAGAAACCAGTTCAATAGTTGTTTCATCTGTAATATGATTAACATATAAAGGATGCTCATACTGACTTCCATTAGTTAACATGACTTCATCGCCCTCTCTAAACCTAAGAGCGTTCTTCACTTTTATAATAGAATCACCTATCTCTACATCTTCCGTTAATAAAGCTTCGGTGTTAACCCATCTATTAATTATTTTTCTTAAACTGTCTAATACTTCTTCCATTATAAATTCTCTATAATTTTATTTATTTTTCTATCAATATTACTTACTATTAAATCTTCTAAATTTCTAAGTGCGTCTGGATGATCTAAAAGAATTTTTTCTTTAGTTGACTCTAAGACTCCCTCTCCTGCCACGTATTCTTTAGAAAAAGGAGACATTTTGACAGCATCTTCTCTAGATGAGAATAAATTAGAAGACATACTCATCATACTCTTATTGCCAGTTGATTCACTTACGTTTTTAAACATAGCTCTTATAGCTTCATTTAACTTATCATCATCCATATTATAAATCACCTATATCTCTCGAAGAATCTCCTTCAACATTACGCAATCCATATCTGTCTTTCAAATTAGAATTAACAAAGCGATCACCTATTCTATGCTGCCCATGAAGAACCGTTCTTCCATTAAGTATATTGTTAATATCTATTTTTGCCTGATTTCTAAGAGTTTTTGCAAATTCAGAAGTTTGAACTGAACTTTGTGATGCAAAATATCTTTCGTATATACTAGCAGCAGCAAGTCTAGCACTAGTATTAGGAATAGGGTCTGGAAATCTCACTCTTAATATTCTGGAAGTCTGGGCACTATAATATCCACTTAAATTTTCTTCAAGCATAAGCATATTGTCGTTTGCAACAGATTCAACTACATGCTTTTCTTCAAATACTCCATCAATAATTACGACCACATCGCCTGCAACAAAAACATTTGCTTGAGGAGATACCAGATAAAGCTCTCCATTATAAGCATCTACATCTACAGTCATTTTACATTCAAGGTCTGCAACCTCTTTTAAAGGCGTTTTATAAAGAACACTCAAAGTACTATTTATAAATGTATCAGCCATATTTATATGCTGATTCATTATTTCATCTGTTATCAAATTTTTATCTAATGTGTTTCCGAAATTTATTAAATTACCTTTTCCAGAAAGACTAGGCTGAGTGGCAGAGGTCAACGACTGAGTGAAAACTCTCTCTACTAGTGACGGAGATGCATAACCCATTAAATACTCTCCTTAGTAATTTGACCTTTATCTAGCTTTCTTTTTACTATTTCTGCTTGAGTTAATAACCCTTTTACAACTGCGTGCCTTGGATCTTTACTTTTAATAACTTTATTAATTTTGAATGGCAATTCTAATTCACTCACTATTTTTTCAACTTTCTTTTCAAAACCTAAAGGCATGCTAGTCCCACCAGCTAAAACTATATCAAGAGGCTTATTAAACTCACTTTTTACTTCTTTAAATTTTTTACCAAATAAAGTAAAAACATATTTTAGCATAGCATCATAATAAGCATCTAAGGCAAATATTATATCATTATCAACATCAACCTTATTGAAGTCTAGTTTTTTCTCTTTTACATCTACGATTTGAGCCAATGGGGCACCAGTCTGCTCACTGACCATTTTGTCAATCCAATCTCCAGATCTGCTCACGCTCATTCCCAAAATGGGCATGCCCTTAAATGCTAGCATGCAATTTGCTCTACCAGCACCAAAACTAATACCTATTCCAGAATAAGGCACTTCAGATCCATCATCGTCGGTCACACAGGGACGCTCACTTAAGACAACAGCCAATGCCTCTTCTATGACCTTAACATTCCATCCTAGCCTAATAAACATGCCTTTAAGTCTCGCCGCATGAAATGTACTATCAGAACTTCCATCTACACATGGCGATGATATACATATAGAAACAACAGAATTATCTGAGGGAGCTTTGCCAAGTTGACTTTCTATTATACTTGCCAAAACTACATTCTTTTTTTCCTCATTTTTATTTAGAACACCATCTTGAAGAGGTCTTCTTATTTCAACTTTTCCTGGAAATAATTTTGCAACCTGCATGCTGTCTTCACCAACTACAAATACACTTTTGCCATCACGAACCCACTGCCAGCCATTTCTGGAAAGAATTTCCTCAACATCTTCTGATTCTGGAACCTCTACAAAAGCATTTCTAACATTAGACATAGCAGTAGTGCCGTCTTCATTTTGTTTGGCCATTTGACAAAACATAGTTCCAACATCGTATCCTGCTGCTATACCCATATTTTCTCCTTTATAAAAGACCTTCTAATTCATCAACCTTCTTAGACAAATCCATCTTAACACTTTTTTGATCATCATGCTTAACTTTACCTTCAGCTGTTTCCATCATTCTATTAACGGCTTTTTTATGTATTTCGCTTAGAACTTGATCTGATAGCAAGTCCTCAAAATCAAAAGCTTGCTTTTCTGAATCATTTGACCTTGATAAATTAGAATTATTTATTACTTCTCTTATTACCTCTACTATCTCTGTTTTAATGTCAGTTAAATCTACTTTAACGTTTTCAGAATTGCTTTTTTTAACATCTTTAAGAGAAGATTTTATAACTTCAGCTAGATCTAATTTTATTTTTTCCAAATCATCTTTAGTAACTGTATCTATCATGCCAGAATTTGTATATGAAAAAGCATTATTATCTTTGACTACAACTTTTATATAACCCTTTTTAAGGGCTTCTTTTAGATATACGCTACTTTCTATATCTCTTCTTTCGCATACAGAGTCTAAATCTAACCTTTCTCTTGGCGAAAGCATTATCCTTAAGTCTTTTAAACTTAAATGTCTTCCTGAAGTATTAACTATAGTATACATTACATCAATCTCATTTTAGGTAGTGGTGGTGTATTTTTATTATTATCTATTATTAGTTTATTCATTTTTTTACACTCTTTGCAATACCAATAAATACTCTTTTCTAAGAAATTTATTTCTATTCTAGAATCATCAGATGAAGATTTTCCACAATGCTCACAAACACATAGAACATTTCTACTATTACTTTCCAATGTATGCCCTTCTTGCAACAAACTTGATCCAATCGTTTATTGAATAATTCATAGATGGCTCTTGTGAAAAATCACTTAAATTATATGAGTATTTATTTATGCCTTGTGCAGAATTTATATAAGATGTTTTGTCCATACCAGATGCAATCATATATGAATCTCCATCAGAACCTGCTTTAAACGAGGGAAAAATATTGCTTATATAAGACGCCTCTTCATTTGACAAAACCCCTAGTGTTTTAGCATTTTTGACCGCATCTCCTATCATCTTTCCTGCTTCATTTAATTGTACCTTGCCTTTCTGGAGAGAAGCAAGATTAATAATTTTTAGAAGTGCTCCTAAATCAAAAATTTCATTATTGTTTAAATTTCTTAAGTGACCTTCTATGATATTTTCTATTTCTGCAGGATCAACAAAAACTTTGGAGGCTTTATCTTTTTGAATGGCTAAAACAAGCCAAGTAGGATCAACATAAATATCATCTGGAGAAGACATTCCAGCAGACATCCAACCAGTCTTTTGATAATTAGAGAATATGGAATCCATAAATTTTTTAAGCTCTACAAATTTTTCTTTCATCTTTTTAACTTCAGATATCTTATCATTATTAGGATCGGATTTATTCAAATAATTTATAGACTTATCTAGCTCAGATATTTTAGAGCTTATAGCAATAGAGCCTATTGTGTCGTAGCACTCAAAAGCTTCCTCAGTTAAACCTATATCTTTACTAATATGCCTAACTGCATATTTATATCTAATCTCAATATCATGAAGTATTGACCTAACTATAGCTAACTCCCTAAATGCTCCCTCTGTTTCCTGACCAGACCAAGATCTATCTTCAAAAGAATAAGATGAAGGGATTTGAGGCATCTTAACCTTTTGTTCTTTAAAAGATTTAATTATATCAAAAATATAATCAGGATTTTTACTAAATAATTCTATTATTTGATCTTTTAGATTTGCGGCTTCTTCATCAGATAAAGATGGAATAGATTTCAATCCAAAATACGGTATTTTACCTGCTTTCAAAATTTGTCCCAAGTCTCTCAATTTAGAATATTTATCAGTAGATTCAATTTGACTTAGTACAGAGTCAGCTTGACTAACCATTAGACTTTCTTTTCTTGCTTCTGGATTAAAAGATGGGTCACATTCTATGCATGTAATAGATAATGATTGGGGAACTTTTGCTTTGATCGAAACAGGATATATTTCAACTTTATCTTCTAACTTATATTCCATAGGATGATTGTAATCATCATCTGACATATATTCGTAAAATTTATTTACAATTTGTCCTGTAGCTTGAAAGTAAACCCTTACCTCTATGCTGTCTTTGCTAAATTTAATTGGCGACCAAGTGCCTTTTTGAACAGAACCATCAACTCCTCCTTGACCATGAACGCCAGTAGAAGTAGCTCTATGATTAAGTGCTATTTCTAAAAAATTGATAGAGTTATTTGATTCAATATAGGAGCTACTTTGAAGCTCATGCCATTTCTGTATATTCTGAAACCAATGACGCGCTTCCATTATACATTCACTTAACTCAGTTTTAATTTTTTCAATGTATTTTTTAGCTGGAGAATCTCCGTCTGGTAATTTAGAATTAAGTTTATCTATGCTCTTGTATTCTTCTGCCTCTAACCTATCGAGCTCCGCCATAGCTATTCCAATAGAATTAGGAGCTAATACATATCTGAATGAATTGCTTTTTAAATAGTTTAAATTAGCTTTTGTAGCGCCAAATCCAGTATCACTTTCTGAATTTTGAAAATGCTTTTCCTGATATTCACGAACCTTAACATCATAATTAATATTATAAGCAAACTTATCTAAAGCAAAACAAACAGCCTCTTGCTTTTCTGCTTTTAAGCTTTCTAAAAAATGTTTCATTACCTTTATTATAAGAAATTCACCATCAATTTCGTGAGCATGCAAAGGCATATGCCTGTATTGCAAGGCAGAATGTTCGTATTTGCGTGCATTTATACGATTTCTAAAAAGTTGAGGATCAGAATTATCAGGGTCTAGACCAGAAATATGTGGCAAATAATATTCTGAAACAACTTTTGACACATCTTCTCCAAGATTACCTTTTAAATACTCACCTTTACTGTAAAAATCTAATTCAGCATAGTATCTCAGAATTTGTGAACTAGGACTAATAAAATCATATTTGTTAAATAAATTTTCCCTTAAACGAGTATCCGCTAGTCTGTCAGAAAACCATTGACCATAAGTCTTTTTACCACCAAAAGCATTTTCATCGAAATTATATTTAGATGTAAACCTGTTTATAAATCTAGAGCGGCACGCCCTAATCTGTGGTGGAAGAGTCTGAAATTGACCAACTACTTTATTTAATAAATTATACGAAACTAAATTTATTTCATTCATTAATTGCATAATCTGATTGCGCGCACCAGATGCATCAGAAGACATTCTATCTCGATACTCTTGCTCTTCAGTTTCAGTTGCAGGAGCAGCAAGCCTATCAGCTAATGTATTAAATAAAAAATTAGACAGTTTTCTATCTTTAGAAGACCTTAACGATATTTCATCAATGAGCGCCTTACCCTCTGGGGTATTAAAATCTTTTATAGCATTTGCTCTTGCTATAAGTTGATCAGGTGTCATCTCCTTCAATGATTGAGCCAATTTAGTCAAATTAAACATTTTAACCTCAAATTTAAGATATGTTTATTTCATATTTTCTGGCTTAAGACCTGCTAAGACTTTTTAGAACTAGCCTTATATTTAGCATCTATAATAGAAACAAGAGGATGTCTCTGACAGCTCTCAGGAGGAAATTCAAACATACCTATGCCATCTATCCCCTTTAACTTATTAACAGCGTCAGTTAAGCCACTTTTTTGACCCCTGTCCAAGTCTGTCTGAAATTCATCTCCTGCGATACATATCTTGCTATCTTTTCCTATTCTTGTTAAGATAAGATGCATTTGCTCCGTGCTGCTGTTTTGAGCCTCGTCCATAATTACAAAAGACTTTTCAAAAGTCATTCCTCTCATATACGCTAGAGGCAATATCATAATAGCATTACTTGCAAAATATCTTCCAGCAGTAGATTTTCCCACCAGTTTCTCTAGTATCATTTTTACTGGCATAACAAAAGGATCAAATTTCTCCTCTATATTGCCAGGCAAATATCCAAGCTTTTCTCCAGCAGTCACATAGGGTCTGGTAATAACTATTTTTTCTATCTCTCCAGCCATTAACATCCTAAGACCAACTCCTACTGCGACTGTTGTCTTTCCAGTTCCTGCGACTCCATATATAAAAGATATAGGATTATTCAATATTATATCAACTGATTTTTTTTGAAATTCATCTCTAGGCTTAAAAGCACTATACGTATATTGACCAGTCTTAAATTCCTGCACTGCTACTTTTTTTGATCTGGCTTTTTTACTCATTATGACTCCTTTTTTTCGAGAATGATCCATTTTGAATCAAATGGATCAACCTTATGAGATACACCACCGATTAAATAGCTTTTACGAGACTGAGATATTGAAGACAATTCCTGTTCAACAAAAGTCCAGAAAACCTTTTTAACCCTGACCTTTTCGCCTGAATTTATTTTTATTCTTATATCAATAATGTCTTTATTAAAATGCTTTTTTATGAAGTCTATTTTTTGATCTAAATTATTTGCATCAATGAGATCTCTCCAGTTATCTTTTTCATAACTATACATCAATTCTTTCTTTATGTTTACTGGAAGACTATCAAATAGTTTAGTTTTTTGATATGCACTTAAAGGACGAGTAAGATGAAGATATTCTCCATAATTATTAAACAGTAAAATATTATTACTATTTTCACTCACCATATTAATTACTAATTTATCTTTATGGTATCCTGCATAACCCTAATATCGCACATTGATAATAGATGAAAATTATTATCATCTAAAGAACCATCTATATACTTTGCTATCATTTCGTTTTCTACATAAAAACCCTTATCTTCTAGAAAGAAAGCCTTTAGTTCTGAAGATAAAGAATTTATTTTTTCATCTGATAAATTTATTATTCTATCTTTAAGCTCTTTAGTCGGCAATACAAAAAAAACACACCGATTATCTAATACTGCATTTCTTAATTGATTTTTATTTAACATTTTAAATATTTGATCCACTAAATAAATATCTAAACCACCTACTCCTGCCGCCAGGCAAAGTATATTCAGGAACTACTATCATTTTCGTCAAACCAGTATATGGACCATTCTTTTTTGCATCCAACATATTTTTTAAGCTTTCTTCGTAATTCTTTTTCAAAGTATCGAAATTAGAAAAAACATTTTGTGATTTTTCGGAACCTCCGAACACTATTTGAGGCTCTTGAAACTGCAAAGACATCATCAATTCTCTTAAAGCATCCACAGTAGCTCCATATAGAACTGGAGTTATTGCTCTATCTGGCAACTGAGACAAAGAGTAATAACTAACGGGTGGATAATAATTAAATCTGTCTAATCCATTTTGCAGAAATCTATATAGAGCAGGATCATCAAACCATCTGAAATTATAATCACAGTTAATTATATCATAAGTTGACTGAGGCTCGTCAAATTCTATCTCTCCCTTGAAATAATTAACAGATATCCCTCCATCAACTATTTCCTGGTTACGGTATACTTTTATTCCAGCAGTTTGATTCCATCTTGGAAAACTAAATCTATACTTCATCTTATCACGACTAGGCTTAGATTGCTCAAAATAAACTGGAATATTCATAGCTGGCCTAATATGAAATTCAAGAGATATTCTTAAATCATTTAAAAATCCCCAATATGCATTTTCAGATTCTGGCCTGTCATTTACAATCAAATATTGAACAACAGAATTTTCAACGTCATCTAATAAGTAAGTCCATGTAACCATATAAGAACCTAATTGTGCATCAGCTGAAATTTCCCATTCATAGAAATAATACCCAGCCTGCACGGTAGAAGCTACTTGATTATACACAGCATCTTCACCGTAAGGCTCGGTACTGTTAATAGTTATGCGAACATTTTCTGCAGACTTAGCTGAACCGTCAATGTCAGTTATTTTTAAAAATAAGTTATTAACTGTTCCTCTGCTGAAGTTTCCGATATTTTCTGCTATTTGATTATAGTCACTCATGTTAATATGTTATCTTGTTCTAAAAGAAACTCCTGTAGATGCTGGAGAAGTTCCTATTCTTAAAGATACTGATCCTCCTGTTCCGCTAAGAGAACTTGGAGTATATATGGGATAGCCTCCAATTCTGCCTTGAGTCTGAGAAGACGTATCTAAAGTAACATAAAAATTTTTAGATTTTATAATATTAGATATAGTGTCTCCAATATTGCCTACATATATAAAATTGTTCTGAGTACTCACAGGAACCGAAAAAGCTATATCAGTTTTTTGGCCCAAAGCAGCTGGCCCCCTTATCGCAATTCTATTTATAGTAATTCCCTGATTTACTCTCCAATTAACCTTAATTTTTAACCCCTTAGTATTTTCGTCGTAGTCAAGCCTTGCAAAGCCTGATTCATTATTAGACAAACCTAACTGAATAGAATCAAGATACATATCTATTCTATGTATAGATTCATATCTTTTATCATAAGACTCTAATGCTCCTATAATATCCGAAGGATTTGTTTGAGTTTGAGTAAATGAATTCCAACCAGCTTGACCTATTGATATTAAATCGTCTTTTTCTATATTTACTAATTGACCGTTTCTTCTATATACTCTGAAAGTATACACTCCAGATGGCAAACTATCAGCGGGATATTCAGCTATATAAGTATTTAATTCTTTTTTTACAAGATTTTTAACAAATACATCAATTGAACCCAATGGTATTTCCAAATTTCCACTTGATACGTTAATAAATTTATTAACCTGATCATGAACAAGAGCATAATAAGTAGCTGGGTATTGTGAAGTAAAATCTATTTTTAAATTTGCCATATTATTGATTTCTTATTTTTTCTGAAAACAACTTCATAAAATCTGAAGCTGTTTCCCAATTGTGATCTTTACTTTTCAAATAATGCAAAAAATTAGCTGCAGCACCGCAAACTATTGCGGCAGCAACGCTACTACCCCCAGATTTTATATATGTATCATCAGTAAATGTTGACCATATGCTATTGAATGATAAATCTATTTCCATTCTTTTATTTTGAGGTAAATATTTAGCAGAGTTTTTTCTAGCAGAACTACAACTTATTACTCCATCATATCCTGCAGGAAAAAGACTCTTAGAATTTTTAGTTATCTCTTTTCCGCTGGCTACTATAATTATTTTGTTCATTGCATAACATTTGTCAATTACTTTTTTCATATATCTATCATCAATCGGAGAACCACTTGATAGCAATAATATATCAAACTTTTGACACATAGCCCATAAAAGACCAGCAGTTATATTGCTAGTATCACCAAGACCATCATCGTTCATTATCTTGCAAAACATATATTTTGCAGACGGACACATGCCCATGACACCACTAGGATTAGATCCGCATAATATTCCTGATATTATAGTTGCGTGTCCATTTATGTCCTTAATTTCACATTTATTTAATAACAAATCAATGCAAGAATTTTTATTGTCTTCTTCTTTATAATTAATATCAAAATGAGAAGGAATACCAGTGTCTAGAATAGCTATGGTAATATCAGATGGGTTATAGTTTGGAATATCAAATCCAAACATATCGGGAATATATCTAACAGGTTCTTTTAAATTTTTAACCGATTTAGATTTATTTAACTTTCTATGCAACTTTGCTTCCATTTAAAATAATCCCCTACACCCTGTATGTATAGATTTTCTCCACAACTTATATTATAATACTCTTCATATAAATTTAAAAACACTACTTTTTTATTTTGAGCATACCCAGATAATGCACAAAATATATCATCTGTTACCAGGTTAGAAACTGTATTACATTCGTCAAATCTTTTGTATAAATTTTTTCTCACTGGAACATGCCACAATCTAGAATTATCTACAAAAAATGATTTTTTAACATAAGACCTTAAATGATTGTTTTTAATCGCTACTCCAGATTCTGCTTTGTTTAATCTTGTCCTATTAACAATATTAAATTTAAACTTTGGCTCATCAATATTTACAGAAAAGAAATTAGATATATTGTTCCATATATTTTCATCTCCGTATATGCAATTTTGTAAATTAATGACTTTTCCATATTTCTTAGAAAGAATTTTATCTATCAAAATATCTGAATCAAAATTATATACATAATCATAAGCATCTTTTAAGTCTAACATGCCTATTATACAACTTTCATTTATTACATGAGGAAACATATCCTCATCCATAATATTTTTTGAAATAACATCTATCTTATTTATGTTACTATATTTTTTTAGAATACATTGCTTTATATGAGATAATAAAAAACAAGACCATTCTAATTGAGGTAATGAAATTAATATGTTTATCATAAGTCAATCTTTACCGCGTTCCGCATCAATCTATCTTCAGAATCAACATCGCCATCGTCATCGTTGCTACTATAAGATTCAGACATTCTTTCTTCCATGTTGCTAGACTGTTTCACCCTAGACCCTTTTATGACTTTTTTATTCTTAACAACATCTAGTCTTTGAGACTTTTCTTCTTCATTTAACAAAACTAAAACATTTGATTTTATCAATTTGTCTACCTGTTCTGGAATTGACTTATATATAGATATAATTTCGTTTATGTTTTTAATATCATCAACACCCATAAATTGCAACTTTGGCTCTAATCCATTTACTATAACAGATTTACCCTTACTAGATGCTATGTATTTTTTACTACTATCTGTATGCTTTTTATCATTTTTCTTTTCACTAGTATCTAAACGTATCTTTTCTTCATTCATTACTAGCAGGCCCCTTACCTCTAACTTAACTCTTATTTCATTGAATTCTTTCCTTGATATTCTATATATTTTTTCACCTATTAATACAACCTTGTCTTCTGAAGTATCAATTATTGCTATCATACATAACACCTGAGCCTTTCTACAACAGACTTAGCGCAATTTAAATAGTTTGCTTTCGCCAAAGTCTCTTGTTGAAGTAATTTATTTTTTTCTAAATATTTATTATAATTTTTATACATATCAATCATGCCTTCAGCTAATCTATCTATGAAAGATTCTTCTTTAAGATCTGCCATAATATGCTCATCCCAAAAATAACATCCAGTACTACCTTTGGGGACGGGAGATAATTTATCTATATCTATTAAGCAACTATTATTGTAGTTTAATATATCTTTTATAGAGGATACATTTGTCCCTAATACTGGGATTCCACAGAGACTTGCCTCTAGATACGGCAACCCATAACCTTCTCCCCTTGAAGGTAAAACAAAAGCGTTGCAAGACCTATATAAAGATGCTATTCCTGATTCGTCTAACTCCCTTGTAACCCTAACTATATGAGGCAAATCTTTTTTATTTATTAACTTAAGTTCATTTTCCACTTCATTTTTTACATCTTTTGCTGGTCCAGATATTCTTTTATGTCTACATAACAATATCAAACTTACATCATCATTACTACTAAATGCCTTACAATATGCCTTAATCAGTGCATCAGGACCTTTTCTGTAGTTCCAATTAAATACACTTACAAATCTAAAACTTTTAGCTTTATTATCAATACTCAGCTTATTTCCTACGTCAGTATACATCCTACTGTCTACTACTCCTGGCATAACATATACTTTTTTACTTGTCCTATTTTCTATGACGGATTTGCAGAAATTTGACGTAACCCATATCTCATCATAAGATGAGAATATATTTAAAAACGAATCTGGTATGGTATAAGCTTCAACCGTAGTATATAAAACTGTAGCTTTTTTACCTTTAGGTATGTCAGAGTTAGGAACTACGCTGTCTATAACCATATCACCATATGATGAATTAACATACTTATAAATAGAAGATTTTTCTAAATCTTTACCTATTAATCTAGGTTTTTGAGAGTCTAAAGCGTTTATCATAACGCCAATTCTATTTGTCAATAAAGATTCTGCCAGATTTCTATTAACTTTAGCATATCCACTATAGTCTAAAAATTGGCCTCTTATTATAATTCCTTTTTTGAAATCTGGAGCATCAGGAGCTTTATTTTTAATAGCTAAATGAAATTTTTCATATAAATCTTTTTCTAATTTATCCTCAGAATCATAAGACATTGGTTCAAAAACTCCTGATCTAATTAAATTTCTTAAAGAAATACTTTTAAGCAAATCTTGCTTAGTAACACTATGCTGCACATTTTCATTAGATGGAGAAAAGCTTTTGTCCAAATCAGATACATAGACAGACGATCCCAATCTGTTGCAAATTATCATATATTTTTTTATATCGTCAACAAACTACTTTTATTATCTGTAAGGAATTTTTGCGCTGAATTTTTATCTATGACTTTTCCTTCATCTTGTGCTTGTAATAAAGCTTCTTGCATTTTGCTTATAAAACCCGTTTTAGGATTTATATCTGGAAATAACGACATTATCTCTCTACCATCCAATAATGGCTTTTTACCAGTAGCAGCTTGCTGAGAGATAAAATCCTCTATTGTCTTAATTGATTCTTCCTTATGTTTAACGTCATCATGATAATCGACTGCTCCCTTGCTCATAGAATCAGCTATCGCATGCATATATGTGAGCTTCCATAATCGTTCTTTCAAATCATCAGATATCTTCATGGATTCAAATTCTCTTAAAAACTTACCTATACTTTTTGGTGTTTGCATTTCTCCATGAGGACGCATGTGCTCTTTAACTATTTTTTGCACTAAAAATCTTTCGTTTCCGAATCCGATTCTCTTTAAAGCGTCTTCTACTATATCTGCAGAAACATCTTCGTGTCCTGGGTACGACAAGGCTCCTGGATTAGTCTTACTAGGTCTAACTATAGATGGGTCCATCTTGCCAAAATCGTGAAAGATAGCAGCAAGAACAGCAATCATTCTCTCTCTATCAGAAGCATTCGATGTAATAAGCATGTCGTTTAGGTTTTTAACAACATTAACAGTATGCTCTAAAAGGTTGTATGCATGATGCGGATTTCCTTGATCCATTGATATGTGGTTAAAACCACTCATCCTTTGAGAATTAAAAACTGGCAGATAAAGACCTGAAGCGAATAGTATTCTAACTGCATCTGCTGGATTTGTACCTAATACAAGCTTTTCTAGTTCTTTTCTCACCCTCTCTGGAGCAACCTTTGCCCTATATGCATCATGAACTTCATTTGATCCCATTGCCTCCATGAGACTAGGATCCATCCTAAATCCTTTCATTTGAGAAAGGAATCTAAGAGCTCTCATTGCTCTTAACGGATCTTCGGTTAAAGTAACAATAGGATTATTAGGAGTTTTAATAACACCATTATTAAGATCGCTGATCCCCCCAACATAATCTTCAATTTCATTTGTGTCTACATTGTAGTATATGGCATTAATCGTCAAATCTCTACGCAAAACATCATCTTTAGGATCATCTGTTGCAACTATAGACGGTACTCGGCTATCTCTTGTATAACTTTCTTTTCTCATAGGCACAAATTCTACTTTTATACCATCAATAGAAACAGCACCTACCTTTAGCCCCTCACTCTTACCACCTTGACCTTCAATTCCTTTTTCTAAACTAACAGAATAAGGATCCTCAGTCCTAGATCCTTTATTTTTTTTAAGATCATATTGTCTTACAGCATTTGCGATAGCTGTACCATCTCCACCAGTGACTGCAATATCTATGTCATCAGATATCTTGTTAAGCAATCTATCTCTAACCCATCCCCCTGCTATTCTTAATTGCACGCCTGGAGCAAGTTCGTTCCTTGCTTCTTTAATTAAATTAAAGATAGAAGTCTCGTTTGGAGTTAATTTTATTTGAATGTTTTCGTTTTTAGCTATCTTGTACCAATTCATGTTATTGCTCTTTTTTGTATGTTTCGAAATAAAGGATATAAAAACCTTATTTTAAATATATTATATATGCCATATACATACGACAACTCCTTATTTACAAAAGGACACATGATGCTAGGTTCTTCTAAAATAAGAACACTTGACAGTATCAGTGATAATTTCAAAAAACTTACGTGCAGCGTAACTTCAGACAATCCTTATTCAACTGGTAGATACTATATTGGCGGAATACCAATGTATGTTGATAAAATGAACAATGGAAGATCTGCTCTCAGAATAATAGATATTAATGCAATTTCTGGACTTAATGGGACATTTGAAAATATTGTGTCAACTACTTGCCTTAATGGGTGCTCAATACAAGTAGTAACTAATGGCGAAAATGATTATATAATGCACATACAAAGATTAACTGACATTTCATCTACTCCAGTAAATAATTTTACAGACTATTCTGGCATGCAATGGATACTTGATGAAGACGACTCCTTGGCAATTACAATAACCACACAACAGCCAAAAGCTTTTAAGAAGTTTATGTTTGGAAATAAAATGCTTTTGTGCGGAGAATATGATGACGGATTTTCTCCAATAGCACTTATAGACAAAGAATATAACATAGTCACATCTGGGCTTGTAGTAAACCTAGATCCTGGTGACACTGCTTCATATCCAGGAAGTGGAAATAAATTATATGATTTAAGTGGCAATAATAGAACTGTAACTTTATACAATTCTCCTTCATTTAGTTCAACCAATGGAGGTATTTTGAACTTTACAAAATCGAGTCTACAGTATGGATTGAGCGACTCCAATCTTCCAGACTTAAATAGATGGACTGCAGAAGTATGGGTTAAATTTAAAACAATACCAAATGCTAGTAATGTAACAACTGTTATCACAGGAGAATATGACGGATTAAGCAAATTAAACTTTTCTTTAGGCACAAACCTGCAGCCAACAAATGCTAACATATATGCTGGTTTTTTTGATGGAGCATGGAGAAACACATCGTCTGGATACACTCCAAACACTACAAGCTGGACACATCTTGTTGGAACATATAATGGATCTACAATAACTCTTTATGTAAATACATCATCGTTTGCAACTGGAAGTATAACTGCAAGTCCTCAATCTGGAGGCAAATTAAGAATTTGCAGACGATGGGATGATGTGGCAACAAATTCAAACTATTTTCTTGATGCCTATATAGGTTCTATAAAAATTTATGATAGGGCATTGACTTCTGCAGAAATTTTACAAAATTATAATGCATACTCATCAAATTATATTTAATTTATATTTTATTGTATGATATAATCAAATTTCGTAGTATATAATGTATATGAATAAATCGCGTTTTGCTATTTTATTGGCAATCGTAAACTTATTAGCATATAAATCATTAGCAAATACATTTGAAACTAAGCAGGATATAAAAACAAATTCTCCGTTGCTTTGGATGAAAAAATCAAAAGAAATGCTTGACAAATGGTCTGAAAATAACACGATTTATTTTGCACTTAATATACATTTATCATGCGTTCAAAGAAAAAACCCTGAAGGAAAATACGAACGATTTTTCTCTAGAACAATAGAAAATATAGAAAATGATCTGATTGTTTTAAATAAAGACTTCAAACCTGCACATATTCAATTTTATATAAAATATGTAACAATTTCACTAAATGAAATACCTTACGAAAAAAATAATACAATTGCACATGAAGCTTTAAATATTGCAACGAGAGATGGAATAATAACTCAGATAATAGGTCATCCTCAAAAAGAAAACTCTAAAAAAGATTCAATTGAAATCTATTATAGATTTAATATAGGATTAGGAATAGATGGTCTTGCAGAAATTCACCACTCTACAGATGGATGCATATGGATACATGGACCAACTAATGCAAAACAAGTTTTATCCCATGAAATGGGACATCACTTCGGACTACTACACACGTTTAATGAAAAAGATGACTATGTAGAAGATACCCCGTCTGATGCAATTTCTCCAATTGAGTATGGTACTGAAAAAGATAAAAATAGATTTAACATAATGTCGTATTCAACCTTGGGAAATAAGACTTTCACCATTGGTCAGATAGAACGAATGCAAAGGTATGCCTCGGCTTGGCTTAGTGAAGAATCTACAACTTCTGTCACAAATGCTATTGATATGAAAAAGCATTTTATTGAGATTGTTAACATACTAGACAAATAAAAGAACCCGCTCCCATTTCTAGGAGCGGGTCCGCTATGGAAATCTACCCTCTAATTAACAATTAGGATGCGCGGTAAACTTCAATCTTAGAGATAGCATAGTCGTTCATAACAACAATACCTACCTCTTCATAAATTACCCAACCGAGACGAAGCTTCTTTGGATCGTCAGCGGGAAGAACTGTGATGTCCTGACGGATTGGGAATGCACCGACAGTGTCGGGAGAAGAGCAAACCAATACAGTCTGAGCATCAAGCTGAGAGCTGACATGGATGTCTGCAGTCCACAAGTGACCGTAAAGACCAGTTGTGAGGATCTCACGAGTAGTAGCCTCATCATAGAAAGTCTTACCGAAAACGCGGAAACGAGCATACTGGAGTGGGTGAGCAACAACCTTGCTTGCGACAAGATCGTGAGTCTCAATCAAACGATATGCTACGTTAAGAGAATCGGTGGTGAGATCGCCAGTATTACCAACAACCTGATCTGCACGATTATCTGCAGCTGCTATAAGAGCTGAGAATATGTTGCGATCCTCTTCCTTCTGAATAGCCTCTTTTGCCTTGATCTGAGCGCGATCTACAATGTAGAAGCGACGAGCCTTGATCTCAGACAAACGAATTGTTGGGTGAGCAGCAATTTCGAATGTTGGGACAAGGACTTCTTCGCCTTCCTGAATCTGATCAGGAACAGCACCCTGACGGGCTATTACGGTTGCTGTAGAAGCAACGTCACGCTCATAGCGAGGAAGAGCGCCCTGAGGAAGCTCATCGACCATGAGAAGCTTGCGGCCTACAGCCTGATACTCTAAAGAACGGCGAATGGGCTCAACCATTGCCTGAGCGAGGGCTGTACGTCCCTCCTCTGTTGCGAGAGCCTGGGCAATAACTGCCTCTTTCTCGTCATAAGTCAAACCATCTTTATTTATAGACATATTTGAATTTCCTTTCAATTAATTTTTATATTGATCTCAACAAGAATACCAATACTAACTATCAAGCTTGTGGCTGAATGTTCATGTAGAAGCGTAAGAATGTACCAAGAGATAAGCTACCATTAACAGCTGCAGTAACTCCAGTAACTCCACCGTCGTCAACACCAGGAACACCGCTTGGATAAGCACGTGGACCGTCAATTACCATACCTACGCAGTTTCCGCTACCATCTGTATTAGTAAGCTTACCGTTGGCGCTTACGAATAAAGCTGTTCCGACTGTATAAGATCCAGCTGATTCATACTGATCAGTGAAGAATTCTCCTATACCAGTATAAACAGTCATTTTACCAGAACCTGTTGTCTCGTTAAAGAAATCAGTTACACGGTTCTGAGTTGCACGAGTTGTGCCGAGACCATTGACAACCAAAGAAGCTCCGTAGGGCTTATTTGGACCAGTTGTCCTTGCACTATCTGCGGCGATACCAAATACGACATTGGAAGCTCCGTTTACTCTTGCAACAGTTGCTTCTGATGTTCCGCCACCAGAAAGCTTAACACCCATACCCTCAACTATGTCAGTTGCACTTGTGGGGAGCTGGGTTGCTATTGTATGAAATACTTCAATTAAAGCCATTTTATTCTCCTTATTTTTATTTTATGCAGATCACTTAAAAGCTCTTAACTTAGTAGCCTCGCTCTCCTGCGCCAACTCGACCTGCTGTTGAAGTCGGAACAGAGATGCTATTTTACTTTTCAGATCAGTAGAAGCATTTTTCTGACTACTTACTTCACTGATTACGAGTGGCTGCTCAACTCCACTCGACGCAACCTTAAGACCTTTGTTGAAATTGGACTTTGTGAACATTGCTTTCTCTAAATCACGGAGCTGAGATACTTCATATCTCTTTAACTCTGCTAACTTGGCGGACAGCTGCTCAGACTTAATTAAACCAGCCTCAAGCATTCTGCCAGCTAACTTTATAGCAACTTCATTACCATTTTCATTGGCCTTCTTACCTTTATATTTTCCTACAGACTCTACAGAACCTGCACCAGCGTTTCCACCAGTCATTTCTGTTTGTTTTTCTGCAGTATAACCTAATTCTTTTTCTTGCCCCATCTCAGCACTTCCAGTAGGAACATCAGGACCATCTACGTCAAATCCTTCATTAGTCTCTGAAGAAAGAGGCTTACCTCCATTTGTTGGAACCTCAAAAGCGTCACCTGGATCTTCCTTACCTATAGGACCTATGTCTTTGTCATCTTGAACATTAACCCTATTTAATTTTGTCGCAAGCTTTGAAAGCGCTTTTTCAAAAGCACTCTTACGATACTTTCCTGTGTGCTCAGCCCCCTGACCGCTCTGTCCTCCTGTTATATTTTCCTGCATTTCTGCGTCATAATTCTCCTCGCCCTTAAATTTTCCTCCGCCTGCTGGGATGGAGGGAAGATCTAAGTCCTTCATTCCCTCTCCAGATGTAGGAACTTCTGGGGTTTCTGCATCAAAACCTTCTTGAGTACTATCCGCATGAGGTTTGCCATTAGCAACTCCCTTAACTGTATCCTGAGCACTTATTGGGCTTAACTTTTTATCGCTAGCTTCTTTATGCAAAGCGCGCTTTATTGAATTGATATCAATATTAAGTTTATTGACGCCAACTATTCTACCTCTCTTTAGAGACTCTGCTTCAGAATATATTTGAGCGAGCTTAGACTCTGGAGATTGCTTTACCATTTCGTTCTCTTTCTCCATCGTGACTTCCTCCTTGTTTAAATTACCCATGTCGTCACCCATGTCGTCGTCACCCATGTCGTCGTCACCCATGTCGTCGTCACCTATGTCGTCGTCACCCATGTCGTCGCCGCCCATGTCGTCGTCACCCATGTCGTCGTCACCCATGTCGTCGTCGCCCATGTCGTCGTCGCCCATGTCGTCGTCGCCCATGTCGTCGTCGCCCATGTCGTCGTCGCTTATTTCTAAATCAAAACCTTCATCATCAGAATCTTCTTCTGCGCCATCAAACATTGATTCATCATCAGCGTCTGTTAAATCATTTTCATCAAAATTAAATGTAAGGTCCACTTCTTCTCCTCCATCTGAGTCTTCACTATCCTCAGAATCAAATGGATTTTCTTCGCCTTCAAAAACCTCTTCTTCTTGTGCAGACTTTACGTAAGATTCTGTTATTTCATCTGCGAAAACTTCTTCGGAAGTGATGTATTTAGACTTCAAATCCTCACATGCCTGAGCTGATTTACTTAAACTCAGTCCTTCACGTATGTAGTCTTCTACACACTCCATCATAGGATCTCTAGACGCCCATGCAGAAGCAACTTTAGTTGCAAGATTCGTAGTATAGACACCCTCTTCGGCCAAAGAGCCACACACGCAGTTTGCAAGATTTTGACCCTCACATGGACCGCTTAAAGCCAAAGCGTTTTCCCCGTAACGGCGTGCAAGTTTTTCCAAGCATGTATTCATTGGGAACTCGCCTCTTACAGAGAAGGCTTGCTTAATTGAATCTCTTACCGAAACGTTCTGAGATGATGCTTCTTTTATATTTCTTAATAATCCAGATGCATTTATTTTACTAAGAGCTGCCGCCTTATCAAGCATACTCATGCCGTCAAACTGGTCTTCACTTACTCCTATACTGCTTAGCGCACGAATTATAGCATTCTTGCGCCTTCTACATGGAGAACAATTAGCAGACTTCATCACTGGTTCCCACTCCCACTGAGCCCAAACCTCTTTTGGGCTCTTAGTCGAAGCCGCTAATCTTACTTTATAAACCTGACCACTATCAAGGCATTGCCAATTTTCATTATCTATCTGAATTGTATTCCTTGTTCCTGTTATTGGACTAATACTTCCCAAACTTCCATTAGATGCGAACTTTCTCATAATATCTGGAGTTATACGAGTAGAAGCTGCTACAGCCATACCGCCAGGCATTGCTCCTGGTACAGCTCCTTCAGCAGGAGCAGACGACATTCCACCTAAGCCTTTTTCTGGAGATTCAGCACCAGGCTCTTCAGTGGCATCTTCTTGATCTATATCTCCGTCACTAATTTTATCCAATAAAGTTGCATCAGGCACTATCTTAATAGTGTAACCTAAACCACAGCCTGGACCATTGCACTTACTCTTTCCACCCTGAACGTCAACGTCATTATTGCCACACACAACACATACTGCAGCTGGTGGCTTGGCTTTAGTTTCTTCTTCCATACCTACATCTCCACCAGCAAGAGGATCGGCACCAGCGGCAGCTGGGTCCATTCCAGCCATTGCAGGATCAGCTGCTCCACCTGTTGTTAAAGCTTCAACTCCAGGAGCTCCAGCTGGAGGTGCACCACCTGGAAGCTGAGCGCCCATACCCATGCCAGCTGGATTAAGACCAGCTGGCATCTGTCCACCAGCAAGTTGAGCCTTCTTTTCTAAAGAATCTAACTCACGTAAAAGAGATGCCCTCTTTTCTGAAGCATTATTTTCAGCACCATTATAGTCAGCAATTTCATAAGAGTCTTCTTCTATATTTAATTCTTCTGATGAAGCCCATTTTTCAAAAGCGCTTTTTTCTTCTTTTGTTAAATGTGAAGCTAATTTGCAAGTTGCTTCTACAAGACCATTTTCTTCATCAACATCAACAGCCACTGGAACTATATCTACTTCTTTGCCAAAATTATCGTTTACAACAGATTGAGCATATTTATGAACTGCATCAACAAATGACTTATCAGAAGATACTTCCATCCCTAAATCGTCTTCAGCAGACATACAAACCTTAATCATGCCATCTTCTGGCAAAGACATCTCGCTGAATGCTTTACGGAAAATTTCTTCATTAGAAGAATCTTCAAAAGAGGCGTTTTCTACTTTTTCTACAGCTATTTCCTCTACTTGCTGCATAGCTACTTTATTATTAGCCACAAAAGATACTGCATCAATTAAATCTCCAGCAGAAGACTTGCCCATATTATCACCAATTGCTGCCAAAAGTGCATCTATTGGCTCAATGCCATATACCTCAGATGCAACTTTAGAAAAAGAAGCAAGTCTATTATTATTTACTTGTCTAGCAGAAACAGCCCAAGGAGCTGCATTTATAGCTGCCAAGCATTTTGCCTTATTCTGACGTGAAAAATCAGAATTTATAAATTTAATAGAGTTTTTTATGTCGTCTACGCCTATTCCGTAAAAAGCCATTGCATCAGCAAGAGCTGACTGCGCCTGCTTAATAAGTTCCTGTGCAGATGCGGTTTTACTCTTTACTCCACCAAGCTGAGCTTCTGTAGTAACATTAGGCTCATTCCAGCTAAATGTTTTTCTTAACATATCTAATTGAGCTCCCTGAGAGACAGATGTCCAGTCTCCTGGGATATTGGCAAATACTTCTCTAGAAGCATCAGTCCATTGAGCTTCAGTTACAACTTCAGGAAAAGATCCCCAACGGGCCATATATCCGCCCTTTTTAGAATTAAGAGTTTCTTCTATTATAGTTTCATATGGAGAATCTTGACGAGGAGTTGCAGAGGTGCCACCCACGTCGCTGTAAGACTTTTTAGCACCAAGCTGTTCAGAGCTTTCCGTTGTAGCAGAATAAGAATCACCCTTGCGAGAATGTATGCCTTTTACGGAATTAAGCTGAGCCTCGGTCACAACATCTGTCTCAGCATTTGCACGAGCCTGCGCAACTTTATTAATTTTATTATTTTCCATAGCTAATTTTGACTCCTCTATATTTATGTGATCAGAATTGTTTACGTTTTTAAAAGAAGACAGAATCATACTGGCTGCTGATTCTGGATCGTTATGAATTAATGTGTTTATTTCTTCACTAAATGTGTCTGCGCTAGCCCATTTTAGAAGCCTGTCTCCAACCAAATAGGCAACATGAATTTCACCATCACTATCAGACTGTATAACGATAGAATCATCGCCTTCTGAGTATTTATATGCTGATTTTTCTTTCATTGATTCTCCATTAAGATACATAGCACTCATAAGGGATGAGAGCCTATTTTGTATACTATTAGATATTTTAACAAAATCCTTTATAGAATTTGCAGATACTGGCACAAAACTAGGTTTTGTTACTCTGCCAATATCATCTCCTAAATCCGATATGACTGGATTAATATTTCCTGATGGGATATTTTTTAACATGGGAGACACGTTTCTAGAAAAACTAGGCTGAGTGCTAGCCTGTGGGGCGTAAGAAGGCTGAGGCATAGCAGTCACAGGAACCTGAGTGGCTGGAGTCGCAGGAGAAGTTGGACTGGCTGCAACATTAGTGCCAAATGCTATTTGACTCTCAGTTGGACTAGGAAGCCCAGCATATCCCATTTCCACTAATTCATCTGATATTTTTTGAATATCTGCAGTAACTTTTATTATATCAGAAACATACTCTAAGCTTACTTTATTTTTTTGCGCCATCATAGAACGAGCAACTCTTTCTAACTGATTCATGGCGTAATTTAACTCGCCTATTTCCTGTTTTCCTGCTGCCTTATGAAGACTGCAAGATCCAGTAGAACATTCAAAACCAAAAGCTTGCTCATTTTCTACATTTGCGCTTATCTTATTTATTGTTTCACGCAAATTAGCAACTTTCTTCAGCAAACCACTTGGATTAATAACATCGCTTACCAAACAATCGTGACATGCTGGATTTACTACAAATGAATCCTCTATAAATTTAACTCCAAAGTTATGTTCAAATACCATAGTACCAGCATGCTTGTGCATTTTCTTATCACCTTTTTCACATCCGCACACAGGACATGGCTCTTTTCCTGATCCTGAACTTTTATGGTACTGACATTCTTGCTCCCCATTATAATTTTTCTTTTTTCTTTCTTTAATATGTGAACAGTATTCCTTGGCATTAGCCGCTCTATTGTGACAAATACTGCAACAGCTAAATTTAACACTACACCCCATACTACTACCAGTAACATAACCAGCTTCTATGCCTCTAGCCAATCTGGGATAAGCAACTTTATCAACCATGTTTATAGTATATATGCCACCACGATCACTATCCCACCAAGCATGGACTACTTTCCCCCTAGCTTTTTCTATATCATCATTTTGGTGATTGACAAATACAGGTACGCCTATAAATGTCTTTGCTGCCTTTTTAAGTTCATCTTCTGAAAAATAGTCACCATTATCATTAACTTCATCCTTTTTTATAGCAAAAACTTTCACAAATAAATGATCTGGATTGTCCTTAACAGCTTGTAAGATATCGAATCCGCCAAGATCCATCCCAGAAACTCTTTCCTCAAAAGATTTACCTGTTGATGCAAATTTAGAAATAGACTTAATGTTAATTTCATCCCAGTTAGAAGGGATATTTAATGGCTCTACTGATCTTTGATTTGTTATTGTTACTTTATTCATATTAGGCCTTTACGAATCTTGGGATATTTATTTTTTGTAATTCAATTAAGCCATAGTTTTTTTGATTTTTAGGAAAAGGGATTCCATATTTAGTCTTCAAAAAAGTTAAAGCAGAAACTATGTTATTAAAATATTTACCATACGGGCTATATGTTTTAGCAGTATCTCTTTTTTCAATCGGTGGCATCTTTTTTATACCAGCAAAAAAAGTTTTATCTCCATACTTAGTTTGAGCAGGAGAGCATACAATATAATAATCTGAATTGGTAGTATAGTCGTGCCCTTCCCACCTATAGTAGGATCCTGGACCCAATTGAGACAAATACCTTTTATGAAGAGGAGCAGTACGCTCTGTGTATTTTTCTCTCCATAGTATATTTCTATCTTTTATTCTTTTAGCGGCTAATTTAATCATATGTGTTTAATTATTTAAATTAAACATTATTGCACTAAATCCTCTTTATATTAATATATTATTAAATATTAGAAGGTTTTATTATTATAGAGTAATCGTCTTCAATCTCTTCTATCTCGTAAGTGTCTTCTTGACTATTTGCCTTTTTAGTCATCATGGCCTTTCTTCTAGCAATAGCTTCTCTAATGCTGTTCTTTATTATTTCAGTTACGGAATCAGCCTGACTGTTTAAAGCACTCTCTCTTAGCCTTACTATTGTCCAACCCAGAGAAGCCAACTTCATATCCCTCTCTTTATCTCTCTGAACAGACTCTGCGTCAGAATGCCAAAAATCTCCATCAGCTTCTAAATCTAATAAAATTTCTGGTAAAGCAAAATCTAGCAAATATGCATTTTGCACACCTGGAACTTTTTGCTCATACTGAGCAAAGAGCCTTAATGGTAAATTAAGATTTTGTATAATCTTGTATAATTTTTGCTCAGGTTTTGTTAAAAAAATTTGCTTAGTCTGTACATCTCCTGTGTCATCTTTCTTCTTTGGCTCCTTGCCTTTTTTATATACTTTATCTGGCGCTTGCTGAATTTGACCACCATATCCAAATTGCGCTGTTTTAACAAAATCATTCGAAGATGCGACTGGGCCTGCTGGCGCTGGAGGCATTGACGGAGGCGCAACGCTAGCGCCAGCCTCTGGAGTTGCAGGCATAGCTGCAGCTCCCATGCCAGCGTCCATTGGAGGTCCAGAAAGCCCTGGAGGCATACCGCCGCCTCCCATTCCCAAATCCATACCTCCGCCCATTCCTTCACCCATTGATGCAGGACCTGACACTTGGCCACCCTTGCCTGCAGTAATCTGCTCTTCTCTTAGTCTGTTTATTTCCTGATCATAATCTATGTTAAATTCTGATAATAATTTTTGAGTTGATATCAAACCTTTATCATGAAGCTGAATTAGCATATTTAAATTCTGACTGTTATCTCTAAGTCTTAAATCATTCCATTTTATTTTAGGATATAAATAAATAGTTTCGTTTATCAACTTGCTTTTAGCGACATCTACAAAACCTTGCATTTGAGCTACTGGTAAAAAAACATTCTTTTCTACCCAGTCAGCAAGTTCTAACCTCCACGTCTCAAGTCTTCTTATCAAAGTTTCTACACCAACAGCAGCTCCACTATATCCTTGCATTTCGCCGTTTAGTAAAGTTTGATTAAGCATCATTCCATCTAACATCTCTTTTCCAATCATCTCCATTTGATTAGATATGTCATGTATCTTTCCTGTAGCTCCTACAAAGTCCATTTCAAAAGCATGGTGTGTGACTATAGTTAAATTAGGATCGTTAGCAACCGCAGCTAATTGCCCCTGAACATCTGCTATGTCAAATTCAGAGGCAGGACGTTCAGCACTTCCAACTTTTGCTATTCTTACTGGCAATATGTGCCTTTCAGCCATTATCCAGTTTGCCGTCATGAGTTTTGTTTTATATGATATAATCGTAAACAACCTACGCAATAAGCTTTCTCCATAAGTGCCATACGGAGAGCCTTTGTGTCTTAAATGACTTACGCATCTTGGGCTAAGAGGAATTGGCCTACCAGAAGATACCAATTCCTTAATACTATTTGGTATTCTTTCATAAACATTTAGTGGCTTCTTTTGAGATATTATTCTTTTTAAATCGTCATCAGGTATTAAGGCAACAGTAGGTTCATCTGCAAGCTGAGTGCTTTGAACTTCTATAAAGTCTGGATTTAATACGAGTAATCTTTTTATTGTTCCGTCTGGATGGTTGCATATGTCACCATTTGGCAAATTGCCAATACCGTTGCACACAGGACATGATATTTCTGAAAATACAAAAACATCTCCTAGAAGAAAATATTCATGACTTATTTTTCTTAACCAATAATCAAGATTCAGCTTTTCTACTAGATGTTCATAAAATGTCAATATCTTTCTATCTTTGCATTCTAATGAAAATCCATTCATTGGAAAGCCAGCATAAAAATCTATACCAGCTGCCGCCTTGGGCTCGTTTTCATAATAAAACCTAGCCCATTGATAAACTTCTTTTCTTTTACTAGCGATCTGCCAGTTTTGCGGCGTATGCAAAGGAGAGAAAAACATTGGCTGAGTGAATATCGTAGAAGCACTACCACCTACGTACTGAGCTGCTTTTGTCAAGGGCAAATTAACCGCTGACGAAGAAGCGTATTTCTTGTCATATACACTAGAGTCAGACACAACTTGCTTTTCTACGCCCGCTGATGACGATTCACTTTTTTTTGCCATTTATTACACCCTCGTCGATTTAACTTTGTATAAATTTCCATTACATGCCACACATTTATTCCTGTTCTTGGAAGGATCAGCAGAGTTAGTGGCACCACATACTGGACATATCCTAATTTGATGAGAATATGTATCTTCTTTATCGGGCTGTAAAGAAGATAAAGCCTTATTTAAAGACTTATCGTAAGCAGACTGCGCTTGCTTGTTAATTATTTGTTCTTTTTTTTTAAGTTAAAAGGACCTATAGAAATCTTTGAAAAAGAAGCTGGGTCACTTAACTTGTCCTTATTGCCCCTGGATACTTCCATTCTAGATTCTATCGTACTATACTCTGGCATCCAAGGCCTTCTCCTTGTATTTGGCAGCAATTGTAAATTGTTGCCTACAGGAATATTTTGATTAACCTCAAATCGTCTATTAATATAGCCACCTACATAATTGCCTGCATCGTCTCTGTATGGACTATTATACTTATCCATTACATTACCTCTCCAGATGGCTTCAAAATCAATATCAAGAATATCATCTATCTTCAAGCCAAAACCCTTATTTTGCTCAACTAAATGCATTCCACTTTGTACATCTCTAGTAAATGGACTTAAAGATACTTGATTAGAATTATTCATAATAACAGAGTCTGTCAAGGTCTTATGTTGAGCTACTTTTTGTAAATTAAAGATTTGATTTTTATTTTTAAATGCAATTTCTTTTGCTATTTTTATAATATCTAGGGTGCTAGCTTTTGCTACATCCAGCCCCTCTTCGTCTAAGTCATCTTGCGGCTCTTCTGGAGGACTAACCTTGCTGTAGTCATCAAATAATTTGTCTGCCATATCTACTGGACCATCACCCTCTGGACTTTCTGCATACATTCTATAAAATTCGATAAGGTTTTTTTTGAAATTATCAGATATATCTGAGTCTTTTACAGAAGGAGCAAAATATTCCCATGCTGATTTAAATGAACTATTTGGATCATTTTCAGAAAAAAAATCTTTCAATTTCCTATACATCTGATCGTGGTTGTTAAATACATATATAGACCTTGTTTCTATTTCAGAATCAACATCACTACCTGCACTAGAAGGCTGCATTAAAAGCTCGGGCTCTTCACTAGTGTTTAACATTTGATTATCTGCATAATCAGACGCTGGAACCATGTCTGCTGGAGCATTATAATTTTGAGAATATTTTTTAATATTAAACGCTGCCATTTTTGTCTCCGAATAATTTATCTATTGCCGATTCTCTAGAAGTTACTTTATGAACAACTTCAGGCTTATTCAATTTATCAAACAAAGAACTAGTTAAATCTTTAGAAGATAAAAATTTAGACACCCCTTCTATTACTTCTGGTTCTATTGTTTTTGCCTTATGAACTTTAGGCTCATCTATTCTACTAAATTCTACCTCATCAAAAATACTAATTCTATCATTTCTGACAGTTCCATGAGATCCAACTTTAGTTGAAGCATTATTAAAATTTCCTTTAAATCTACCTAAATCTTCTGCTATCTCTGAACTCACTTCTTTCTTTTCGTTAGGTAAAAAACCTCTACTCTTAATAGACCTAGATTCTGGAAGAGCCTCTGCAGAAATACTATCTGGATTAAATATAGATCTAGAAGAATTTTTACCTAAAAAAATCTCTCCAGAATTACTATCATTATCAAATAAAGTAGAACTTCTTATTACTTTGTTATTTATTATATTTGACTTTTTATTAACATCTTCTCTTATTGACTGCTTACGAGCAAAGCCTTCTAAAAAAGATTCCTCTATAGGCTTACGCTCATTGGCTTCTAATTTATCTCCAAATATATTAGATTTATCAGAGTTTTTATTTTTATACATTATTAACTGTAACCTATTCTTCTTAGTGTTTCGTACAATACATTTTTTCTTTCTTCTAATTGCTCAGCAAAATAAGAACTAGCTATTTTTTTATGATTGTTTTTTTCATCTGGAACAAACTTTAAGCTACCTTCTTCGTCATCTGAAGATTCTGGTTCTGACTTAACTACACTTTTAAATTTTATTTTAAAATTCTTTCCATGCTCTATATCACATTCACAATTAAATTTTTTCTCGAATTTTGAAACTATATTTCTAGTGTCTTCTAATGATATCTTTTTTTCAACAGTATGAGATGGTAAAATAAAGAATCCGCTCATTTCCCCTCCAGAATTTATTGAATAACTAACTAAATTATCTAGTTTTTTATCCACTATTCTCTGAGGAACTCCAACGTCATTGACCAATGTATGTACAACAAAGTCCCTAACGTCTTGAATAGAATCACATATTTCATCTACTTGTTGCTTATTTTGCACAGGAGCAGATGATCCATTTTGCATGTAAAAAGAAGACTGTTCAGGGGGTGCTAATTGCGCCTCCCTGAACATCTGTGTCTTCATTTCTTTTCTTATACCTACAGGCTGTATAGCCATTTATCCTCAATTCTCAGTTGAAAGAACTGCATCAATAAACTCTTTTGGCCAAACACCTTCCCAGTACTTGCGGAAGTTAGACTTTTGCTTATCAGTCAAGTTAGCTATCTTTACAAATTTCTTATCAGAAGACGCAAGCTTAGAATCATCAGAAGATGCCATAGGCATTTTGCCGCATCCTTCTGATTTCATACTTCCGCAATCAGCTGATTCAACTTTGTCCTCATCGGAATCGTCAATAACAACTTCCTCTTCATCTTCATCAGAAGCAGACTCGCTCCAGCCAGATTCAGACATCATAGCTTCATCATGTATTGCAGCTTCATCATGCATCTCGGCCTCATCATGCATTGCAGCTTCATCATGCATCTCGGCCTCATCATGCATTGCAGCTTCATCATGCATCTGTGCTAAAGTGAGAATAACTTCGTCATCACTTACTTTATCAATAGAAGCTATCTTCATATAAGAACTTGAATCATTTGCCTTCTTCTTACTCTTCTTGCCCTTCTTCTTGGCTATTGCTGCGCGCAATGCTGGAGGTAGCTTTTTCTGAGCTGGAGTTAAGCCAGAAGAGTTATCTCCTGAAGCGCCTGACTTACCATCGTCGCCCTTACTCTTACTCTTGCCCTTGTTCTTGAAGTTTTCTAAAACTTCCTTAGGCATCTTACCGCCCTTAGTGGTTTTCTGCATAGTAGCAGACTTTTCTTCTTCTTCTTTTTTAACATCATCTTTCTTGGCAGCTGTTTTTGTCATACCGCCCTTTACATCATTAATGATATCTTGAAAAGATTTCTGACCACCATTTACATAAATTTTATTAGAAAAGAATTGCATTTTTATCTATCCTCCAATGTGATTGTTTTAATTCACTAATTTATAATAAAATCCTTTATTAAATCAAACAGTCCTTATAATTATCTAAGCTTTCTTGCCTTATATTCTCAGCAAGTTCATATAGTCTTTCAGATATAGCTGGATCTTTTTCACTTAAATCTATTGAAATGTCTGAAATCTGATTACTTATCTGAGCCAACTTCCAAGGAAGACTAAAAATTCTTTCAGCTATGGTCATAGGAACTGCGTCAGCAACACTCATGCCAGACTCTATCTTAGAAGATATTTCATCGTTCATCACATAATCAGAATTTTTAACACTCTCAGTAGAGGCAATCTTTAACATATTTTCACTAGCATCAGCATATTTGTCCCATTCTGATGACTTATTCATTATAGAATCTTGCCATTCAGAATGACATTCAGACCATATTTCTTGAGCGCTTTTCTTAGGATTACTAGATCTTTTTTGCCTATAACAATTATCAAAACATCTTCCGTTTCTTATCCAATATCCTTGAACGCCGTCATATTGGGCCTGCTTGATCAAGATAAAGCTTTCAGCTATTGAGTCTAACTGAGAAGCATACTTACTAAGACCCTTTACCTCTAAACTCTGTGCTGTAAAAAGAATATTTTTTATCAATTCCGTCATCATTTATCTCCGTTTATTAAATATTGATTTTGGAGTAAACTTCCTTCCAGGGAATCCAAAAGATACAATATTCCTTACTATATACTGACTAGGATGTGCCGAAGTTTCATCAAAAGCCTTTAGCACCTGACCTTTACTTTTTCTAGAAAAATAAACTCTATGAGGTTCTACATCTCTTGTGACAGTATGCCCATGCTCTGTCTTATAAGTTATTCTAATAACCTGATTATTACTAAAAGCCCAAGGAATTGCCTGATATACATTATTAAATTTTGGTACAGATATCTCTTTTTGAATGGGCGGCAAAAGAATAGGACTAGATACTACAGGAACATTTTTAGCATCTTCGGGTTTTTTCACTTCTTCTTTAGGCACAACTTCTTTAGGTTCTTTATCTTTTTCTTTTAAAGATGTTTTTTCATCTTCATCTATATTATTCTCACTGAATAATGAGCCTTCTTCCTTTTGTGCTAATTTTACGTTTTTTAATATAGCTATATAACTTGAGTTGTCCATAAATGAGAAATCGACATAGTCACCTTCATTAAATCCATTTTTAGAAAACCATCCGTCATCTATCTCTAACGCATATTTGCATGGACACGAAGATTTCACTGCATTTAAATCATGTTTTTTTATTCTTTTTATATCTTTTATGATACCTGAATCATCTATAAACGCTATGTCCAAAGGAATAAAAGTATTCATTCCCCAAAAACTAAGAATTTTAGGCTTATCAAAAACAAACATCATTCCTGAATCGTCTTCCAGTCTATCTCTAAACATTAAACCCTTATTAAGCTGACTGGGGGTCTTGGCTATTTCTACAAAAACTTTTTTTATTTTTTTATGATTCATAGAATTTGAAGCCCTTATACTTACTATATGATATAAAAGAATCAGATATATCTGGATCTATCTCTAGCAATATTCTATTTGTGACACTTCTATCACTCACAATATCAATATCATAGTTATAGCTTTCTTTTTTTATAAAACTTATTTTCTTTATCCTATCTTTTTCATCTTTATATTTTATAGAAATTTCTATCATAATCTGAATATACCAGGACTTTTTGGCAACAATCCATCAATATTGTTTTCTTGACTCTTCTTACTTAAAAGACCCTTATCTACATTTGTTTTTAAAGCAAATGTGCAATCGTCGTCTGCTAATATCATCTTTTCAAGCATCCTTTGACCCTGCTTAGTAAAGAACACTTCTTCATTAGATCCAGATATTAAGCCAGACATCCTAAGTTCAACGAAGTCCGCCATAGGCATCTCTAATGGCTTGCCCATCTTTATAACGTTATCCGATTGCGTGGCATTTATAAAAATAGAGTATAAATTCTTTGCCTGCTTAGAGTTTGTGCTTAAAGGAATAAGCATTTTTTGACCAAACTGCATATTGTTCATCAATAGGTCAACAAGAGAAGATTGATTTTCTTTTTTCATGGATTACCCCATAATACTTTTCTGTACGGATAGTTTGCCTCATCTTCTCCATAAGGAAAAGCATAAGGCTCATTTCTAAGTTCTCTCAAATAGTATCCAACCTTAGATTCTGACGGACTATTCCCCTCTAGTCCAGCAGTGTATCTACTTTGTTTTTGCTTCATATCTTGCCTAGCATAGGTTTCTTCGTCTATATCGCTCCAGCTAAATACTCTTTCTTGCATAGGCAAATCTAAATTAGAATACGGTCCTTGTATAGAGGAATTCATATCTATGCCTGTAAAAGCTACCTTAGATAAAACTTTTTGACTATTTAAAGTATTTACTAAATATTTTATATAACCCAATCTTTTTATATTATGTTCATATATTTCTATTTTAGATAGTATAACTACAGCTTGCTCTGCTGTAGAAGCGCTCATTCTATCAGCGCATAATTGAGAAACAGAATCCATATGAGCATCTATGTGCTTTGTCTGAAGAACACTATGCTTGCTTTTTTTGTATAACCTGTTTATGCTTTTTTGTAAAACTCTCAAATAGCCTATATTGACCCCTCCAGCTATAGGTTTTATATTAGACTTAATTTTTTCCCACTCTTCTTTAAGAAGATTGATTTGATCTTTTTTCAAATCATCTAATCTTTTAATAAACAATTCTGATGGTTCGCCAAAATTATCATGGATGTTGATTATAAAACCATTTTCATTTTTAAATCCATAATACAAAAGCTCTTTTGCTATTAAAAATAGTTTAGCTTCATTTGTCATGACATGGCTTCCCCACTAAAGACGAAGCGTAATCTTGGGGATAAATTAACGTAAAATATCTACAAAGCTTATTCTTATTCTGTCTTTTTAGCTTTTTATATTTTTTATTAGCATTTTCAGAACTTATTTTAGTCAAGATCTAGTTCCCCGTTATTTTCGCCAACAAATATAGTTCCTTTATCTGGATTAGAAACAATTACGTTATTGTCTGAATTTAATTTGACTACTTTTGTTTTATTATCCTTTTTTTCAGAATCTTTGTCTTTAGCGTTGCTAGGCTTTTTAGAACTAGATGATTTCTTAAAACTTTTCCTTACAGGAATATCTTTTTGAACTTCTGACTTAATTTCTACCTTAACATCCTGAACTACATCATTTTTAGCATCTTGCGCTATTTCATCTATCTTATTTATTATACCAATAGAAACTAACTTATCCAATTCTCTACAAACTGGATCATCTGACAAGAGTATCGCCTTTTCTCCTGGACCTAATGGACTTCTTAAATGAGAACAAACTATAGTTTTCTTTGACTGATTAACATATATATTTTTTTTAGCTATAGAAGCATCTTGAGCTTCGTCATCCACTGGAGACACATAGCCAGAATGAATAGACCAAACAAGCTCATGATGACCTATCTTGTCTCTTGAGACATCAAAAAACATATCTTTCTTGAGTATTAAATTTAATCCACTTAACACTATCTCATTTGTAACTTTACCTGTTGTTTTAAATCTCATAAAGACTCCTTTTTTGGGAAATATTCCCACCTATTTGATTAGGTTTTCTATCTCTGTTTTCGGATATGAGATTAAAAATTCTCTTATTAATACTTATAGGCATATCTGATGAATCAGATTTCGAAGAATTTATTTCATCAGATTTACCTTTTCTTTCTCCAGTAAATTCTGGATCAGAATCAAAAGGGCTATCTGGATCAAAATCAGTCCATGGATGATGATCTGGAGCAGTAATATCTCGATTACTACTACCGCCTATAGATCCTGAAAGGTCTGGAGGTTCACCTGGCAAGCCTTGATTTCCTAATAATGTTAGCTTCGGAGACTCTCCACTATTAGGAGCAAAATATCTTTTATATGGATTTTTCTTATCTAACGGATGCTCAAAAGCGGCAGGCCAACCTGTTCCTCTACGAGCTTGCTTTTTCATAATGAACTCAACAACTCTCTTTTTTTGTCAATTATTTTTTCAATAATTGAACTTTCTTCTTTACTAAAATCTCTTTGCTCAGATGCAACCTTATATGCCAAGTAAAAAGCTGCTGCATCTAACTTCTTTATAGAATCAAGACTACCTATCGTATGCATAGAAGAAACATCAGAATGAGAACCTATATTTTTGATGTTTTCCTTAACATCTATACCTGGAACGCCATCAAAATTCTTAAATCTTTCTGGCCTATTGGGTAAGCCAGAAGCTGATTCTGGGACATTGTTAGGGACTTTCTTTCCTCCCTTTTTACCCATATATTTTTCAAATATGTCTTCTTGTTTATCTAGAGATTTTTGTGCTTTAGCGAAAGCTTCTCTATACTCATTGTCCCATTTTTCTGAAGCCACATTTACCCTTGGAACCTCATCTCTTACATCATCATTTACTCTTTTAGAATAAGTAAGTTCTTTATCCATTCTAGCTTCAGATATAGAAGCCACTTCATCATCTCTTTTTCCTAACTTACCTTCTACAGTAGGCTCGTATTCATCTTTAGACTTAGAGTTTACTACTGCCTCAAATACTTCTGGAGTTTCAGATGCGGATAAACCTTGAGACTTTCTTTCTTCTTCCAGAAGCTGCTCTCTTGAAGCCACTTTCTTACCATCACCATTAAACCAAGATTTAATTATTTTATTTAGATTAAACATTTTAGAACCTCTTTGTCCATTTTGATCTATCCATAAAATCATTTAAAGGCTGTCCCTGCATGCCTCTAAAAACAACTCCATCTCCAAATGGAGTTACCGACATTCTAGCTAATCTTCCTTGTGGAAGCCTAGTACTACCTTCATTTAAACACGCATAGGATGCTCCAGCAAGAGCATCTACAACGTCATCAGTTTTAACTAATCCGTCTTTTTTAGCAAAAACCTTATATCCTGTTGCTGTATATCTTCTTTGTAGATACAACATTTCATCATGCAATAAAGCGTGAGCTGGAATTTGCATTCTATTGGCCGATACTAAATCGTAAAGATTATCATATATAATTATTTTGTATCTTTTTGTAAATCTAGTCATTTTTGCAGGTATACTATGCTTTTGCAAATGATCTATACTATGTTGAGAATTCCATTGATCAAATGTAACTAGCTCAAAGTTAAATCTTCTGCTTAACATGATTATATAATTGTCAACTTCTTCGTTTAGTATAGGCCTACCCTCTAGTGGCTGCCAATACTTCACATGATCTACTATAATTTTAAAATCCATTTTGTTAGTATCTTTATTAAGATATGATTCTTTATGAAGAACACATAAAGCGTAGTTGTGCGAAGAAGTTGCTGGATCCAAATGACAAAAATAGCTAAATCCTGGCTCACCATGCTCCTTGAATCTGCAATTATTAACAAATGACTTTTCTACCATGTCTCTAGTAAAGAAAGTTTGACCAGCAGTTCCACTAAATTCTGCACCAAACTCCATCATAAATTCTTCTTCAGTCATGTTACTGAACTTTTGGCGCAACAATTCTTGTGTCTGATTAGGGTTAACGACCCATGTTGGCAACTTACACATAACCCTATGAGAAACAGAAGATGCCTTTCTATACAATTCATAAAACACACCTTCTTTGCCACGAGGAGAACTAATGCAGATTATCTTACCATCATATACATCTTTATTTTTTTCTTCTCCATAAGGATCTATGTATTTTTCTTTTCTTACATAAGTGGAAGTCGCTGGAGCAAGAGTTCTGTATATACTTTCTCCTCCACTGCTGCCAGCAGTTTGTTTGTACAATCCAATTTCGTCTAATAAAAGGCAATAACAAGATATACCTGCAAGAGAGTCCGAGTTGCTGTGTCCACATCTTATTATAACAGACCCAGGACTGGTAGGAAGACCCCTAGAAGCTAATTCTGCATTCTTTATTTTATCAGCAGGAGTTAAAAGATGTATTTGATCTGCAAGTATGCCATCTGCGACTATCTTGTCAGCAAAATATGTACTTTTTATTATTTTATCTTTTATTTCATTAAATAAAACTTGAGCCTGAGCAGAGCTATTCGCCACTGTCAATATAGTAAATGGGGCTCCAGATCCTAAGTTATATAACTTGTAGGGATCTCCATTTGGAGATTCAAGAAGCTTCGCAGCTTCGTAGCATGCTAATATTGAAACAATGAAATCTTTGCCGCTATTGTGACATATGAATCCCTGACTTACAAAATTTTGCAAATGCTTTTGATCACTCACTTGCAAATCAAATGTTCTTTTTTTACCAATATGCTCTATAGATTTTATATTAAAACATGAGTACGGTAATGAGCTATCATGGTTTGAATCTTTATCAATTATCTTACTTAACGTAGACTCACATAATTTAACTATTTTATCTTTACCAATAAACCCTATTTCTTGTAAAAATATACTTATATACTTCTTACGAACAAAAGACACAACATAAGAATTTGAGCGATAAGTTCTTTTATTATGCTTTTCATCCACTATGGAAGTTTTTCCAGATTTTGACCTTAGGTTTGATAATATCCCAAATTTACTTAGTAAATACTGAACATCATAAGCCTGTTGTTTATTTACGGTGCAAAATTCTATTTGACAATGATTGACATATTTTTTTCTCTTTTTAATATAAATAGACCCATCACAGCTAAATAAAGCCTTCAAATAATTAGAGACGACATTTTTAGGTGCTTCGAGTATTTCTTTTGGAGTTCTTTTATGATGACATGTTTTACCGCTTATACCATACTGCACCAAAAGCTGCATGAGTAAATTCTTTTTTCTACGAGTTAAAGTTCTGTTTCTATAATCTTTTACTCCTAAAGACTCGTTTTCATAATACTTAGAAGTTATTTTATATTGATATTTTTTGCTTTTTGCTCCAGTCCATGGATCTTTGAAAATTTTTATGTTATCGCCCAGTGAGCTCAAACATACTTTGAAATCCTTCAATACGGACTTATTTGAACAAGTCAAAAATGTTGCAGCTTTTGAACAGTTTCCATCACCTATCATATATCCTATAAGTCTTGCTTGTTCTTCCGTCATTTCGGTTTTTACTTCTAAACCAAATGGAAAAGACTCGCTAATTGATATCATATCATTATCAGTGTCCAGATCTTTAATCTGCTTCCACCCATTTGATGTCAGTACAGGATGATTTGATGTAGCCTCTATAAAATGACCACTATAAGTTTGCACTTTATATACATCTCTTATTCCCTGATATACAATATCGCAATTAGACACACATTCCATTCTCTTACTTTTTTCATTATAAGTCCATGAGTCTATTGTTCTCTTTCCAGAATCCCACATTGAACCAAATGTATAAATTCTATTTGTATTAATGTCTACTATATTATTATCTTCTGACAAGCAACGACGACCCCATACAAGAACCATCTCACTTTTTATAACTCCATTATCTATTTTAGAAAATATATCGCTAATGTCTTCATCTAAAAGGTTGTATTTTTTGCACAGTTGCCTTTCTTCATCTGTTAGTGTCATATGTTCATTTCCCACACTTCCAGAGTAAAAGCATTTCAACATAATACGCTGAAATGGATAAAGATCTATAGAAGTGGGCTTTTGATGAGGAAGACCCAAATATTTTTCTGATTCAACAAATTCAATTATACTTGGAACATGACCAGCGTCACTAGCGGTAAGCGTGACATTTTTAACAGCTTGTTTTAAATTTTCTAAATCAAAATGTAAATCATTCGGTTTTTTTGGACGACCAGCTTTCGCCATCATTTTCTCCGATTAAATAGAAACCAGACCTTCTTAATAAAAACTTCATAGAATACTTGTCACCTACATAGCATAAACAGTCAGCGTCATTACACTCATCTAATATGCCCGTATTTTTATCTACTTTCCACCAATAAATCCCATCTTCATTAAGCTCAAACATAACTCTAAATATTTTTATGTCATCCTCAGAAAGACCATACGCACCAGTATAACTGTGATCTCCATTTATTCTAGTTGATATTTTATACTTAAATGGAGAATCTATACAATTGCTAATGTTTTTAAAGCAATCATTCACTTTTTCTGCAAAATTTTTAGGTATTAAAATATGATATAAATATTCCACATATTTTATTTATATAACTATTGCATTTTTCCCTAAATTTATAAATCTATACTAAAATTATTTTTCATAAAATTAACTATGTTACCACTATATACATTTGGCCCTATGTGATTTAATTTAATATATGGGTCTAAATAGACCTTATATCCCCATTCTCTCCATTTTAAACAGAATATTATGTCTTCGCTAATAAATCTGCCACCAACGATGCCAGGCTCAAAAACCATTTTATATTCTTCGTTTTCTTTGTTCACCGTATAACTAGAAGATTTTTCCCAAAATATTTTTATAGCTTGTTTGGATATTCTTAAAAAACCAGTTGGTAAACTAGCTACCTCTAACAACCCATCTTGAAGCTTTATTTTGTCAGAAATAAAATTTACAGGGTAATCCTCTTGTGGAGTTTTTTTAGGATATATGCCTCCAACAACATCAACAGGATGACTTAATAGTTTAAGCAACTGATCAGGACCCCAAGCAATGTCTGCATCTACATAAACTAATTCGTCAAAGTCATGCCTAAAAGCATAGGCAAACAAGTCATTCCTAGCTTTTGAAACTATTGCATCATAACATACATATATGGGGTCTAATTCTATTCCTAGGTCCCTACAAGCTCTATCAGCCATCAACACACTATTTGAATACCAAGCATCAACCCTTCCGTCATATGACGGAGTGGCTATCATTACTCTTTTTTTTGCCTTTTGAAGACCTTGGTTTACTATCTGTTTTTTTTGTTTTTTTGACATTTTTTTCCTTATTGATTGTACATGTGATAATATATTCAGTTGGTTCGGAGTCTAAATCTATCTCAGTTATTTCTAGTCCAGCTTTTGCAGCAACACTCTTAGCTTCATCTAGACTATATTTAACAAGTTTATTAAGAATATTGTCTTTTCTCATTAGACTGTATATCACATACTTTTTAGATTTTTTAACTGCATTAGTAAGCAAATTTAAAAACTCTTCCTTTTTTTCATCTTCATTAGTTTTAAAATAATCAGAAACACCGAACAAACATACTAAATCGTATTTTTTAGTCATATCAATGTTATTATGTGTTTGGCAATCACATTCAGATAAAGCATCTTCTCTAATATCCATAGCCTCATATGAGGCTTTTATTTGATTATTCTTTAACCATCTTAAAAGCATGCACGGACCAGAACCAATGTCAAGCACTGACTTATATTTAATTGATTTTAGTGATTGAAATCTTTTATAATCATCAAAGTTGTATCCTGAATCAAAACTTGACTTATAATTTGAAGAGCTCTTATTTAAACTTATTATACTATCTAACTCTTTTAAAGATACAGCCTTATCGTCAACAAAATAATCATAATCCATTTTACCCATAATTAATTCATGATATTTTACACCGTATTTTTCCATCTGCATCCTGGTAAGATCTTCGTAGTTTACTCCACTTCTTGTACCTCTTCCAGTGTATAAAACTATATAATTATCCTCATTATATAACTTATTGACGTAGTTTATTCTGTGCTGTATTGGAACACTATTTTGATAGTCGTTTCCTTTTGTAGATAATATTGTATTATCTATATCGAAAACATATTTCATAATTGACTGTCTCCTTTGAATACCCTGTAACTATCATTATCGTAATGAGTAGTAGAAATTTCAAAAATTTCAGAGTCAACACAGGCCATTAACTGATGAGGTAATCCTGGCATTATTCTTATGATATCGCCTTTTTTTATTTTTTTCTCGTTTTGAATTGCACTGCTAGTATCTATCCATTTTAAAATTAGTTCACCAGAAATTACATACCAAGTTTCATCTTTTATCATATGATAATGCATACTAAACTTTTTGTCTTTTTTAAGACATAATATTTTACCACAATATTTATCATTGTTTACTATTATTATCTCCTTGCCCCATTTCTTTTCTACCTCTTCGCTTTGCAAATTATCAATATTCATCAAATTACCTGCTCATTGTTTATTAAATATTTTAGATACAAATCAATCCCATTTTCAATACTTATTGAATTGATTATCCATCCGTTTTTAGTTACCCCACTTATATCAGACTTTGTGTATGGTTGATATTGTTTTGATAATTGATTAGACATTTTTATAATTTCTTTTTTTGATGATATTTTATTTAAAAAACAATCGGCCAAATAATCAAAACTTACAGAACACCCAGAACCTAAATCAAAAATTCCAGTTTTATAATTTTTAAAACAATTATACATTGCATCGCAAATATCTTGCACATAAATAAAATCTCTAATATATAGATCAGATCTTTCAAAAAGCTTTATTGAACCCTCTTTAAGATTTTGCCTAAACCACTTTAGTATAACAGAAGACATTTCTTCCTTATGATATTCGTTTGGACCATAAGCATTAAATATCCTAAAACAACACGCCAAGCCTTCCAGCGACCTTTCGCACTCTAGCTTGGATCTTGCATAGTCGTTTAATGGACCGTCTCCATTGCCATATACCGAAGCAGAAGAAGCAAAAATAACTGGAACATTATTCTCCCTAGCGTATCTTGCAACCAATTCTGTATAAAATGTGTTATATTTATAAATTCTATCTGAACATTTTTCTAAAGTATTAGAAATAGCTCCCAAATGAAATATAAAATCAATTTTATTATTTTCAAATAAGATTGAATAATCAAAATTAATCGGTATTATTTCTTTGAATTTTTTGTTCTGTAAATAAGTATAGTTTGCCCTTGAAGCATAACCAAGTTTTTTGTTTATTTCAAAATCATCTATTAAAGCGATATCTTCTATCCCTTTTTCATTTAGGGTTTTCAATAATACACTTCCAATAAAACCACTTGCTCCAGTTACTGCTATCATTTTATTTTTTTTATTATATTTGTTGTTGAATAATTACCCAATCTATTAAATATTACTATTTTTGTTTTAGGCAAAACTCCATCACTTATTCTTATCTGTTTTTCGTACCAATCTGAACCCTTAACCAAAATATCTGGAGATATTTTAGCGTGCAATTCAGCAAGCTCATCTAGATTATTGAATATATACACACCATCAACATACTTAATAGAAGATACTATTTCAACTCTATCTTCCTGATTAATGATAGGCCTAGATTCTCCCTTATTAGATTTTACTCTTTTATCAGAATCAATCCCAACATAAAGATAATCGCCTAATGATTTTGCATATTTTAATAACTCTATATGACCTCTATGAATGATATCAAAAACACCGTTAGTAAAAACTACCTTAGTCATAGTTCTTTTATTGTCGTCACTCCCCTAAACTTAACAACCTCAGAAGCACATTGATTGGCAAATTTTATAGAATCAATTATGTCTTCTGTTTTTAAAAATTTAAAGCATAGTCCAGCCATAAATGAATCACCTGCTCCAGAAACATCTCTTACCTCAGACTTTGTAACTGGATAAATTGTACTTTTATACTCTGCACCTAATGAACCCATAGTTCTAACAACTTTATCACGTAATTTTTTATCAATATAATTTTTAGATGCATTGTATTCTTTGTTGTTTATCTTTATAATTTTTGCACCGTCTATCCAACTACCTATGACTTTTTTAGTGTCTATGAAAACACAACTATGATTTAAACATATACTCTCAATGTCTTCCTCAGAAATAAAGCCCTTATTGTAATCAGATATAACTATCATCTTATAATCTAAGTTAATATTGTTAATATGAATTTTTTCTATCGAAGGCTCAGAATCCAGTCTAAAAAAATAATGATTACTGTCCTTATGGACATATCTTACCTTCTTCATTTCATGCCAATTTGAATTAGTAATTATATCACACGATATACCTAAAGATTCAATGTTTCTTTGAACATTTTTTGCCATGCCTGGGTTTTCAGTCTGATAGCAATAATTCAAAACAGGTACTGGGACATCAGGGCAAAGCCTGTTTGCGTCGCAATAAACAAATATATCGAGACAAGAATCTCCAATTACAAGTATATCTTTCATATCTTTGATAGTGCTAAATTGGATTCATCTGTTGTCTTTTTTGCATTTATCAAATATCCAAAAGACATAAGCCAATCTATTGTTTTCTGTAGTTTTTCACCTTGTTTAAATGGACCATCCGAATGAACTGTTTCAAAAAAAACATTTTTAATATCAAGTTTACTGAAATCTGTTGATAGGATGATATCGCAGTCATGACCTTCTGCATCTACAAACAACCATTCTATTTCGTCATTAGTCCAACCATGCTTTTGTATAAGGCTTTCTAATTTCATACATGGAACATTACTCTTTATTATATTCTCTTTTTTATTATTATGATCTAACACATGACTTAAAGAAAGAGAACTATGAGAAGAATATCCATCCTCCATATCATTAAAATACATATCAATACTTCCATCAAATGTAGATATTGCGCAATTTTCTATAGTAGTATTATCACAGTTTTTATAGCAATCTTTTAAATTATCAATTAAGTATTTATTAGGTTCAACCAATATGCATTTATGTTTATTATGTTTTGTTATTTCAAATACATGGTCGTAACCACGATTTGCGCCAATCTGAATCAACTTCTTCTTTCCATTAGGCTCAACATATATTATTGAACTATTTGAATTTCCCCAAGGACCAGTTATCAAATTGGATATATGCATTGGAAAAAATCTCTTATCAAGTGAATTAATAAGCTTCCATCTTTCATATATTTGATCATGTCCACCATACCACTTGTCCTTAAACATTACATCTTTGTCAAAATAATAGTTATAATGTTTAAACACGGGAGAAAGCATCACTGGATCTTTTCCTAACTCTCCCTCCAGAACTGGAGGTTCATGGCATAAAAAATACTCGCCCTCCCAATTCCAAAGCCTGGTGTAGCCACTAGTGAATGCCTCACCCCAGTCACCAATTGCCCTGAGATTCTTTCCAATAAAGCATTCAGCCCTGAAGCATGCAGACTTGGCTTTAGAAGCAACTAACTCTTCTTCAGCCTTGTCCATCTGGTCAGAAGTCCACTGCTCATCTATGTCTATTTCCCATAGAAAACATTTGTTAGTTATCTTCTTTACTTCTTCTATAGCTCTATTGACTTGGTGATCTTTTGAATGCCAAAAACCATTAGATGGAATATAGATAATCTTATTACTACTTAAGCATAAATTTTCAAAAAAGCAGGTAGTCCCATCTATGCTTTTTCCGTTACTATGAAATTCTAAAGGAAATTCTTTACACCATTTTGTGCTATTATTTGAAAGAGAAGCTCCTTCAACCACTATCCAAAAATCACAGTTAGAAATGATTGCTGCATATTGATTATTATGTAATAAATGGTGCAAGCCATTATGTATAATTGAAAATACTATTCTCATATTAAACGTTTTCTGACATAAATACATCTATTTCTTCATGTGTAGTTAGTGAATTTATTTCTATACGTTTTTCCCTATACGTCTGTATTGATGATTGAACAAGTAAAAAATTAGAATCTTGACCACTAAATTCTTTTAATAATTCTTCGCTAACAATTTTATAAAACTTTTGATTTAACTGTTGAAGAATATATTCTTTTCTATCTTCTATTGTTAGATCAATGGCAGTCCAGACTATCTCAACTGGACTTTTATTAATATCAAAGTAGTGTCCACTTCTAATTTGTCTATTTTGAATTATTTCTGCATCTATCTCTATAGCAATTCTCCAATCACCAACTGCATTTTCTGGAAGACTATCTACACATTCTTTTACCTCATTATTTTCTATTCTAACATATTTTTGCATAGCTTATTCCCTTTATTTTTAATACCAAATTTTGTTTCTAATGACTTTTTTAATTCCATGATCGGATTGTCCCAACATCCAAAAGTTTTTTGCCTAAATAATCTTACGGAATCGTAATATGGACTTTTATCTCCTGGAAAAGACCATATATAGTAATTTAATACTGGGACTATTATCCACGTTTCTACCCCCATTGCCCCAGAAAGATGCGCAACACTTGTACATGAAGAAATAACGAGATCACAACTAGACATAACATCTCTAGTTTGTCCCCATGTATTTAATGGTACCTTTTTAATAAATTCTGGACAGTGCTCCTCGCCTTCATCTCTTTGAAGACATACAAAATTTGCTTCTACGTTTTTAAGAGAATCAAAAAAAGGATCTAATGGAAACTTTCTATTTTGTTCATGCTCAAATTTAGGATTACCCTGCCAACGCACCCCAATAACTGGAATTTTATTTTTTGGACTATTTGTTTTTGAAATATACGGAGTTCCATCTATGTCTTTATACTCATATCCAAGAGGTATTAATACTGACATTGCTGGACACCAAAAGTCATGATACACACCACCTGCGGCTGCGTGTTCAATAATCATTTTTACTCCTACACAACACCTTACTATGGGAAATAATTCTGCTGAACACGCCACTATTACATCACATCCTCTTTTATTAATATCTTTAATATATTTTAAGGCATGTATTTGATCACCAAGACCTCCCTCAAGATAATATAACACTGTGCCTATTTTTTTACCATCCCATATGGGAGTAGGCACATTTGGTTTTTTATTTCCAAAACAATTCTCAAATCTACCCTTTGCAAGATTTTCCATTCCTTCTTGCAACTTATTATGTCTTAATGCATACCAACCCATATTAAATGCTATTTTATTACATAGTGGATTTTCATTTTGAGCTTCACATAAAACCTTGTAAGATTCTTCAAAATTGCCCCTCATAGAAAGTTCAACTGATATATCAATTTTTTTCTTCTTATCTACTCTTTCTTCTCCTTTCCAAAATTTTGGCTGATCATAGCTATCAAAATGCTGCGCAAGTATATCTTTTGAATTTTCATTATGCTGTTTTTTTAATTGAGGTGAAATTTTGTGAAGACCAGAAACCCCCCAAGCTAATTCATCTTGTTCTGAAACAATCTCAGTGTCTATATTATTAAAGTCATAAATAAATGGCTCTATGCCCAGAAAATTATGAATTTTATCTAGTTGTTCTTGCGGATTTTTAAGTAAATCGTCATAATCTATAAATAGTATATTTTCTGGACACGAATGATAGCCTTGTTTTAATTCAGCATATGAAGATTTAAGGTGTTGAATTAAAGATGAATTTCTAAGAAAATCTGAAACATTTTCTGGCTTAGCGACTCGAATAAAAGAAGCTGCGCAGTCAGATGTTGATCTTACAGTGGCTATAATTTTTGGACTAAATCCAAGAACATTCGTCATAGTTTCTATAATTTGAGGATTAACCCAACCTCTATTTTTATCTATTATAATTGGTTTTTTTATATTTTCATATTTACTTGCTATCACAGATTTAAGCATTCGATATGCTTCTGCTTCATCTTCGCCGCTAGCCTTTGTTGTTGGAGAATTTTCCCACGTCAAACATACGGCTCCTAATAACTCGATTAAACCACTAGTTGCTGTTGAATATATTTTTGGATTTTGATTAAGTATTGCTGATAAAACAGTAGAGCCACTACGCGGTAATCCACTTAAAAAGTATATCATAGATTTATTCCCTTGATATAGGCTAAGAAAATTTGCCTATGATATGTTTTCGGTTATTCCAAGAGTAAAGCTAGATATACCTTGAGTAGCAATTGAACTCCAATTAGTATCAGATCCTATCTGTACTGGTGAAGACAAATTGTTATTTAAAAAACCTAATGCAACTCCATATAAATTAGACCCACATCCCCACATAGATCCAGAAGTTTTTAAAGCAATTTGATTATTAGTGCCAGCAAATGCATAATTCCAGTTAGTGTCAGCGCCTACTTGTACAGGCGAAGATCTACTTGTAGTATTGCCTAAACCTAACTGTCCACTAGTATTTACTCCCCAAGAAAATAAAGATCCTGTTGTCTTGATTGCAAGCGAAGTATTAACATTATAACTAGCATTTATTTTTTGCCAATTAGTGTCAGTACCTACTTGTACTGGAGAAGATCTATATGTAGTATTACCTGAACCTAACTGACCACTATTATTTCTACCCCAAGCCCAAAGAGTTCCTGTTGTCTTGATTGCTAATGAATGATTGAATCCCGCAGCAACTTTTGACCAGTCTGTATCAGAGCCTATCTGAACAGGCGAAATTGCATTATTTTTACTAACCCCTAACTGACCATTAGAATTACTTCCTGTAGAAAATAGATTACCACTTGTATTTAAAAATAAACTATGACATCCAGCTGCGACATCGCTCCAGTTTGTACTAGTACCTACTTGTACAGGAGAAGATCTATATGCAGTATTACCTAAACCTAATTGACCATAAGTGCCTCTACCCCAAGCCCAAAGAGTTCCATTAGTTTTTAAAGCAACGGTATGATATCCAGCCGTTATCGGGTCTCTTCCGCCCATAGCAACTTTTGACCAGTTAGTGTCAGTGCCTACTTGTACAGGCGAAGATCTATTTACAGTATTACCTAAGCCTAACTGTCCTCTACTATTATTCCCCCAAGACCACAATGTGCCATTAGTTTTTATTGCCATACAACTAAAGCCTACACGTGCACAAAAAACATTTGACCAGTTAGTGTCAGTGCCTACTTGTACAGGCGAAGATCTATTTGTAGTATTACCTAAACCTAATTGACCATAACTGTTTCTACCCCAAGCCCAAAGAGTACCATCAGTTTTAACTGCCAAACAATGCTGCCATCCACAAGCTACTTTTGACCAATTATTTAGCGCACCTATCTGGACAGGACTATTCCTTTGACCTGTGGCAGAACCGTTGCCTAAAGCTCCATCATATGCACCACCCCAAGTCCAAAGAGTACCTGTTGTTTTTATAGCGGCTGAATGTAACCTACCTCCAACAACCATAGCCCAATCTGTTAATGCCCCTATTTGCACTGGGGAAGACCTATATGTAGTGTCTCCAACTCCTAAAGTTCCAAAGCTGTTACTTCCCCAAGCCCATATGGAACCTCCAGTCTTCCTCGCCATTGTTGAATAACCAGCACTTATATCAGCCCAATCGGAACTAGAACCAATTTGGACAGGACTTTCTCTATCTAAAGTATTTCCAAGACCAAGCTTTCCATTTGATCCAGAGCCCCATGCCCATAATGTACCTGTAGTCTTGATTCCAAAACTAGTCCCCGTTACACCTCCTGCAAACACTTTACTCCAATCCGTACTGGATCCGACTTGAATAGGAGATGAAACTGAAACAAGTTCACTAGATCCTATACCCAATTTTCCGTAAGTATTTCTACCCCAAGCCCAAAGAGTTCCATTAGTTTTAACTGCTAATGAATGTCTATATCCTGAAGATACAACAGACCAGTTAGTGTCAGTGCCTACTTGTACAGGCGAAGATCTACGTGTAATGTCATTAACACCAAGATAGCCATTATCATTAAAGCCCCATGCCCACAAAGATCCTGTAGTTTTTATTGCTAAAGAAAAACGCCTACCAGCAGATACATTTGACCAGTTAGTGTCAGTACCTATTTGGACTGGAGAAGATCTATTTGTAGTATTACCTAAACCTAACTGACCATATGTATTTTGCCCCCAAGACCATAATGTGCCATTAGTTTTTATGGAAAGAGTATGATATCTACTTATATCAACTTTTGACCAGTTAGTGTCAGTACCTACCTGTACAGGTGAAGAACTATTTGCAGCATTGCCTAAACCTAACTGTCCACTAGTATTTTGCCCCCAAGACCAAAGAGTACCTGTGTTTTTTATTGCTAAAACACTAGAACTAACATCAGCAAAAGACCAATTAGTATCAGACCCTATCTGAACTGGAGAGCTGACTGCAGTAACAATACTAAAACCGTTTCCAATTTGACCATAATTATTTCTCCCCCAAGCCCAAAGACTACCTGTTGTTTTAATGACAAAAGAAGTATCTTGTAATCCGAAAATTTTTGACCAGTTAGTGTCAGTGCCTACTTGTACAGGAGAAGATCTATTTGCAGCATTGCCTAAACCTAACTGTCCATAATTATTTCTACCCCAAGCCCAAAGAGTACCATCAGTTTTAACTGCAAGAGCATGACGAGTCGCAGAAGAAATTTTTGACCAGTTAGTGCCAGCGCCTACTTGTACAGGAGAAGACCTATTTGTACTATTACCTAAACCTAATTGACCATAACTGTTTCTACCCCAAGCCCAAAGAGTACCATCAGTTTTAACTGCAAATGAAGCATGCTGGCCACAAGAAACTAAACTCCAATTTGTGTCAGTACCTACCTGTACAGGTGAAGATCTATCTGTAGTATTTCCTGAACCTAATTGACCATAATGATTTCTACCCCAAGACCAAAGAGTGCCTGTTGACTTGATTGCCAAAGTGTGAGAATAATCAGCAGAGAAATTTGACCAGTTAGTGTCAGTACCTACTTGTACAGGCGAAGATCTACTTGTAGTATTGCCTAAACCTAACTGTCCACTACCATTTGCCCCCCAAGCCCAAAGAGTCCCTGTTGTCTTGATTGCTAGCGAATGATTATAAAAAGTAGATACATTTGACCAGTCAGTGCCAGCGCCTACTTGTACAGGAGAAGATCTATATGTAGTATTTCCTGAACCTAATTGACCATAATTATTTCTACCCCAAGACCAAAGAGTGCCTGTTGTTGTAATGGCTAAACTAAAACGATTGCCAGAAGCTAATACTGACCAGTCAGTGTTAGCTCCAACTTGAACTGGAGATGATCTATTAATTGTATCACCAAGACCTAAAGCTCCACTAAAATTGTTTCCCCAAGCAAATAGTTTTCTTACTATTACAATAGGTGGAGCTTTAGATGCAAGTGCAGCTATTTTAGCTGTTAATCCGCCAACCATTAGAAGAAATTCAAACCTCCGACCATGCCGTACCATGTGGTGCCAGCATCATATGTTACAAAAGAAACGATATCTGTCCTTCCCACGGTACTAGAGGCTGTCGGAGGCGTTCCACCTGCCCATACTGGTACACCAGAACCAGAAGTAAAGGAATCAAATGTAACAGAATATAGAGAATTTCCACATGTAAGCACAACAGTGAAGCCTACTGCAGTATTAGCCTTTGAAGGTATGTTGGTTACGGTAAATGTAGCTATTGCTCCTGTGGTTGTATACACAAATACATTTCCTGTGCTCAGGTCGAAAGACAGGTTTTGGGTCATGCCCCCTGTGTAGGTTGCTGTACCCTCTGTCTCAAAGTAACTTCTCATCTCTACTTCACGCAGCACGCACGAGTTCATGTCCACTATGGTTGTGCCATCTGTCTTTCCTAAGTTGATGGTTGCAGATGAAGCTCCACCTATGTTGAATGTTGTAGCTGCACCACCGAAATTTATAGTAGTGGCAGTAGTATTAAGAAGGCTTACAGTACTGTTGGTTGTTCCTATAGTTCCGCCAATTGTTATATGTGCATCCAAAGTAAGGGTTGCAGTTCCATCGTTGTACGATAGCGCAGAAGCTCCCAAAAATGTATTTGTTGTAGTGTCGTAGTAAGGTATCCTTCCGTCAGTGGTAGATCCAGTTCCCAGAAGAGCGAGAGTTCCTGTTCCATCGGGCAGCGTCACTGTCCTATCGGCAGTAAGAGATGCGACGGTCAGAGTAAGTTCATTGGCATCATCGACGCCTTCAAAAATTATATTACCTGACTGCCCCGCCTCTGATACATCTGTCTTTGAGCCTATGTACAGATCTCCTCCAGCTATCTGAACTTGACCAAGACCTCCATCACTATTTGTTATATTTAATGTTGTATACGATCCGCCCGCCGAAGGGGAAGAGGTTGTGGGAGATACTATGAAACTTCCATAGGGAGAGATAGTAAGGGAATTGCTAGTTCCGCTGTTTGTTGAAATCGTGCCAGTAGTGTTACCAAGACGCAGAGTCGGATTTCTTATACTTGAAGTACCTGTAGTAGCTCCCATGGTGATGCTTGTTGCAGCACCTGCAAAATTTACAGTTGTGGCAACTGTGTTGTAAATGGACTGGGTTGACTGGGTACCCACAAGTGTTGGATTGCTTATCGTTGCAGTGCCAGAGGTAGTTCCAAGATTAAGCGAGGTGGCAGCACCTGCAAAATTCACGGTAGTTGCCGTAGCTGGAATTATTGATATTGTTCCTTGGTTTGTCTTTATTCCTCCGCCGTTAAGGTTGAGATCTCCAAGCATCGTGAGCGCGTCTGTCGTCTTGTTATAAACAAGACCTGCATCGCCACCAAAAGTGCTTCCATCGTTGAACTGCACATAGGTGTCTGAACCACCAGGACTGGCACTGCTTGCTATTAAATTGGTACTAACCCCTGCGCCTGCAGCACTAATATCAATATATGCGCCTCTGGCTGTTCCACCTTGCTCAAAGAACCTTAGCCTATTCTGGTAGACATCAATGGTAACACCAGTTCCAGTTAGAGTAGTATTTGTTACAGCCTTTCCTAATAATATTTCTCCACCTTCATCACCGCCAACGGTTTTTGCTTCAAATCCTGTTGTTTCTACCCTGCCTGCTATCAAAGTATCTGTTGTCTTGTTATATGTAAGACCAGAGTCACCACCAAGATTACCGCCGTCGTTAAATTGAACCTGAGTGTCAGATCCACCAGGAGCAGAGCCTATTAAGGTTCCAGAGCCATCTGCTGCACCAATATATATCCTCTTATTAGTTGTATCTACAGCTAATTCATTTTGGCTTATAGAACCAGTTCCAGGAGCAGCAGTACCTCTCCTTGGTTTTATTGTTGGATTAGTCGCCATTCAATTATATCACACTTTTTTTGATCTTTTTTTAGATGAGGTATTTATATCTTCAATTATTATCTCATTAACCTTTTCTGATTTTATAGATGATTCATAAAAATTGTTTTTTGTTTCTAATTGTTTTACTCTTTTTTCCAGTTCTTGAATTTTATTATTTTTAAGTAATATATGAGATTCAAGCTCACTAATCGCTATAGACATCTCTGCATTTTTAGATTTTAATAGCGGGATAAGAGCTCTTTCATAAAATCTAATCGACTCTGAAGAATTGTCATTATTCATAAGAATCTCCAGGTGAATTTATTTTAGATTTTATACTTTCATTTTCAGACTGCAAAGCAGAAACCTTATCTTTTAAAAAAAGAACATGAGCTTCTAAATCAGACAGTATAGACTGAACGTCATATATTTTTTTCTTTAAAACTGGTACGAGAAATTTTTCATAAAATTCTAGTTTTTCTTCCATTTTACCTCCATACTTATATCGACTCAAAAAATAAAATAGAAATTTTTGAGATTTCTATTTTATTTTTAATTGTATTTAATTGTTTTATTATGCGTAAGTGCCGCCGTCTATTGTGCCTAAAGTTATTAGTCCAGATGAATCATCAAATTGCGTTGAGTCAAATGTAGCTATACCTTTTGTGCTACTATCTGCCGCTGCATTCTGTACCGCTAAAGTTAAAGTTCCTGATCCAGAAGTTACAGATCCATTTGTAAATGATATCGTCTTATACTCTGGAGCTGAAGCAGATCCAGTACTTGCCAAAACTGCTCCTGCAGTAGACGAAGCAGAAAGCTTACTGATTGCAGTTGATCCAGAAGCATAAACAAGATCGCCTACAGTATAAGAAGTTTGACCAGTTCCTCCGTATGCAGCTCCTATTGCTGTGCCATTCCACGTGCCAGCAGTCACTGTCGCAAGTGAAGTGTTTCCATCTACTTGAAGAATACCTCTTACGCGGATAGTAGCACCCGTTGTACTATTACCCAAGTTTATAGTACCAGCCGCACTACCGATTGTGATAGTAGTAGCAGTAGTATTAAATAAAGTCGCTGTTCCTGTAGTCGTTGTAGTTATATCTCCGCCATTTACTGCAAGATCGCCTGAAACAACTGTATTTGCGCTATTGATTGTTGTCGTGCCACCATTTGCAGAACCTATATTTATAGTGGTAGTAGAACCTGATGCAGCACCTGTTCCTAAATTAAGAGTTTTAGTGTTTCCAGAAGCTGTTGCAGCAGTTGCTATATTTAAAGTGTTACTAACTGTTGCGGAATCCTGAATAGTAAAAGTAGTTGGCAACTCTATTGAAGATGCAATACCTCCCATTGTTACATTACCTTGAATAGACACAGAACCTGCACCTAAAGTAATGCTTTCTGCACCAGGAGCTGCAGAGCCAGTTAAGGTCAACACAGCACCAGTATCGCTACCCTGAGATGTAATAACAACATTTCCGTCTAATCCGAATGAATTTATGATATTTGTAGAAACAACACCTGTTGTGGCGCTACAAGCAAAATTAGTTGAAGTAAGAGTTCCAACACTAGGATTATAGCTCAATACCCCTGTAGTGTCATCCACATATAATGTTTTTGCTGCTCCAGCTGAAGTTGAAAATACCAAATACCTAACTGCATTTGTATTATCACTAGTAGTTGTTATTGTTCCTGCTGTCAAAGAAGACTGAGTAGTCCAAGTTGGAGCACCAGCGCCACCAGAAGTAAGTACCTGACCTGAAGTTCCAGCACCTAATATTTCAAAACTATCTGCATCTGAATAGACTATTCCACCATTAGCGGCAGTTAAAGCCTTTCCTGTTCCTCCATATGAAAGACCTATTACAGTTCCATTCCAAGTACCAGAAGCTATAGTTCCGACTGTTGTTAGAGAAGATGAAGTTATAGTAGAACCTAAAGTTGTTGAATTTAAAACAGAAGTTCCATTTATGTAATAAGCTTTTCCTGTTAATAAATTCATGTGCTCAGAAGAGGTCCAAGCGTCAGTAGCATCAACCCAATTAAATGTCTTGTCAGATCCACCCTTAAGAGTTATGCCACCTCCATCAGCAGCAGTATCTAAAGTGTTATCTGCACCTAATACAATATTTTTATCATCTACGGATAGCGTAGTTGAATTTATTGTTGTAGTTACTCCATCTACCTGAAGGTTGCCTTTTATCACAACGGTAGCGCCAGTTGTGCCGCCACCAAGGTTAATAGTGGCAGTTGAAGCTCCTATGGTCATATTTGTGGCAGCTCCGCCTATATTAACCGTTGTTGCATTGGTATTAAAAAGTGTTGCAGTACCTGTAGCTGTAGTAGTAATATCAGCACCATTGACCGCAAGGTCTCCTGTAACAACAGTGTTTGCATTGTTTATTGTTGTGGTACCCGTAGCTGCACCAATAGAAACAGTGGTGGCTGCGCCTCCAAGATTAAGAGTAGTTGCAGTTGTGTTAAATAGGTTCTGAGTTGTAGTGTTACCTACAAGAGTTCCACCTCTTATAGTGGTTGTTGCGCTTGTAGCATCTCCCATAGTTATAGCCGTAGCTGCTCCAGCAAAGTTCATAGTCGTTGCACCAGTGTTGTAAAGAGCTTGGCTTGTTGACTGGCCAACTACTGTAGGAGAACCAAGAGTTAATGTACCACTAACTGAGCTACCTATAGTCGTAGATGTAGATGCACCACCGATATTGAGAGTTGTTGCCCCTGTATTAAATATACTAGCAGTAGATGCACTTGTAGTAATTGCTCCTTTTGCTGACGCTAAATCACCATAAATTCTTGTTGTACCTGTATTGTCTGTTTTTCCTATTCTAACATCTGTAGCAGCACCAGTTCCAACATATACGCCAGTTGCACTGGAATCGAATAAAGTTGCATTGCCTGTGGCTGTAGTAGTTATGTCAGCACCATTTATTGCAAGATCTCCCCCTAATGTCAAGAGATTTGTGCTTGGATTATAAGATATTAAATCATCACTGTCTATAAATAGACTTGCAGATGTTGTAGAAGTAGCATCAGTAAAAACTAAATTATAAGAAGCATTGCTAGAAGCCTCAGTTATCGTAACACTAGAAGCAGAACCAGCGCTTATCCAACTTAAAGTTCCTGTAGTAGTAGAAGACAATACATAGCCGTCTGATGCTGCATAAGAACCAGGAAGAGTTAAAGTTACGTTTCCAGTAGATACAGCTGAAGGAGCCTGAAAAGCAACATAGTCAGTTCCGCCACCTGTTTCTCTGAATCTTATATCAGATCCACCTGAAAGAGTAATGTCTCCAGTAAAAATTGCCCCTGAAAGTGGAGCAAAATAATCTCCAATGGCTTTCTTAGTGGCCAACTTTAAATCACTACTCCAAGTGGTACCGTTCGTTGAGCTATTCTCTATTTCAGCGCCAACCCATTTTATTCCAGAAGAATTTACGCCTATAAAAAGCTGATTATCAGCAGTGTTTACAGCTGGTTCACCTATAGACAAAGAAGAAGGTGTACCGCTTGTTGTTTTTCTTTTTAATTGAATTGTTGGGTTTGTTGCCATGTTTACTCCTATTTGCTTTTTTAACTTATCTTTCTACCTGAATCAAGCGTAAGTTCCTCCGTCTATATCTTCTAGATTAGTATCTATCGTATCACCCTCTATAGTAGTGCCTGGAGTTGTAGCAGTAATATTTCCTGTTACAATTAAATCTCCAATGATAGTTAAAACACTTGAAGAACCATTATTACCTTGAATTATATTTAAATTTGATATTGTACCTAAGTTAGCATCAAAATTTACACCTGAGATGACTGTAGGCATATCTGAAAGAGCTACTACATCACCATTTATTCCGTTTACTGTGTTAACAACATATTCGTTTTCCCAGTATGCTCCGTTATACACCAAAGCCTGTCCGACATACGGGTCTAGCAATTCTACGTCATTTAAATCGGAAAGATAATCCGCGCCGCCACCGCCACCTCCTCCAGAAATTGCAACACCTACATCCCATGCGTACCCATTCCACTCCCATGTTCTACCATTGAAAGTGTATGTTTGACCTGTATAAGGAGATGATGGAAAATTAATTAATGGCATAATATATTATATTTATATATTTATATATTTCCTATTTTATACTATTTCAAACCAGGATAAATCACAAAATACTTTTGCTCCTGCATTCACTGGTGTAAAAGTAAGAGTAAAAACATCACTTACACCAGCCTGTGTTCTACCAATCTGGAAATTAAAGTCATTTATATTAGAAACTGAAAGACTTCCGCTACTGCTTATATATCCACCTATTATGTCAGTACCACCAGAAACAGCTGTTGCACTTATGTCATAATCAACGTTTCCATTGTAGTGAGTTGACCAGCTTGCATTGGTTAATGTGGGATTAAGTAATATTCTATATAAAACAGTATCAGGCTTATTACTAGTGGTTTCTTCAAGAACGCAACTTATATTAGATGGTATTATTATAGAATCAAGACGACTAGAATTAAGTCTAACAGAAACCATTGGATACTGAGTCCCACCTGTAGTTAAGGTAGTTGCAGTTGATCCATTTTTTGTAACATTAAATCTTCTACTAAACCCTTCGTAGCCAGCTTCTGACATTACGCTACTACATATATGCTTTGCAGATGAAACGGAATCCGTTGTACCTGTATTTTCTATCTCAAATCTTAGTGGCAAAGATGCGGTAGTCATATATGTGGTAGTTCTTAGATTTGCATTATAAAACGTATGTGCAACCACAGGTCTTCCATTAACAGCAAAACCAACCCTGACATCACCAACACCAAGCCATTCAATATCTATCCAAAAAATATTAGCCTTCGTAAAATCTAATGTGACTCCACTAGAACCCGTACCATCAAACCTATCTCCATTCCAAGAAGACTGGGCAACTCTATACGTAGTGTCATCAACAGATCCACCTGTATATGTGCGCAAAACAAGGTATACCGTATTATCACTTTGCTCTAAATATATGCCATTTTGAGTGCCAAAATATCCAATACGTTGTCTTAAATTTGTCTTCTTAGGAGCAAATACAAAAGTATTAAAAATTAATAATGATTTGCCTGGCTGATATGGAAATACCCTTTTTGTTTCTCTAGTTACCTTAGATCCAGAAGCTGTAGTAACAGATACGTTTATGCAACTTTCATTTGTTGCGTATGAAGTTGAACCCCCTGAGGATGTTGAAGTATCCCATTTGTCATTTTCTTGATACCTGTGTTGAGAATCAAAAAGAGTAAATGGCTGACTTACTTTAAGCCTACCGAATGCATCTATGGCATCACCTCTAAAAGCGACTTGATCATTAAACAAATAACTCATACTATTCTCCAACCATTTCTGTATATGAACTGAATACCGCCATTATTGATATTTATTATTGCTGATGAATCGTTGTCAATAGTATCTAAAACATCATAAGGTTGTATTGTAATCATTCTACTTGAAAAACCTGCTTCACCACTTTCGTCTTTTACTATTATTATTCTTCCATTAGATGGATTTTGAGGAAGAATAATTGTAACAAGTCCAGAATAATTAACTCCAATGTAATAATCAGTACTAGTAGAATAATAAGAAGATGAATTTACAATTGTTGTGTTAAAAGTTATTGCACCATAAAAAGTACTTGAAGATGGCTGAATCCAATGATACGATATTCCATCATAAACATATACATATTCTTCTCCAGTATCTGAGTCTATCCATCTGTCACCTAAATTTGGAGAAACAGGAGAATATGGGTCATAAGAAAACTCTATTTTAGAATCCAATTCGCCCTGTAAACCTGTTATCTCAGAAATAGGATGTATGTGAGATATAAAATTAGTATTTAGATTAACCCATTGAGTACCAGAACCATCATCAATAAGAGTAAATTCTGTTCCTGTAGAAGTATTAAGCCATTTGTCACCAGTTTTATATAGACTAACGCTTGGAGCTGTAGGCGAACTGACGTATTTCATAAAAGTCGTCAATTCACTCATTATATAATCTTCATTTGGACTTATGTATATATTTACCCAATATAGATCATCTCCATCATTTATAAGCGTATATTCTATGCCTGTTGATGTATTGTACCATCTGTCACCAGCATTATACAAAGCAACATTAGGAGCCGAAGGTGATGATACGTAGGATATCTTTCCTGTAAGTGTTTGATTTGTCCAGTTTGAACCGTCCCAAACTAAAAGTTGACCAACTGATGGCGACGAAGTTTCCACATCCGACAATTCAGATATAAACGATATTGAGCTACCGCCTGAACCGACTCCAGAAACTACTTCTCTAAATATACTTGCTTGTATTATTTTTGCATCAGAAGAATTGTTTAATTGAGTTGCAGAACCTTTTACTATTATCCATCCACAAAATATCGCATTTGATTTTGTATTTGTGGATTCATTAAAGTTTTCTTCTACCAGTGAAGAAATGGCATCTGACAATGAAGCATATACTGAATTACCGTAATATATTATCAATATTCCAGTTTGACCTGGATAATAAAACATTCTTTGTATTGACCATTCATAAGAAGATACATTTTGCAAAGTACCTGATCCATTGTCATATTTAGAACCATCAACTGATGAAGATATATTTATATTGAATCCAGAAGAACCATCAGAATAATATCTATGTATAGATGGATCTGAATAGCCAGAATCAAATTTTATATTTGGATGACCAGAATCTAAAACATAATTAGATCCTATTAAATACGAATAACCTGAGCTGCGATTCAACTTCATATTTGAGCCATTAGCAGAAATTCTATGTCCAGATATTTTAGCAGGACCTAAGCTTCTTATAAATTCATCATACTGATGTAATGACCCAAAAACAACATTTGATAAATTAGAAGTAAAAGATATTGTAGACCTATTAGGATGAACAACAGCGCCTATAACAATATATTCTTTGTAGTTTTCTGAGCTAAAAACTCCAGTCTGCTGACCTATTACTCCATTTGAATTAACATAGATCCATGTTGTATCCGCAGAAGATATATTAGATAAACTTATTGATGATTGAGACGACCAAGAAACAACCAAAGACCCAGTAACAGGATCTGATATACCAGAAGCTCCACCACCAGTCTGACTGATTATTACACCAGAACCTGCACTGATGTCAAATTTAGAAGGATCTGAAACATTAACAGACAATACTCCGCCATACAAAACACCTGATCTCAGATTGTTATTTAAATAAGATCCATTTATGCCTTGAACTAAATCAGCATCTAATCCACTGCTAATTCCATCAACTACAGATATGGTCTTAGTTATAGCATTAAGTTCTATGTTGTCACCAATAGTGAAAGAAGTGCTGCCTAATGAGTTTTCATTTCCAAATAAAACTTGGTTATTAGTTGTGTCTTTTTTTATAGACTTTACATCTGTTATTTGTAGGGCTTCCCAGCCTGGAATATTTACATTGTATCTCCATTTTTTACCATTAACGCTGTACTCATCCCCATTGGAAGGACTGCGCGGAAAACCTGTAGATTTTAATGCGGTTGCCATTTATCCTCCTAAAAAAGCCTCTCCTGGATAATCGCCAGTTAAATCCATCCATCCAAACTCATCAGGATCTGACTGAAGTTGGACATATACATATTCTGTAAGATTTTGAGTATTAAGCCATCTATCTCCTAAGTTCACTCCAGAAGGAGCATCGTCTTGTTGATAATATTTTATACCATCGCTAACAACGATTTGTTTTACGATCTCCCAATATGAACCATTCCATTTCCATGTTTTTTCACCTAATGAAAAAGTATTTTGAGAATTTGGATCTGGAAAATTAAACATTTTTATCCCGTTTTAACTGAAGATCCAGTTTCAATCCAGTAGCCATTACCATTATCATCTCTTATAAACACTAATAAGACACCATTTAATGTATTAAACCAATTATCTCCAGAAACAGCGTAAGAAGGCGCTGTGTCTGAAACAAATATATTTTTATTAATCACATTAGGATATAAAGATAAACTCATAACATTTTTATTACCATCTTATGCAAAATTTTACTTCTTTTTTTGCCGAGAAACGTTAATCTCGAGTTTGCAGTTTGAGATAACATATTTGAATTACATTGTGGCACAGGATAAAATCGGCCAGAGGATAACGTCCCAACTATCCTGGTAGCGTGTCTCCAGACGCGGCGGAAGAATCGTCAGGCTAAAACCCAAATAGGTTCGACTACTGGACAGAAACCAAGGAATCTGCATAATTCCTCTGATACATACGTTTGTATAATTGGTCTTTTATATAATTTTAATTTATTAACAGAAACGGCTTTCTAAGAAAGATGGGAGTGTGTCCTCTATATGAAAAATTCTTAGAATGTATTATAGAGTGGCGATTGACTGGGGACAATAGTATCACTTACAAGTGATACTAAACAGAAACGGATTTTGTAGAGCCTCGATCTCATGACGCAGGAATGAGATCGACTCATGGAGTCATCGAAGATGACGACATTCTCTTTAATTACCCCTCGACGCTTCGCGTCTCGGCACAGAACCCTTCGGGTTCAGTGGTTATTCATACCTTACTATATCAAACCCATGAAACTTCTCTAAGTCAAACAAAGAATTGTCTCCTGAGCTTTCTTTGACCGCTTGAATAAAATTATAGCTATGTGAAGTCGTAATAAATTGTGTGTCAGGAAAATTATTAATAAGTCTTTTAACAAGCCCTGGATGTCTCTTGAAATATATATGCATTTCAGCATTATCTATAAGACATATTTTACTTGGGTTCATAACAGATTCATTACAAATTGTTCTTAGCAATGTTGCTATTTTCTTTTCTCCATCACTCATTCTTTTGAAATGTACTTTTACTTCTTTTTTATGTATAATTAGATCTTGATAAAATTTAGCGGTATCATTAAGATCATGTGTCTCTACAGTTTTTCCTAACTCTATAGGTAGTCCATATACATACGAAGCAATTTCTAGGAATTTATCAGCTGCTTCCCATTTAAGTTGAAACTTATTTAAATTAATTGGATGATCTGCATCGGTAAAAATAGACCAACCTTCTTGATCTGAGTTGTATCTAGGAAGTGTTGTTTCAACAATACCATTTTGATCAATATGAGAAAAATACTCTTTCCCTGTGTTGTCAAAAAAGACACCTTTTAAACTTAATTTTCTACTACTAGCAATAAAACCAGAATAAGTTGGATCATAATCTTCATGAAATATCATTTTTCTAAAATATAAATCATTTTCTCTTCCGTAAAATTGATATGGATTAGATATTATTCTTATTCCACTTAGTATAGTACTTTTACCAGTGCCGTTTGGACCGAAAAAGACAGACAAGGGAATAAAATTTCTTTCGTTCATAAACGATAAATTTATTTCCTTATAGCCACAGAAGTTTTCGAAATTAATCTCTTTGAGGTATAACATGTCTGTATTAAATAATAATGTTCAAACTTTTTTGTCGGAAGATTTAACTAAATTAGTTGCTAATGAAATATACATCACTATGTCAGATACTAAATTCCCTAGGAATCAAGTAAATGTTGATTTTCATTTAAAAGAAGGCAAAATGGTGTGCTCAAAGCCATGGAATACTCAATTTTGCTTTGACGCAGACGGATTAAATCATTGTAAATCTATAATAGATTATTTAGGTAATACCAATGATCCAACTCATGAAGAAGTAATAGCTTTTGAAAGTTGGAGGCAAAACTTAAGTAAATCTATAGAATCATTAATAAATGATAAATTTAGAAAAGCGTGTCTTAAAGTAGTGTTTGATATTGAAGATATTGAAGCATTTCCGCTACAAACTATAAGAATAGTTGATGTTGATGTAACACAAAGGCCTGAAAATGACAAAGTTCTTGTTGTACGAAAGGATACTCCAAAAGGAATTAATGCTCCACCAGTAACTTCTGAAATCATGAAAGCATACGAAGAAGGTTTAGATGTCAATGATTTTATACATAAAATGAAAGAAAATGGAAATTTAAAATATAAATATGTTACTTCTGCAGAGTGGAGAAAGCATTTTTACGATATAACAGTAAGCATAATGGCAGATTACACACCCCGCAAGTCCCCATAATTCATAAAATAATAAATACTATATAATACAATAAAGGGGATATAGACAGTACGGCGTAAAAAACCGTACTGTTCTTTTTAAGGAGATATTTATGCTTGAATTCAATTCAGAAAATTATGAAATGAAAAAAGAAGCTGCAAAGCATAAGGGTAAAGATGTTCAGCTTGGCAAAATAATGAAGGGTGATGTTAAGAAATTTAAGGTATACGTAAAAGATCCTAAAAGTGGAAATGTTAAAAAAGTTAATTTCGGACACGGCGGATCAAGTGCCAAAGCTAAAGGAGAAAAGACTTTAAGCATAAAAAGAAACAAGCCATCAAGGCAGAAGAGTTTTTTAGCTAGGCATAAATGCGATACAGCAAAAGATAGGACTTCTGCAAGATATTGGAGCTGCAAGGCTTGGCGCAGGGGAACCAATTTACCTTGATTAAAATATCTAAAAAACAATGGATAGAAACAGGCATAAGTAATGGTTGGATTCCCATCCACAAATATGCTCAGGTTGATTTTGACATACCGATTCCTACCACAGGAGGAAATGGTTCTTTGTTGTCTTTTTTTAATAAAGATAAAAACAAAAACACAAAACCAAATGAAGAAGAAGAAAAAGAAAAAGAAAAAGAAGATAAGTCAGGTCAATATGTAGAATCAGCTATAGGTGCTGCAACATTAATGGCTGCATTAAAAGCATTAAGTCCTAATGAGCAAAATAAAGTTCTATCCACAATTTTGTATAAAGGTTCTCCAATAACATTAGATACAATAGCTAAAATGCCTGAAAATAAAAGAAATGTAGTATTAGAACAGATTCTAAGAAAAAATCCAAATCTTCTTTCAGACGAAATAGGTCTATATTCAGATTCTGAATTAAGAAAATTATTAAAAAATCAAAGAAGTTCTAAAATAAAAGACTTTATTAATCAAAAAGGTGCCCCAATACTTGGAAGAGTTGGGGCTGGTTTAGCAGGTGGAGCAACTGGGTGGCTTGCCAGTAGCTATTTAATAAATAAGGCTAAAGAAAGTATGCAAGCAGACAGGACCGTTAGGAAAAAAGCATTAGATAATTATTCTCATGGTAAATCGGGATTTAACGCTGGGTCTGCAGCTATGATATCTAATATAAAAAGAATATCTGGAATAAGTTCTGTTCTTGACTATATGGGAAAAGAAATAGCTAAAGAGCTTGATTACATAAGTAAGAATTTATAAAAATTAAAGGATTATATCAAATTTATTTTTAAAAAATGGTTTATAAAAGAGGGCAAAAATGGCACGTTTAATAAAACTGGCAAATCAAAATAAAACTATGGTAAAGTTAAGCTCCCAAGAGTGGCTTAATTCAGGAATTAAAAACAATCTTTTTTATAAAGAAAATGGGATAATCAAAACAGCATTAGGTGCTGGTGCTGGTGCTGGTGCAACTACTGTTGGGGCAAGATTGTTGTTTGATGAGAATCAAGGCAAACTTAAAGATCCATCATATGTAGCTGCATTGCTTGCCTATAGGAGTAGGGCTGTCCCTCAAGGATATGAAGTCTTGGAGATCGCTGTTGGCAAAGATCCAACAACTGGTAAAAAAACAGTTACTCCATCTCCAGGGAGCGGTTTATTCGCAATAAAGAATGTTAAAACTGGAAAAATAGCTGATCCTACGAATAATCTAAGTATTCAAAATTATGCTGCAATTTTAAATAAATTAGGAACTGGACCTTCCCCTACACCTTCACCTACACCTTCACCTACACCTTCACCTACACCTTCACCTACACCTTCACCCACACCTTCCCCTACACCTTCCCCTACACCACCCCCTACACCACCAAAGCCACGAAGACCAAGAAAGCCAAAAATAAATTGGCTAGGAGTTGCAGGTGCAGGTCTGGCAGGAGGACTTACTGGATACGTAGCTGGTGAAGGTATAGCAAAATTAACAGAAAAAGATAACACCATACAGCACTGGAATCCAAATGAATTCTATAAAGGTCTTGCATTATTGCAAGAAGCAGTAGCTCCTATATCTGGAATAAATAGCACTTTAGATGCTTATATGAAAGATGCAATGAAAGCAGTTGGAGACATCGCTGCTCAAGCTCAAAAAATGCCTAGTGGGATGTCTGGCTTTAATCAAGGAATGAAACAACCTCAAGCTCCAGCTCAAGGAGCAAATCAAGGTTTTCCAGGTTACATAAAAGATTAAGAGGAAATATGACAAACAAAATTAAAATTTCTAAAACACAATGGCTTGCTTCAGGAATAAAAAGCGGTTATCTTAACCCTCAAGACGATGGAACTTTTATACTTAATAAAAAAGCAATAAATTTAGCACAAGGATGGAAGTCTGTAAAATCATTTGCAAGAATGAGACCATATTTAAGTAGCTTTATAGGCGGAGCTGCAGTAGGAGGCATAACTAGTCTTTTGCAAAATACGACTATAATTAATAGAGCAAAAGACTGGTGGAAGGGTGGCAAGGAAACTCCAGAGATGCTTAAATCTTTAACAAACGCAAGAGATGCCTACGATAGGCAAATAAAGCAATTGATAAATAAAGATAACAGTCCAGTTAGTCTAAGATTACAGCAAGCATTAAATTCTTGGCGAGGCAGATTGGACGAAACAATACAGACAGTAACTCAGAGTTTGACGGAAAGAGGAATGGGCCCAGCTCAAGAGGCTGGACAAAGATTATTGCAAAATGAAAGAGATATGGAAGATATGAGAAGAGCAGCACAGATGCCTCCTCACAACCAGTCTGATATCAGTCATCTAATGCAAGGAGCTGCTAGTACGCCTTCAGTTCAGCAGCAGCAGCAGCAGCAGCAGCAGCAGCAGCAGCAGCAGCAGCAGCAGTCTGGAGCTAGCGCAGGAGCTTCTTCGGCTGCTTCGGCTAGCTCAGGAGGTGCTGCTACCAAACCAGATCCGTCTAAGCCTGGAATAAATCCAGCAGTAAAAAGAGTTTTAGATACAGCTCCACAAAATTAATAGAGGGTAAAATGAATACTAACGAAATTAAGAATACATACAATTTACTTTCAAAAGTTCAAAATAAGAAGCTTAAATTTGCTCAAGTACAAACCCCTTCTGGTAGAGAAAGCGGTATCGGACCAGGGCGAACTCTTATGCAGCCAGAACAAACATGGGACGAAGTGGCCATGGCTGATAGCGGACTGAGATCATGGGCTAAAAGAAAAGGTATTGACTTAAACGATATTTCTCTAGAAAGAAAAAATAAAAAGATTTACGCCAATGGTGTTGAAATGACTAGTGCTTCTATAAAGACAGACCACTATGCAGATAATGCACCAACAAGAGCACAAATAGAAGCACAAAAAGAAAAAGCAGCACCAACACCAGCAATAAAAGAGCAACCTTCTACAGGAGCAGGAGCAGGAGCAGGAGCAGGAGCAGGAGCAGGAGCAGGAGCAGGAGCAGCACCTTCTAGTCCTAAGCCATCTTCTGAGGCAGGCAGCTCTAGGCCTTCAAGTTCAGGCAGGCCATTAATAGATCTTTCTGGAATGTCTTTGCTTTCAGGAAATAAATTAAATGCAAACTTATCAGGTGGAAACGCAAACGCAACAGCAAATGCAACAGCAAATGCAGCTGCAGTTGGTGCTGCAGGTGGCGCTCCCTCTGGAACATCTCACATTGATACTGTATCAAATGCTCAAAAATACCACTTCCCAACAGGTCAGCCTGAAATGGCTGGACATTATGGACCATTTATGGTAGATGGTAAAAAGAGATATTTTGCGATAGAATATGACCCATCAGCTAAAAAGTATAGATATACAGGTCAGCATGTAGAAAAATAATAAGGTAATAAAAATCAAATAAAAAAGGCAAGATATAATCTTGCCTTTTTTAATTTAATTAACTAAGTATTATTGATCAAAACGAGTTACCCTAATAGGTGTTCTACTTTGTAAGCTTCTAGAATCTTGTATAACTTGTTCATCTTTCGCTTTATTAGAAAAAGCTCTACTTTGTGAAGCAACTCTTCTTTTAGCGTCAAGCAATTTTATCTTAACAAAATATTCCTTAACTTCTGCATGTGTAAAGTCGTAAGGAGCTAATGCTAGTCTTACTCTATGCTCATAGCTAGCTAAGTCTTCTCCTTTTTGAATTGATGGCAATCTTTTTACAAATTCGTTCATAACTCTAGTTACTTCATGAGAAGATGTATTGTTTAATACTGAATCATCATTTGTAATAATTGCATTAAGAATTGCTTCATCTCCAAAACTTCTTTCTAATATATTATGAGATCCTCTTTTTTGGTCAGCTTCAAAGTCATATACAGTAGGGTAGGTTTGCTTAAATTGTGCTTCAGTCATCATATTTTTACTTGCATAGTACCTCATGGCAGCTTCATATTCTGACTTTAATCTACTTCTTGCCTCTAACATCTCTCTTACCGATTTAAATGGGGGAAGACCAAGAGATGTTCTCATGGCATTATCAGATTTTAAAAGATTTTCATGATAAAAATCTACCTGTCCCTTATTAGAAGATTGAGCTTGATTAGATTGAGCATTTCCTGATCCAGAAGACGCGCTAGGCGTATTTGTAGGCGCAGTATTTGTTCTTGGAGTTTGTGGATTTGTTTGAGTATTATTTTTAGACTGAGTATTTCCACTGTTGTAAGACTGAGCATTTGCTGAGGCACCAGCTGATGCATTGCTTTGAGCCAATTTTATAAGTTGACTATTTCTCTTAAAAGTTATACTATTAGAATTAAAAAGATTCATATAAGGATATACCTCGATAAATACATAATATATTTTATATACAAATAATAAATGAAAAACCTTTTAAGATCTACTTTTTCTTTTTTTGATCATTCACTAGAAGATTCTTTAAGTGAAGATGAATTTAATTCAATGAATATGATGCATATATTCATGGACCAAGTTATAAGAGATATTGATTCACAAATAGATATAGAAACACAAATGCAATTAGAAGCAGTCAAGGCTGCAAAGAAAGCAGCAGAAGAGGGGAATATCTATTTTACCCCTAGAGTCGCTTATAGCATAAGTGGCATGAAAGAAATAAAAGAAGTGTGTGAAAGTATATACAGAATGTCTTTGCATTATATAACTCACACTCAGAATATGATTGAACGCAGAGGTAAGAGTTTTATGGGAAAACAGCTTTTGAAGTCTAAAAGCAATGATGCTATAAGAAAAAAATTCGAACTACAGATTATCCATCCTCACGAGTATGCAGGTGTATTGTCAAACAAATATCCACCAGATTTTATATTAATATTAAATCATATAAAACATATGTTTGATAGTGAAAAATTGTTCTCCAAGCTTGCACCAGTAGATCCAGGTTTTGCTAGAAAAATGCAAATGCTATATGTAATTTGTTCAAAAATAAGGTAATTTAAAATGATTAAAATATATTCCAACTCAACTTTATACTTAAGTAAAAAGGCTATCGGAAGTTTAGCCAGACCAATCTGGAGAGCAATAGATTCAATCTATAGCAATCCAGTTTCTCAACACTTGATGGAAGGATCAAGTACTGGAAAAATTATAGACACAGGACTTAATTTATTTGATAAAACTCAAGATGAAGTAAATATTGACAGATTGACTGAGGGGTATTCTTTCTTTTCTCCAAAAGGATCTGCTTTTGCAAAAGACTTAGGTCAAGAAATTATGAATGCAAATGACCCTGGAGAACTGTCAAAAATAGCAAAAAGCTTATATTGTCAATGGAAGAAAAGTCCGCCATCAAATTATTACGACAAAAATTTTGAAAGCATGATTGAAATTTTAATGAATCACTATATATTTTCTAACGAAATAAGAGATATAATCGTAAGAGGCAAGGGAACGGCCACTGGAGGCGCTTCTAAGGAAGGCAAGAGACTGATGGATAGAATGAAGTCAAACATGTATCCATGGCTTACAGGGGCAATGAATAGGATAGAAAGCAAAAGTTTTTCACACATGATTACATGCTCATGAATGATTTAGAAAAGCAACTTTTTACAAAAAGCATAGAAAGCACTAATAATGCTATTAATATGATGTCTAATCTGATATCAAAAAATGAAAATCTTCAGTATGAAATGCTTAAAGATAAGATAATATTAGAATCAATTAAGAAAAATATGGAAGAAATTTCAAGAGATATAAAAAAGAATTATCCAGAAGACAAAGCAATAATACTTAAGCTCAACAAATTTTTAGATGATAAAGAAATCAAAAAAGCTTCAGATACTCTAAGAGACATAAGACTAGCCATGTCACTTATGAAAATAATAGCAGCAAATGTTTCATCATTTGAAGGCGATCCATCTTTGTGGTATAGATATACAGATACTATAAAAAAGATAGAAAATAATATAGACTATTTGACTTAATTAAATGTCAGTATTCGTAGCGCCTATAAAAGACCAGGTCATTCTCGTATTAGAATGCATGGACAGATTTATAGAATCAATATTAGAATCTATATCAGACCACCTTGCATATTTATCTCCAAATCTTTCTGTTGGATTATTAATTGCAAAGATAGGCATCTTCTCATAAAGTACTTGATTTATTTCTAAATATTGCTCTTCTAAAAATTGATCGAATGATATTCCATACTGTATTTTAATTTTTTCCGCCATGTTAGCAACTAAATTAATAAGATAGTTGTCACTAAAATTTACAGAATTATATAAAGTGTTTCCTGTTAATCTAAGTCCTCCTATAAGCTCTTCCATCCTGTAATCAGCAAGATTTACGTCAGTTTGATTCTTGCATATATTTAAGGCCTCTTGTATTAAGATAACAACTTTATCTGTAACTCCTATAATGTCTGCAGCGTATTCAGAAGTTAATTTAAATTCTCCAGGTAATATCATGATATTATCAAAGCCTCTATAAAATCTGTTGTGTAAGATCTAGTGTAATCTAAAGTAAATGTTAGCTTTACCCAAACATTATCTCCGATGTTTTTATCTTGTATTTCCTTTCTATTGTAAAACTTTATTTTTCTTGAAGTTAAAGAACTAAATAAGCCTTCGTTTGGGAAATTCTTAAATGTTTTATCAAAGTCTTCCACAAGCCATGAAGTTTTTTCTGCAAAAGATGTTGACGAGATAAACGGACTTGAATCTAATTGGTCTAAGTAAATATCTGCTTTTATTTGATAAAAACCAGTTCCTAAATTTATTTCAGGTAAATATGTCTCTATGATAAAAGATCCTTTTACTTCTTTATTTACAGTATCAATTTTCTCATTAAGTTGAGAAGAATTTATATTAAGTCTTATAAAAGCATTAGTTAATTTAAAGTCTAAATTATTTATTATGTCTATAAAAGAAGGCTTTAAGCCATCAAACTGATCGAAATATGCTATTTCAGCAAATTTTTTCCATGCAGAAAAAGCGGGGTTCACTTGAGAAGAAATTTGTATCAATGTATTGTTGGTGCTTATTCCCCTATATCTGTCTAAAGCCCAAATTTTATCGTTAACATCTCTATATGTACCCGCTCTTCCTGTTAAAGCTGTAGCTGAATTTATTCTTCTTAATAATAGAGCGGAACATTGACTTAGTATCTCATGTATTCTAGACCAAGACTCTTTTGGAGAAAACTTACTAGGAATTGATAAATCATTATTAAAAATAACCTTACATAAAGGGTCGCAAAAGTAAGTCATAGGAGAACATAGTAATGGTGAAGCAAAATACATTGATTCCAGTAAAGTATAGTCTTTGCTAGCGCTGTAGAAAAAAGGCTCAGGTCTAAGCCAGCAAGAAACTGTTGATGCAGTTTTAATATCATAAGGATCTATTTGATCGAGAATCAATTCTGTCTCGGGTAAGTCGCTCATCATCCCAGCTGCAGATATATATCCTGAGTCTAAAGCAGCGATAGCTGGTCCAAAGACATTGTCAGATCTAAAACTTTTAAATGAATCAGTATCTGCATTAAAGAAAAAAATTCGATTCAATCTATTTTGAGTCAAAAAAAAGCTAGTAGTTAAGTTCTGTAAACCAGCAGACCAGAAAAAAGAATCAGAAGAAGCAAATCCGAAGTCGCTTCTTAGATTGTCTATAGGTTCTGAAGTCAATAAATAAGATTTGAAATAATTCTTAATAAAATTTTGCTCAAAAGAGCTTAATTCTTCAGCATAATAATCGTATCCATATTCTTCTTTTAAGCTCCATCTATCAAAATATAAATACCCATTCGAGAGTATGCCATTTCTATATCCTGAAAATTCTGCTATTTTTTTCTTCATCAAACCATATGCTGGTAGGTCATGTTGGCAGCATGGCATTACGTTGAAATCATATAGTTCTGCAGATATTTCAGATTTTCTATATGCAGGGTTTAAACATACAGAGTCTTTTCCCGTAAATGCTGCAGCAACAGCTGAGCAGCAAGATATAACATAATTTTCTTCAACATATCCAGCTGGAACTCTGTATCCCAATATACAAGCATGTATAGTGTTAGGAAAAGATCCTAATGAATCTATTTTTGCTAATATTTGATCAAGTAAAGATTGTTCAAAATCTAATCTAGATTGATATACCGAAGAGGTAATAGAATTGATCCCAAGCAAATTAATGCTTGGGATCTGTCGAACTAAGCTGTATTCTAATGCTAAGGATTCACTGTATTCGTCATTAGCATTATATACATAAAGTACTTTATTTGGGTCTATTGTCATCAAGCACCAGAAGATCCAAATCCACCTGTTGATCTAGCAGTGTCTGTACTTACAGTGCCTTCAACAAGATTGAAATTTTCTCTTCTAGTAATTACGAGCTGAGCTATCCTATCCCCTTTTTGATATATTTTATAATCAATTTCTAGTCCATATTTTGGAAGTGGTACAATAGGTCTAAATGCAACTTTGACACTACCCCTGTATCCTTCGTCTATAACTCCAACTGAGTTTGATAATATTAAGTCATATTTCTTGATACTAGATCTGGGATAGACAAATCCGCATATATTTTCTGGAAAAGCAACCCTTACGCCAGTGTCGTAAATAAAGTTAACTATATATTCAACATTATTTATTATTCTAGTTTCTATTTCTGCATCATTGCATGCAAACAGGTCCCATCCTGAATCATTACTGTTAGCCTTAACAGGTGTTATTGAGTTTTCATGTAATTTTTCAAAAACAATATTCATAAATTCTCCTTATCCACACTTGCTCCATCCACAAGATTTGCATATAACACATCCTTCTTGTCTTATAAGAGCGCACTTGTCTTGAGTATTGCAATTAGAACATGTCTCTCCAGTTACCTCTGTACCATTAGGTATGTATTTCTTAAGAGATCTTGCAACGCTTTTTGAAAATCCAAACATGCTTCCTTCTACTTTTTCCAACTGATGCACTACAAACTGAACATCGGCCCCGTGTCTCAAAGCAGTAGATATCATACGAGTCAATGCTCCTTCATCTTCTGATAGTTTGTCTCCTATTTTCTTTATGACCATTTTATTGTCATTTTTATCAAATAGATCTGCTCTATAATGACCGCGAGCCTCTTTTGTCAAGGTGCCTTTACAAAAAGATTTAGGTATTAACATCTCATTATCATCAACAGTGTTTTCGCTAGCAAATACTTCATACGGCTTACCTCCCAGCATTCCTATAATTACGAAATAAGGCTTGTTTTTTACAACAGCATGATGTATGTCGCAATCAAGTATTTGCGGCCTTTTCGGAGCTTTTGTGTTTACTATTTCATTATCATTCTTTTTACTTGATGTTTCTGAAACCAAAACGCCAGTTCTGCATCCATCTCTGTAAATAGTTACGCCCTTGCATCCACTTTTCCATGCAGTTCTATAAATTTCGTCTACAGAATCGACCGACACATCGTTTGGTAAATTAAGAGTGCTAGAGATGGCGTGATCAAGATGCTTTTGTGCAACTGATTGTAAATGAACTCTTTTTCTCCAATCTAATTCTGGAGCAGTAGATCCTCTCCATGGGCTTTTGTTTATATCACTCTCACCACTAACTTCTATCCACATGTTAACTTTTGGAGGATATATTTTAAACTCCATCCAATGATCTCCATTTTGATCCACAAAATCCGACCTGAAACCAACATCTCCAGGATTTCCTTTTTTACGCCTGATATATGGATCTATCATGAATTGAGGCTCTATTCCACTCGAGGTCTGAGTGAGAATAGATACAGATCCAGCAGGAGCAGTAGTAAGCAAAGCTATATTTCTTCTACCGTATATCTGCATGTCATGGTAAAGATTAGGGTCTTCGTCTTTTATGCGATTCAAAAAAGGATTGTCTTTCTCTTTTTCAGCATTCCAGACAGGAAATGGTCCAAGCTCTTTTGCCATAGCAACACTACTTCGATACGCTGAAAGCTTAAGATTTTTATATATTTTTTCAGCCATAGCGATACCTTCATCACTAGTATATGACAGATTAAGCGCAGCTAATGTATCTCCAATAGCAGTAGCTCCAGTGCCTGTTCTTCTTCCATTAAGTGCAGCGTCTTTTATCTTGTTCCAAAGAGATCTCTCTCTTGCCTTGACTTCTACAGGTTCAGGATCGCTTTCAATCTTATGGATTATTTTATCAATACATTCTATTTCTAAATCAACAAGATCATCCATTAATCTTTGACACAGCTCGGCGTCTTTGTTAAATTTATCAAAGTTAAATGTAGCATCATTGGTAAATGGATTTTCAACATATCCAAAAGCGTTAAGAAGCATTAGTCTGCAACTATCGAATGCAGACAATGGTATTTCTGAGCAAGGATTAGTGCTAATAGTCTTAAAGCCTCTGTCTGCATAGCAGTCTGCAGGTGATTCTTTGATTATATTATCCCAGAATAAAAGCCCAGGCTCCGCCATGTGATGAGCGTTTTCAACAATTACATTCCATACTTCTTTTGCGCTAACCTTTCTTGATATGGAAGGCGACTTTGAATCAATAGGCCATCTCTGCTCGTATTCCTCATTTGTATCAACAGCCTTCAAAAATTCATCAGTTAAACTAATGGAAATGTTTGCGCCTGTTACTTTAGTTAAATTTCTCTTAACGCGTGCAAATTCTAAAATATCTGGATGATGCACGTTCAATGTAATCATCAATGCGCCTCTTCTTCCAGCCTGGCCTACTTCTCTTATTGAATTGGAGTATCTTTCTGCAAAAGATACAACACCAGTGCTAGTTCTAGCAGCGTTTTTTGTTGGAGCGCCAGCTGGTCTTAAATGAGAGATATCTATACCTACTCCACCTCGCCTCTTGCTTATTTGGACAAGATTTTCGTCTGCCTCCATTATAGATCCATATGCATCCTGAGGAGATTCAACTACATAACAATTGCTAAGAGAAATAAATTGGTATTTATTTCCTATTCCATACATTGGAGACCCCTGAGCAACTATACGCCTAAAATAATATAGCGCATTATAGATATCTTCTTCTGAAATTGGATTTTTGAATTTCTTCTTCTCTATTCTTGCAAACTCTTTGGCTATTCGCCTGTGCATTTCATCTGGAGTAGGTTCCAGTAGTGATAAGTTTGAATTTCTTAAAGCATACTTATCTACAAATACTTTTGCAGCTAATTCATCACCATTAAAATACTCTATGCTAGATTGCAGTGCCTCTTCATATGTATATGTCTTAATTTCATTATGTGAAAAAGTAGCATTTGGCTTAATTGCCGAAACTGATGCGTTCATTTTGTCTCCTTTAATATTTTTACTGCTCTTACTTGAATCAGACACTTAATCCTTTTTCAATGGATTCGACCCAAGAAGTAGATTTTTATAAAATTCTTTTCCCCTGCTATGTATTTTAAATTTTTCGACAATTGTATCCAGCATTTTTGGATTATTGCTGATGTTTATGAATTCCCCATTTTTGTACTCCTTGTCAATCCACTGCAGTCCTCTACTGCATAAATTAACAGTATGATCTTTCCATGTCTTATTTATTCCGTAAAAATCAGTTTGACCATTAATTACAGAACAATCCATGCCTATGCCGTAAATAGGGTTGCATCCTAATGCTTTTGCAAATTGAACAGCCAAAGGCCCAGTGCTCCCTCTTCCATGCAAAACGGATGGATCTTCAGATCTCATAAAATGAGACCCATTAATTTCAAAGTGTAAAAATTTCCTATAAGGATCTCCCCTGTAATGACATACTCTGAAACTAGTAGACTTAAGTAATTTATTTTTTTCAGTAATCCATAATTCTTTGTCTTGCCAAAATATTACAGATGGATCTATTTTAAAAAAAGCACGATTGATTCCAATTGTAAAATATTTTGATATAACATCTAGATTGAAGTTGTTTAAAGTAGGACTGTTTCCTATAATAAAACATGGAATATTATTCAATCTATTTTTCCAAAGTTTAACAAGAGTATTATTAATGTCTTTTTTCATTTAAAAAAGCTTTCCATGAATCGGGCATGTTGAAGTTTTCAGGAAGAAAATCAACCAGGCCCCACGATGGCTTTGATGGCTTATTTTTTAAAATATAGTTGACTTCTTCAGGAGTATGATGACCTTTTTTATTATTCACAGAAAAACTAGAAACTACACAATTTTCCCATGAAGTCTTTCCCCCTCTACATCTAGGTAAGATATGGTCTATAGTAGCCTCATTTTTAGGTATTGATTTTCCTGTATATTGACATATTAGTCCATCTCTCTTAATTATATTTTTACGATTACACACAGGATGTCTCAAATCAGTTCTTTCATAATATCTAGCCATGATAACTTCAGGAACTGGCAAGTATCCCTTAGTAGTCAAAATTGAATTAGAAGATTCATCAGATTGCATAGCCATCCATTCTTCAGCATTTACAGTCATAAAGTCTGGATGAGTAATCATCAAAGCTCTTTCATTGAACATTTTAGAAATAGCTGTGTATATAGAACAATAACTTATAGGCTTCCAGTACTTATTTAAAACTAAACAAATATGATTATCCATAAATTACCTCATGAGGATATTTTTGTCTTCCTTAAATATTGGCTCAAGCTTCTTAAGAACAGAGTCATGCATAGAAGAACTTCTACTTTCTTTGATTCCAAGGATTTTAGCAGCTTCCTTTAGCGATCTTCCCTCGTAGTAAACCAGATAAATAAACTTAGACTCTACATCTTCCAAATTAGAAACTATATAGTTTTTAAACAGATCTATTCTATCTAGTTCTTCAAAAAAATTATTCTTTTTATCACAATGTATTGATGAAAAATCTTCTTCATCATCAGAGTTACTAGACTTGTTTATAGAATAAGAAAATTTAACTACACTATCATCAACTATCTTTTCTTTTTCTAATTCAGAATCTCCAGGAGCCATTTGTATTAATTCTTCACGAGTAGGACTTCTACCATTAATAATGGTAAATTTTTCTCTTATTTTTTCCATCTTAGAATACCGTTGTCTTGTCAATCTTGGGACCCAGTCTAATTTTCTCATTTCATCATACATTGATCCAAAGATCCGATACGTAGCGAAAGTCTCAAATTGAATATTTTTATAAGGATCAAATTTATCAATTGCATCAAGAAGGCCTAGAGCTCCGAATCCCTGAAGATCGTCTTTGTCTGTTTCTGGATACTTATGATGCATAAGATCTGCAAGCTTTAAAACTATAGGGTAATTGAGCTCTGCTAGCTTAGCCCTTACTGTTTTGTAATTATCATTATTTTTAAAATCATTAGTGCTATTCCTAATAGCATCTAAGTCTTGCCACAATTTTATATCCTGTTTTATTTTGTGTTTCTTAGTTTTTTTCATCTTAGTCCTTCCTTCTGTCGATAGTGTTCAAAAAATCTATAACATAAAAAGAAAAGCCTGATGAAATCAATCCAGTTATAGGCCAAGTAAATAAATTAGTCACAAATAGATAAAGATATAATTCACATAAGAGTGTTGTCCAAAAAGAAAGACATACAGTACACTCCATTACAAATGCGAATTTTTCTCCAAAAATATAATTTATTGTTGCCTTTATAGGCCTTGCTATGTAGTAAACTGGATAGTCGTCAGATTTTTCTACAAGTATAGTGGCAAGAGATATGCCACCTAGTATTGAAAGCAATGCGTGTTCTATCATGCTTAATATATATCCAGAACATAGGCAAAAGTGTCCAAATATTCTGATATGTTTTCATGTCCGATTATAGTCTTGACTTCAAGTATGTCCAATATAGGTTCATGTTCATAAAAAACAAAGCTGTGTAATATTTTACAATTATACAGCTTATAGCTTATTTTAAAGCAAGAATCATCCAAAGATCCAAAAAAAATTACTTCTTTTCTTTGGAAAGGGCTTTTGCCTCTAAAAACTTGAAAGCTATTGTCTCCCATTTATCATTTCGTTTTGATGAATTTGACATGGTGTTAATGCACATTTTAATTGCTTCTTTTTCAGAATCTAATATCATGCCTATTATGGTGGTAAAATAGCCTTTATTTTCTGGTTTTAAAAGCTTAGAATCTTGATCAAGGCCCCATTTTTCAATAATTCCCCACATTCTAGCAGATTCTCCAGTTATAGACTGAGTTGGATTTAATCTTGCACTGTGTATCTCATTAACGTATTTTTCAGCTTCTTGTAATATTTCAAATTTATGATCAAATTCTAAGTTAGGCATTTTGATTCCTCCAAAACATATTACTTTAAATGGGTTTTTATATCCTACCATTAAATAGCTTTCTTATTTTTTCCATTAAAGATTCTTTTCTTCTTTTACTCCAACCTTCTTTGGCAATTTCAGAATTTGAATTAAATTCCATAAAAGGAGATATTGTCTCAATCTCTTCTTGTGTAAACTTAATAGCTTCGAAAGAACTTGATTTCCATACTGACATTATGTTAGGAGCTACATCTGTTAAGATTTCAAATATAGCATTAGCAAAAACCTGTATCTCGTATTGAGCATGGTGATCCATTCTAAGTCTTAAAAATTTCAATAAATTATGCAAATTCATTACCCAATACATTTCCGTATAAACATTAACAGGAAGCACCATTCTAGACTGCTCTCTGGATAAGCCTTTCTCTAACAGATTCTTGTAAAGAGCATAGGAATTGTTTGAATGCTCAATTATTAGACTTTGAGCATTCAAGGCATCTTTAATTACTGATTCAGAAGAGCTTTGCTTGTTTGTAGAACTTTGCTCATTTAATCTATTTATTTCTGGAATGTAGAATGTGTCTTCTATAACTGAATATCTTGCTGAATATTCATTAATACTTGCAGTTCTATGTCTAACCCACTGTCTTGCCACAAATATAGGCATTTTTAAGTGAAATTTTAGGACAACACCCTCAAATGGACTAGTGTGGTCATTTTCTAAAAGATATTTTACTAGCCCCATATCTTCTCTAAAAGACTTGGTTCCAGACCCATAGCTAACTCTAGCCATTTGCACTATAGCCTCTTCAAATGAAGTTTTTGAGCTATTCGATAAAGGCATAGTATCTATTAGCCTAACTAATCCGTAGTCTAATACTTTTCTTTCAAGTTTTTGATTGTTGCAATCCATGTTTTTGCTCCAAAGGTTATAGTAAAACGCAATAGTATATATCCATATGGAATCGAAAAAAGATATAAAAAATGAAAAAAAAATAAAAGATGCGCTAGGAAGACCTCTAGAGGTTGATCATGACAGCATATATTATATAAGTATTATTGGGCATATAAATAATGTAAGCGATTTTTATAAAAGTGTAGAAAAAGTATTAAAGAATACAGGAACAATATTATGCCACAAAAAATCTAATAAAAATTACAATCATACTTTGGTGAAAGTCTCATTTAAAGACTATGCAAAATTTTTAAACCCATCTAATCCGAAGCATTATGCTATTATTAATAGGATATTAAGGGACATAGACCATAACTCTTTAAATTCAAATGAATGGGTTAATGTAAAATATGCTGGATACGCAGGAATAATTAATCAAAAAGATTCATCTATTAAATTATGCGATGTACATGCTATAGAGTATAATGGCTTAGAATATAATATATGAGTAGTTTAAAAGACAAAACTCCATCTGAAAGTTATAAAGACATTCTAAATATAGGCTCTGAATATCAGGGCCTTACAAATTATATACAATACTTTAATGACGGATCTGGTAATCAATTACCGATAGGTGCCAGTAGTTCTTCAATAGATATAAACTTTAATGGTGGAGCAATAACTAACCATAGCATTAGAGGATCGGTGTGCAAAAACTACAGTCTCGTAAGAGCGGCACACTCAGATGTTCTAAACTTAGTAGTAGGACAACCTTCTATTTATATATTAATGAGTTATTTTACACCAGAAATTGTAGATTCATCTATTCCAGGTAGGCAAAGAACTTTGATTAACATCAAAAAGCCTTTGATAGGATCTGAATATGTAAGCATTCCTTATTATTCATACTCTGACCTATATTTATTTCAATCTGAAAACCCCTCCCCAGCTATTAGATATCAATTTCAACCAGAAGCTGGGTTAATACAGCTCGCAGGAGGGAATTTAAATACGACATACGACATTAGTGCAATAAATCAGTATGATTTACTAAGAATAGAAATTTGGTTTGTGCCAGATGTGGAGCAATACTTTTATAGAGTTAATTTAATAAAGCAAAATATATTTGGATTTTAAAAATGGCTAAATTTAAAAGTGAATGCTCAAGTTCATGGTCAGTCTATTCAAATAAGATTACAAAAGGTAAAATACTCCCTACAGCATATCCATTAAGATTGGCTACTATTGCTGGCTCATACAAAGATTTATTATATTTAGATAACAACAATTTAGGCATAACATCTTCATTTAAGAACATATATGACGGAGACGGTAAAGCTTTAAAAATAAAAACATCTAACAGTAAATTTGAAATAAACACAGACGGTGGTTATATTTCTGATCCTATAATAGGATCTTCCCTTTCCTATTTGTATAAAGTAGAATTGTCAGAAACAGCAATAGTTTATGAAGTAAATTCGACAGCGTCATGCAATATTATGTTTTACTATTTTGCAATAGGATCTACAGTTGAAAAGACATATAATGTTAATATTAGTGTTGATGATCTTTTTTTAAATAGTGAATTTTCAAATGATGAGTTTATTTCATCTGAATTTAAATTTAATATTTTTAACTACTCTAATGCCATAGTTACAGTAAACATAAGCTTTACATATCAAAGTATAAATACCGAAGTACCTATTATTATATCATCAAGCGGAAATAATTCAGTTAATATTTTTAGCACATCTGCTTTTGTTTGTTTGTATAAATTTCCTACATTAAAAATAGAAAGCGTAGAAATTCCAAATGCCTAATCTTAATGGGAAAAAAATTAACGAGATACATCAAAGTATTATTAATTTGGGAGGCGTAAACGAAGGGGTTACGGAAGCATTGCTCCCAATTTGTGACGGAAATGGGTTAAATACAGGGGTGTACACATCTAACTCAAAATCTTCCATAGAAGCTAGAAGGGGCGTATTGAGAGGATTCATTCAAAAAGGCGGCGTTTGCTTTAAAGGAAAAGTTGATAATTCCTTTCCAAATGCTTCTTCAAATATTTCCGTATCTTCGGAGCAATCTAAAATAATACTAGATCTTGATAAATATTCTCATTTCAGAATAAACTTTAATAGAGACGATTTTGTTCCAAAATTTTACATTAAAAGTTTTTATTTTGATCAATCTTTTGATGGCGAAGATGAAATAGTAGGATATTGGCAAAGGACAGCAGCAGGAATAGAGAAATACTTCGTAGATGAAGAAGATTACGTTGATCCAATATTAGAAATAGATGAATCAATTTATTTTTTAGATCCAAGTCCCTCTACAATAGAACCAGGAACAGATATATTTTACAATTTTGGATTTATCAAGAAAAGATTTATATCATACAATGGAATACGGCATAATCCAGGCATTCTAGAGTTCTATATGATACTATCTTCTGACGAAGGCGTATCTCTCAATGTTCCAGTAAAAAGCTCAACATATCCAGATGTTGACACAAACGAGTCTTGGCTGCAATATAGGCCTACAGATGGTACAAATAATCCATACACAAACATAAGTGTATCTTTAGAGTATGTCCCAAACGGATTATATGTAAAGACAATAAATTTCGATCAAATGCTTATAGAAAACAGATTAAGTGTTTTTAAGGTAATAATTCCTAATCCAAGCCTATATAGACTTAAGAACTACCTAGACTTTAAAGAAGCTACTCCATGTGGCTATTTTGGAGAAGAGGTTCTACCAAATGTAGATATAAGATTTTACGAAACGTTTCAGTCAGGAATATCAGGCAGCTCTGACCCTATTAATGTTCTAATTTATAAAATGTCTTAATTTGTATAATTATACAAATAATTAGATATCTTTTTAATAGTAAAGTTATCAACGTTTTCTAATATAGAAGATAATTCATCTTCCAAATAAGAAATCTTTTCATCTTCTTCCAATGTTTTATCAAGCATAGATATTATTTTTTTACTTTGGTCAGAACTGATTTTTATATCAAAAGACTCATTCATTATTTTCTTTATAGAATCTGATCTTTTTAGTTTAATGTTTCCTACGCTATCAGCTATATTTTGCAGTGAGCGCAAGTACCAATTTTCATCTTTATTATCCATTTTCTGCCTCTAAGATATAGTTTTCAACTTGCTTCCAATTTATATGATCGAATATTCCTTCTATGTATTCTTTTTTTCTATTTTGATGATCTAAGTAGTATGCATGCTCCCATAAATCTATTCCTAAAATGGGTTTACATTTTTCATAATTTACAGGATTATCTTGATTTTTTGTTGTTTTAATTTCCAAGCCAGACTTTCCTATGATAGCCCAGCACCATCCAGATCCAAAATGAGAATTAGCTTTTTCTTTAAATTCGTTAATAAAATCATCATAGTTGCTAAAATTGCTTTTAACTAAATTTTCTAGCATTTTTCCTGGAGAATTTTTTTTACTACTTAGTACGCTAAAGAAAATCATATGATTAAAATGTCCACCGCCAAAATTTCTTATTTTTTCAGCAACATCTTCGCTAACCTTGTCTAAATTTTCTTTTGATATTAAAGCATCTATTGGAAGTTCTGACAAAAATTCGTCTTTTGATACTAACTCATTAAGATTATCTATATATAATTTATGATGTTTTTGATGATGTATTTTCATTGCCTCTTTTGATATCAATGGAGAACATACATCATACGGAAGCTGAAATTCGGATAATTTGAATGGATAAGTTTTCATTTTTACATCATCGGAGGCGGCGGAGTAGATCCTCCCGCTGGACTTGCTGAAGCAGAGCTTTCTGGGCAAAGTATTCCTCTAACAAAAGGAGGTTTTTTATCTGGATATTTTTCGTCGATGCTCATAGCAATAGACAGACACTCTGGGCCACCTACGTCTAAGCCAAGCCCTTCTGGAGGAGCAGCTTTTGCTAGCTGCACAGTTCTAGTCCTTGCTATTCTCATTCTAGGACTTTCTCCAAGGTCTTTGTCATCAATAGTTTCGTTGTCTTCTCCGTATTCTTCATAAAAATCTTTAAAATGTTTATCTAGCCAGTTTATTACATCCTTATCAAACTTGTGGCCACCCTTAATCCTTCCCTTATGCACTCCGCTTATTGTTCCAACTCTCGACTCTGAAGGCAAAGGAGCTCCTGGACCAGCTCCTGGGACGCCAGGGGGAGGAGGAAGTGGTGGAAGTCCAGGAGGTGGCGAAGCTGGAGGTGGGCCTCCTCCACCAGCGGCTTGTGCTTGTTTGTACCAGTTTATAATCATGAATAACTCTTGCTAAATACCATAATAATATATTTAATAACTATAGCAATATACCTTGATAAAAATAAATCAAATACAGCATCTTCAAAAACTGATCCTATTTTTCTCTTATCTATTGTCCCATCTTTTTTAACAACACTAGTCTCATATGAAGAGATCAAAGCAAGTGAAGCGTCTTTCGCTTTTGATAAATTATCTATATCAGTTTTATTAAAGTTTTTAACGCTTAATTTTCCATATTTTTGTTGCCTCATAAATTCATTATGTATCATACTTATGCCTTCTCTCATAGTTTTTAATGCCTGTAACTTAGTATGATATATAGTGAGCGATTTTGCTACAAAGCTGGCATGGTAAGATTCTTGAGATTGATGGCCTGCTATATTTCCAGGTACTTCTTCGGTAAAATCTTCCATGGTTAATGGGGGCAATGCTTGAAATATGGGGTCAGAATCATCTATTATGAGTGGTTCTTTAGATTTATTTTTTCTTTCCTCTTGTTTTTTTAGTTTGTCTTGTCTTTTTTGAATGTCCCATTCTTTGAATACATTTAATATTTTTTTTGCTACAGTTATGACATCTAATATCTTATTGTCATCACTTATTTTATTAAATGATAGTATATTTTTTAATTTTCCAGATTTAAAGTCAATTTCTAATTGATCTGGAGAACCTCTGTATCTAGTTACTAAAGCTTTTACTGCATCTGATTCTGATTTTATGAATTTTTTAGATAGACTAGAAATTTCTTTATCTAACTTATCATATATTTCATAAAAAGCCCTATTGGGCTTCATAGAGCCATCTTCGTTTATTCGCTTTTTTGCCTCTTCCTCGAAAAAATTAACCATGCCTTCAAATTTTTTAATCCTATCATCAATAAGTTTTATTGATTTTTCTAACATAGGTAAAGCAGATATAAGATTGGTTACATCTCCACGTTCTATACCTATCAGTTGCTTGTTTCTCATAACATCTGCCGCTCTGGCAAGTTTATTTCCCTTGTCTGCTATTTCAAATAAGTCTGCTGCTTTTTTTCTTTTTAGTATATTTAATCCATCTTTTACTCTTTGGGCGAGTTCTCCGCGTGCGAATACAACCTGACCGTTAGTAAGATCAATATAATTGTATGATATCTCGCTTCCTTCTTCAAATCTTTTTAATAACAATATAGGTATGTCTTTTTTAGACCTGCCAGATTCACTTATTATAGAGATATAAAAAGCATATTTTTTAGCTTTTGAATGAGTTAGTAAGTATATTAAAGGGATATTTTCGAAATCAAAAGGAAATTTTAATTTAGCATCTGCTATTATTGGTGATAGCTTGTCTAATAAAAATTTATAATTTTGTAATTCCATTATATTTTTATGTAATATAAAAGATGCTTCTGAAGACAAAGACGACTCAGAAGCTGGAGTGAGTAATATTTTGGCCTGATTTTTTTCGTGCTCTCTGGTGAAAGCTTCAGATATTGAGATCTTTTTCATTCATGCTCCGTACCCAGAAAAATCAAAATTACCACTTTGAAGATATTCAATTTCTTTAGACAAAGTAGCATTAAGTTGAATAACGCCTTGGGCGCACACGTTTAAATCGTGAGCTTCTTTTAATATAGCACAAACATCTCCGTTTTTTGTTTTAGATAAAGTGTTGTATTTTTGCTCTATTGAAGATATTTTGTTTTTTAGCATATTAATATCGTTTACAACTTTTCCAGAGCATTTTTCTGGAGGAGTCATCTTAGCGCATGGTAGCATTATCTTTTCAGCATAGATCTGTAAGTTATTTATTAATCCTTGAATCCTTTGCTGTATCACACTTGCTTCCTGATTTTGTTGTTGTATCATTTGAGGATTTTTCAAAGCTTCTTGTACGTGAGCTTCGGCCTCTTCTTTATTTCCACTAAACATTTCTATTATTTGAGGAGCTGCAGATAATATCGCAGGTACGGCTATCATAAGTAGTGGAGCTACTGGAATAGCTTGTTTGTAATTTTCTTGCGAAAGTAATTTATTTTTTGCTATATCTGAATCTTTTATCCATCCAGATTTAATCCCAATATTGATCCAATCTGCTTTTTTCATCATTATTTTTTTATTTTCAGCAAAAGCAGACATGTCCCATTCAGGATTTGACAACCTATCTACATGTGTATATGATCTTTCTCTTAATATTTTACTGGGAAACATCTCCATTCCGCTGTGTTCTTCATCGTGTTCAACAATATGGATTGGTTCTGGAATTTTTTCTCCAGACCCCCCTAATGCAGGCGTGTATCCTCTAATTAATGTTTTTTTATTGTCAGTATTCTTATATTTCATTGGTATAATTATAAAGCCCATAAATCCATTACTCATTCTGTCCGCTTCCCATATTCCCACATGTTCGTTTTTACTATTTGCAATACTTTGAGCTTTTTGCAAAACTTCCATAGGAAAAGTTATTCCATTTATTTCAACATGGCCATGTGAGTATCTTATTTTTCCGCTCATATAGTTACCTTGAATATTTCATATTTTTCATTAGAGTCTTTAGCGTAATATAAATTATCATTTACTTTTTGTATGCTGTGTGAATTGGAAAGTTTTCCTAAAATATTTCTTATTTCTTCTTCTATATTATTTGATTCTAAGAAATACTCATCAACATATTCCCAATTACTTTTATCTAAAGGATTTTGCGTTGTTTCATAATGAACAATAGCGGGATGTTTTTTTATGTCATCAAATGAAGATGTCTTTATTATAATCATATTTCTTGCCCATTCCATATCAAATTGAAATCACTATTATGTAAATTCATTTTTATAATAAAATCACCTTTAGAGCCTAGAGGCTTTATTTCTGCCATCCTTTTTTTTGTTGCTTTATCTAATACTAACATTTCTCCGTTATTAGACAAATTCCACATCAAATTAATATTTCCACTTATTTCAGCGTTTCCATCATTGTGCAACTCTATTATGTGATGTTCTCTTGGTCTAATTTTACTATAAGCTCTGATTGATATTTTTTTCTTTTTAAAAGTTTGCCTATTAATTAATTTGGGTATTTCATCTATCCTCTGGTTATCGTTTTTTACTTTTACTTTTGGTTTTTTATTATTAATAAGTGAAGTAAACTTTCCCCATTCAGGGATAAGTCTATGCACATAATGTATTTGCGCATAATGGCCACTTTCATTTATTCCAGTAAATTCATTCATATTAAAAAAAGAATGTATAAATTTTACCTCACAGCATGGTACTTTTAAGGATAGAGCGAGCATTGAGGGTAAATGATCTCCAAATGATGGACCCAAACGATATATGCTGTTGCACCAATCGTGAAATCTGTTCCATTCTTTCATTTTTCTAAGCATACCATAACTGAATACATGAGATCCCCAGCTGTGATGATGTATCATGTTTGAACTTTGCCAATCATTAGCCGTATAATGGATAGATTTGGGCATAAAATTTTTCACAATAGGGTGATATGGGTGAGAAAAGTCGTAATTCTGAGTTGCTTCTAAACACACAGGATCATTATAATCATAATAACTATTTAATAACTCATAAAGTTTTCCAACATCCGTTGCACAATCATCATCGCATTGAATTAGCCATTTAGGTAAATTTTCAATATTTAAAGAATCAAGATAACACCAGAATTTTTGATAGACTTTGTCATATTTTGGTTTAAACCAATAGTAACTGTCAGGTACAACTTTTGGTTTATCACAATTGTCTCCAATTAAATCTATTTTGGCATTTTTGAAGCTATTTACTATCAGATATGGCTCTAAGTCACTTATTCTATCAACATATTTTTGCTTACTGCTTGTAGCCAACATTGATATAATTATATCATGCTTCATTTAAACATTCCAGAATTTCTTAATTGTATAAGTATTGTTTTGATTTTTTCGACCCTGCCCAATCCACCCTTGCCCTTATTCCCAGCCTTTTTGTCATAGTTTCCAACGCCAGAAGTATTTGGTAAAGATGCAAATTCAGCAGCTAATCCATTTACAGCATCTTCTATACTATTCGAAGTTCCGTTTAAGTAATTCATAACAGCAGGTTGCTTGTATAGTAAATATGGGAAAAGCTTTTCTTGCGTTTCTGGAGAAAATAAGTCAGTTTTGCTTACTCCAGATCGCTTAAATCTTACGGCAGCTGCTAGGGTTTGTGGCACAAACTGGTATTTACCGACAGCAAAAAAGTCTCTTGGTCTTCCTGGACTTCCCTTTTGTCTTTGCATTACTTCTCCAACAGTTAATTTTGTGATATCAATCGCTGGATTTGGAGTATCTCCAGCTTTTCCCCTATTATATGAATTATATCCACCCTCTCCTTTTGCTATTTCATTTTTCAAAGCATCAAGAGGACTTGAAATTGCCGTAGTAGTCTCATTCGTAGTTTCTTCTTTTTTAGATATATCAGGTATTATAACTTCAGTTCCTATTTTTAAATTTTTGGGATCTAACCCAGGATTTAGTGCTGCTATCTCCCTCCACCTTGCTGCACTTCCTAATGTTTTTTCAGCTATTCCAGAAAGAGTGTCGTTTTGTTGTATTATGTAACTTTTAACATTATTACTAGGATTAGTCTGAGATCTAACTGGTGCCCCTTGACTAGTACTCGCTGGTACAGATGCAGACAAGGAATCGTTCTGAGATGGCATATTTAAAACCATTCCTGCCTTAATTTGATTTGGATTAATATTAGGATTTAGTTTAGCGATTTCAACCCATCTAGAAGAACTGCCCAATACATTTTGTGCAATAGAAGAAAGGGTGTCCTTATCTTTTACAGTGTATTGAGATGAAGATTGAGATAATTTGTACCAGTTTTTGTGCATAGTGTTTATACTTAAAGTAAAACTTTATTACCTCTATTTAGTCTCTTTGTCAGCAGCAGATAAGGCAGATCCTATTACTTGGTGCATATCGTAGTATTTATAGTTAGCAAGCCTGCCACCAAAGATAAACTTATCGTGGTCTATTAATGAATGATATTTTTTAAATAGTACATTATTTTTTTCATCATTAATCGGATAAAACTTTTCTTTACTTTTATCCCATTTTTGAGGATATTCCATAGTTATTATAGTGGAATTATTTTTTAGAAAATTAAAATGCTTATGCTCTACTATCCTAGTATAAGGACAATTTTCTTCTGTATAGTTTGTTATGGCAGATCCTTGAAAATATTGCAGAGCTAATTTTTTAGTCTCAAACTTTAAACTTCTCCATTCCAATTCTCCATACTCATACTCAAAAAACTCATCTATAGGTCCAGTGTACACAACTTTTTTTGCCATCTTGTTGAATCTGTCTCTGTTTGAAAAATAATCAACTCCCAATTCATGCTCAATGTCTGCAAGAAGATTTGTAAACAAATCGGTATATCCAAGCTTCGGTATTCCCTGATATTCATCTTCAAAATAATTGTCATCCATTGTCAATCTTATGGGTAGTCTTTTTATAATAGATGACGGTAAATCTCTGGGCTCTTTTCCCCACTGCTTTTTTGTATATCCATATATAAACTTTTCATATATTTCTTGTCCAACTTGCGCCAAAATCCAGTCTTCTAGATTTTCACAGGTTTCTTTTCTGACTTTTACTTCTTCTAATTTGCATTTAGCTTCTTCTGGAGACTTGACTCCCCATAGCTGGTATAATGTAAATAGATTTATAGGAAAAGAATATAAATTATTTTTGTATGATACTTTTGGTCTGTTTATGTAATTATTAAATTCTGTATATTTATTAACATATTCCCAAATTCTTTTACTGCTAGTATGAAAAATATGAGGACCATATGCGTGTACATGTATGCTATCTTCAGTATAAGTATAACAATTGCCGCCTATGTGCGATCTTTTATCTATAATAAGACATTTTTTGCCAAAATTTGTTAACTCTCTAGCAAAAACAGATCCAAAAAGACCAGATCCTACAATTACATAATCATACATAATATAATTTATTTATTTTCACTGCCTTGATTTGATTCGCTTTGTTGGTTATTTTTATCTGCCTGCTGATTGGCCTGAGGCTGAGACTGATTCTGAGCCTGCTGATTTTGCTTGTCAATCATTTGCTGACCATAGGCTTGAGCATTTCCTTGACCGTGCTGTACGTTTTCGGCTTCTGCTCTTTGTATTGCTTGAGTTGTATTATTTTTAAACTCTTCTATTGTTCTATCAAGCTCTGGAGATATCCCTCTCATGTTTGCGAAAACAGCTTCAGCTTGCTGAAGTTGCTGCTTCATTTGATTTAGCTTTTCTTGTGGTACAGCGTATCCTCTGAATCCAAATCCACCCTTAAGTCTTTGCCACCAGTCTCCTTGTCTTGCTTTGTCGTAAGCCCAGTTTCCAGCCATCCCTAAAGCTCCTCCAATAACTCCAGTCACTAAAGGGGCAAGCGCTTCTTTTTTTATATCATATCCATCCTTGCCGTTTCTGACAAGATAGCCTTTTTTGAGTCCAGCTTCTACCCACGCTTTTTTTGTGTATTTAATTTTTTTATTATTCATTTTTTACCCTTATCTTGCTGGTTGATTTTGCTGAGCTTGATATCTAGCCATTATGCCCTGTCCAGCCTGTCCTTGTTGTATTTTTGAAACAGCACCCACAAGCATGGCGTTTAATTTATCTAAAGAAGAATCTATAGAGGACGACACTCCTCTTAATGAATTTAAATTTTTTATTTGAGCTGATGCCATAAACGCTTTTTGTGCAGCATTTGGATCTACCATAAATTTTGGGTTTATCTGCTGATTATTAACTTCTCTACTCTTTAGCCACTGGTAGGCCCCTACCCCAAGGGCAGCGCCGCCAAGTCCTGCAACCATTCCTCCAACGCCCAAAGATGGCTTAAGCCCTCCAGCAACGCTTTTTACGTTTTGCATCCCTTGTGGAAATTTTTTACCCAATGCACCTACCGCCTGTCCTGGCATTCCTTTTATTTTTTGGCCTAAAGCTCCTATCTGAGATATTGGTTTTCCAGTTGCTGGATCTATACGCTGAACAAATCCTCCTTTTGGAGCACCTATTCCTTTTGCTCTAAATTCCCCCAAAGCCCGAAGTGTTTCCTGCCCTTTTTTTGTCTTAGATAATTGTCTATAAAAAGCCTGTTTTTGATCTGGTGGCAAACTTTCTATTCTTTGAAAATTAACTCTCGCTGCATCTCCAAATCTGTTTTTTTCCAAACTCTTGATTAAATTGTTAGGAGTTGTGTACACTTGTTTGCCAGTTCTAGGATCATTTACAACATATCTTTGATCCATAACAGATGCTCTAGGAGCAGACGCTCTTGCTGACTGCGCTGCAGATGTAGATTGAGGACTATCTGACGCTATCTCATATGGAGTTATGTTTCCGCTTCTTGGAATAACATTAGGCATTGCTGCTGCTGGTACTGCTGCTGGTACTGCTGCTGGTACTGCTGCTGGTACTGCTGCTGGTACTGCTGCTGGTACTGCTGCCGCTCCCCTTCTTCGACTGACTCCAATTGGCCCAGACGGATTGACTGCAGCTGGTAATGTTCCAAATTGATTTAGTAAAGACTTAGGTGTTAATCTAACAGTAGAAGTGTCTGCAAGCGGAACTGAAGAAGCTTGACCTGAGACAGCTATTTGCTTTGCAGCATTTCGTGCACGATTTGCTGCTTGCATTCTTTCAGTCGCAGCTATTTGCGCTGGAGTTCTTGACCCCCTTGTTGCTGGTGCTGGTGATCTTTGAGAAAATTTGGCTAGTAAGTTTTCTTCATATGCAGATTCGGCAATTTTTATTTGACTGTCAATATTATCAATAGTATTTATAAATTCTTGATTGTCACTTATTTCTTCTTGAGCAAATTTGGACATTGCTTTCATATGACTGTCACCAATCCAACCATTAGCAAGACCTTGAATTGCCCATTCTTCTGACGTTAATTTAAGCTTATTTTCACCGCTTGCTTTTTTTATTATTCTTGCCATAGCCTCTCCGTTGTCAAAAGGATTTAAATTAAAAATAGATAAAATATAATACGTCAAAGCACAGGAGAAACCTTTCGAATGATTAATTTATTTAAACTAGCAGATCTAAATATACAAGAAGACAAAAATATAATATTTTTCTTAAAAAGGATGTTGACGTTAAACAATGATCCAAAAGGCATTTTTGGACCAACTCCAAATCAAAGAAGTAGAATAGTTTCCATAATTGGCAAAACCATGAGGAATATGACTTTAGAAGATTTTAAATGGTTGCAGTCAAGTCTTTCAGATGATATTAAAAACAAAACTGCTAATTTTCAAAAACTGATAGACGAAGGGATTAATTTTATATCTAAAGGTAGTCAGTCTGTCTTAGAAAAAGGTACAGATGCTATTGGCGTAAAAGAAAAAATGACAATAGACGTTCCCGCGCCTGAAAAGACACCTACATCTCAGCCAGTCACAGAAGAGTCAAAGCCTACCATAGTTGACACAAAACCAAGCACTTCTGTTACCACTCCCGTATCAACTGCAGACAAAAAATTCCTAATGTTTAAGGTAGAAAAAGGAGAGCTGACAATTCAGCCTTCCTTGAGTAAAAATGTTTCTGATAAAGTAAAAGAAATAATAAAGAAACATTCAAAAAATATAACATTTGCTATAGGCAATATATTTACAGTATCTAAATTAAATCAAGATTCATATAATGCTTTAATTGAAGATCTTAAGAGCGCTGGCTGGGATACAGAAGGTCTTAAAGAATTAGGAGACCAGCTTCCTTCCAAAGAATCACTTTCTAATAAGAAGAATTATGCGGAAACAAGACTAGAGTTCAAGATAGCTTTAGATGAAACAAACAATTCTTTTGATTTTCTAATAAAAGCTCCAGATATTGATACATTAGATATTGATAAAATGAAACACGTAAATGAGATTGTGTCCGTATGTTTTGTTGGAGAGACTACTAACAAAAATCTTGGTAGAGGAGAACATGTTAATCCAGAAAACAATGAATTAACGAGAGGATACCAATATAGAAGATGTCCTGTTGCCGTTGTTGCAGATGCAGTAGTATTAAAAAGCGGCATATATGTAAGAGGAACCCCTTCTGATTTTGCCAGATTTATTAATTTATCAAAAACCAGAAAAGCTTTCGAACCAAAATCTCTAGAAAAATTCAATAGAGCAATTCACGAATACGGACTGGCTGGTAAGTTTTTTGATGGTCGTAAAAACTCTTATATAAGTCCAGATGAATTGCGATTTGAGGGAGATCTTGATGGCTATAGTAATGAAGATGACTTTATAGATGCTGCTCAGAAAATAGCTAAAGTACAGCTACAAGGAGCATTGCGTAGAAAAGGCAAAACAGCAGAAAGTCATCCAGACGAGTTTTCCAAGCTTGGTCTATATGATGCTCAAATAGATGGTATAAAATTTTTATACTCAAAGACGAACGCTATCTTAGGTGACGAAACAGGATACGGAAAAACAGTCCAATTACTAACTGCAGCTCAGATGAGAATTCTAAGAGAACAGGCAAAAGACAAGACAGGCGTAGGTAAGGGAGGTCTGATTCTAACCAAAAATGCTGTTGTACAAGAGATGATAAATGGACTTGCTGACATAGGCTCTGTGGTTGGCTTTAATGCAAACCAAGTGTGGGATGGAGACATGCTATTTGATTATATAAAAAGGAATCGTTTAGATGAAAAAGAAAGAGCAGCTAGCGCTCCCGTTCCTCCTCCATGGAGGTGGTGTGTAATAAACTATGAGAAATTCTCTATCCCACCCGCAGATCCAGAGCGTAAAAAAGCTAATTTAGAAGCAAAAAGAAATGCATTTAAGTCCAATCATTTAAACGCTCGCAATTTACTTTCAGATTTCATGCAAAAGATTTATGGTTCAGGAGAAGACAAGCCTGCATCATTACTGATAGAAGGGATTAAGAATACTCCAGGCATTCACCCAGATATAAAATCAGTAGCACTAAGCCTTGTAGACGTGTTTTTTAAAGTAAATTTTGAAGACATTAAGTCTAGAATTATGTATGATTTGATGTTTGACAAAAGTCGCACTAGTGTGCAAAAAATGCCCAGATCTCAGGCTGAATCTATAGCTGCAGAAAAAATGAAATCAATAAAAGAAAAAGACGGAGATTATATCAAGGTAAATGCAAGTAAGTTTTTAAGAATCCTAAAAGAACTAGAAGTTTATCAAAACACCTTATTCGCAAACGAAGACAAAAAGACTAATAATGCAATTGCAAGAATAGTTTCACGTCAAGAAGTTCCAGTGAAACAAGCGGAAAAAATGCAAATAATAAATAATCCCAACTCTTCAACAGAAGAGATAGAAGCAGCAAGAGAAGAATGGGACGTACTTGAAGAAATGAGATATAGATATTTAGATGGAGGCAAAAGAGCTATACTTACAAAATATCTTGAACATATGGCGAAAAGCGGATATCTTACATTAACCGCCCTGGATGAAATTCATACTGTAAAAAATGGCGATCCCGACAAACAAGACATCTCTGGAGATCTTGAGCACGAAGAAAATTACACTACTTTCAATATACAAGAAGTGACCAATAATGTTTCAAATGTATGGGGAGCTTCTGCAACAGTAGTGGCTAATAAACCTATAGACTTATTTAATCAGCTGCAAGCAGTCAACAATCCACTTGGCGATTTAGGATATGATAGCTTTATAGGCAGTGTTTCTTCTGGCATACCAGGTATGAGTGGAGCTGCAGGCACAGGAAGAGCGATCAGAGATGCCTTAGTCCAGCAAGGCGTTTATCTACAGCGAACCAAAAATCAGATATGGGATAAGAAAAAATCAGATGAAATTAAACTAATAGTAAAGAATACTTCAGGAGTAAGTATAAAAGACTCTCAAGCAAAGAGCATACTTGATCTTTTAAGACAAATGAAATCAACCAATAAATTAGATGCTTCTCTTTTAAAAGAAAACATTAAGAGTTTGTTAGGTAAAAATATTAACGATAGTGTTATTAAAAGTTTAATAAGCCTCAATCCTGATAATGTAGAACAAAAAGTAAGCGTAGTAGATGCCAAAGATGAAGTCGCTATTGAAAGCTCTGTTAAAGAAGACTTTGACAAGAGGTTTAGAGAAAGAATGGAAATTACAATGAGTAAAGGAGTGATTGGTCCAAACCTAAGATTAGCTGCTTTTACTCACTATAGATTTGCTGCAGCAGAAGTAAAGGTTCCTAACACTCTTGCTCTAATAAAGCCATACATAGATAGGGGAGAAAGAGTTGGAGTATTTACGGCGTCCTCAGAGGCCGTAGAGATGCTTGTCAAAGGCATACAGGAAATGCTAGACAGCTCTCCGCTTTCTGGTAAATCAGTTTTAAAAATAGTTGGAGGTCAAAATTTAGAGGACAGATTTGCAGATGTTAATGAGTTTAAAAAATCAATTAAGGATAGTAGTTTTGGAGCAGCCGTAATTAACATAAAAGCTGGAGGAACAGGAATAAGCCTAGAGAACACGGCTAATTTCTCTGTATTCAATGATTTGCCAATTTCAGTTTCAGAAGACGATCAGGCACTCGGTCGTTTCTTCAGAATTAACACAGAAAGCGATGTTCAAGCCGTATATGTGGTAGCTCCACAAATAAGTTCTGATGAAAAGTTTTATGATAATTTACAGGCGAAAAAGCAAATAGCGAGAGAGATTGCAAATCTTGAAGAGCAAGACAGGGAATATATTGCTATGGGGCTATATGCAAACTCTGATGAAAGAAGAAAGTTGTTACAAAAAATCGTAGAAGAACATAAGAAGATGAAAGAAAAAGAAGCAGAGTTTGAAAGAATCAAAATGGAAGTTGTTAATAACGCAGTTCCTGAAAATACTCCTTCTGGGAAAAAACCAAGCAAAAGTAGAAGAAAAAAGGCCAATTCAGATATAGGCTGGTACAAGCTAGCCCAATCATTATTCCTATATAATTTAGGGAGATCAAGTTGAATTGGACTGAATCCTTCAAAGCATACTGCTTAAATACAAAAATGAACACTCTTCCTAGTAATGCAAATTGCTGGGAAGATTTCAATAATGCCAGAAAAGGATATAATTCAATAAAAATGTTAAGACAATTTAGAGCAGCAAATGGTCTTTTAAATTACGGATCAATAGGCAATCCTCCAGATCCTGATAATTACACCAATACTTGCTCTAATCAAGATTAGATGGCTTAATTTCACATATCTTTTCTTTTACTATATCATTAATCACTTGAAAGGCAATAACGTCCCCAAATGTGTCTTCTGGGTTATTCTTTGCTCTTTTCTTAGCTGAATCAAATTCTCTCTCTGTTAACAACAATTTATTAACAATACCATTTTCGTCTAAAGCTGCTATATAGATATATTTTTCAGCCTGCCTTCCACGTCTATTTTTATTACTCTTGCCTTTCATCTATGTTTTTTCCTTTGACTGTTAATTTAATTAATTTTTTAAAATCTGCGGCATCTTTTTTGTAGCCCTGTAGGTCTTCGTCTTCAGAATTTTTTGTCCATTGCCAATTCCAAAATAAACTCTCAGGCGTATTGAATCCAAAATATGATAAAACCTCTTTCTGTATCTTTACAACATCAGAGCCTCTCCAGTTGTGTCCAGTGCATATAAATCCAGCATCTATGCCTTTTACTATATTTTTCTCTTTTAATGTTACATTTATATTTTCTATCCAGCTGAGTCTTTCAATAATTTTTTGATACAAACCATTTGCCTGACCCCATCTGATAGAGCCAAAAAACAATATACAATCACTATCAAAGAGTGGTTTTGTTATCTTCCATAGCTCATCATCCTTTACGTTTATAGATGCCCAACATCTATGATTGCCGCTTGGATTCTTTTCTTTATCTTTTAATAAACTATCTTTTACTCCACAGCTATTTCCATCCATTCGAGATATATTTCCTTCACACATGGCAATGTTTAGAGAGTCTGCATGTATAATAACTGGCTCTGCTTTCATTCTTTTAGAAAGAGCGTGAGCTATTTGAGTAGACTTTGGAATATCTTCTTGCTTGCCTTTTATTTGAAACCGATTAGAGGTGGTCACAAATACTGCTCTATTTTTAGCATTGAGATAATCTAGTGTGTTATTAAAATTGCTAACAAAATCACTTGATTGTGCATATTTTAATATGTCTTCAATGCAGAAAATATTATTCATAGTATTTTATTTACTAGATTTTCTCCAGCCGCCCCCATGTTGCTTATACCATTTGCTAGCCCACAAATTTGCGTATGCTGATGGATACACGTCAAACTTTTTCTTGGCCATTGATTTTGCCCTAGACCAAAGACTTGGCTTAGTCGGGTTTTCTTCCAGAGCTTGATTTTTACTTTTCTTCTTTGCCTCTTTTGTTATATCATCTGATTGTGCTTTTTTTGGATTATCTATCAATTTAGACTTATCAAAGTTTAAATAAGCCTCTTCTGGCCCAGAACCTAAAGAACCTATTTCAACTTCAGCTCCTCTGTTTTTAGCTGCATTGTTCAGCGCCTCTATTACCTCTTCTTCATCCAGGGGCTCTCCAACCACCTTAGACATGGTGTCTACTAAAATATTCAATTGAGATATTAACTGAGAAATCTTATTAGATTCATCAACTGGCATCGTTTCCATTTTTCCAGTCATAGTTGCCTCTATCAATCTGTCAGCTACATCCTGTAAGCTCATCTTTGGCATATCTGCCCTGTATGCTGTCTTTAAAACTTCTAAAATATTCAATTTAAAAGGTTTGACATCATACTCCATCGCACTATAGTCTATTCCAGCATTTTTAATCATTTTGGAAAATTCTGATATAGCTTGTTTGGCTGTTTTTTCTAGAATTATTCCATCAAAAGAGTGGCCATTTATTTTACAAGCAAATTTAAATGCGTTAAGATCTTTTACACTAGCAGCTTTTTCTCTTTCAGGAGGCGCATCTAGATGCATGTCCATATAGGGGCAATAATACTTGCCTTCTTTGTTGTCATAATAATAAGCTTTCCTGTCTTTATTTAGGTATGGACCTTCTAGGCCTTTTCTTGGATTAAACTCTTTGCCCTCACGGTCTGTAACTTGCTTCATATTACCAGATTCATCCATTACTAAATCTTCTTTGGCGGCTACTTTTATCAAACCATTTCGGTTAACTATATTCTTAAGATTTGACCAATTAATTAAAGAGGGTATATTTTTTGACATAAGTTATCTCCTATTTTATTTAATTACTAAATTTAAATTATAAAGCCTTTGACGTAGGTAAAAATAAAAAATAGTAGTATCTATATATAGCAAATGAAATACTTGCGCGCTCCCAATAGGTTGAGCGCAAGTTGCCAGAGCGCCCGCCTCTTCCCCTGGAGTGCGGGTTTTTTATTTAGAAGTTTGTTGACCGATATAGCTCGCGACTTCATGAAGATCGTCATGAGCTGTTGTTATATGTTCAAACATCCATGCCTCAACTTCAACTGAATCTAAATGCTTATTTAAGATATGTGCCATAAGCAATATCTGTCTGATCTTTTCCTTCGCCATTCCATTAGCGTTTTCAGAAGAAAGTTTGAATATATTTTTTTGTGTCATTTTTTACCACCTTGCTTTTTCTTAACTTTCATAACGCATCTTTCGTATTTTTTCTTATCTTCTCTACCTACAGATTCTGTGCACACAGCCCAAGGATTAGGGTCCCATTCTTTTTCCTTTTTAGCACTTTTATACCAGTTCATGTTAACATTGCTTTCTTTCTTTTCTTCGCTTTTAGGCAATGGACTCAAAGGTTTTCTTTCTTCAAATTTTCTAGAAGGGTCGAACGGCTCAAATCTGCTTTTCATTCTACCCAAGGCTTCATCAGGGACTCTATGTATATTCTTTGTCATCTCTCCAGATGGTCCAATGGTGCCCTCTACATGCACAAATGTCACGTAATATCCATGTTCTTGAGCTGCTTTTACATAAGGAGACATCTCCCAGTGCTGAGTATTGGTATTTGCTAATGCAATTTTGTTTTCTCCCCGCTTCATTGCCTCTATAATTTTGTTTTTGGTTGATTCATGAGCTTTACCAAGAAGAGATGGGTTGAAGCTCATGTCTTCTCCATACAAGCCAGGGTAATCGTCTGCAGCGTAAACATTTCCATCAGCTAATTGTTCTGCTACAGCGCTTTTTCCGCTACCAGGCAGTCCTCTCATCACATAAAGTGTTTTCGAGCTATTCACATTTCCTCCAGTTTAATAATAAATACTTTAATATACACATACACACCTTTATAGTCTTTAAAAATTGATAACATAAAGCTTCCCTATCAGTCTCATACGTGGATATAGATTGCTTCAACAGAAGGATTTTGAGTCCGTTTTGACGAAAAGAAAGCTTCAACCCCTTAACAAGGAGATTTTATGATGAATAGTGATCGTATGTTTATTTGTGGATGTTTGGCTGCTTCAGTAGTGTCGTTTGCTGCATATGCAGATGATACCCCTGCTCCAGCCAACAATGATTGCGGCAATTCTTGCCTTTTTAAGTTGGAGAATTTTGGGTTTTCAGAGACAATAAAGGCATACAATTTTGATGGAGATAACTCTATTACAGAGTTTAATTCCACCTTGACATTCACGCCTTCAAAAGAGTGGAACGCCCATGTTTCTCTTCCAGTTATAAATCAGGATAGCGTTAGCACAGGCATGCTTGAGGTTGGCGCAGACTTTTTGGTTGCCAGCAATCTATGCAAGTTTGTTGACTCTTTCTCAATCGGCTTAGATCTTGAGCTTCCAACTGCTAATGCAGATTTTGGAGGAAATAGCGTTAACACGATTGTTAGTGCAGATTTAGACGGCAAGGTTGGAATTGCAGATCTAAAGTGGGGCGCTGGAGTTAGCAATCAGTGGACCACTGATGCTACTTACGCTCCATTATTTGGTGGATTAGTGGAAGGAGACATCTTCAATGCCAATGCAATGCTCGGGCATTCTTTTGCAGACGGCAAGTTCTGCGTTGGAGCTAACTACAACTATTGGAATCTTGATGGAACTGGTGAAATTCATACGATTGGTCCATCTTTCGTAGTTCATTTTAGCTCTAATTTTGATATGGAGTTTGGCTGGGATATCCCGTTCTCTGAGTTCGATGGATCTCAAGTGGATGATGTCTTCACTGTAGGCGCTTCCCTGAAGTTCTAATATAGTGCAAAATAAAAATAATAAAGACAGGCAATTTGCCTGTCTTTATTATTTTGTCTACACATATTAGTCGGTCACTACTGCCTTTTATTCGCACTTATTCTTATTGGCATTACGCGCAATGTCTTCTTTTCTGTGAGCAGTCTTTATCATAATAGCATGCTTTTTATGTCTCATACTAGGTCTTCCAAGCCCTCCACGTCCCTTGCCACTTCCGTTATTTTTAGCCATATGTCCTCCTTATGGATTATATATGGTTATCGTAAAAACTTATATTTCATTTTATGGATTAATTATTTCAGTACTTCCTCTACCATCTGTGACTATCATAGAGTAAACATGATATTTAGAATTAATATTTTCTATACTTCTTACAATATTTTGTAATTGATTTTGATTAGATTCGACCAAATGTAAGTCAACATATTTTCTAAGAAATGTCTCTATATTTTTTATTTTTATTTGCTCTATATATTGAGGAGCTTTGGGGTCAATAGACAACCATTCATCATCCCCAGTGTCAGTACTTTCTTCGCCAAAAAGATCATTTGTAATCTCGCGTCTTGGCTTAAAGTCTTTTTTATGAAATTTAGACAAATACGCTGGAGGATGATCCTTATCCATATGCGATTTATCAACATATAGAGTCGGCTTATTTGTGCTCAAGTTTAATGGGTTCTCTTTTGTGTGATCAAAATAAACAAGCACCCAAGGTATTCCTTTAGGCAAAGCATATGCAGCAATTAAACCTAGATTATCTCCAGCATATAAGCCTTCAAAAAACTTTTTACTCTTAGGAAGGGACGTGCCTCTATCGTGCTCTGAGGCAATCTGAGAGCTTCCTTCAGGGGTCATAATGTATGGATTACGTGTAAAATTTGAAATTTTTTCCCTATCTATCCTATAACAGAAACCGTCTTGACAAACGGTTTCTAAAGGGATATCTGAATCTTTATTTTGTGCTTTTTTATACCAAGTCATATCGCAAAATGTTCACCAATGATCTTTTTGGAAATTTCTTCTTCTTTCATCTCTATCATCAAAAAACGCATCATCTGAATCTTCATCATCTTCTTCAGTTTCTTCTTCATTATCATAATCTTCATCAGCTTCTTCATTATCATCTTCTTCTTTAGGTTGAGCCAATTTTATCCACCCCATGGATAGGCCAATTGTTTCCCAGTCAGATTTTGACATTTTAAACACTGTATTTTCAGAAGCACTTTTGTCTTCATCTTTTTTATCTTTAACTTGCTTAATAAGCTCCTCAAGTGGGTCAACAGGTGGTTGAAACAAAAACTTTTCTCCAGAATCGGGTCCTTTTTTAAGTGCAGAAAAAGATCCGACAGATTTAATCAATTCAGGATCGAAAGTTATGTTTTTGCTTTGCTGTGAGCTGCCAAAATCCATGTCAGATTTGCCAAAATTTGGACCTTTTGTTATAAGCATGGCAAATTGATCGCCATTTTTATATATGACGCTATCTTGATTGTATTCTCTACCAAGATTCAATAAATCATCCCTACTTATATTAGGAATAAAAAGACTATCTTCTAATACGCTTATTGTTTGTCCTTGCTGATTAGTCTCTTGAGTTCCACCTGCAAGTTCTACATACCCAAGACCCATGTCTCTAATTTTTTCTTTTAATTCTTTATGCTTTTTCTTGCTTGCTATAATGTTTTGTTTTTTATTACTTTTTACTTCATCTTCCGTTGGACTCTTGTTGTCCATCTTAATGTGATCGTTTCTAAAGGCACTTACTATTCCAAATGACCTGTTTTTATCCTCAATAAATTGCCACACTCTAGATAAAGATGATGCTAATTTTCTATTCATATAATTTCCTTATAAAGTATAAATATATATACATATTATGCTATAAACTTTCCTTTAGCTCATCTCCATAGAGTTCTGTTTTTAATGTTTCGCAAGCATTTTTGAAAGCTATTTCAGCCATTTTTGGGAATGGATACCCCTTAGGTCCAGCGAAAACAAATTCAACTACATCAAACTTATGTCTTTCAAATTCCTCCATCCATGCATCATAGTGTTCTATTAAGTCAATCGCGTGCTTCATCATAACATGATCTAATAGATAGCCTTTATTTAAAAGTATATCTCTAACAGCTAAATTTCCTTTGTATAATATTTCTGCTTCCAAAAATTCATTCTTATCTTTATATCTATTAAATGCTCTAGATGTTCTATGCAAGTGCATAACCACAGGTCCAAGTAGGTCAGATAGCATCTCTTCTTTCTTTTCTCTGGTTGATCTAAATTCTTCCATCTTTTTTTCATAAACTACTTTAATAGATTCTTCTATTAGCTTTGTTTTTCTTAAAGTCAATATAGAAACTGCAGTTGCAGCTATGCCGCTTGAAATAAACATGGTTATTGCTGTTGTTAATATTTCTAAAAACATAAAATATAAGATCAGTCTTTCAACTGATCTTATATTACTAAATAAATTGTATTTTACTTTTTCGGAGGACCACCTAGCGGGTCAATCTCACTTACATAAGAAGGTGGAACAACATACCACCCCTCAGGTAGAGCTACTTGATTGTCGCTCAGTATCCACTCCCCCTGCTGTAGGGTGTATACTCGCATCTTTGCCTGCGGCCCCAGCCGCATCGGACTGTCCTCTGGTATGAATACGGTTCTGTTCCCGCAACCAGGCATCAATCCTAGAGCCAGCACGACGCAAGCGCTCAACGTCCTTGTCTGCATCACGTGCAGTCTTGGACATTGCAATCCTTTTGTCAAGCCAATTAACGAGAACAAGTGCAAATTGTGCAACAATTTTTTCAAGCATTATACCTCATTAAGCAGCTGGAGGATTTGTGTTGTTATTGGCATCCTTAGCCATTATGAGTCCAACGCCTGCGATTACAGCAGCAATCGTAGCGGCAAAATCTACGGTTGTAGTTGGATCTCCATCAAACCAAGCCTTAAGGCCAGCACCAACTGCAACAAGTATGGCACCTATGCCTGCGATTGTCGTGTTTCTATTTTCCATCATAGTCAAATTCTCCTTTTTTATATAAGTTTTTGACAACTATCAAATAATAGTTACTTTTTAAATATCGGATTTCCTTCTATGCTTGTCTCTTATTTTTACCCTTGAGATGGAACATTTATTATTCCATTATTTTGACCTCTTGAAGCCATTTCTCTAGCCACTGATTTAACATATTCTTTTACTTTTGCTCCATGAGCTACTGCTTCTGCCTCAGAAAGACCAAAAGCTTCTATTGATTGAACATATGCATCATGGCTCTTACTTGGTGTGCCCTTTACACTTGCGCTATGTAATATAAAAGAAGCCTTGTCCCAATCAGAGTTAAATTGAATATCAAATAATGAGCCAGAGTACCCATATTTTGGCTTAGCCCCTCTCAGAAACATCGGTAATTTAAATTCTGCTGGGTTTTTTCCAGATAGATCCTGAGACTGCTTTACCCACCCCATTTGAATACCTATATTTGTCCAATCAGATTTCGATATTTTATATTGCATATATTTCCCTTAATTAATGTTCAATTAATCCTATACTCATAACTTTTAAAATGTTTCATACGTTTTTTCAAATTCTTCTTTTGCTATTCGGTAGTACCCGTTGCCTTCTTTGACCAAATAATCTCCAGGCATAAGCTTAGTTGGACTTCCGTAAGAAGCCATGAATTCTAGGTTTTTGTTGCCGTCATATCTTGCAACTAATCTCTCTGACTGCTCTGGAGCCACAGTAGAACCTATGTCTCCAGTATAGTTTTTCTTAAACTTTTCTGGAGTCATGAAGTATTTTTCCTTGTTTACTCCGCTTATGATAATCATTCCATCTGAAATATTTCTAGAAGTTTCTTCTCCACTAGATACAATTGTAGTTATAGTAGTACTGGGACCACTATATTGTCCATAGGAATATTCAGGCATTGCATCTATGTCTTCTTTTGAATTAACTTTTATAAAAATATATTGCGATGCTTTCTTTTTTACAGGCCTGAACTGTAATTTAGAAAATATTTCCTCTACACTATCGTTTTGAGCTATTTTATACCAATTCATATATTTATAATAGGTTAATATTTCAATATATCCTTTTTAGTAATAAATTTGACATTATTGCTATTTCTTTTTGGTTAAAACCATATTAAAATAAGATATAAAATATTCGATATACATAATCATGTATAATTCCACAAAAGATATAAAAAAATGGGAAGAATGCTTTGAAAAGATAAGAAAATTATATGAATCTATTACTAATACAAAAGGGTGTCTAGATTGGATAAGCAAATCAGAAGGGGGATGTGGAGCATGGTGTTGCTCTCAACAACACCCGCATCTTCTTTATTCTGAATTTAAATACTTATGGGAAAACGCAGTAAAAAAAATTAATAAAGATCAGTTTATAGATTTAATAAGAAAAAGTCTATATGCATATTTGTTTGAAGAACACAGAAAATCGTGCGTTATTTTAAACACACAAAATAATAAATGCTCATTTCATGAAAATAGGCCATATAATTGTAGAGTTTATGGCATAATACCAGAAGAAGAATTTAAGCCAAGATATGAAAAATTAAAAATATTATACCCAGACACAAGACAACAATGCAACCTTATATCTACAATTGATGGTAAAAATATAACCAAAGAACAAACTAATTTTTGGTGGTCAGAAATTCTTAAGATAGAAGAAGCATCAGGAATAAATAAAAAAATTATAAATGATGAATTTGGAGGCTCTTATAGGACTCATTATGAACACATATTGCTAGAAATAGTAGGAGAAGAGGGAATGTACTCTTTAAGTAAAGTCAGAGAGCTGTCTTCAAAAGAAGAAAAAGAAGAAACAATTAGCATGTGTATAGAATCACTATTATCTATGATTAAGTAAATCTGGCTTAATCATAGATAATAGTGGATTAAATACATTTTTGAATATAAATTAATCTATTATTATATATAGATCATGTCTTCAACTGTTTTACGATTATCTATTACTTTATCTAAATAATTTATAAAATCTTCGCTTGTCTTATACAAATTACCGAATTGCAATTTCCAATTTGGATCTTCATTATAAGAAGATGGCAATACTTGTAAAAGTGTATTTGGCACTAAAATAGTGCTACTAGTTACATTTTTTCTTTCATTGATTTCATTTCTGGTGTTTTGTTTTTCAATCATATGATATGCAATGATTTTATCATATAATGTTGCCCAATAGTAGTTGTGTCCTTTTTCGCAGCAATCCGCAGGAGAAAGACGAACTTCTTTTGTATTTTCATTTTTTAATGCGTAATGAGAATTGTGCAGAAACCAATATCTTTCTTTTACTAGTTGATTGTTTTTCTCTGAGCTTATAAGAGGAGTCGTAATGTCTGTATTCTGCCAAATAGCTCTCAAAAACTCTATATCTCCCATCTCACTTGTCATGTGCATGCCACTAGGGACAACTGGAGTATACGACCAATCGTCATCTGCAATTACATTATATCCCAGATAAGAATTAGCTTTATTGTTTATATAAAATGGATGAGATTCAACATATACTCTATCTTTACCTATAGTTGTAGTTACCCATTTGAAAAATGTCCACCATCCTTTTTGCAATCTTTCGTTTTGAACAGTTAGTGGCACATGATCTCCAGGAACTGCTCCAGGGCTAGCTACCGCTGCATCAAAACCTATCCTGCATTTAGCCTCTATCAAAGGAGCAACAGCATCTTTTAATCTTCTTGCTGCAACTATTGGTGTTACTGTGAAGAGAGAGTTCCATTTGTCAACGTATATCTTATAAGCACTGTCATTTCCAGGATTTGCCATTCCACCTATATACACAATTAAATCTATAGGCTGAGAAGGATTGAACCAGGCATTAGGTCCAGATGTCCAGTCTAACCAAGTCTGACTGTCTAGAGTGCCCTGCTGCCCAGTTGTCAATGCCTTGATAACACTGACAAAGTCATTTACTAACCATGGCATGGGTGTGTTTTGAACGACACCATTAATTGTTAATCCATTTTTTGCATTCAAAAACTGATCTACTTCATATACAAGTTCTTGAGAGTTTCCAGCAGCTACTTTTCCAAATGGATTATGAAAGTGAAATCTCCTACAGCCCCATTGATACCATTTTTTAAGACTCCAAGGGTTTAATTCTCCAGGATAGGGATTGTAGCTGTCCTCTAGTGTTATGAATCTCTTCCATGTAAAAGTGCTTTTGTCACCATCAAATCCAACAGCTCTTCTTTTTTCTTGAGCATTTGAATTTTGATTTGTTGAAACGCTTCCATCAAAGTTAAATCTAACAATAAATTTTTTATCAAATAGTTCTTTTCCAGTTAACATTTTAATTTTGACCTAAAATTGTTGCGTTTGTCTTTTGTCCCGTCACGAATGCTCCAGGCACGCTGCTTCCAAGAATACCACACTCATCAATCACAAAAAGACCAGCCAAGGATGGATCATTTTGTTCCAACATAGACACAGTTGTGAAATCAAAATCAGAAACTACTTTGAAGTTCAGAGTGACTATGAGATTTTCTTTGTCAATAAAAGTCTGATCACCCAATAGCGAAAGCCAATTGTGTGCTGCATTTCCGTCTTTTGGTACGGATGATTCGTTTATACTGCCTGCGCCAGCCATATACATGGAACTTGACTGCGCTGCTCTTGCTCCTGTCTTATTCAATCCCATAAATTCCAACTTGGTTGTATCCCAAGAGAATAATGTGCATACGCTAGAAATTCTCTGAGGAAGAGTTTCGTTCTTTACTAGAATCTTTACTGGAACAATATCACCAACTTTGAATTTGGTTGTAGGAGCAGAAAGGGTGTGAGAAACTTTGTATTCTGCACCAACACCAAACTTGATTGCGTTTACACCATTTCTTGTTTCACTCAGAACATTTGTTCCGATTGTTGGACTACCATCAATCTTTGTTTTTGTTTCAATCCCATTTACAGTTACGCTTGGGAGAATCTTGATGTCGGTCAATTGACTAGTAGGATAGTAGAAATCACCCTTTACCTTGAAACGAAGTGTACCCATCAACCTAAATGCGTTTGCCCACATGTATCCATCAAAATTCCACTGATAGTACATTGGTTTTAGTGCTGGAATTCTTTTTTCTGGCACAGGTAGTGCTTCAGCATGGAACAACAAAGTTCCGTCTTGTGGCAATGCTGATTCATTTACTCCACCAGATAGTTCAGGTGCAACTAGTCCGCTTTTTGCTGCATTCATAACAGTAGTGTCGTATCCAAATCCACCGACTGCTGGAGGAAGCAGTTCAAAAATATTACTATCCCAAGACACAATGAAGTCTCCACCACGGAATATGCTCCACATGCTGACGGTCTTGCCGTTTACGACTTTGGTTTTTGAAATTGGTTGAGCAAGAATGCGCACTTCTACAGTATCGCCTTTCTTGGCAACTTTTCCATTCTTGTTCTTTCCGTCCCAATCTTTGTTGGACCACTGTGATTCTAGCAGTATTCGATAAGTCATTGAAGGATCAATGAAATATGGAGTAAGAACTGTTGCTGGCGGAACAGGAACCAGTTGAATTGTTCCATCTGGCTGTGAAACCTTTGCTGGTTCATTCTGTGCAAAAGACACAGTTGCAAAAAACAAACTCAATATCAAAGACATGGCATTTTTCATAAAATCCTCCATATTTAAGTTAATATAAATATAATCTATCTTTTAGCTTTTACGTATTTCTTCAGCAGCTTCCTTTGCATGGTTCATGAGCCAGTCAGAAACTGCCTTAATACTTATTTGACCATTGACTATCAAACCTTGCCATTTGGGATTTTGTGGATCTTTAGATATTATTGACATAAGTTGCGCTAAGGATTGACCGTAGCTTCCTCCGTTGTCTTTTCCAAGAGACGTGTCTGGTTTTAGCCAATTTAATTTTTCTTTGGTTTTATCATGATTTATCAATACTTTTTCGTTTTTTGACCTGTCAGTTGCTTCAGTGTTTTCAAACCAATCAAATCCTTCATGATATGACCTTTTCCCTTCCTGTAGTCCATGATGTCCGATCCACGCCCTAATTAAATTAGATATATATGATGTCCATGGACTTTGAGGTTCGAAGGGATGATAAATTACGATAGTGTCATTTTCATTTAAAAATTTGCTCCATTGACTGGGTATTTTATATAATAAAGAGAAATTGTATTTATCAAAATTTGCCGCCATAGTTTGAGGCAAGCTCTTGAATGCTTCAAGTATTTTATTCATGCTTTCTTCACTGCCGTCTTTTGCGTCAATCGTAAAGTACATTTTCCAATCTATACCTTTTAAGTATAAATTGCTTTTTTTACTAGAGTCTTTTCTAAGTGCAGGATTTGGATCAAAATAAGCCCAACTACTAGAAGATTTTCTTGAATCATATCCAGGGATTGACCTTATAGTCTCAGTCCATTTTTTGTCTAAATTTGGATCTTCAGGTTTTAAACTATTCTTTTTTTCTCTTATAGCGATGTAATTAAGCCATGAGCTGCTGCGACTGGACAAATCGCTACCTATAAGAGAATTTTGTGCACATTTATACCAGTTCATTTAGCCACCTTTTATTCGTTTTTCATAGCCATTCAATTTATAAGATCCATTTTTTTTCTATTTATTGCTTCTATCCACTCCTTGGGAGCTTGTCCTGAGTTCAATATTTTACGAGCCCAAGTAAAGGCAAAGTCGGGCACATCGCCTGTTTTTGCAATACTTCTATTTATTGTTTCTATCCACTCCTTAGGAGCCTGTCCTGAATTCAATATTTTACTAGCCCAATTATGAGCAAATTGTGGAGGCTTCCCATAAGTTTTAATATATTCATTTATTTTAATCATCCATTCTTCAGGAAAATCCCCTGAATCTAATTTCATATCTATCCATCTTGCGGCAAATGGTGGAACCACTCCTGCTGGTGATGTGATAAATGAATTTATAAGGTCTACAATTATTTTAGGAGGATTTTCCGACTCCAAGGAATCTGCTATCCATTTTGCAGCGAATTTAGGAGGGGCATTATTTTCTTTAGTATATGTGATGATTTTGTCCTCCCATTCTTTTGGAATATTACCTGTTGCAAGCTTTACTCTTACCCATTCTTGGGCAAACATGGGAACAATGCCGTCTCTTTTTATAAAATTATTTATTATATTAATCCATCCTTTTGGTGGATTTGGTGAATTAAGCTTTGATATTGCCCAGTAATAGGCATAATCAGGGGGTGTCCCGTTTTTGGCAACGGATTCAATCACTGCTTCTTCAAAATCCTTTGGAGGCCCTTCTGGTCGACTAAATAGCCTGCCAGTCCATGAGTTAGTCCAAGATGGAATACTATTAGGAAGTTTTTTCATAAAATAAGATATCTTATTAATCCATTCTTGTGGAGGATTTGGTCCATTCAAAATTTTGATCGCCCAAGACTCTGCCCATGTTGGCGCGATACCAGTTTCCGATATTTGCTTATGGGCGAGTTCAAAAAATTCTTCTGGGACATCGCCATCTAACATCATTCGTTCAATTTTATCTAATATCCAGCGATCACTATATGACCATGGGCTAGCACTTTTTATACGTTCAGATGCTTCTTCTATTATTAAGTCAGCTATTTTTTGTACAACACTTATTGGAGACGACTTACCTGCCAAGACATAATCAACCCATATCCTTAATTCCTTATTTTTAACATTATTTTCAATATCACTTTTAAAAGATGATGCTAAATTTGTGAACCATTCTTTAGGAGCATTTCCCGCAAACAATATCTCTTCAGCCCACGGCAAAGCCCATTTTGGCGGGAAGCCATTAGCAATAATTTTTCTGTGTGCAATATCAATAAATCTTTTATTTTTTGGTAGCGAAAAGTCAATTGGATCTGAAATATTATGTAGTCCCAACTTCTCCATATTGTCGCCGTGAAGATATTCTTCACCGTCGTTCATAAATACATTATTGATATCTATAATGTCTTTAATATATGATAGATATTTATCAGTAACATTTGTGTCATTATACCCCTTCATTTGCTGGACAGAGCCATCTTTAACATTCATTCCTGCGGTTATTAAAGGCCTATTTTTTTCATCTCTTAAAGAAAATACGTCTATCTTTTCATCCTCTACATCATCGCAATAGTTTCCTACGCAATGATTCATCTTATTACCCTCTATTCTGGCATCGACACCTCTAGATATTCTCTGCCATGTCCATCCGTTTGAATACGTTTTAACAATGTCTTCTGGTTTGGTAGGCGCGTACTCCCCTGCTCCCAATGCAGCTTGCTCTCTATGCCATTCTTCAGATTGATTTATGGCTTCACTGAGGGTCATCCCTTGTATTATTTTTCTTGCTTCTTCTTGAGGTTCAGTATTTGGCTTCTTTCCAGTTCTTCTTTCAATAGCCTCGATTCTTTCTAAGCTTGTTCTGTCAAGCCAGTCGCGAATTCTTGCAGCTTTATCTTTTATTGTATTAAAAACTTCTGCATTATTCTTTTCGCTAGTTCTTAGCAGAATGTTTTTCAACCAATCTTGTATGAGTGGAAAGTTTGCTATGTATGATTTTTGCTGAGGCGTCAGCTGCCTGTCTTTTGGCAATGCTCTCTCTAATTCTTCTTGTGTTGCTGATGGATTTTTCATCAACATGTTTGCAGCTGGACCCATCTTATCCCTTGGCAGAGATTTTATCCAAGCAACAAGATCTCTGCTTACACGTGGATCAGACTCCAATCTAGCAATAAGTTCATCAAAAGTCTTTTTTTGTGCCCACTTATACCAGTTCATTTAATATCCTGTATTATATTGTTCATCCATTCCTTTTTGAGCTCTTCCCTCGACTCGTCGGAGTCCCATGCGTTAGGTGGACACACATGCACGTTTGGCAAAGAGTCAATCTTGTCCTTCTTGTCGGACCCATATTCCTTCTGGTATGAATATGCGGATATTGCACCTGACTTGATTGCGCGATAAAGACCGTCCTTGCTTACCAAACTAGGATTGGCCAAGTTTATGAGTATAGCGCCATTCGATCTCTTCATTAGCTCATAATCTACCAGATCAACATTTGAATCTTTGCCCTCCAGTATTGTCTTTGCAAGAACGCATATGACATCGGCCTTGTCAAATATCTTCTTCATTGAATGAACCTCTAATCCAGCTTTAGGAAAAGGGTCCCAAGCCATTACGTTCATTCCTATTCCTTTTAGCAGGTCTCCAACCCTGCTTCCTATGTTTCCATATCCTATTATGCCAGCCGTTTTATTAAGAAGATTTATTCCCTTACGGGCCTCTTGCTTCTTCCCCTTTACAAGATCAATATATGCCATGTGGCGTTGACGAGAGTGCAGCAATACTTCTGCAAGCACCGATTCAGCGACACTTTCCGTGGAATAATCACTTATGCCCTTAAGTTTAACTTCGTTTTTTTCTGCAGCATCTGGACTGAAATAGTCCATTCCAGTCATGTCTACTGAAATCATCTTCAAATTCTTAACCGAATCTTTTGAATAGAAGCTGTCTGAAAGCTTAACTTTTCCTTGCAGCGGCAGCGCATCCATGTTTATCATCAAATAGTCATATCCCTCGCATTTCTTCGCAAGAGCATCTTCAGATATGCTTTTAACCTCATGATATTTAACATCGGAGACAGCCTTTAATGGACCTAAGTCCTTCTGCTCGATCATCCCAGCAATAGTGACAATAATAGTTTTTGGTTTTCCTTCGGCGCTCTTTATGAGTGAGTTTTGGTATATATTAAAGATGTTTTTCATTTTATATTCCTTTTACAGCCAAAGGATCAATCCATCCGCCAGGTGGCACAACATTTGTATTGTCAGCATCTGGCCCCCATGTCTTTGGTTTATATTTTAAACATGGAACTTTATTGCCAAGAATTCCATCAAAAACCCTCCACTGCTCGTTGACCTCATCCTGTCTCGAGAAAAAAGTAGGACTACCCTTCATTGCATAGCCGAACAATCTCTCGTATGTAAGCATGTTGTCCACCTCTCCTTCCATCTGAAGTCTGAGTATATTTCCTTCCATCTTGCCATTTTCTGGAATTGGAATTTTAACGGCTTTCTTAAACTTTACCAATATTTCAGTGCTCGTCATGGGCATCATCTTTCCAGATCTGACAAACCATGGAACTCCCTTCCATCTCTTGTTATTTATAGAAAGTTTTATGGCGGCATAGGTCTCGACCTGTGAACCTTTCTTCACTCCATCTTCCTTGTCGTATCCCTCGAACTGACCTCTTACGACATCTTGAGGTCTAAGCGCTTGAGTACTTGAGAAGAGTCTTGCTTTTTCTGCACGGAAAGTCTCTGGATTGTCTTTGTTGAATGGTTCCATTCCAATTATTCCAACAAGCTGCATCAAGTGGTTCTGAAACACATCTCTTATGCATCCATTCTGGTCATAGAATTCCCCTCTTCCTTTTATGCCAAAATCTTCTATCATGCCAATCTGGATGTGCTCAATGTATTTATTGCTCCATTTTTCATTGTCCATGCCCATGCTAAATCTGAATGGGATAAGCTCCTGCACCCTCTTCTTGCCAAGAAAATGATCTATTCTGAATATAGACTCTTCTGGGAAGACTGCATGCAATATCTTATTGAGTTTCAACGCGCTCTCCGCGTCCTCGCCAAATGGCTTCTCTACGGCAACTCTGCCGTCTTTAGCGCATCCTGAAGTCTTCAGATGCATTACTGCGGTATCAAAAAGGGATGGAGGTATCGCAAGGTAGTAGAATGGAGATTTTGACTGGGATATCTCCTTGCGTATATTCTTATATAGCTCCTCTCCCTCTATGTCGCCACTTATATATTTCATGTTTTTCTTCAGTACATCAAAGCCTTTAGAATCCATCTTTCCATTTTCCTTGATGCTTTTCTCAGCTCTATCAAGTAGTTTGTCTGTTGTCCATTCGTCTTTGGCAACGCCTATGATTGGCATATTCAACTTGCCCCTGCGCGCTAATGCCTGCAGTGCTGGGAATATCTGCTTGTAAGCAAGGTCTCCAGAAGCTCCAAAGAAAACAAAAGCGTCAGAATTATTTTTTTGAGGTTGCGCCCATTTATACCAGTTCATGTTAACCTAATTCTCTTATAAATTTTTCTTTTTGATCTACAGGAACTGCTACAGGTACATAAGTATACCCTAGTTCTATCGCAGCCGCTATCCTGTGTCTGCCATCAATAAACATAAGCTTGCCATCATCGTTGAATACAGCCTTACTCGGCTCCCACTTTGGGTGTTGTGGATTATTTATATTCCTCTGGATAAATCTTTTTGCGTCTCCAACCCTGTCGTCAATTCTGTTCTCCATAAGAGATATGTCTTGCCATGGTTGGTCTTCCGCAAGTCTTTTAATAAGCTTTTTTGCATCAAGAGACACCACTGTTTTTTCAGACGTTTTAGAAAGCGGGAGATGACGGTCAAAGTTCATCTTTATCTTGGTAAGAGCCATCGGATCCTCTGGCTTATCATCCTGCTGTGACTGTGCCCATTTATACCAGCTCATGTCTTTCTTACCATCCTTATTCCTATTCTTTTTCCTACCCAATCATATATCTTGCTTCTTCTCTCCGTCGCGGCATAATAATAGTACCCAGAAACTCCGTATGCTTCGATATGCCTCTTCACTACATCTGAGATCTTTGACATGAGAGCGACTCCCCCTTGCGCATCAGTCCCGTCTTTTGCCCCAAAGTCTCCTTCATACACAAAGCTTACCTCCCACCATCCGTCTCCTTTTGGCTTGAAATACACCTCAACCATGTCTTCCTTGAATGGAAACGCGTCAAACACGGTTCCATCTTCGTCAACTTCATCGAATCCACCCTTGCCATCGGAAGAATTTGCGGACTTCATCCACCCCATTGACCTTCCTATGGCCTTCCATTCGTCTCTTGAGATTATGTATTTCAATCCATCGCTCATTTGCTATAGATAATATTTATTAATAAAATTCGCCATCCCCTTCCCAACCCCCCTTCTATCAGCAATAAAAAGCTCGCCACGCGCCAAAATTTTTTTTGACACCTCCGACAGAATGAATTATATAATAAAAAAATCCCCCATATAAATTTTCGGGGGGATAAAACAGACATGATGTCGCTGGCGTCGCGCGTCTACCAGTACGAGATCTTGCCTCTCCTCGCGTACTTGTCTGCAGTCTCGACATCGTGGATGATGATGTTGTCAACTCCGCCCAGTTTTATGTTGTACTCCACATTCGGCTTCATCTGCATCGTCATGTCGCCAACCGCCTTGCGCAAAGTGTCTCTGTTCTTGCCCCATAGGTATGTCGCGCCTTCGGCGCTCTCCTTCGATGTCTTTATCCACCCCAAATTATAAAGTTCTTCCAGTACCGAGTGGCTGTAATCAAGCTCGCCGCTGTGCAGCTTGTTGTACACTTCCTTCAGCTTGTAGCTGTCCTTTTCGTATCCGAACTCCTGCGATATGAGGTCCACAAGCTTGTCATCCGTCAGCCCGAAGCGCTCTGGGTCCCTGAAGACATCCGTTATGTGGAAATACCCCATCCCGTTGTCAAGCTTGTCGTATCCGCGTGCCGAAAACGTCTTGGACTGCATGGTGTGGTGCCAGAAGCCGTGATGCACGACGAACCACGGATATCTGGCTTGAGCCGCCTTGTACCAGTTCACTTCAATGACCTTTTTATCTCGATAATCTTTCCTGCGGCTATTCCGCAGGCGAAGCTCAGGACAAGCGAAGCTAGTGTCAGTATCATCTCCATGTCATTCCCTAATAAGCTTAACTTCTTTTCACAGCGGATATCCAGGATGGTTGGTCTTCGTGGACTTCCATCCCTTCTCGTAGTGCGGCTTGGTGTCCACCTTGATGGGATCGAGCCACACTTCAGTCCCCCTGTCCAGCCAGTCATTCACCACGGTCGTCTTCACGATCATGCCTTCCGAGCTCACCGCCAACCCCTCGTGTCCATGCGTTTCAGCCTCTGATACTATCTTATGGGCCGCATCGCGGTCACTGGGGTCGGGCTTGCCGCCACCGCCAAGCCTCGCCCTCACCCTGGCGTTGTGGTCGATGATCTTGCCCATCACGGCTTCCGCTTCCTCTCCCTCCGCAACAGCGTCCCACTCCCTGCCTGTTTCACCAGCGTGATCGCGCTCGGGGCCAGACATCCCCCTGTCGAAGGACGAGAACGACTCCTTTATCCAGCCCATCTGCGCCCCTATACTTTGCCATTCCGACTTTGATATCTTTATATTCATGCTATTTCCCTTTTATATGAATTATCTCGCATGCAAAGCATGCTTCATTATGTAGTTTTTTATTCTTATCCTAAGGTCAGAGTGGCTTATTTTATCCATAGCGACTTCTCCTGACTTAAACACATACATTTGAAGTGCATCGTTCAACTTGTCTATCCTGAAACGACCTCCGACTCCGTCTTTGTATTGAGCTTCAAAATCCGTAAGAACAGGACCTTGGTTGTCATATGAACTCCACCCCCCAGCTATCCTTATCATGTATTCGTCAGGACTCACGCCTGCAATTTCATCATCAATAAAAACAGAAGCAGGCACTACCTCGTCAAGAACCCTCATAAACTCGCCTTCATAAGCCGCCTTCAGCCAGCCAGACTTGCTGCCTATCCTCTGCCAATCCGACTTTGATATCTTATATTCCATGAATTTTTCTCCTCATGCTATCCCTTATACTCATGATCCACATTAATTATTCTTCAACATCCAACGTCATACCAATAAGTTTTATTAACTTATTCAACAATTCCTGCAGACTTTATCTTTTCCGTCACATATTTGCCAACAGCCTTAGGGTCTACGCATCGGTTATACCATTCAAGCGTTCTGTCTCCTATCTTCTGCAGCTTTACTGGATCAGACAAAAGCTCATCTATGATGGAAAGATTTGACCAGTCGCTCACTCTTATTCCTGGAAATCCTTCATAATACCATAGATGAGTCGGCAGCTTGTCTCCCACCAGCAGCACACAGCCGCATCGCGCTGCCTCAAATATCCTAAAAGATTCATGACTTGTATATCCAGGTGGACATAAGGCAATCCTCGTCTTTGTAAGCAAAGATCCGTAATCCCACATCTTCAGCCCTTTACCCCATCCGTCATGATGAATTTTCCAATACTTATTCTTACCATCTTTGCTCCTTCTCTCAAGGGCAGACTTCATCTTGTCTCTTCCGTTGTCATTCGCAGTTCCAGAGAAAGAGTAGTCAAGCGCCCTTTCGGCAAGCGGAGTATGGCCGTGGCCTCCAAAGTCAGTCAAATAGCCAAGAGGAAAAGGATGAACCCTGTTGTCACATATGGGAGCACGTGGAAAGTAATGCTTGAATATAAGAGCCAAATTTTCATGCAAGTGATTTGCAATCGGCTGCTGATGATGTTCGTCGGAAGTAGAGAACAGTATGGAGTTTTTGGGTACTTCCGTCAACGGCTCATTCCATACAGAAAAAATAAACGTGTGATCTTGCCCAGTGTTAACATTTGCTATAACGCTTTCGAAGTAGTCCGTCTCGTCCTTTCCATGTACAAATCTTCCTCTCAACGGATTTATAACATTATGCATTCAGAATCTCCTTATTTAGGCACGCAATTAGGAACGCGCCTCTTCCCTTTCCTCTTCATCCCAACCATCTTGTAACCGCTCCAGCACTGGCCAGCCTTCGACTCCTTCAGCCAGCCAGCCTTCATACCAACCCTCTCCCACTCCGCCCTCGACATCTTGTACTGCATAGACAGTCCTCCATCTAAGATACCTTCTTAATCCGCTTTTTTTTCACAACTACCTTCTTTGACTTCAGCGGCTTCACAAACTTCATGTAGTGAAAGTAAGCAGACCACGCGAAAAGCATAGCAATTCCCACATTCAACACCAGCTCGGACAAAGGAGGATCACTCAGCGTCAGCACATTGTACAAGGCACCAGAGGCACACATGCTCAGCGCAATCTTCACAAATATCGTGTTGCATGCCTTCATCTTGTGTATCAACGAGTTCTCCCTGCCGAACAGGAATATCAGGAACGCACCGAATGCAACCGTAAGCACGCAGTTCGCCAGCAGATTCACCAACATCACAAAGCTCATTTCTCCCTCCTTCTTGCAGCCCTCTTTTTACTAGTCAACTTGCGACCAGGAACCCTCTTCGTCCTGGAGATCGTATTTTCCCCATTTTCTTCCTTCTTCACCTTCATGAACTTGTCTATGACTATCTCCAGGCCCTTCAGTCCCATAAAACCCATCATGAAAGCAACAGCATACTTGCCCTGGCCCCTTATGCTCTCAGGCATCACGTTCATTATCACTGGAGTAAGATAATTGGCGCACGCAGTGCCCGCAAGCAGCGACGCAATCGTAGGCCCTATCCTCTGGGAAGCAGTCTTCGACACCATCAGAAGCGCACCGAAGAAGCCAGATATAAGGAATCCTATCTCTATACCGTACTGAATAAGCTGACCTTCAACAGAATCGGAGTTCTTATCCACCATTTTCTTATGTACCCCCCAATTTTTATATATTTATATAATAATCAATAAGGTATTCCCCTTCCCCCCATTTTGCATTTTTATAATATTATAATATTATACCACCATAAGGTATCCCCCCCATCCCCAAAGACTATAAAAACTCTACTCACCAATTGTTGAGGAGCTTTTTTGACAGCATCATTTTACTTGATACAACATTCACCATGAACTGGAGAGGATCGCTTTAATTCATTCCTTTGCCCACTCGTACGCAAATTGATTTAATATTTTATCAATCGCTTTCTTTTATCAATTCAATAAAGTAATTCTTTGTTTCTCTCATTAATGTGGTGTGATGTTTCGTGTACTTCATTTTTTCAAACTGAGGATTATCTTCAAGCATTCCTTTGCAATAGTAGGAATCGCTTGTCAAAGATGACGGCGTCGATTCATCTGCATTTTCCTCTTCACATAATTCCTCTGTAGCAAGATATATTCCAGAGTTTATTTCATCAATGATTCTATAAGGAGGCATGTCGGAAAAATTCTTATCGAAACCCTTAATACCCATAGAGCTTAAGTCATGCTTGAGACTTTTATTTTTTGCTATGCTTCTTTCATAGCGCATCATTTTCTTCATTACATCATCTTTAACGTATGGCTTGAGCCATTCGATTGTGTATTCAATATTCTCTGCGCTTGATGGGGAAAACTCAGCGATGTTTCCGCTACTGTCAAGCTCTGTGTCCGCATCTCCAAAAACATCCCCCATGTCTTTGCCGCCTTCTTCAAGCTTTGCTCCTTCCTTTAGCCATCCAGAATTGAAACCAATATTTAGCCAGTCTTTTTTACTCATCTTTATAAAAATATCTTTATTACTAGCAGTAGAGTCAGAAAGACCTTCTTCATAATGCCTCATGGCATTTGCCCTGTAACTCCCCCAGTCTGTGTCAACAAGATTTCTAAAATTAAAGCTATCTTTACGTTTCGTGTTCGTATGATTCTCATTTCTTCCTCTCCTAGGTTTATAAACAAAAGGAGTGGATTTCCATCCCATGGCCTTGTCAAGATATTCGGGATCTGTCTCTCCACCATTGAAAAAAAGTCTTTTTATAGAAGACTCCTCTATCCCAGAACTTCTAAGAACATCAAGAAATATATTGCAATAACGCTTTACTGTGTCAATGTCCTTGGCTGTTTCACCAAGTATGCTAATACTAGGAATTTTTTTAACCCTAGACATGGCATACTCGTTGCCTTCTGCTGCCTGTACTGCCCTATTCTTGCACATTTCACAAACATTGTTTAATAAAGATTTGCTTATTTGACCCTGCATGAGCTCATTACTCCTTGTTATTTACATATCATTGCATTACCTGCTAAACGCCTTCTATCAATTCATAATGTCATTAATACCCCAATTCACCAAGGTATCCCTTTTCTTCATAATTAAAAATTTCAATTTTCACACCCCCCCTTTTTTTTATCCATCATAAATTACAACAAACGCAGAAGCCCGTAAGGTATCCCCCAGCAGCCAGTTTTTACCTATAAAAAGACCCCCAGGTGGGGGGTATGCGTTTAAACGTTTCTCTCGCTTGGGTCAAGTTGACGCTGCTGGTTTGGACGCATCCAAACAAACGCAGAATAGGGGCGCGCCCCCTGTGGAGCGCGCCCCTATTCTCACACCGACGCAGGAGCCATGTCCTGCGCCAGTCGACCTAGCGAACCCTGCAGGCCAGCCTGATTGCTGTCGTCCAGCAGCCACTGCTGCTGGACCTCCGTCCTCACCACGAACCACTCAAGGTTCGTGGTATACTGCCGCACTTCGGCGGCAGTCAACTCCTTTCCCCGCAAATCTGCGGGGAGGTCGAGGACGAGCGTCCCGACCTTGGCTGCCTTCGCAGCCAAGTGCATCGGCAGCACGCCGATGACGATGTTTCCGATCACGTCGGTCGGGAGCGCGTGCTCCACGACGCGACCCGTGATTCCATGGTCCTCTGCGAGGACCTGCACCAGCGCCGCGTGGCGCGTGACAATCACAACTTCCATCGAACCACCTTTCTAGCGGCTGTGCCGCTTGTGCTCTAACCGCGCTCCAGTTTTCTGGATTCGGGAGCGGGGGTTGAAACGCAGCAAAGGGACGCACCCTTGTGGGATGCGTCCCTTTGCTGTTAGCAGTTTGCGTACCGCGCTCGCCTTGCGGCGCGTGCGGCCTGCGCGCGCGCGAGGCGCGACTTGAGGCCGTCGAGGTCAGCCTCATCGTGGGCGGCTGCCCACAACAGGCCGCCCACATAGGCGACCTGACAGTTCTCATCTTCCCAACCCGTCTTTTCAGACAGGTCGGGGTGGTTGCTCTCGATCATCGAGAGCAGCGCGATCGCGCGTTCGCGCGTCCATTCAACCTTTTCAGTCATGTTCTGTCCTTTCTAGCGGCTGTGCCGCTTGCGCTCTAACCGCGCTCCAGTTTTCGTGATTCGGGAGCGGGAGTAGAAACGCAGAATAGGGGCGCGCCCCCTGTGGAGCGCGCCCCCTGCGATTTACTTGCCCTTCGGCAACTTGCCGAAGATTGTTGGCACGGCTTGGCGCGTGCCGTCACCCCGCTCGGCGCGGATGCGCCAAGCGGAGGCTACTGCCTCTCCCTCGCTCGCGGCGAGGGAGTCGAGCCTCGTCCACGACACGAAATCGTGGATCGGCGTACCCTCCCCGTCATCGAACGGGGAGAGGCGGATCGCGCGGACGCCCGCGCGATAGGCGACCTCTCGGTGGTCGCCGTTGCAGCCGAATCCCATTCGGCTGGTCAGTTCGTGTGCGCTCTTCATGGGCGCACCAACCTTTCTGCGGGATTGTCCCGCTTGTGCTCTAACCCCGCTACCGTTTTCGGGATTCGGGAGCGGGGAGAGAAACGCAGATAGGGGCGCGCCCCTTGCGGAGCGCGCCCCCTTGCGGCGTTTATGTTTGACGGCACAAGGTTCACGCTGAACCCTGCCGTTCGCTGTAGCGTGCTGCGCGTCTAGGGGCGCGCTTCTACCTGCGAACGACACTTGCCGCTACTGCTCTAACCCCGCTACCGTTTTCGGGATTCGGGAGCGGGGAGAGAAACGCAGATAGGGGCGCGCCCTTGTGGAGCGCGCCCCCCTGCGGTTAGCGATGGGCGTTCGAGGACGCCCCCTGCACCCCTGCGAGGTGCATGAGGAACCCCAGCGAGTCGCCCGACCCACCCTGATAGGTGTGGGCGGCGACCGACGCAGCGACCTCGCGCTGCTGTGCGATGCGCGCTGCGCGCGCCTCCGCCTCGGCGCGAGCGTTCGCCTCGCGCGCCTTGAGTTGCTTCGCCCAAGCGATGCGCTGGGCGAGCGTCATGTTCTGTCCCTTCATCTGCGCCAACCTTTCTGCGGCTGTGCCGCTTACGCTCTAACTCCGCTCCAGTTTTCGGGATTCGGGAGCGGGGATTGAAACGCAGATAGGGGCGCGCCCTTGTGGAGCGCGCCCCCTGCGATTTACTTGCCCTTCGGCTGCGGGTTCTCCGCAACCGACTTGATCCACTCCGCGACTGCGGGGGTCAGGTCGCGTCCCCCCTTGAAACTCCCGTCCGCGAGGATGCGCCCCGCGAACCGATTGTCTGGTTGCCCGAACTTGCCCGATGCGATGTTGCAAGTGTCGCAATTCTCGGGCTTCGCCTTCGCGCTGTCGCGGGGCGTGTACGAGATCGTCCACTCGATCCCGTCAACCGTTCCCCGAATCTTGGGGAACCGATCCTTCGAGGCGCGGAACGCCTCGATGAGAGCGGCGAGATCGCCAACCACGGGCGCAGGGTTCTGCGCCTCGTCAATGAGGCGGTCGATCCACTCGACCTGCTTCTCCGACGCGCTGCCCTTGACGAGCGCGGCGAGCAGCGACGACGCGAACTCCGCGCGAGCGGGGTTCGTTGCGATGACGGATGCGAGTCCCTGAATCTGCTTGTTCTTGTCCATGTTGATCTGCCTTTCTGCGGGATTGTCCCGCTTGTGCTCTAACCCCGCTCCAGTTTTCTGGATTCGGGGGTTGGAGTGTTTCGTGCAATGCACGGCGCGACCGATGCAAGTCGAGCCGCAAAGTTTTCGGGATTCGGGAGCGTGTAGTATGCGCGCGTACTACGCGCCTTTCACGATCCGCATGAGTAGGTCGCGCTCAATACGCGCCTTCTCAAGTTGTCTCTTGAGATCCTTGTTCTCATCAACAAGGTCACAGACTCTCTCATCGACTCCCCCTCGGAGATCTTCATTCTCCTTCAGGAGTTTTTGCACTTGATCCGTCAGTTCACGAATCTTCTCATCCATGTTCGTCAACCTTTCTAGCGGCTGTGCCGCCTCAACCCTTGAACGATGTAGTCGAGACAAACTAGGGCAAACCCTGGCCAAATCATGGCAACGCCCGTGAGGACGATCCACGAACAGACTTGGAGCACAGTTTCCATGTTCGTCAACCTTTCTAGCGGCTGTGCCGCTTACGCCCTAACCCCGCTCCAGTTTTCGGGTTTCGGGAGCGGGAAGAGCAACGAAACAAAGAGGGCGCACCCCTTGCGGAGCGCGCCCTCTTCGGAAAGGTTATCGCTTGATCTCTTGAATCCCCTTCAAGAGATGCGCCTTGTAGGACGCATCGTAGTCCTCGATGTCCTTGATCCACTCCGCAGGCTCGAGCGAGCCAACGGGGAACTCCCTCCACGCATGGTTGTTGCTCATGCGCGAGGCGACGAGACTCATAGCCTCGATGTGTGTGCGGCAACCGCGAACGATATACTCGTTGCCGCCCTTCGCCTTCCAATACTGCGGACACTCACCCTTGCCATCCCAAGCATGGGCGCCGTAGTTCTCCATCACTTGGGTCAGGACGATCCAAGCGGACGAATCCGCGAGGATGTTCGCCGTTGCAGCGGCGATTTCCGCTGCGACCTCATTCTCGTCACGGCTGATGTGACATGCGCTGATGCTCATGTTCGCAACCTTTCTGCGGCTGTGCCGCTGATGCCCTAACCCCGTTCCAGTTTTCGGGATTCGGGGGCTGGAGTGCTTCAATGCTCTCCGCGCTGATTCCATGCGCGGCGAGACTCTTTGGCGGTTGGCTTGCCGCCCCAAGTAGCGGGTCGCGCAATGCGTCCCGCAGCGCGAATGTCGCGCGCACGCTGCCAAGCCAGCGTTTTGGCTCGACGCGCTTGGTCTTGGATTCCCTTGTTCATCGAACCACCTTTCTGCGGCTGTGCCGCTTACGCTCTAACCGCGTCCCAGTTTTCGGGTTTCGGGGGCGGTGTGCGGTGTGCGGTGTGCGGTGCTACTTTGGTTTCTTCACAAGAGCATTCGCAGCATGACCCATTCCCACCACGCCAGCGATGATCGCGGGATTCCATCCGAACAGTTCAACGCAGCACCACATGATGCCAGCGTTGAATGCGAATGCGGCGAGCAGGGTGATCGTAAGCAAGAAGATTGTTTTCATGGTTTTTCCTTTTCTTTCCCCGTTTTCGGGTTTCGGAAGAGAGGGGGGAAGGGAGAGGCTTCGCCTCTCCCTTCCCCCCTATTGCTGTTCACCGACTTGCGCGTTCCCATCGGAGCGCATCTGCGTTCCGCAGAGCGCGGGTGCGCGTCCATCCACTTCCGTCCTCGCCACGCATGGTGGCATCGGAGGTGGAAAGGTAGTGGCGCGATCCTGACCGCAGTTCGCGCGAACGCCAGAAGGCGATTCCCTCTTCCTCTGCGGAGCGGTCGAGTCGCGTCCACGACACAAACTCCTTCGTGTCGCGGTTGAACGGCGACCACCTGATCGGACGATACCCTGCACGGAACAGGATTTCTTCACGATCACCACCACATCCGAACCCTACCTTCGCGATGAGTTCTGCTTGAGTCATCGCACCAACCTTTCTGCGGGATTGTCCCGCTTACACCCTAACCCCGCTCCCGTTTTCGGGATTCGGGGGCGGGGATTGTGGGTTTGGCGCGTCATGGTCGCCATCATGGTCGTCGTCATGGTCGTCGTCGTCGTCGTCGTCGCAACAATCGACGCACCAATCAATCTCACAAGCGTCCTCGTCCATGATGTTGTAGCCAACATAGATGGACAACTCTTCGCATTGAGGTCCGATGATGAAGTCATCGTATTCGTCCATTACTCTCCACCTTTCCAGCAACTATGTTGCTAAAGAGTATGCCCCTCGCTCCCGTTTTCTGGTTTCGGGAGCGAGGGGCGTTTCATTTGCGCGGCACGGTGCGGTGCGCTTCAGTAGCGCGGTGCGGCACGGTGCGGTGCGCTTCAGTCTCGTGCGGGGAGAGGTAGCGCTCCCTCCCCCCGCACATTGCTCGTTTAGATGAGTCCCAGGATGAACAACCATGAACGGGGATGGTCAGGCTCGACCATCTCACCCGTTGGAGTCTCACACACGCAATCCGACTGCCATTCCTCAAGCAAGTCGATGCTTGGAGTCTCGATCCATTCGTATCCATCCTCACACCTGTAGTAGATGTGACTCATCCATCCCTCTGGGCGACGATGGTAGCCCTCGGGAGTCTTGACCCACCGCTTCGTGGACTTGAGTTGGACATGGGTTGGCGCACCCTTGCCGTTGTCCGCGCTGTAATCAGCGGGACGCTCTGAAAGACTGACTTCCTTCATGCGTCTGTCCTTTCTGCGGGATTGCCCCGCTTACACCCTAACCCCGCTCCCGTTTTCGGGATTCGGGGGCTGGCGTCGAAACAAAGAGGGCGCACCCCCTGTGGAGCGCGCCCTCTTCGGAAAGGTTACTTGTCTCGCTTCCCCGCTTCAAGGATGGGAAGCCCCGCTTCTGTAGGAACATAGATCACGCTATTAGAACCGCTTTCGAGGTTCTTGATCCACTGCCAGCGCAGGTACGCTTCGTTGTCCTTGAGGCTCTGTCCAATGATGGCGTTGGCTTCAGCAACACCCTTCGCTCGCTCGACTTCCGCAGCGGCAAGTGCCTTTGCCGACTGTAGTTCCGCTTCGGCTTCAAGAACCGCGATTCTGCGGTTCTGCTCGGCTTGAGCGTACTCTGCTTCGCCATCCATCGTGGCGCTCCACACCTTGTAGTGAGGATAGCCAATCGTACACCCACCGATGCACGAAATGATGATGGATGCTGCGATCACGATGCCCTTGATACCAACAAGAGGACGATCTTCTCCATAACTCATGTTCAGTCTGCCTTTCTGCGGGATTGCCCCGCTTACACCCTAACCCCGCTCCAGTTTTCTGGATTCGGGGGCGGTGCTCTATTGATTCCCGCGTTTTTTATGCGCGATGGAAGATTGAGGTCATCGGGAACGCGCTCACAATCGTGATCTTCCCGTATGCAACGATTGCGTTCTTCGCCTTCTTGCGAGCATCGTGATCGCTATTCGCGTCCACAACAATGCTCTCGATGTACGGGACATCATCGCCCCATTCAGTAGCGGCATCGCTCTCGTAGCAATGCTCCTGATGAAAGGTCACTACCCACAGTCCGTTCTTGGGATTACGCATGGTTGCCTCCTGTGACCTAACTTCGTTACAGTTTTCGGGATTCGGGAGGCAGACAACGGGGGCTTACGCCCCCGTATCTGCCTCTTCCTTGTCTCCAAAGATTTGCTGCCAACCTTCGGGAGAGATTCCGCTGATGAGAAACTCCCTATCGGCTGGATTCATGTTCGGGAACGCTCGCTGCGCGAGTTCCCCGTTGACCCACCTGAAGAATGCGTCATCGTCAACGGTGACGCTGTAGTTCTTCCCCGTCTGAACGCACCGCTTCGTGATCGTCCTAGTTCCGCTCATGTGTTGCTGCCCTTCTGCGGCTGTGCCGCTGATGACACAACCCCGCTCCCGTTTTCGGGATTCGGGGAGAGTTCGATCAAAGTCTCAAGGATCTCTTCCCAAGAGATCGTCGGATCGCTTGTCTTGACGCCATCGGGCGTCATGTGACCAAGAGCGAACTGCACGATGTGTCGCGCGTCACCCTTGCTCAACGGCTGCTCGAAAGCACCGATGCGAGCGCGAGCGGCGTTGTAAGCGCGCTCGTCGTTGGTCAGCCACAGGACGATGTTCCATGTGGCGCGGCTACTCCATCCGTTGTATTCGCTCATTTGCCCTCCCAGTAGGCTGAAACAATCTCAATCGTACCCTTCGCGATTGCCTCGTCAATCTGCTCATCCGTGTAAGCAGACTGATCGTAGATGCAGTCGCAGTCAAGAACCTCACCGTGCGGTTCCTGAACTTCGCCCTTGCCCTTGCACAACTTGCAGTCCTTCTTGGCAAACAACTGAATGTGCATCTGCGCCAACCTTTCTGCGAGTGTTCTCGCCACACCCTAACCCCGCTCCAGTTTTCGGGATTCGGGGGCGGCGGGGGGGTGAAGGGGGGAAGGCTTCGCCTTCCCCCCTTCAGTATTCAGTAGGACACAGATTCCACCTTGTAGTCACCGCTGCTATTGGGCTGACTTTCAGCCCACAGCATGATCTGCGTGACCTCTTCGGGAGTCTGCCATCCCTTGACATCGTCATCCTCCGTCAAGGGATAGAAGTCGCCGTTCGGTCTAAAGACCGCGACTTCTGCGCTGACCCACTTTCCTGCGGCTTGCGCCGAATAGTGGGATTCGCTGAACTTGACGGACACCGACCATCCGTTCTTGTACGAGATTGCCCATCCCGTGTCGCTTGCGTAGAAACTCATGCGTCTGTCCTTTCTGCGGGATTGCCCCGCTGATGACCTAACTGCTTCCCCGTTTTCGGGTTTCGGGGACGGGGAGCCTTACGGTTCAATGTCCTCACAACACTCGTAGTTAGAGTCTGTGAGGACTTCAGGACGATAAGCGGACATCTTCTTATCGTGACACTCGGGACAGGTAATGCAGAGGTAGATACCCCTTGCATCGTACTGTTCAGTACCCCATTCCCCACTATCGCAGGTACACTCTCGGATTCGCATGGTTGCCTCCTGTGACCTAACTTCGTTCCAGTTTTCGGGTTTCGGGAATAAGACGGGGGAGAGGATTTCTCCCCTCCCCCATCTTTCGTCCTACTTCTGCACGGTAGCAGAGCCGATCACTTCGATACGGCACTTGCCAGCGCGCACCTTCTGCACCATCGCACCCATCTCCTCAAGACGCTGCGTGGTGGTGTCCTTGAGAGTCTCGCGCAGCACCTTGCGCTGCTTGTCGGACATAGCCATGATCTCGGGGATCATGTCGAGAACGACATCCTGCGTGACTCCATTGATCTTCGACATGAGGACTGCCACGAGAGTCCACGGGCAAAGTTCCTGCACAGCCGTGTAAGTCTCGTCTGCACCCTTGTCGCAGGTGAAGTCAAACTCCACCGTGATCTTGCCGCTCGTAAAGCCCTCGGTAGGCTCAACGATCTCCTTCACGATTGCGGCGGCTGCACTCGACTTGACATCTAGCGCGATATTCGTCGTCTGCATCATCTGTCCTTTCTGCGAGTGTTCTCGCTACACCCTAACTTCATTCCAGTTTTCGGGATTCGGGGGCGCGCCTCACTCGCGTCCGCCCGCTCCGCTCACCACCCACATGGGCTGCAACTTATCAGCCCAACGCTTCACCTTGTCGATGACATCCTGCGGACATTCCAGGCTCTCGCCTTCCTCATCGACTCCACCTAGAACGCAGCAATCGCCAACGATGATGTCTGCATTGCCAAAGACCTCTGCGAACAGCATGGTGGCAAACATATTCGGTGGCAGTCCGTCCAACTTGCCGTTCTCGTTACACCACAGAGAAACAGTATCAGAGAGACTGATGCACTCGATGTAGCCGCCAACGCCATCGCGCAGAGACTCGTATCCCGTGTAGGCGACCACCTCGATCTTGCCGTTCGCGCCGATCTTCAGCATCTTCTTGTCAGCCATGTCTATCTGCCTTTCTGCGGCTTTGCCGCTGATGACATAACCCCGATCCAGTTTTCGGGATTCGGGAGCGGGGAGCCTTGTCAATGGAAATGCCTGATGACGGGATACCGCCAACAGGCATGGGAGCCTTTATCTTATCCCGCTGCGGCTCATTACGGGATTGCACAGGTGTTTAGCCCTCCAGACCCCAAGCCACCACGCAACTTGGGAGGGTGTATTCGCCGCCGCGAATACGCTACTTGATCTTCCCCGACTCGCTAACCGCTTCCCCGTTTTCGGGATTCGGGGGCGGGGAGTCCCTTACCGTGTCAATCAACTCAAGAAGCGGGTCTTGAGCCTTGATTTGATCGTACTCAAAGTGTGCATCACGCCAAATGGACTGCCACACGGCGTCATTTGACTCCCGCATCCTCTCGACAATGACGGAAGCAACTTCCTCCGTCACATTCAACTCAACCATGACATCGTATGCCGTGATGACATAGCAGCACACGGGATGATGCTCCTTCTCAATGATGTCAATGAAGAACTGATTGCATTCAAGAGTCATTTTTGTCCCCCGTTTTCGTGATTCGGAAACAATGCGGGTAGGGAGAGGATCGCTCCCCTCCCTACCCTTGTTCGGTCACTTGCCCTGCGGCTGCGGATTCTCCGCAACTTCCTTCAGCCAAGACACAACCGCTGCGTTCAGGTCACGACCTGCGGCAAGCGATCCGTCTGTCTTGATGCGACCGTAGAACTTCGCGTTCGGGTCGCCGTACTTGCCCGTATTGATCGCGCAAGTGCCACGGTTCTCGTCCTTGACCTTCGGATGCGCCGAATCAGGCGCAGTCCACGAGATCACGACTTCAGTACCGTCAATGACTCCCTTGATCTTGGGGAACTTCACAGAGGTAGTCTTGAAAGCCTCAATGATCGGAGTCAGGTCGGGAATCTCGACGGGATTCTTCGCCTCATCCACAAGGCGGTCGATCCACGCCGCCTGCTTGTCGCTCACTTGCCGTCCTCCTTGAAGCAGTCCCAACCACAATCCGCTGCAACGGCACGGCTCGTCATGTTTGGATCTCCTGATGCACTACTTTCGATGCGGCAAAGTTCCCGCCTCGCCTCATCGCGCTCGGCGGTGAGGGTTGCGTTCTCCTGCCGCAGTCGCTTGATCTCCGCGATTGCCTTGTCCATCAGCGATACTGCATCGGGCGCAATCGCCGCAATGATGTCTGTGTCTTTCACGATGTACCTCCATTCATCAATGCGAAGGCGATCAATGCCAGCGAGAACGGGATGGACAGGAATGCAAATGCGCATACTGCCAACAGGTACAGCATCACGAACATCTCCATGAGTCTGTCTGCCTGCTCTGCCAACCAGTCAAATGCGTTGCTCACTTGCCGTCCTCCTTGCGCTTTGGCGCGCGCTTTCGACTTGAGGCGCGCTTTGTAAGACGGAAGTTGCGCTTCTCGTAAAGGAAGGCAAGCAGTACCGCCATGTTGGAACCTATCAAACAGTAGGTCAAGGTGACTTCCATGACATTCCCTTCTGCGGCTGTGCCGCTCATGCCCTAACCACGCTCCAGTTTTCGGGTTTCGGGAGCGGTGCTAGAACTGATCGTTGACCTTTGATGGATTCACAGGTTCAGCGAACTTGACTTCGCCGTTCATAATGTGAGCGCACCAAGTCTGATGAAGGCGATCACAGTCGCGAGCAGCAGCGTTGTAAAGACGCTCGTACTTGTTGCGCTCCGCAGTTAGTGCTTGCACTTCAGAACGAAGAGCCTCAATCTCGTGAACCATAGATGTGAGGCTCTTTCCGATGAGGTAGATGTCCGTGTAGTCCTTCATTGATCTTCTCCGTTTTTCTTTTCAAAGCATGGAAGGCAGACAACGGTGATCGCGGGATCATCTCCCAAGATCGTGTATCCGCACTCGCAGCAGGTGATCGTGCTGTCGGGATGACTCTCTATCACCCTCTCGTACAAGTTAGCCCAACGACGATGGATGTTCGCCATTGAAAGCGCATCTAGCAGTTCCTTGCTCTTTTCGTTCATTTGCTGCTCCAAAAGGGAGGGGCGGGGCAACCCGCCGATTGAGTCGCCCCGCCCCGCCGCAGAAAGGTTCGTTCAGCCCACGCCCTAACCCCGTTCCAGTTTTCGGGTTTCGGGGGCGTGGCGATCATCAAGATTGCGGCGTCACCACGCAATCATTGCGCTTCATCCTCGCGTAGTCGTTGATCGTAGAAAGCCAATCAATGTCCATTTGGATCGAATAGCGAGCAGCAATCGGATCGTCAAAAGACTTGATGTAATCTTCATCAGCAACCATCGTCCTCAACTTGTTCGACGCAACAAGAAGCATATTGAATGGCAGCAGACTTGGCTCTTGCCCTCCAATGGCGGCTACGATTCGCGCGGCTGCGCGGACTTCGCTCGTATTGTCTCCGTCCAATGTGGACAGGATCTTGTTCCAAAAGTCCGCATTGAACAGACCTTGACCCCAGTTCAAGCCGTCAACGCTGTCGAAAGGCAGGTATCCATTTGGGCGCATTTTGCTTCCTTTATGCAGAGATAGCAGTCTTTTCAACCAACTTCTTCTTGGTCTGACTGAAGATGTCGTCGATGTCTCTCTTGATCCAGTCCTTGCACTTCTTCAAGAACTCGGTGCGAGAACTGTTGGATGCGTTCGTAATCAGTCCCTCATGCTTGCAGACATCATCAAGCGTGATGTAGACGGGAATCCTGACTCCATTCTCGTCAAAGCCCTTTGAGAGAGATGTGCCAAGCAACTTCTCAAGAGTAGAGATGCGAGCAAACACCTCGGGAATGTTGTCTGCCGTGATCTTGCTCACCTCAATAGCCATCATGTAGAAGATGATGGTCTTGGTGGTCGGCTCCATCAGGTAGTTGCCATCATTCTTGTAGTAGCAGATGTTCTCGTGATCGCTGATTCCCGTCAGATCAAAATGCAAAGCCATGTTCGTCTGCCTTTCTGCGGCTGTGCCGCTGATGACCTAACCCCGCTCCAGTTTTCGGGATTCGGGAGCGGGGAGCGACTCAATGAAAAAACGCTCACCCCACCTCTTGCGAAGCGGGGGAGCGCATGGGGGAAAAGATCTTGTATTAGACGCCAACACCTGTTTCACGGATAACAAATCCGTTCAACAGAGTTGCACTCCCGCGACCGATACATCCAGGTTCGTAGAAGGCAATCTTCATTTTGACTGTCGGAAACCTGCGCGACAGTGCTGTGATGCACGGTAGAGGATAACACCACGCAGTCTCAAAGTCAATGACCAATCTCGACTTTTCCTCTACGACGATGGGATTAGTGACCTCCCACTTGGTTCCCCAGTTGTTCGTCCTCCACATATACCAGTCAGGAAAGACCTCTTTTCCATCCTGCGCGATAGAATCAAGAAGTTCATCTGAAGTCATCGGAGGCGCGGGCTTCCAGCGCGGATCTTCTTTTGATCGCATATGGTCAGGCATTGGAACAATCGCATCTAGCGCAAAATCTTGCGGCAAAATATTGAAATGCCCATTTGCGGTTTCAGAAACCACGCATCCCTTGACCGCCTCGCGGATCGCTGCGCGCTCTTCCTTCGTTCCGTAGATCGTCAGTTTGTTCTCACACCAGTTAGGCATATCGGCTCCTATCGGTTGCTTGGGTATCCAATCCCTTGAAAGTTGAAGTTGCCAGCCTTCAAAGCAGCCTCTTCAGCGGCTTTGGCTTCTGCGTACTTCGGATGCTTCCGCTCTTCCTCAATGCACTTCATGCAACACATTTGCGTGTTGAAGAAACTCATTTGAGTGCAGTTGGCTTCTTTCCAACATCTTTGACAGTTCGCAGCCATGCCCTAACCTCCCTACAGTTTTCGGGATTCGGGAGCGGTGGCTCGGCTATCCGAAACCACCGCCCCCGATAAGTCTTATTCAGTTGGATTGTTCTCGTCTAACTGTTCCCCAAGCGGAGTTTCAGTAGGCGAGTCCATCTCAAAGTCATCGTACTCATCAGGCTCGTTCTCGTCCCAAACGGGATCAGTAGTGTGCTGCGAGAACTCGGGAATCAAGCAAGTAATCCAAGTCGATGAGTAAGTTGTGCCATCTCCCGCTCCAGAGTCGTCAATGGCGTTCCAAAAGTAGTCCTCTAGACTTGACCCAGACGCATTCTTGAAGTCATCAAGAATAGCGTTGGAGTCCACAGTATTACCGTGAATCGTAGAGAAGGCGAAGTCATCTCCAAGATCAATCTGATCTGTGCCACCGTAGTATGGAACAGACACATCGGACACACCATGCTTCAGTAGGGCAAGCCATCCACACATCTCATTCTCATCGGGATAGTCGCCAGCCAACTGTCCAAGCAGTTGCTTGGCGTCCCTTTCGTCATCCTTGTTGACAAGAGACTTTGGCAACCAAGCCGATGACTGCGGAACAGCGTTCACGATAATGCAGGCAATCAGTCGCGGATCATTGATCTCACTCAAGTCAAGACCGTGACGCTCCCCAATCGACTTGATAGCCTTCATGCCTTCAGGCGAGGCGAACCACGCTTCGTAGTTCCATTCGTTGCTCATGCTCTAACTCCTTTCCCGTTTTCGGGATTCGGGAATGGGAAGGGGGAGAGGCTTGCGCCCCTCCCCCCCCATCGTCCTATCAGAGCATCGCCACAGCGATGTCATGCGCTTCGTTGGTACGGTCGTAGCCGTCAGAGAAGCGGTTGCTCCACAGCCGCATCGTGGGGTCGGTAGACTCGCCACGCACGGTGCGCTCATGCTGCGTCCACTTGGTGACGCTGTTCATGGCGAGCCACAGAGTAGGCGAACCGCCTCCAAGAGCGATACGCTCCATCTCAAGCGTTGCGATCCAAGAGTCACGCGCTCGCTCAACCTTACGATTGGCTCGCTCGACCTTCTCGACTGCGCTCTCGTAGGCATCTGCACTCTGTCCAACAGACATGACAGGCAGAGGCTCGAAAGGCATGATCTTGTCGTAGTAAGACTTCACCTCTGCGTCGGTGAGAGTCTTTGCGATCAAAGCCTGCATCTCCTCGTCTGCCTTATCAAAGGCAGCACAGGTGATGCCAAGAATGCGCTTCGCCTCGGTCAGTCGATTGTGAGCCGACTTCGTGTGCCGAATCTTCAGCGCACGCGGAGAACCCTTGACCTCATTCAGCATGAGATTCAGAGTGTTCGCGCACACCATTCGACGCATATGTGCGCCAGCCACAAAGTGACGGTTGCCGACCGCATTGTTGCTGAAGCCAATGAACGGCTTGTTCACATCGTTGCCGTTGCGGTACTCCTTATCGAGTTCAAGGTCGATAAAGAAGTCCTGCCGTCCGTGAAGAGTGCCAGCCGACACGATGCGACCCGTACCGTGCTGCGTGATGCACTCTTCTGCGAGCGCAATAGCGTCCTCAAGTCCGATCATCGTGTAGCCATCGCCCACGATACCGATGGGATTGCCCTCGGAAGTGACAGCCTTGAAGTTCGGGACAGTAGCACCAGCACTAGTCTGGACGCTCTCCATCTCGTACTCCCACGGGAACGCCTTGCGGACATCCTCGGGGGTGATCTTGTCGCGGTTCTCGCCAAGACCGTGCCAACCCTTGTCTCCCTCAATCAGTACGCGATCAGCGACAACGCCTTCAGTAACGATTCCATGTGCCATGTGATTGTATCTCCTATGAGTTTCTTCTCGCCCAAGTCGGAGCAACGCGCTCCACGCCCTAACCCCGTTCCAGTTTTCGGGATTCGGGGGCGGCGGGCAGTCAGCGCATCGCCCCGAATGGACAAAACGGGCAAGGGCGCAGCAACAGTATACTGCATTTTGCCAAAGAATCAATACGCATCGCAGAGAATCTGCTTTTTTTATTCAGGATTTGTATGCGATCTCTTTGCGGCGGACACCATGCTCAAAATCGGAGCATCAGATCCTAGATCAGATTGTTCCGACTTTTTCAATGTCTCTTCAGCCTCATCTCCCCAAGCAAGATTCCAACTCTTCGCGCACTGTGGTCCATAACCTTTTGCTAGGGAGCGACCGTCAGCAAGAGGATTTCCACAGAAACAGCACACCCCTGTCTTGCGACCGTATTCAGAAGCAACTTTTACAGGGTCATCTGCAAAGACTTGCAGGAAGTCTAGCACCGAATCCAGAGAGCCATGAAAGTGAGATGAAGGCTTGAACTCGCCGCTTGGAGTGATCTTGCCTATGTATAACCCTTCTCGGGTCACATAGTAGCAGCCAGAGTTGGGATGATTCTGTCCAGATGACTTCTTTTCGGGCGCCTTTTTTACGAAGATCAAAGCGCCGTTGAAGATGAAACGAAGTCCTGGGCGCTTCAGTCCCCTGCCGATGGGAGCCTCAAACAACTTACAAATGCCTGTCAGATCAACTTTGTTCATGGAAAACTTCTCTCTATGAATCAGTCTGATTCGTCGTTGTATTCATCCCAATCGCTTGGGCGGTATTCATCACTATACGAACTCGGATCAGGAGGCTTCAGTTCAGCGCCGTGATTGTCTAAAACTTCATTGAAGCACTTGCTGATCTCTGCAAGAAAAAGAAGCCTGTCAGAGGCAGGAATCTTCATTTCAGAGACACGCTCGTGAATGAGAAGCACTACATCTTCCTCATACACTTCCCTTGTGCATCCAATGTCGTAGTCGCTAAAGACTTCATCAATCCGCATTGAGATTTCATCCATATACGGAGTCAGGGCAAGTCGAGCCAAGATGATATTGCTATCCATTTTATCTCCTATTGATGTTCGTACTGATTCAGTTCCCGAAGAACAGGACCATCTCTATCTAAACGCAATACATCAAAGTTCTTGCTCTTTGCCCACATAATGAGCATCAAGAAATCTTCACTCACGCCTTTTGAGAGCAGTCCGTTTCTTTCTTCCCATGTCTCGCATTCCCATTGCAGGAATGGAATGACGATGCCTTCCGCATACGCAAAGACAGTAATGCCATGAATCTGCCTAGTAGCAAGCAGTAGTAGATCACGCGGCGTAGCGTGAAAGGTGCTAATGACTGCAACTCGACCGATTATTGGCTTTGAGTCGTACATGGAAACTTCTAGAAGATGAACTTGATCTTGACTTCAGCGATGCGACCGTCATTCGTGCGCTTGACATAGACGGGATAAAGACCATCTCCGTAGCCCGACGATGTTGCGAAAGCCAAGTTGCCGAAAACTCCACACCCCTCTGCGCGTAAAGTCACCTTGCAAGCGCCAGCGTAGTTGAGGTCGGGAGCATCGTTGTGTTCAGATGGAAAGTCGTTCTTGATATAGCAGGGATCAATCAGCATGATCTGTCCGCTATCAACAGGAATCTTACCCGCAAGTTGAAATCGTCCGCTCATTTTATTCCTCTGGGTTTTCATTAGGATCGCTGAAACGATACAGAAACTTTGATGCAGCCTCATTTACAGACCGCGCAAACACCTCTTGACTTTCAGTCTGCCTAATCAGTATCATCGACTGATGAACTGCGTTGAACTCTTGCTTTGATAGCAGATCACCGAAGCGAGATGCTGTTGACTTGCTCAATACATCTGAAAGAGCAAGAATGGCATCCACCGCAGCCTGTTCTCGCTGCTGTATGTCTGCGAACTCGTTTGATCGAATCTCATGCCAAGACATGAAGGCATCACGGGCGCGATCAAGGGAGTCGGAGATGTTTGTATGTTCTCGGTTCATAGCCTAACCCCGCTCCCGTTTTCGGGATTCGGAAGCGCCCCCCGCAGGACTTGAACCTGCGACCTGCGGTTTAGGAAACCGCTGTTCTATCCAACTGAACTAGGAGGGCTACACATTTGCTGTATTAAACTGACTGATTTGACTTCTCTATTACCCTTGAGCCAATCAGGAAATAGATTAATCAATCTTGGATGCTCTTTCAGTAGGCCAACAAATACTTGTACCGTGCTTTTACTAACTTTTTTATCCAAAGTAAGCAAATGCTTGATTTTTCCGTTGCGGTCATATGACCGCAGGTGAACATCGTCTGAAACAAACATCAAGCCATTTATGGTTAAAAATCGCAAAGGCTTATGCGTCCTAGACTTGCCCATGTTAAGCCTCTTCAGTAATGCGCTCGGCGGGACTTGAACCCACGACCAATCGGTTAAAAGCCGATTGCTCTACCAACTGAGCTACAAGCGCGTATTAGTGATTTGTAACCGATAGGAAGCCTATTCGGTACTGATTTGGATGCGATTATTCAAAACATCCCAATCTGCATAAGCGAATGGGATCTTGATGGTGTATCGCACACCCTTCTTTCCTTGCTTGGTAGTGAACATCATCCCCGTCAATGCGTCATGCAGTTCTTTCTCTTCATAAAGACTTTCTTTAATCAGTTCGTCAATCGAAGAATAGACAACTGCCTTAAGTGCTTTATGAGACTCGTTCCAAGATTTCGCAAGATTGTCTGCGGTAGTCCACAAATCGTGTGGAGGCACAAATCGAACCTCCGTGTCCGCTGTGTCAAAATCGACAGAAGCATCTACTTCAAGATTGAAAGTAGAGAAACCTCTTGTTGCCGCATAGACAATAGGATCAAAAAGTCTGGTCTTACCCTTCCAGTCAACTTCTCCCTTGTATTCGCCAAACACCATAGCGAGCAAAAGCGACTTCGCATGATCTGCTTCAGAGAGATTGTCAATCAGATCAGTAGCCCAACTTCCACAGTTTTGAGCGACAATGGAAGAGACTGCTTGCCCACATTCCGTGTGTATCGCCTTGATGAATGACTTGCCGCTTTTAGCCTTTGCAATCACTTCAAGTGCAGCAAACTTTTCATTGCATTCAGGGAGAGTCCGTAGCAGCCATTGCTCCATTCGACTTCGCAGGTACTTCCCCGCCGCAAAGTGATGCTGCTTGATCTCGGTCGCCTTCAGCATTCTCCAACTCCTTTGAAAGAGCCTTTGCTCCCTTGAGCATCCAAGACTTCATTGGCAGTTCCTTGAGCCAATCCTGCACGGTAGGAATGAATCCCATGTCCTCAAGGATGTGCTGCTCTCCCAATAGACGAGTAGGAACGGGCTTTTCGTCGGACTTTCTGACGATTACTTCGCCAAATACCTGTTGAGCGAGAAAGATCCCGAAAGACGAATGCAGAATCGCTCGGTGGCGCGCATCTGGAAGATGCGATTTAGTCTGGTCAAACCATTCATGGATTTCGATGTAGTCCTCAACTTGACCACCGAATCGCTTGGCTGATGACTTGGCGTGGTAGTAGGGGTGGCTCATGCCCTAACTCCTTTCCAGTTTTCGGGTTTCGGGAGCGGAAGCCCCCTGTTCCAAGTTATCAGAACAGGGGTAGGATTAGCAAAGCAGACCATTCCGTGACAGACCATACCTATTCTCACCTTGCCTAATCTTGAATCCCTCTCATTCAGTTCCCCAAATGAGAGAGAAGAAACTTGCCCGATCAAAACAGACCCGACCGCACCCAATCTGATCTAAACTAACACAGACCCTAGCGCACCTAAAAAATCTCTCTCATTCAGTTCCCCAAATGAGAGAGTTAGCAAAACCCAACAGACCGTTGCTTTGCTCGACAGAGCAGAACAAATCGCAACACACCACATCTTGTCTAAACACATCTGACCTAACCCCAACTTGAATCCCTCTCATTCAGTTCCCCAAATGAGAGAGAAGAAACTTGCCCGATCAAAACACATCCGACCCCATCCCGCCATACCTGATCGCAAGTATCAATGAAGTTACTTCACGGACTCAATCACAAACCGTCCGTATGTCGGGCGCATCTCGCACATCCCAACGGTGCGACCCGCATTGGCAACGGCAGCGATCACATCTGCCTCGTCAATGATTGACGGATCGAAGTCCACGGAGAACTTGACCTTCCAATCATTGTAGATCGGACGAGTGCGCAGAACCTTGCTGCCATTGACATTCACAAGTCGAACATCAGAGAACTCGTTGAACCGCTCTGCAAGACCTTCAACGGTACGAGGACCATCGTAGATCAGTTCGCCATCACTATTGAAGTAGACGCCCGCCTTGAAGATGGGACCGTGCTTTGACTTCTTTGCACCATTAGTGAAGGTGGCACGAAGCACATCAAGAGGGATGCAAGGCTCTCCCTTGTTGTTTAGGTAAAGACCACCCTCCCACTCCACACGCTGAATCTCAAGATGATTCTCTTCCTTCTTGCTCTTGATAGAAGTCAAGGACTTGAGCCGCTTGGTATGAGAGTTGAAATGGTTGGCAAGTTGCCCGTTGTGGGTAATCAGAGGCACAATGCCTGCGATGACGAAGTTGAGAGTACGAATGTCGAGACTGTTTGTCATTTTGATTCTATCCTTATAGATCAGAGATTTTGTTTACTTGCTGTCATTCTTGCCGAAAGCATCTCGCCCCATCCAAAGGCGAGAGCGAAGAGACTTCCATTCACTTGTGCCTGTCATGCTCTTCAGTCTTGCAGCCTTGTCTCGCAAAGAAGATTGCAGATTGCGGTCGTTCACCTTTGCCGCAGTAGTCTCGCAAATCCTAGTGTTCTTGCGGATAGAGCGCATCGCATAGGAAATGGACTGATCGCTCTTTTCATCAGTCTGCGATTGGTCAATCACTCGCAAGCCAAGACCGCTGTTCTCCACAAAAGTGTGATGTCCGTGGCGCTCAAAGAACCACCGCTCCACATAGGCGCGCAACTTGAGCCTAATCATGTCCCACTTGCGCTGCTCTACCGTGGCAGTCTCAACAGTCACACCAGCCCAAGAAGCAATGTCATTGGGAGTGATTTCTGATCCAGGATTGATCTTTTCCTTCAGCCAGTCGCAGTTCTCGTCATTCATCTGATTGATCCTTTTTGTGCTTCGCCTACACCCTAACTCCGCTCCAGTTTTCGGGTTTCGGGAGGAGGGGCGGGGGCTTGCGCCCCCGCCCTGATTCAAGCCATCTCGTACAGTCTCTTGTATGAACGCAGTTCCCTATTCCTGCGCATCATGCCATCAACATAGGCAAGATGTTCGGGACCAAGTGCTGCGACCTTCTTGGAGAACTCTACGCTTTTGCGAAGTCTTTGCGAAGCAAACTGAAAGTTCTTTGGAGTCTCCTTGATGAGATTCATCACAATGTTCTCATCATCAGCCCATTCAGGAAAGGCAGACAGAATCAAGTCAGCACCACTCCATGTGTCTTTCCTGCAAGAGATCAAGACGCCATCTGCATCTTGAATGAAATACGGATGAATGTTCATTGGCTTCTTGTCAAAAGCGAAAGAGAGTGGCTCTTTATCTCTTTGATACCAGTCCCACGACAAGCAATGCACGGAGTAATCTTCATTCATCCAACACAGATGATCTCCGAACGAGCAAGCGTAGACAGCGTCCTTCATCGCTTCAGAACGATTCAAAGGATTATGATGGCTGCTATCTCTGCGCGTAATCGACTTTACGCCACCACTAGTTTTCCAATACAAGTAATGCCAATCATTTGCCACCCATTCAGTTTGGCAAACAAACAGGTTGGGCTTACGAGAATCTTCATTCAACTCGTGGCAAATAACTGTCTCGCCATCATTGAAACGAATCCAACCAATGTTGTGATCGAATGCAGCAGAACTGATCCCACTCTTGTTGTGATTGAGAAATGCTCGTATGTTAATAAAGGTCAGATTGTCGATCTTTCTGAACTCAAAGAGTTGATTTTCTCCATTTGCCTTAACGAAGATAATCGCGCATGAGCCGAAAGGAATGATGTCCTTGATCTTCTCTGAATGAGGCAGGACTTCCCAAGTCTTTTTCTTGACAGTACCCCAAACATTCAGTTTGTTGTTCTCATCAAGTGCAAAGGTGGCGTCATAGCGCATTAAGCACTTGACGATCTTTCCCATGTCTTGAGGTGGACTTCTGTAGTTCTTGTCTCCAAGAGAGCGAACAGTAGTAGTGCCATTAGAGTTAACAACGGCTACCGTACTATTGCCTTTAGACCAGTATCCAAACTGTCCGTACTTGCTTGCGTCACCAACAAACCTCACATCTCCGTGGTTGGTCACAAAGCAAGCGGCGTTATATTGGGCATCGAAGGAAACAACTTTAGTTTGCATTTTTTGTCTTTCGTTTAGTTCTTGGAAATCGAGGCAGTTCTCTTGCTTTCGCAATCCCCACCATCTGCATCATCTCGTCCGAGTTCATCAGGCACTTCAATGTCTCCATGCAGTCAAACACGGGATCAACTTCTTGATTCAAAAGTCGTTGAGCCATCTGCAAGGATTTCGCCCCACCCTTGACATCAGACCAACAAGAAAGCGTCCAAAGTCTACCCTTTGTAGGGTGCAGAAACAACTTGAGATATGGCTTTCCTACTTCTTTCTTGCTTTTAGCCAAGTACCTAGTCGCCGTAATGAAGAAGGGGAAGGCAAATAACTCACTTGAGATGTTGTTCGCGTATGTGGCAGCACCCTTCTTGTAGGCATTCTTGTAGTAAGACTGCCTGATCCTGCCCCTGACGGCTGCAATCCGTATCCTCCATCCTTGAGGATACGCTTCTTTCAGTAGGCGCGATGCCCTTCTACGAGCAACGCGAAACTTCCAACCATCTTTGGGGATAGGTGCGATTGCCATGCCCTAACCCCATTCCAGTTTTCGGGTTTCGGGAATGAAAGCCCTCCCGTGCAGTTTCCTACACGGGAGGGTATTTGTTCGATTACTCGTCCTCTTCCTCCTGCCAGTCATCTTGATCCTCTTCGTATCCGTATGTTTCGTGACCCCATTTGAAGAATGTGATCTTGAAACTCTGCGAATACTCTGGCGGTCCTGCTCCACCGTCATCAAGGAATGAGTAGAGCATATCAATAGGCTCACAGCATCCATCTTGAGACTTAAGCCATTCCGACATTTCATTGCTGTCGTTCAACTGATTCTCCCAAGATTCATACTCGCGATCAATCCACTCGCAAATGATGTCATCGTTGGAAGAAATCTCATCAGTACCACCGCTGTATGAGAAATGAATCTCATTTACTCCCTTTGACATAAGGGCAATAGCAGAAGCGATGAAGTCGATGTTGGGACTACGCGACCACGGACTGCGCTCTTTCTGCTTGTCAAAAGCCAACTGATGAATAAGACCAAGAGACTTAACCTTGTTCTCATCAATCACAACATTGCTTGGCAGATATGCTGCGCATTTCGGAGCATAAGAGACAAGCGTAGTTGCGAACGCATCGTCTTTCATGTTTTCGGAAAGCAGACATTCTTCAGAATGAAGGCACTCGCTAACCATCTTTGCGATGCTCTTCTTGACTGACTTGAGTTTAAACTTCTTTGCCCAATCAAACTTGGGATCAATCTGCTTAAACGAAGCCTTCTTGACCTTCTTCTTGATCTTCTTCTTGGTATTAGTTTTTGTCTTGCTCATGTTTTTTCCTTCAATGGGATTGGTGGGAATCGAACCCACATGGTTTTTGAAACCGAGGGATTTTAAGTCCCTTGCGTCTGCCTGTTCCGCCACAATCCCTTCATGGCTTTGGTGGGAATCGAACCCACACGCCTTTCGGCTCTCGATTTTGAATCGAGCGCGTCTGCCTGTTCCGCCACAAAGCCCTGATACTTTATCGTATCACGGAAGTCTGTCTAGTGCGAAATAGTAGATATCCCAAACCCATTTGGGCTGCATCCACACGGGGGTATGAGATATCCACCAACTCATAGTCGGCTCGACATACGAGTACCAACCACGATCACCCATTTGCTTCCTTTCCGCAAAGAGGACATTTGGGTGATTTCGAGACATACTTGAAGTCACAAGAAGAACACTCGTAGCAACAAGCATCGCTGCTTTCAAGACTACTCAAGATAGGCGCTTGTTCTTGAACAGCGTTCTTGCTGACAAGCGGCTTCACCTTGTAGACAGGATGATCTTCGGTACTTGCACTCTTGTCTCTAGGGCATTCACGAAAATCCTTGTCTGCGATAACAAGTTCCTTGTTGACTGTGTTGTTGCCAACAAGAACAAGATGACGGTTCATGTCGTTGTCGCAGACAGTAATCGCGTAGCCATTGTCTCCACTAGCGAAGTTGGTGATATCCCAGCCCATAGGCAGTTGGACAGAACCGAAATGAGAGCCTTTGAGCAAGAAGGTGTTGTCGTGCTTGACAATGCCAACATAGTCTCGACCACAGAAGGCAAACTTGCAGAACTCACCGTCTAAAGCAAGCGGGAAATGTCCATTCTTGCCGTCCCAAACAAAGCAGAAGGCAGTTGCGTCAGAGACAATCACGCAGACGCTATCGCTTGCTTGCAGAGATGTAATGACTCCCTTGTAAGCAAACTCTTCAGAAACCTCTCTGAATGCGTGGATATGCGTCTTACTCGCAATGACAACAGTTCCGTCATCGCAGACATCAAAGTGAGCGGTCATATCAGGTAATGAGAACATTCCATGATTTGAGTTCACCTTGCGGTAGTAGCGAGAAGGAGTGCTGCCGTACTTGGACTGATCCCCATACACATTCAAGGTGTATAAATATCCGCTATTGGAAAGCACTGCTGTATGAAACTTTGATGTACGAACCGCAACAGGATTTGCAACGGAGAAGATAGACTGATCGCATCGACCAAATCTATCATTGCCGCAGACCTTTGCAGTAGAGTTGCTGATCCACGCAGTATGCGCGTAGGCACAGTCAATGTCTGTTGCGTCGTTGATGTCGTTGAAGTCCAACTTCCCCTTCGCGGAACTACCCCATCCCACAATCTGCGAGTCACTAGAGATTCCCGCAGAGTGAGATGAACCAACGCTCATTTTGATTAGATGGAGATTGTCGTAGATTCTGCTTGGCATGACCTAACCGCACTCCCGTTTTCGTGCTTCGGGAACGAAGCCCTGTACCGCAACAAGGCTAGTTCCTTCATTTTTGCTTCAATCATCACATCGTACTCCCTAACTGCACAGAGTTCGGGAATAGACTTTGACACATAATCGGCATGAGCCTGTGGTCGAGATCCGTCACGCGGTTCGCTGTAGTGAATCTTCGGTACGCGATCTTTCGACCAAGTATTGAAAGCCATCTGCGCCGCTTCGTCAAGAGGAATCCCACCATGATTCAAAGAATGGTGGTGGACATCAATCACAAGAGGCACACCCGTATTCTCCGAGATGGGCAAAAGGTCTTGGATTGTCCACATACTAGGCTTGTCATCATTCTCAAGAGTCAGACGCTTTTGGGCAGTAGCAGACAACTTGCTGAAGTTGTTGATGAAACGCTGCGCAGTAGGCTGCTTACCCTCGTATGTCCCGCCAACATGAATGTTGATCGGGAAGTCATCTTCCATGCCTAGCGCGTCACCAATAGCAGAGTGCATCTCTATGCACATCAAAGACTTGGCAACCACACTATCGTCAGGACTAGCAAGACAGGTATATGGACCAGGGTGCATAGACAGCCTGATCCCATTATCCCTAGCCAAACTGCCGACACCATTCAGGACACCCATGATTGAGTGCGCAGTAGGCAAATCTGAAATCTTGTAGTTGAGTTCGGGATGATCCATGAAGGGAAAGATCCCTGACCCGATGCGGAAAAACTTGATGTCGTTCTCCACATTCCACCACATAACCTTGAGCAAGTCTCGCGCATTAGAGAGAGCCAGTTCATTCACTCGACGGATGCTGAAGCCATCCATGCGAAGAGTGCGGTCGGTAAAGACTCGCTTGGAAGCGGGCTTCACATCGCACAGGGTCATGTTCTGACAGGCGTAGCCAAGATTTCGGATGGGCATTTTATGGAAACTTTTTGAATGAGATTTGATGAACTGCCGACATACCTAACCACGCTCCCGTTTTCGGGATTCGGGAGTCAGAAGTCGAAAGACGGCGGAGTGTGACCTTGACTGATAATAGTATTCATATAGTCGCGTCCAGCCTTGCCCGTCATAGGAGGCTGAACATTTTTTCCTGTAGCAATAGATAGCAGTCCAGAAGCAATGATGGGATTTGTAAGCACATCATTCGACTGCGCTTCCTTCTGTGGCAGCCTTCTTGGCGACTTCTCTGGCGGCGTCCATTCAAGATCCATGTTTCTGTCTCCTTGTACAAAGGATTTGTACGCTAAAAGGATCTCAAACGGTAAAAAAAAGTTACAAATCAATAAAAAAAACAGGCGCCATATTGAACGCCTGCTTTATTTAAGCCATTATCGAGTTATTCAGAAACGCCTTTTACAATCTCGTTAATGTTCTTAATGATGACTTGAGCCTCTGCATCGCCATTTTCTGCTCTGCGCCTTAAAGCGTGAACAGTCCATGCCATGCTTTTGATAAGCCCTTGAGTCTTGATGTCATCAATGGCACGAGGACATGCCCAGCCATTGTCGTTCACACTACGGGCATATACCCCTGCCTTGAAACTAACTGCTCCTGCACTAGACTCACAAGTCTTGACATATTGAGTGGCACTATCTCCGTTAAGCACAGAGAGCCTATCAAGGCCAGCCTTTGCATTTACAGGTTTTCGAGACATTAGACACCTACTTTATCTTTGTGTTTTTCGATTGAGTGAGAGAGTTCACGAATGTCGTCATTGAACTCTTTTCTCATATTTTCAATCGTATGGATGTGGTCCACCTGATTGTCGTTGATCCTGCGATCAATAGATTCAGAAAGCCAAACAATCCTTCTGTCCATTTCTAACAAACTTGATTCAAGATCTCTGATTGACCTGTCAAGCCTATTGGTGAAGTAAAGAATCATCGCACAAGACCCAATGATCCCGCTCATAACGGACGCGGACAAGAGATACAGATTGTACGGAGGCATATTCATTGTAAAAAAAGCAGCAAACAATGAAAGCATGCTAAAGAAGTAACCGTAAAAAACTATTCTAGCGTAGATGTTCATGAGCATTTCCTTATATAAGTTGAAAAACAATGGGACTTACAGGATTTGAACCTGTGACCGAGCGAACTCTCGTCTTTACAATCAAACAAGCAAACATTTTCCTAATGGGACTTACAGGATTTGAACCTGTGACCGAGCGATTCAAGTTTGTGTAACTTTCGTTACTCCTTGGACTATATCATCACCTTAGTCTTACGACCTTAGGTGTCGGACGCTAATCTGGTTATTAAGAGGACTAAACCTCTCCAGTAGTCTCTGCACCTTTCACCGATGTATCGGTGACTTGGCTCAGGATTGCCTTATGGATCTCGTATCGCTTCATCCATTTGCGAACAGCATTGTCACTAACACCGTATTTTTTGCCTATGGATAATACCGACTTTGAACTCAAATCTTCAAGTAACTCTTCCTTTGAAGGGCGCGTTACTTTTCGACAAAATAAATCGCTGCATTCTTTTGAACAGCAGTTCTTTTGTTTACTCTGAAGAGTCTTGTTGCAGATATTGCAATACTCTGCTTTTTTCCACTTAGGTTTCCCTGATTTCATCCGATTCAATCCGTCAACTTTCATTGACGGCGCACCACACGCAAGCCAGTTTTCCAATTTTGAATGTTCTCCTCTTGTGATAACAAGAAGATTGCAGGATCTGTTATTTGTCCGATCACCGTCTAAGTGATGGACAATCTCATTTGCTTGCAGCATTCTTCCTAAGCAATCTTCTGCTACGGCTATGTGTTCATATACATAGCCGTACCAGTTTTCTGTTTTCATTGCCTTTGGATGATCTGGCAAATAGATGACCCTATAGCCATTCAAATCTCTTACTGACTTTTGTCTACCCATAATGAAACTCCTTGAGAAAGTACAATACTATTATCGAACTTTCTCATTTGAACCTTCATTAAGGGTTCAGATGAGTCGCCAGCTCTAGACCGCTGAGCTAAAGTCCCAACTAAAATGGGAAATGTTTACCTATTTGATTGTCAAAGAACGAGAGAGTCGCCAGCTCTAGACCGCTGAGCTAAAGTCCCTTGTATGAGATCAATATGCGGTAGCAAAGAGGATCGGGAAAGAATCACATGAAACTGCTAAGCATACTCATTAAAAATAGGCAATTGCCTAAAATGCAAGATAAAAAAAGAAAACCCGCCCTTGCATTGCTGCAAGAGCGGGAATGGAGCCGAGGGGAATCGAACCCCTGTGCTGAAACTTCTCTGTCGGACCTTCTACACGCTTTAGTGCGATCCCTCCGCGTGATGCAGTCATCGCACTAGAGTGCATCACAGACCTCTCATCTATAATATTTCCTACACCGCCTTTGGAGAGAGGTAGTAAAGTGCGGTGTTTTGCATCTGTTTTAAAAGTAAGACTACCGATGCGTCTTATCTTACTTTGCTTTTTCAAGCAGCCATTCTAAAAGAGTTGGCGTTTTTGTTTTAGTGAGTTTTACAAGTTCCCACTAAACTCGGCGTGCAGTCGCAATCAGTATCCGTCCAGTCTAATCCTTTCAGCCCCGATATAGAACTTACATTCTATATCGGACAACTCCTTTTTTATTCTCGGTCATTCTTGCGAGATGCCTTGATCGTGATGTTTTGCTCCAGCCTAGAAGCAAAAGTAATCAGGTCGGCATTTGCCCCATCAGCAAGTGGACGACCATTTTCGTCTGTGCAGCACTCACGAATGAGCGATACAAGTTCAAGTGCCATTGCATCATTCATGCCAACAAGAATGCCGTTAGTTACAGGGCTTGGGGGAAAGACCCATCCATGCGCCCTTTTAAGATTAGGCATCTCATTGAATCGTGCGGTACTATTCATCAACTGCGTCATATTAAACTCCTTTAACTAAATCGTGCAATGAAACCAATCCATTACATCGTGATGGTATCACATTTTTGGCTAATGTCAAGCGGTTAGTGACCGTGACGAGATGCTTGACTGATGCTGCTACTGCGGAACTGCTCGGGCAAGGAGTTCATAACAAACTGAAACAACCTTTGAGCGTCCTCTCCATCAAGGATCTCCACATGAGTGCCATCAGCCTCATACGGCTTAAACTCTACACGCGCCTGTTGACCAAAGAACGAGATTCTAGCAATCGTATCCAATGGCACAAATACAAGTTCGGAAAGTGGCACAAACATTTTCATTCTCCTTTAAAGCGTCGCTGGGTGGACTCGAACCACCGACTTACTGCTTAGCGTACTACTCTAGATTACTCTAGCCAGGTAAAACCTGTTGTAGTCTGGACTATTTCTTCGCCATTTCAGGCGTCTGGCGTATAGTCTCTACGCATCCCGTCATCACGGTTTGCTCGGAGTTGTCCTAAATAAATATTTAGGATGTTCTCCGAAATAGCCAGATCCACTTCGTGTGTTCTTCCATGAAGTTGCATAAGCCTACTAAACTTTCCACGGCAAGAAGGAGAGCAAGCAGTCCATGTACCTTTTTTTGAAAGGTGTGTTTGAGTTTTTCTTCTTGTAAACGCATTCTTGCAAGAAGGACATTTCAAACTTACCATTACTGCTAACTGTTCTTGCCCATGAAGTCTAGCATGATCTGCAAAGTTTTTAACTTCAAGATTTTCTATCTTGTTGTTTTTCTTGTTGCCATCTCTATGATGTACAACTTCATCTGCATTGAGAAGTCTTTGAAGATTATTTTCTACAACTATTCTGTGCATCAACACATAGCCATTTTTAGTGGCTTTTGGATGATTGCTTACTTTAGCGTATAAATAATCTCCTTTTTTGATGACCTTCTCAATATTCCACACGAAGGCTCCTATTACTTAAAGGCAGTTACTCTATCCAACTGAGTTACAGCGACATATGTTTATATCTCGACTATCCAACTGAGTTACGGGGATATTTTTGATTTACACTCAGGGCAAGTGACTTCAGAGTGTTCGATGCAGTCATACCATCCGTATGAAGCATCTTTTACTTTTTTACCGCAAAGAGTTTTTCCTTCACGCTCAGTAGCATGAACTATAACTCCCTTGATGCCGTCCCAAAACAAGCCGTTGCAAATAGTCTGCGTGGACTGTCTTACTTGAGCAAATAGCATCCGTGCCATTTCTATTCAAAAAAGTGTTGTGACAGGCAAAAAAGCGAAAAAAAAGTTACAAAAGATGGAAAACAGGGTGGGCGACACGGAGCCGCCCACCCTGTGATCTGTTCAGCCGCCTATTTAGGCGTTCTCGGTTTCGATCACCGCATCGGTCACGACAGGAGCGCGAGAGGCAGACCACTCGTACTTGCCGCGCTCGGGACGGGTCACGCTCTTGGTCTTGACCAACTTGCCAAGAACCTGCGAAACCATCGTCGCAACATTCTTGCCCTTGTTGCTCACACCCTGCGAGGGAAGAGCGTCAACGATGTCGGAGATCGCAACCGAACCGTTTGCGCCACGGACGATGTTCTCGACCGCCTGACGCAGCGTAACGCCGCTGTCAGACTTCGCCTTGCGACCGCGCTTACCACCCGCCGCCTTCGTAGCAGTACCGCCGCCCGAACCCTTCGGGCGACCCACGCGACCGCTCTTGCGAGCAGCGCCCTTGCGTCCCGACTTGACAGCCGCCTTGTTCTTGGAACCCTTCGGGCGACCACGGCGAGGCGTTTCTGCACTAGCGGTGCTGTCCGACTCAACACCCATCTGCGTAGCGAATGTCGAAAGCGAGTTGAGGTGCGAGGTGAGTTCATTGCGCGTCGAGTTGATCGCAGCAATGAAGGTGTCACGGGAAATGCCGATCTTGCGAGAGATGATGTCTGCGGGCGTTGCGGTCAGTACCGCGCTGTTCTTCGTTCCCATTATGGAAACTCCTTTAATGAAATCTGCCTACCTGTGATGAATGCTAGTAAACCTGTGGCAGTTTTGGTTTACAGGAGAAGATTATACGAATAAGTTTCTTTGTCAAGACTGATTCGTAGATATTAGAAACTTTTTTCTAACTTCTTCTCTGACCCTTTCTAACTTCGCTCCAGTTTTCGGGTTTCGGGAGCGGGAAGGGTTCTATCATCTTAAGAACCAACTTTTTTTATTTACCCGCAGGGGTGGAGGACAAGCCTCCACCCCCACAGGTAGGTGGTTTTTATCAGACCTTCTTACGCGAACTCTTCTTGAGTTGCGTAGAACCGCCAACGACGGAGACAGTCTGTGCGACCTTCGGCACGGCGACGATGTTCACAAGCGAACCGAAAGTCGCCTGATCCTTCGCGTTGAGAGCGTCGATGCCGATGATGTTTCCCGCATTGGGAGACACATCGGAAGAGGCTGCGACAACCTGCACCTTGAGATCGCGGACAACAAAGTTGCCCTTCTTCGTGGTGTAGGAAGTCGGAGTAAGCATCGCATCACGATGCGTGGTGGAGAATGCCTCGCCAAGCAGTTCGTCAAACTGCTCGGAGGTAGGCTGCTTCACCCTGCTGTTCGTCGCGTAGAGGTTCCACAGGTCGCGCATCTTGGCTTCGATGTTCGCCTGCGTAAGCACCCCGCCATTCTTGAGGATGTCAAGAGTGGCTTCAGCGACCAACTTGATCCGATCAAGGCGCTCGGCAATGCCTTCCTGCATCGGATCAATCGTCACATCACCCGTCAGCATGACGAGTCCATTGATGCAATACTGATTGCCACGGAGTCCGTCAACAACGACTTCATCCTTCGTAGCCTGTGCAGGGTGCATCACGGTGTTGCCCTTCTTGAGCGAGTTCGTAGACCCGCTCTTGGAGAGCGCGGTACGCACAAGCGCACCAATCTCATCGACTCCCATAGCAACGCCCGTTGCGCTGCTTCCATTGTTGCCATTAGTAGGCATCTGCTATACTCCTTTTATGCTGCCTTTCGATCACCATTGATCGGTTTGCAGCGTTTTGAAGTACCCCTGCGGAGAACGCCTCCGCAGGGGGCTGTCTCTTCAACCGCGTTCCCGTTTTCGGGATTCGGGATCGGCGGTCAGCCGACTCCGATTTGGATGTGTTCACCATACGGAGGCTTGACATTCGTGGTAGTCAGCCACAGAACATCGCATTCAGGCTCATCGCCAAACTCTCCGTATCCATCGGTCAGATAGACCATGATATCAACAGGAACCTTGTTGTCATCAATGTGCTTGAACACAGGACGGAAATCTGTGCCGCCGCCACCCTTGAACGAAGTAGGACACTCTTCACAAGGCGCAAGCCAACGACCCACATGAACCTCTGCATCGCAATCGACAACATAGAGCGGACAGTTGAACTGTCGACGAATCTCGTCAATCTCTGCAACAGCAGCGGACATTTCATCCTCGCCCATCGACCCCGAAGTGTCAACCGCGAAGCCGATCTTGGGAGCATCGTTGCCGTACATGGACGGCATATAGATGTTCTGATGGATCAACCTACGGTTGGGCGGCATGAAGGTGTAGTGATCGCGCAAGATGCGAGTTACTCCGAATCGGAGATACTGCTTCAAGGCTTCACGCCAATCAACACGGCTCTGCAACTTGCTCGTCACGGCACGATCAAGAGACTCGGGCATATCGCCCTGCATCTTGGCTCGGGCATGAGCAAGCGCGATAGCGTTATCCCATCCCTGCTCGCTCTCCTTCTTGTCCGCTCTACGCTCACGGATGACAATGCTATCGCCGTCCTCACCATCACCATCACCATTGTCATCGCTATCGCCGCCCTCGTAGTCAAGATCACCCTGCATGGTGTAAACCTTGACCTTCTTGGCGCTCTTGCGGATGTCCTCGTAAATCTGCTCCGCAGTCATGCCCTCGTACTTGCGATCAAGAAGGATATCCTGCGGGACATACTTGCTCTCGGAGAAGTTGTCAGCGAGAAGCAGATTGGTCGCGTAGTCAATCGCCACATTCCACAGGAAAGGCTCCCGCGTAGAACGACGATCAATGTGAGAGAATGCAGCGTGGACAATCTCATGTGCAAGGACGAACAAAGCCTGATCGTCAGTCAGGCTAGAGAAGAAGTCCTTGTCGAACGAGATGTTGCCGTGACGGTCAACACAGGCGGTAGGGACACCCTTCTTCTTGCCGTCAACAATGGACACCTTGCAGTTCTCAACAAGGAGTCCAAAGAACGGAAAGAAGCGGTACATCCGAAACACGATGCCCTTCATTCTCTCGCGGAGCAGATTGATCTCCTGCTCGGTTGCGAACGATGCTGCGACTGCCGTGGTGGTGTTGTTCTTGGTTTTCTTTGCCATGCTCTTACCTCGTTCCCGTTTTCGGGTTTCGGGAGCGGGAAGGGGGAGAGGCTTGCGCCCCTCCCCCTCCACCATGCGGGGAGACTTACTTCTTGATGCCGTACTTCGTCAGCAACTTCTCATGCGTCAGAACCCACTTGTGAGCGGCAGAAGCATCGCACACAGCAGACTTCACATGAGGATCGCTAGTGAGAGTACGCACAAAGAACAGACACGCGATCTCGGGCGAAAGACCCGAAACGATCTCGCAGCAGCGATTGACATTCTGCGTGACCCACTTCTTCTCTCCCCTAGTGAGGCGAGAAGCGAGAGCCATAGCAACCGCGTACGAAATGCTGATCTTCTTCGGATTCTCCTTGAACTCCGACTTCTTCGCAATGAGCGAGTCGATGTCGGGCATATCGCGGATCTCCCGACGATAAGCGTCGAACTCCGCAGACGCACCCTTGCCCACAAGAGGAGCAATGTCATCGCTCTCGTCCATGCCGTTCTGCAAGCAGACCGAAACACGCTCCCAACTACGCGGAGAAGCAAAGTTGGCGTATTCGTCCTTCGGTTCAGTACACAGAAGTCCAGGTCGGAAGTTAAGGAAGCCAATCACATCGTCATGGATGCCGCTACTAGCAGCCCAACGAGTCCACGCTTCAACGGTCGGCTCATACTCGACAACAGAGAAGCGATTACGCAGGGGAGCAGAAAGCGGATTGACATGAGCCTTGTGAGAAGCCTTGTTGCCCGCTGCGACGATGTACCAACCATCGCCCAACTTATGCGGACCACACTTGCGATCAAGAATGAGTTGGAGTGCAGCATTCTGCACAGCCGCCGAAGCGGTGTTCAACTCATCAAAGAAGATGATGCCCTTGCCCGTAGCAGGGATGAACTCGGGACGCGCCCACTCAACATGGGACGCTCCATCCGCGCCATTGCGGACAGTAGGCAGACCACGCAGATCCACAGGATCAAGCATGGACAGACGGACATCAATGACGGCATCACCATCAGCAGCCTGATGAACCATCTGTGACTTGCCGACACCTGGCGCGCCAAAGATGAAGGTAGGGATGCCAGTCTTACGATTACGACGAATGCGCTCAATGAGATTCATTACATTACTCCGAAACGATTTGCATTATGGAAACTCCCCGCTGGAGTTCGCCACCTCCCTAACCGCGTTCCCGTTTTCGGGATTCGGGAGCGGGAAGGCGACCCTTTCCCCATTGAAAGCGGACGAAGGGGATCGAACCCTCGACCATCTGCTTGGAAGGCAGAGACTCTACCGCTGAGTTACATCCGCATGACTATCTATCGACTATTTGTCAGGTTCGATAGTCACAGTAAGGCTTTTTGATGTCAACTGCTCCTGCAAGAACTCTGCCTTCTCCTTGTGAGATACAGTCACTACAGACAGTCCTTCATGATGGACTTCCATTGTTCTCTGCACGGCATCCTCAGGCTCCAACTTGACAATCTCCATGAATGTCTTGATGACGTGTTCAAAGGTGTTGATGTCATCATTGTGGACAATGACCTTCCATCTAGGCAGCGGCTTTGATGGACTAGTGTTCTCAGTTGGCTTAACTGGTGTTTCAGTCTGACTCATTCATTCCTCCGATAGTTCGATTTCGCCAAACGGCTCAATGCCTGTGGAGTTGTGTCGGAACATTGCCTGTACCCCCGACATACCCCATCTATTCTTCGTGCATCGAATGGCGAATCCTCCTGTGTCCCTGTCTCTTACAGCCAAAAACACAGAATCAACAAGGTGTTCAACAATCCTGCTACCCGAAATCTGATCCTTTTTGTTCAACTGGGTAACAAGAACAACATGGCAGTTATATTGAATGGCTGCCGTCTTGTATGAGGCAATGCATCTTTCCAATCCATTTCGGTTTTTTGCCTCATCAAGCATCTGAACAGAATCAACGATCACCAAATCTGCGTTGTTTGCAGAAAGTTCATCCAACTGTCCTTTAAGTGAACGAATGTCTCCGCAGCGAAACGCAGCGTCTTTTTTGATCTTTCCTTTAGCCACCGTCTTAAACTGTTCAAGCGCAAACTCATTTTGCCAATACAACGCGGAAAGCGTTTTACCTTTCTTCGGCTCCGTCAAGGAACCACATACTGCAATCATTGCTCGCGTTTTACCCACCCCAGGTGATCCTCCCAATAGGCTCACTTGACCTCTTGGAAAGCCCTTTGAAGTGAGATCATCAGAGAATCCCCACAACATATCAATGTGATTGATACCGCATGGGAATCGAACAAGTTTTTTATCTGAAATGTCATCCAAAGAGGTGACAGTTCCCTTTCCTGCAATCCCTTCCATGTCGGCGCTCTCCTTTGCTTCCGTGCGGAATCGACTACGCAGTACCCTGATATGAGAGACAGTTGTTTCTCTGTCTAGTTCTCCGTGCCGCATTTTGAGTGCCGCGTAAATCTGTTCATCAGTCCAACTGAGTAGTTGGATCATGAGTTCGATTTCCTTGCTCAAAGATAGCGCGCCAAGAGAACCTGTCGTGACTAGTGCCTTGCGTCCCATAGAACCACCATTCTACGAAATGTAACCTACAGTCAAGAGGAAAACCGTGAAGATTACAAAAAATGGCGCGAGGAGGGAGGAGTCGGGTGAACCCCTCCCTCCCCGCACCTAGAGGAGTCAGATGTAGCCGCCAACCTGTAGCAGCCTACGAAGAGATCGCACTTCACGATGCTTCTTCAGATCAGCAGGAAGAGCCTTGAACAGATACGGGATCTCCTTGACCATCTTCATGGCAAGTTCTTCATTGCGAACGCAAAGACCAGCCATGTAGTTACAGAACCACGGAGTTTCGTTCCTAGTTTTCCTAGCGAAATCCTTTGATTCCATGTCAGACTTCATCATGTTCATGTTGTCCTCACTCTTGCGAGCGACGCAACACAATGTATACATCAACTGGTCCAACATGGGCAAGTAATCTGTCCTGCTTCTGTACGAAGTAGCGGCATCATGCAGACCGCGCATAAAGTGCGGACGGTCACGATCCCACAAGTGCATGAATCCGATTGACTTACAGATGATGTCAATGCGCTTGTCCCTCGAATCTTCAGACGAATACTCTCGCGGAAACAAAGCAGAAAAGTAACTGTCCGTACTAGCGAAAGTCTTTGCGCTACGCACAGGGTCGTTCTCAAACCACTCCATATAGGAGGGAACGGAAGAAGTGTTGCCTGTTACTGGCATGCAGTATGTAGACGGCATGAACCTGCGAGTAGGCGCATTACTCCACATCAGATCCCACATCTGAGGGTCAGTCAGAATGTCCCAGTCAATGTCATCCCTGAACTCTGGAGACAGATAGGAGTTCGTCTTTGACATCTCCAAGTAGGTATTGACCAAGATGAGCGCAGCGTCCTTGTTGCTCTTCATGCTGCGCCACAGTTCCCTCGCGTTATAGCCGCCCGACAGTCGCAGTCGGGCAAGAATGCGTAGGTCTAGTGCAGACACATTCTTAAGGATCTCTTTGTTCTCAGGTCGCATAAGCGTGGCGTGACCGCTGCTGATAGCCATGTCGCAAAGGCTCCTGATGGTTTCGGTGGGAAGGTTCTCGTATGCAATGTCTTTCATTTTTTTATCCTCTAGGTTGAGCGGAATCCCGTTCTCCCTAACCCCGTTCCCGTTTTCGGGATTCGGGGGCGGGGCGGGGGCGACTCGTATCTCTACGCCTCGCCTCGCTCCTCGCGCGCGAACCGATAAATAAAATAATGAGCCGCCATATACATATCCCCTCAGCACTCGATTGGTGTGCTTTCTTGGCTAATACAGCAGAAATAGATGGCTATTTAGTAAGTGAAAACGAACTGAATAGGGTAAGAACTTCGGTGGCTCCACGCAGGTATGCCCTTGCTTTAACCAACTGTGCAAACAGACTTTGGGATCACGCAACATCAGATTCTCCCCTAAACCCCATGGCGGCGGCTAGAGACATCAATAACATCCTCGCGGAAGGCGCTCTGGAAGAAGGCGTCATCAAAGAGAAGTATACAGGCGAATGGCGCGAAGGCAACACAATAATTGATCTAAAAACTGACTTTGATCACGAGCTGGCGCCGCAGGTGATCCATCAGTGGGCAGATCAGATTAAAGAAATTGATGCGGAAGTCGTAGACTTTCTTGAACGTGGTTTCACCACCATGAGCTTGCAACGTCGTGCTGCCATGGCTGCGTGGATCACCCAGTTTCAGTGGGGGCACACCTGTCCCTTCCCAGCACTAAACGGCGTAACAGGCAGGTTCCTCACCAATCTTCTCCGAATGAGATGGAGCATGACAATGGTGCGGTATGACTTCGCCAAGGGATCTTGGCAGAAGAATCTATCCATCTGCCAAAAAATTTGGGAAAAGCAAGATATCCTAAGTCCAGTCAGTCCAGATACTTACAGACCAAATCTAGAAAAGCATGAGTTCTTTTCCCTCTGATGTGCATTCGCGAATACGAATCATCTCAGTGAGAGCCCTACCACACATTGCATTCATTGTTTTAGTGGGCGGCTGTGTGTCCACAGGGGAGCAAGCCCAAGTGGACAGCAGAGGTTTTTTCAACCAAACTGAGACACCAACCAGGATTTCGCCTCATCGAGAAGCCGAGATCCTTGTTGGGTACCTGAACTCTTCTTCCAGTCTCGCTAAAGAAGTTTGCTCGTACGAGGAAGCTTTGGAAACCTTGGAGTTCAACTCCTCGTGTCTGGACCGAGTCTCGGAACTGAAGCAAAAAGGCTTCGTGTCCAATGATGACTTTCAGAAGGCAGCCCATGGCCACATGAGCACAGAGCTTCTGATTTTTGATTCAGAATGGTCAAACGCGCTGGTCGAGTACTACGCCCAGAAGCAGTAACAGACATCTTCTCTCACCAGACCCGTACGCTGAGTTTTTCGGTGTACGGGTTTTTTAATTTAAAAACACAACCTCGTGCCCTCGAGCTGCAGGATATCGTCGTTTTTTTGGTTAAAAAAACATCATGAATCCACTCTTCAAAGACCATCCCAGAATACTTACAAGAAAGATCTTCATCCTTACCCCTGAAGCACCTCCAGCTCCACCTCCAATCAGAGGCGACCGCGAGGAGCTTCGTGAAGTCGTCAAGGCAATGAAGGAGGCCCAGAACGACCCCCAAAGGTTTCTCATGATAAAAATCTTCGACAATTCTTTCATTGACGATTTTCTACGCATGCTTCCACCAGGAGCTGCTCCGACGTTCAGACCCATCTGCGAGATCCTGATGTCAGATCTTGAAACCCTTTGCCTCAAGGAAAAGTTCAAGCACCGCAGAGCTAGACCGTCTCAAGTCGCAAAAGCCGAAGGCTTCGACCTTGGAGAATTTGATTCAGACACTGACGAGTCTCCAGCTTACCCGTCTGGACATGCAGCAGGCGCAAGGATCCTTGCCCTTGCACTGGGAGAGATCTTTCCTCACCGTAAAGAAGTTCTCATCGAGCTCTCCAGGATCATTGGCCAGTCACGAATCGACGGAGGTCTCCACTTCCCATCAGACATCGTCGCAGGTTTTGAATGGGCAGAATCACTGTGGCAAGCTTCCAGGGGTTCTGGAATGCGCATCAAAGATCACATCGTAAATAAAAAAATCGCCACAGAAGTTTAACCACATCTCAAATCCATCTGGCGGAGAAAAGCAAAACCAAAATAAAAAACAAGCCTCTCCCTCCCACACAGCTACCCACTGGAGCGCTTTCTAACTTTTAAAGCTGCATGCGAACATGCAGTCCAAGCGCATCAAAGAGCAAAAACCCCTCGGGGAGGGAGAGACTTGATTGAATGACCCCAAGGGGATTCGAACCCCTGTTGCCTCCGTGAAAGGGAGGCGTCCTAGACCAGGCTAGACGATGGGGCCAGCAAGAACATCTATATCGCCACCAACACTTGAAAGGTAATATTACTTATCATTTTCTACACACCTTTACCATTTTTCTAATTTAAAGGATAATTATTGATATGGACAACAATACAAACATTAGATTCGTAGGGATAGATAAAGAAACAGAAGAAGAAGTCTTCACCATGGAGACAGACAAATTTGTCATCTCAGTGCGAGACCGAAAAGGCTCCCCACATATTGAAATTAAGCCGCTCAGTGGCTCGTCAATACTAAGCAGAATGGAAGGAATATTATATTCCTTCTTCAAAGCAACGCCACCAACAAATATAAATCTCAATAGAGCTCAAGGCAGAAGCCTTATGAATGCAATCAGAAGAATCGTAGAAAAAAATACACAGAAACCATTGTCCAAAAGATAATGTGACGATAGATAAGTATCCCCAGTTTCAGGACACCCCAAAACCTGAAACATTCTCAACGGCTTAGGGCCTTTGGGAAAACCTTTCGGAGCTCCCTTCGCAAGTCTTCAGCGCTTTCTACCCCCCAGAAGCGCGCGGTAAAAGCATACAGTGCTTTGAAGCTTGGAAGGGAGTTCTTTTTTCTTCCATACGTCAACAAATGAAGCATCATGTCCCAGCCAGTGCACTGCTCCCTACTCACGTAAAGACATAAAGAATCCGTGCTACGGAATACCCTCGCAGTGCCTCCAGATAACTCCCAGCCACCAGGAGGATTGGGAAGACCAATAGGCGCCAGAATATACTCCTTCTGGTAGCCAACCCTGTCCACCCACCATCTGCTCGACACAACACGAGCAACCCAATAAGCAAAGTCTCCAACGCAAGTAGACTTCATCCAAGACCTGTCCCAGCAAGAACGCCAGTCAGGAAGGTTTCTTAAACCCCACGAACGAAGCCTCCGCCAACCAGCAGCATCCGTGCCGTCAGTAAAAGGCAAAAGATCGCTGCCGCATCTCCATTCAGTAAATACAGAACTCTTCAGTGCTCCAAAATCATCCATCATACCCCTTCCCTCAACCACAATCCGCCAAGCATACGAACTGCAGTATTCAGTGCGCGTCCGAGCAACCTGTCTCACAGACGGCTCAAACAAGTCACTGAAGCCTTCTGCCTCAATAGACATATTGGAAAGCACAACACTCTTCCTCTTGTACCTCTGCAGGTTCAGTGTAGTGATAGACCATCGCCTATGACCACTAGATTCACCCCAAGGCGCATTGCCAGACTCAGACTTCGGCTTGATCCTGTACTTGTGGTGCTTCCTCAGCATTACAGTAGCATACCTTCCGTAGCATACCCTGTCAAGTGGGCTGTTTTTTTTATCCTAAAAACATCTACGCCAGAACAATGATCGCTAGCGATCATTGGTATCCAGCAAACATTACAAAACGGTACAGCAAAGGACAGAATAAAAAAGTTATACCCAAAGTATAACTTTTTTACACAATGTTCCACGTGGAACAATTAGACAGTATGGCGAATTAGCGTGTCGCAGTGTGTCGAGAAGTGGGGCATTGTGTAGCAAAGTGTAGCATTAGTTAACTAATAAGAAAATTATGTTTCACAGTGGGCGGGCAACTCTGGTTTAAAAACGAGGGGATTACATAAGTTAAAAACTAGGGGATTGTCTGGTTTAAAAACGAGGGGATTGTATGGTTTAAAAACGAGGGGATTACATAAGTTAAAAACTAGGGGATTGTCTGGTTTAAAAACGAGGGGATTGTATGGTTTAAAAACGAGGGGATTACATAATAATGGATGCAGCACTGGCTACCTTCTAATTCCCCTATCGTCTTCACTGGAGCGCGTGAAGCGTGGAGGCTTCCTATACAGGTATCCTGTGTCCTGAATCTTCCTGAGCCTTTCCTCTGCTTGCTGCACTGCCGTATCCAGTTCCCTAGCCTTGACTTCAGTGCCAAGATACTGATCATCATATTGGTGAGACATGACTTTCTTATGTATTTCAGTGATCTTGCACAGCCTATCTTCGATCTGAGACGGTGTTTCGTCTATGGAAGCACACATGTCCGTATTCTGAACGATGTCGATTGCAGTCTGTAGTTCAAGCAATCTATTGTCTCTCAGTGCCTTGGCTTTGTCGAACAGTGCGAGTGTTGCGGTGCCTTTCAGTGCCTCTGCCTGTATCTCTGACTGTCTATCTATGGATTCGGACAGGATAAGCTTATACAGGCAGTCTGCTTCAGTGCTTGCGTCATTGAGTTCTTCCAATGATGCTGCTGTTCTTATCCTCTCTATGAGAACATCGTGTTCTTGGTGAAGCGTATTGTGTCTTGTGGGGGTATTGCAAGACATTATGACAAGAGATAACGCCCCTATTGCATTCTTCATGTATTTCCTATTCAGTGGGCTATGCGTCCTATCGCTTTCCTTGCTTTCGCATGCTTTCGATCTTGTCTCTGAGCCTTTCCACTTCGTCTTCCAGGTCTTTCACTCTTTTTGTTGCCTTGTTTGCGTCAAGGAGTTCTTGCTGTGCGTCCTTGATTGCCTTTCCCACTGCTGTCTGACTCCACTGGTTCTTTGTCTTGCCTTCGGTGATCTTTTCCTTTGCGCTTGTCTTGTGTGATTCGATCATTGCCGTGATTGCGGGTGGATCGAGTTTTGCGGTTGATGGCATGTTTGCCAGTACGGATTCAAAGTCGTTCAGTGCCTTTGCGTCTGACAGAACGGAGATTGCTGTTTCTGTCTGTGTGGTTACTTCAGTGTTCTTGAGGTGGATTCCAAACAGCTTTGCTGGATCTACTGTGGTGGAGGAGTGTAGAAGTGCTGCTGTTGCGGTGGAGATGAGAAGAATGTTGTTCATTTTGGGATTCAGTGGGTTGTAATATTCGTTTGCCGCGATTTTTTGATTGGGGCAAATTTTACTCTTTCGCCATCTTGCTGAGAAGACGTATCGCCTTGTACTCGGGAGTCCTACGCACTCGCAGTGGAATCTTCGCGATCCTGTAGTCGAAGTGTCCTTGCTTCAGGAGATTCAGCCATTCTTCCTTCGACAAGGGAAGGGCGTCTCCGCAGAAGTCATCGTTGTCAATTGCTGCTTGCCTTACTTCGAACTTTTTGTCTTTCAGTGCGGTAAGGAGGACTTCATTGGTTGAGACATACCCGCTTCCAGCGGCACTCTTTCGGACAACATAACTGGAGTCTCTGATCCCCTTTGCGATCACTGCTTCGGTGGCGTTTTGATGACTGCACGCCGCTGCGCGCACATCGACTCTCTTGTGGTCGAGAAGGCGCAGAAGTGCCTTTTCGCTCATGCCGTAATTAAAAACAGCAGCCTCCCTTACTGCGGAGTCGTAGTGACTAGCAGCAAGGATCAAAAAATCAACGGGTGCTTTGTGGTGATCGGCAGCGGCTACCCACAAGTCTATGCCGTAACTGCTCTTGATCTCGTCTAACAAAACATTCAGATGCCTGTGCTTCTTGCTCATGACTTCAGTGCTCCATTCCTGCATTCAACCTTGAAATACACACTTAAGAATTCTGAAAGGTTTTCTGTTTTTTATAAAGGTTTAGAAGGATTATTCAGAATCGCGTTTTTTTATCGTAACTACAGTTAAGAAATGGACTTACGCTTGTTTTTTCTGCCTTGTATGCCGCGTACTGGAGAGCAAGGATAGGGTCTGATTTGATCCTGTCCTCTGCGGCCTTGCGGACATCTTTGTCCTTGTCCTTGATGGCAATATCAAGGATCTCAGGAGTGGCGTTGGGATTGCGTGCGGCACTCCAGCGAACATCCTCGTCCTTGTCTTTGATCGCAATCTTAAGGATTTCAGAAGTGGCATTAGGATTCTCTGCGGCAGCGCTACGAACAAAAATGCCCTTGTCCTTGAGGGCAACCATCAGGACTTCAGGAGTGGCGTTGGGATGCTCTGCGGCATGCCAGCGAATTTCATTACTCTTGTCCTTTAGGGCGATCATCAGGACTTCGGGAGTGGCGTTGGGATGCTCTGCGGCAGCGCCGCGAACTCTAGGATCGTCGCTGCGGATGTCTTGAAGAAGCTGGGATACATTGTTTGCCATGTTTAGCCTGCCTTCTTCTGTGCTGTCTTAAGCCTGTATTCTACAGCTTTACGAACATCCGCATCCTTGTCCTTGATGGCAATATCAAGGATCTCAGGAGTGGCGTTGGGATTGCGTGCGGCACTCCAGCGAACGTCCTCGTCCTTGTCCTTGATCGCAATCTTAATGATTTCAAGAGTGGCGTTGGGATGCTTTGCGGCGGCGAAACGAACACCCGCATCCTTGTGCTTGATGGCAATCATAAGGATTTCAGGAGTGGCGTTGGGATTGTCTGCGGCAAAGCAGCGAACATCCACATCCTTGTGCTTGATGGCAATCATCAGGATTTCGGGAGTGACGTTGTAATTGCGCACAACAGAGCAACGAACATCCTCATCCTTGTCCTTGATCGCAATCTTAATGATTTCAAGAGTGGCGTTGGGATGCTTTGCGGCGGCGAAACGAACACCCGCATCCTTGTCCTTGATCGCAATCTTAAGGATTTCGGGAGTGGCTTTGGAGTGGCTTGCGGCTCCGCTGCGAACATCCGCATCCTTGTCCTTGATCGCAATCTTAAGGACTTCAAGAGTGGCATTAGGACTCTCTGCGGCATAGCAGCGAACACCCGCATCCTTGTGCTTGATGGCAATCATAAGGAATTCAGGAGTGGCGTGAGGATTAAGCGCGGCAGCGCCACGAACCTCAGAATCCTGATCCTTAAGGGCAACATTAAGGATTTCGGGAGTTGCTTTGGGATGCCGTGCGGCGTTCCAGCGAACCTCAGAATCCTGATCCTTAAGGGCAACATTAAGGATTTCAGTAGTGACGTTAGGATTGCATGCGGCAGTACGACGAACTTCATCATCCTCATCCTTGATCGCAATCATGAGGACTTCAGGAGTGGCGTTAGGATTAGATGCGGCAGCGTAACGAACATTAGGGTCATCGCTGCGAATGTCATTGAGAAGTCGGGATGGTGTCTTTGCCATTATCTATTCTCTTCTTCTAAATCCTGAAAAGGAACAACGCTACCGTCTTTGTCAAACATCAGCCCAGTATAGATGACGATTTGACCGTAGTTGTCTGTTTCTATGTCTATGTCGTTGTCGTTGATAAACTTGATCCAAGCATCAATCAGCGCTCTAGTCTTCTTAGGTATTTTTGATGAATTCTTATTGCTCATGATTTTTTAATACCAGTGGCTCAAATAGTAATGTACTTGCACGACTGGATGTTTCGCAGATTTTTAGCCTCAGCAGGTGCGTCAACGATTTTCAGCGACGCGATACGAAGCGCGGAACCGTTCTGGTGATCCGCAAGGTCACTCCACGGACGCGCATGAGTCGCAGACACCAACTCCCTGCCTCGTGGCGTGTTGGCGTGCGCAATCTCCTTGATCTCACCCTGAATGAAAATAGTGGAAGTCGCAGACTTCCACCTAATAAGAATCTTGGAAAGATTCTCGTTCTTTACTTGCTGGGGAGTGCAAAAAACGATGCCGTCTTCGCCTTGCGATGCTGCAACAGCAAAAACAGAATTGATTTCATCTGCGGGAGCCATTCGGTTTGTAAAGTAAGTGTTAGGTGCGCTCATGTAGCCTCCAGTGCCAAAATGATAGCAAAACCCTTGAGCGTGTCAAGAGATTTGTATGTTACTTTCCCCGAAAATTACAGGAATGCTTTATTTTTAGCCGTTTGGATAGATGCGAGACTTTATCCTGCTGCGCACTTCCTCATACGATATGGGAGTGTAGTTGATCCTCTCAACGCAGACAGAGAAATACCGCAAGTCTTCAGAAACATTGGGACGCATCAGAGTGTCGGGAGAGTCGTCGGACTCTTCCATTACAGCCTCTGAATGAAGATGTGCGTGAATGTTTGTCCAACTACTTTTACTCCTGTGCCTGTACAAAGACGCAGGATGAATAGGAATATGCGAAAGAATCTCATCAGACAACTGATGAGTAGCCCTCACGTCTTTGAAATACTTGCGGTACACAGACAAGTCCATCTTGTCGTGATTGCCTTTGATTAAAATCTTGGAGCCATGAAGAGAAGAAAGAATGGATATGCTTTTTTGATCGAAAGCAACATCGCCAAGAACGTACACCTTGTCGCTGCTCTTGACCGTTGAATTCCAGTTCTCAATCATCTTTGCATCGCCTTCTGCTGCATTTGCAAAAGGACGAACCTTCTCGCCATTTAGACGCCTGAATGTGTACATGGCATCGTGGCCGAAATGAGTGCAGCCAATCAACCATACATCGCTCACCCTTCATCCTCCTTGTAGCAGTCCCATCCGCGCTCTCGCGCCGCGTCTTGGGGAAGAAGTATTCCACTCCCGCACATCTGGCGGTAAGGTTCGTTTGTTGCATTCATACAGATTTCCCGCCTAGCCTCGTCGCGCTCGGCGGTGAGGCGGGCGATCTCCCGCTCCAGTTCACGGGCAAACTCTGCACGAACAATGAACGCCGACCGCAGACCGTCCTCACTCCACCAGTTTGTTTCTGCTGCGTCGGTGCGTGGTGTTTGAGTGTCTTTCACTTGCCGTCCTCCTTCTTCTGGCGTCTTGGAAAAAGCACGCTTATCCCGATCCCTGCGAGGCAACACAGCACCGTCAGGACGATGCCGACAATCACTCCGATTCCAAAATTGTCGCTCACTTGCCGTCCTCCTTCTTCGGGCATCTTGGAAACAACACGCTTAGCCCGATTCCTGCAAGGCAACACAGCATTGTTAAGACAATGCCGACAATCACTCCGATTCCAAAATTGTCGTTCACTTGTCGTCCTCCTTGTAGCAGTCCAGAACCCTCGCCACCCCGTTGCCTTCCTCAATGATGGACAGCATTTGTGCTTCCTTGCGTTGAATAATGTCTCTAACTTGCTGCCTCGCCTCGTCGCGCTCATTGATTAGCCGCTCAATCAGTTCTGCGATCTCATCGGCACAGTTAATGTTGTGAGACAGCCTCTTGATCCTTGCGATGGCATCGTGTTCGTTCACTTGATTTACTCCTTTGGAGGCACGGGGTTCTCACGCTGTGCGGGAGTCAGCGTGTTGTAGTAGAGATCCTTGTAGAAGGTGGTCTGCTCCAAAAGGGCAGCCAACTTGCCTACAAGAGAGTTGGGGTCATAGCCACGGGTAAGGTCAAGCACATCGTTGACCTGTTGAGTCAGGTTGCGGAACTTGCTTGCTTTCTGTGCAGGCTTCTCAATGGCTGCACAGGCTTCATCCCGCTCCTGCTTCAGCCGATTCACCTGCGTCTCCAACTCATAGATTCGGTTGACGACATAAGCCTCAATCGGTGAAGTGTGCGTCTTGTTGCAAAACTCATCTGCTGCGATCTTGTTGTGATTAGTCATTGTCAATCTCCTTGTTGTCAAGCCTTCTTGGGCAGAGTGAGGGGGTAGGAAGGTCCGCTGACAACTTCATTCTGAATGAGAATGGTCTTCAGGGTGTCGAATGCCTCACCCATCTCCTCTGAGATGTCATCACATGCCTTCTCGATATCACGACCGCTGATGGAGCGTGACGAGACATTGTTGTTGAGTTTAGTAATCTTTGCAAACATACCCTCCATCGTCTTTGCGATGTCGTAGAGGTCAGATGCACTGGTGGTAACGGTCTTGTTGGTCTTGTTCTTTGTTGCAGTCTTAGTCATTGTCAGTCTCGTTGTTGTAAAACTTCTTTATTGGACACAGAAACGCTCCGTGTCTCCTTGTCGGTAGAGTACGGCAAGTAATGGTGTGCTGTCAAGCAAACATCTTGCGGATCTTCTTGTAGCCGTAGTATGCCACCATTGACACTCCAGCAACGATGGCTGCGGCTTTGATGCACTTCCAAAAGTTATTCATGGCTTTCTTCTTTCTGTGTTTCAGTTGATTACTTCTGTTGTGACGGGAACGGGCTTTGAGCGCTGCCTGTACTTCTTGTACAGGAAGTAGGCAAGGTAGGCAATCGTCGCCAAGACACCCATCTTCAACAGGGACAAGAACCATCCGCTGCTGGGCTTCTCATTGGTCTTGCTGCTATCCGCTTCCTCGGTGTGTGCGTGGTTCTTCTTGCAAGCACATCCCGAAAAGTAGAGACTGCTGTAGTGACGCAACTCGGATTCAAGATGACGAATCTT